>Ga0307374_10001387_pt1 | contig 44803 bp, 44 predicted proteins | sample OX3MG_FD_202532 | JGI IMG/M metagenome (GOLD analysis project Ga0307374, IMG submission 202532) | Soil microbial communities from Risofladan, Vaasa, Finland - OX-3 | ecosystem: Environmental > Terrestrial > Soil > Coastal area > Acid sulfate soil | place: Finland: Risofladan, Vaasa | collected...
CGCTCATCATTCCCGGTGGATTCCGGGCCACCTGCTACTACTACCGCAAGGCTTACTATCGAGGCTTCTGGCAGTCGCCACCCGCCTGCGGTGTGAGCGATGCGCATGCCAGCTACACCGGCGAGACGCGCTTCCCGCTCATCTTGCAGAACCTGCACCGCTACTTCTTCGTCTTGGCCTTGATCTTCAATGTCATCCTCACCGTGGACGCCGTCATGGCCTTCCGGCTCCCCGGTGACGGCGGGATCGGGGTGAGCGTCGGCACGTTGGTGCTGTGCGTGAACGCCGCCTTCCTGTGGCTCTACTCAGCCTCGTGCCACGCCTGCCGGCACCTGTGCGGCGGCAACGTGGACAAGTTCTCCAAGCATCCGGTGCGCTATCGGCTGTGGAAGCTCGCCACCCCCCTGAACGCCCGTCACATGCAGATCGCCTGGGCCAGCCTGGCCATGGTGGCCTTCGCCGACCTCTATGTCCGCCTGGTGGCCAGCGGCGTCTTCAGCGACCCGAAGATCTTCTGAGTCGACCGAGCGGCGAGGAACCGACATGCCCGACTACGAAACCCACGACTTCGACGTCGTCGTCATCGGCGCCGGTGGCGCCGGCCTCCGGGCCGCCATCGAAGCCAAGGAACGGGGACTGCGCACGGCCATCGTGTGCAAGTCGCTGCTGGGCAAGGCCCACACCGTCATGGCCGAGGGCGGGGCGGCAGCGGCCATGGGCAACGTGTGGTCCGAGGACAATTGGCAGGTCCACTTCCGCGACACCATGCGCGGCGGCAAGATGCTCAACAACTGGCGCATGGCCCAGCTCCACGCCCAGGAGGCGCCGGACCGCATCTACGAGCTCGAGCGCTGGGGCGCCTTGTTCGACCGCACCCCCGACGGCCGCATACTCCAGCGCGACTTCGGCGGCCACCGCTACGCCCGCCTGGCCCACGTGGGCGACCGCACCGGTCTGGAACTGATCCGCACGCTGCAGCAACGGGCGGTGGCGCTCGGCATCGACGTCTTCATGGAGTGCAAGGTTCTGCGCCTGACGCGCGACGACCAGGGCCGGGTGAGTGGAGCCGTTGGCTACTGGCGCCCCACCGGCGAGTTCGTGGCCTTCAGGGCCAAGGCCGTGGTGCTGGCCACCGGCAGCATCGGCAAGTCGTGGCTCTACACCTCGAACTCGTGGGAATCCACCGGTGACGGGCATGCCATGGCCCTGTGGGCCGGCGCCGACCTCATCGACATGGAGTGCGTGCAATTCCACCCCACCGGCATGGTGTGGCCCCTGTCGGTGCGCGGCATCCTGGTCACCGAGGGGGTGCGCGGCGACGGTGGCGTGCTGCGCAACTCCGATGGCAAGCGCTTCATGTTCGACTACATCCCGGCCATGTTCTCCGCCGAGACCGCCGACAGCGAGGCCGAGGGCGACCGCTGGTACGAGGACCACATCAACAACCGCCGGCCTCCCGAGTTGTTGCCGCGCGACGAGGTGGCCCGCTCCATCAACTCCGAGGTGAAGGCCGGAAGGGGCAGTCCCCACGGCGGCGTGTTCCTCGACATCGCCACCAGGCGCAGCGCCGAGTACATCAGGCGGCGCCTGCCGTCTATGTACCACCAGTTCAAGGAGCTGGCCGGGGTGGACATCACCACCGAGCCCATGGAGGTAGGCCCCACCTGCCACTACGTCATGGGCGGCATCCGGGTAGACGCCGACACCGCGGCCACCACCGTGCCGGGGCTCTTCGCCGCCGGCGAGGTGGCGGCCGGCCTGCACGGGGCCAACCGCCTCGGCGGCAACTCCCTGTCGGACCTCCTGGTCTTCGGCCGACGGGCCGGCATGGCCGCCTCGGACTTCGCCGAGGGTCGAAGCGGACACCCCGAGCCCAGCGGCGGCGAGCTCGAAGCGGCCCTGGCCGAGGCCGAGGCCCCCTTCAACCGCTCCGAGGGCGAAAGCCCCTATGACCTCCAGGCCGACCTCCAGAAGATGATGCAGAGCCTGGTGGGCATCATCCGCACCGAGTCCGAGCTGACCGAAGCCCTGGGCGAGCTGGACAAGCTCGACGACCGGGCATCCCGCATGGCGGTATCCGGCGGCCGGGTCTACAACCCGGGCTGGAACCTGGCCACCGACCTGCCCTCGATGCTGGCCGTGTCGCGCATGGTGGCCAAGGGAGCCATAGAGCGGCGCGAAAGCCGCGGTGGCCACACACGCGACGACTACCCCAAACCCGATCCCGAGCTCGGCAAGGTCAACCTGGTGCAGCGCCTCGGGTCAGGCGGCGCCGTGACCATCACCCCGGAGCCAATCCCGGTCATGCCACCGGAACTGCAGGCCCTGTTCGAGGAGGACTCCCACTGATGGCCGATGTGACGATGCGGGTGTGGCGGGGGGATCCCGGCGGCGGGGACTTCACCGACTACGACATGCCGGCGGTGGAGGGCGAGGTCGTCCTCGACGTGATCCACCGCATCCAGGCCGGCCCGGCGCCGGACCTGGCCTGTCGGTGGAACTGCAAGGCCGGGAAATGCGGATCCTGCTCGGCCGAGATCAACGGTCTCCCCCGGCTCATGTGCATGACCCGGATGGAGGACCTCCCCCCCGACGAGCCCGTTGTCGTCGCCCCCATGCGCACGTTCCCTATCATCCGCGACCTCGTCACCGACGTCTCGTTCAACTACGAGATGGCCCGCCAGGTGCCGACCTTCTCCCCGGGGCCGCCGGAAGCCGACGGCACCTACCGCATGATGCAGCAGGACGTCGAGCGTGGGCAGGAATTCCGCAAGTGCATCGAGTGCTTCATGTGCCAGGACATCTGCCACGTGATCCGCGACCACGAAGAGAACAAGGAGTACTTCGCCGGACCGCGATTCTTCATCCGCTACATGGAGCTCGAGTCGCATCCCCTCGACACCAACGACCGTCGAGAGCTGCTTCGCGAGCGCATGGGGATCGGCATGTGCAACATCACCAAGTGCTGCACCGAGGTGTGCCCCGAGCACATCAAGATCACCGACAACGCCATCATCCCCCTCAAAGAGCGCGTGGTGGACTCGAGTTACGACCCCATCGCCTGGCTCGGGCGCAAGATCCTGCGCCGCACCAAGCGTTCGGCCGCCGACGCTGCGGTGGAACAGGCCCCGCCGGCTGTGCCCACCTTCGAGGACGCCCCCGCTCCCTGAGCGGCCACGGCCCTCCAGCCCAGGAGCGGGCCCCAGCCCGGCGGTGACAGGGCAACACCGCAGGACTACAGTCGGTCGTGAGGCGTCCGTGGCGGTCGCCAAGAAGGGGGATGTTCCATGACGCTGCCGGGTGTGCTGGACGACCAAGCCCTCCGTCGCTACCGCGAGCTCCTCGATGCCGAGGACGCCGCCTTCGACGAGTTGGAGCACGCCTACGAGGAGGGCGACCGGGCCCACTTCGAGGCCGACCTCAACGCCTGGCGCAGCGCGCTGTCCCGGAAGCTGGGCTTCCTCCGTCGTATCGGCATCGACGTGCCGGAGCCCGCCGCAGTCTGAGCCCGGGCTCAGTCCCGAGCGACGCCGGCTCAGCCCAGCAGCGACGCCACCGCGGCGCGCTCTGATTCGAGTTCCTCAGTCGTGCGGGCGATGCGCTCCTGGGCGAAAGGGCTGTGGCTGAGTCCCTCCACCACGTGCCACGCCTGGCCGTCGGAGACGACCGGGTAGCCAAAGACGAGCCCCTCGGGAGCGCCGTACTCCCCGTGGGACACCACGGCCAACGAGGCGCAGTCGCCCGAGGGCGTGGACTCCACGATGCTGCGCACCGAGTCCACCACGGCGTTGGCCGCCGAGGCGGCCGACGACGCGCCCCTGGCCTCGATGATCTTGGCCCCGCGCTGCTGCACGCCGGTGATGAACTCGCCCTGGAGCCACTCGGTGTCGTCGATCACCTCGGTGACCGGCCGGCCGTCGATGGCAGCATTCTCAAAGTCCGGGTACTGCGTCGAGGAATGATTGCCCCAGATGGCGAGGCCGGTGACGGCGTCGACGGGGACACCGGCCTTCTTGGCCAGCTGGATGCGGGCTCGGTTCTGGTCGAGACGGGTCATGGCGAACCAACGGTCGTCGGGTACGTCAGGGGCGTGGGCCCGGGCGATCAGGCAGTTGGTGTTGCACGGGTTGCCGACCACGAGCACCCTGACGTCGGACGCCGCGTGGGCGGCGATGGCCTCACCCTGGGGGCCGAAGATCCCCCCGTTGATGGTGAGCAGGTCGTTGCGCTCCATGCCCGCCTTGCGTGGTACCGAGCCCACCAGCAGGGCCCAGGACGTCCCGTCGAAAGCCGTCTTCAGGTCGGCCGTGGCCTCGATGCCGGTCAGCAACGGGAATGCGCAGTCGTCGAGCTCCATGACCACGCCGTGTAGGGCACCGAGGGCCGGCTCGATCTCGAGGAGGCGCAGCACCACCGGTTGGTCAGGGCCGAACAGCTGGCCCGAGGCGATGCGGAAAAGCAGCGAGTACCCGATCTGCCCGGCGGCGCCGGTGACGGTGACGTGGACGGGAGCGGGAGCGGGAGCGGGAGCGGCCATGGACCGGAGGCTACCGGTGGCCCGGGCGCCGGTTCCAGCCCAGAACCGGTGGCCCGAGCGCCGGTTCCAGCCCAGAGCCGGTTCGAACTCAGAGCCGGTCGACGATGGCGGCGGCGAACTCCGAGCACTTGACCTCGGTGGCGCCCTGCATCAGGCGGGCGAAGTCGTAGGTGACGATCTTGTCGGCGATGGTGGCCTCGAGCGCCCGCACGATGTCGGCGGCCGCTTCGGCCCACCCCAGGTGCTCGAACATGAGCACGCCCGACAAGATCACCGACCCCGGGTTCACCTTGTCGAGGCCGGCGTACTTGGGGGCGGTGCCGTGCGTGGCTTCGAAGACGCCGTGGCCGGTGACGTAGTTGATGTTGCCGCCCGGCGCTATGCCGATCCCGCCCACCTGGGCGGCCAGGGCATCCGACAGGTAGTCGCCGTTCAGGTTGGTGGTGGCGATGACGTCGAACTCATCGGGACGGGTCAGCACCTGCTGCAAGGTGATGTCAGCGATGGCGTCTTTGACCAGGATCTTCCCACCCGGGTCCCCGCCGCAGTCGTCCCAGCCCACCGCCACGTCGGAGAACTCCTCGCGCACGAGCTCGTATCCCCAATTGCGAAAGGCGCCCTCGGTGAACTTCTGGATGTTGCCCTTGTGGACCAGGGTCACGCTCGAGCGCCCGTGGCGCACGGCATACTCCACGGCGGCGCGCACCAGGCGTTTGGAGGCCGACTCCGAAATGGGCTTGATGCCGATCCCGGAATTGGGACGGATCTCCCAGCCCAGGTCGTCGCGTAGGAAGGCGGCCAACCGGGCCGCCTCGGGTGTCCCGGCCTGCACCTCGAGGCCGGCGTAGACGTCCTCGGTGTTCTCCCGGAAGATCACCATGTCGACGCGCTCGGGGTGGAGCACCGGTGAGGGCACCCCGGTGAACCATCGCACCGGGCGCAGGCACACGTAGAGGTCGAGGATCTGGCGCAGGGCCACGTTGAGCGACCGGATGCCGCCGCCCACCGGCGTGGTGAGCGGTCCCTTGATGCCGATGAGGTGGTCGCGAAATGCCTCGACCGTGGCGTCGGGGAGCCAGTCACCGGTCTCTTTGAAGGCCTTCTCGCCGGCCAGCACCTCCAGCCAGGCGATGCGCTTGCCGTGCTTGGCCGCCGCCGCGTCGAAGACCGTCCTCGACGCCGGCCAGATGTCGATGCCGGTGCCGTCACCCTCGATGTAGGGGACGATGGGCTCGTCGGGGACCTGCAGGGCCCCGCCGGGACCGAGAGTGATGCGCTGGGCCATCCCGCGAGCCTACCGGCCGCCGATCCCCAGAGACGCGTAGATCTCGCGGGTCGCGCTGGACCGGTTGAGCGTGTAGAAGTGCAGCCCCGGTGCCCCGGCGTCAAGCAGACGGCGACACAGCTCGCTGGCCAGTTCCACCCCTTCCTTGCGCACGGCCTCGTCGCCCCCGCTCTCGGCGGCGGCTTCGAGGCGCGATTGCGCCCAGGGCGGCACCGCCGCCCCCATGTCGGCCATGCGGGGCACCGAGCGCAAGGTGGTGACCGGCATGATGCCGGGCAGCACAGGCTTGGCCACCCCCCGCTCGGCGAGGTCGTCCACCAGCCCCAGGTATTCGTCCACCTCGAAGAAGAACTGCGTCACGGCGAAGTCGGCCACTTCCAGCTTGGCCGCCAGGTGGTCCCGGTCACTGGCGCGGTCCGGTGAACGGGGATGGAGCGCCGGGTGGGCGGCCACCCCCACCGAGAAGCCCCCCACGGCCCGGGCCAGCTCCACCAGCTCGAGGGCGTGCAGCAGCTCGCCGGGCCCGGCACCGGGGTCGGTCGGCGGGTCGCCGCCCAGGGCCATGAGGTTCTCGACCCCGGCCTTTCGGAACGACACCAGGATCTCGGCCAGCTCCAGGCGGGTGTGGGCCACACACACCAAATGGGCCATGGGCGTCAGGGTGGTGGTGCGCAGGATGCCGGCCACCAGGTCGTGGGTGCGCTGGCGGGACTCGCGGCCGCCGCGATAGGTGACCGACACGAACGACGGCGACAGGGGCTCGAGCTCGCGCAAGGTGGCCACCAAGGTGGCCTGCTCGGCGTCGCTCTTGGGCGGGAAGAACTCGAAGGAGAAGGTCCTGCCCCTGGCCAGCAGGTCGGAGATCCGGGCCATGGCGGGTAAAGCCTACCGCCGGACGGGACCTATGACCCTGCCGCTGGCACCCCCGCGGCGGCCACCATGGAGGAAGCGACCGAGGATCCGGGAGGAGCCCCATGGGGGATGAGCAGGCGGCGACCACCCGAGGACCAGTCACGTCCGGGCCGCCCCGGGTCGTGGTGGGGGTGGACGGGTCCGAGTCGTCGCAAGCTGCCCTGGTGTGGGCTCTCGAGGAGGCCCGCCTGCGTCAGGCCGTGCTCCACGTGGTGCACGCCTGGCAGTACCCCTTCGAGATGGCGGCCGGCACCTATTCGGTGCCCGTGCCCGCCGGCGAGATGCGCTCGTGGGCTGAGGACGTGGTCGACCGGGCGTTGGCAGCAGCCGAGGTGGACGCCACCGTGGACCTGCGTCGGCAGGTCGAGAACGGCCCCCCCACGTCGGTGCTGCACGAAGCCAGCCGTGGCGCCGAGCTGCTGGTGGTGGGCACCCGCGGCCATGGGCGCATGACCGGTCTCTTCCTCGGCTCGGTGAGCCAGTACCTCGTGGTACACGCCCAGTGCCCGGTGCTCGTGGTCCACGGACCTCCGGCCTCGACCCACAGCGGACGGACCCGCGACGCCGCGGTGAGCGCGGCGGCGGCCGCAACTGTCGCCGTCGACACCGACACCGACGTCTCCGACGAGCTGGCCGACACCGCCGCCTCGAGCAAGCTGGCCGACGGAGGTCCCCCGACATCAGCGGACGGCGAGGGCAACGGGACGGGCGCCCTGGAGCCCATGTCGGAGGAGGAATGTCTGGGCCTGCTGGCCGGTCACTCGGTCGGCCGGTTGGTGGTGGTCCACGACGGGATGCCGTTGGCCTTCCCGGTGAATTACGTGCTCGATGGGCGGACGGTGGCCGTGCGCACCGACGCGGGCACCAAGTTGGACTGGGCCACCTTAGGCCACGTCGCCTTCGAGGTCGACGACATCGACGAGCAGACGCATCAGGGATGGAGCGTGCTGGTCCAGGGCATCGGGCGCGACGTCACCGACGGAGTCGACTCCTGGTCCGAGCGGGTCATGAAGCGAGAGCTCGAGCCGTGGGCCGGGGGTGACAAAGGCCACTGGATTGCCGTGGCCTCGCCCCGCATCACCGGGCGGCGGATCCTGAGCCACGCCCCAGTGGTTCGTCCACTGTCGCGGATCTGAACGCTGGTCGTGCCCGGCCACGCACGTGCCGGGCACCTGCGTGGCCGGGGAGCACGGTGGCCGGTAGGGGCGCCACCGTCGTAAGCGGGATCCACGACGCGAATGGCACGGAGGAGGAGACTTTTCTCCCGACCCCCGTCGAACGGAGCCCACGATGTCCAGCGTCGCCGCTGCCACCGCCGCCACCGATCACCCCGTGCAGCTGTCCATCGGCCGCGCCGAGCACTACTCGAGAGGGCTCGCCGTGCTCGGTTGTCTGTTCTTCTACGGCCGCATGATCGCACTCATCCCGGTGTACCTAGTGCTGATGGTCATCGGGATCGTGTCGTTCTTGGTGGGGTGGATCATGCAGTTCGCTGTGCTCTTCACCGGCAAGTACCCCGACGGGGCGCACGAGTTCCTCACCGGCTACCTCCGGTTGTCGGTGCGCATGCAGTCGTGGCTCTTCGGCCTCACCGACCGCTACCCGGGCTTCTCGCTGAAGCCCTGACCGACCGGGACCAGCAGGGGCTTCCCCGCAGGCGCCGGGATCGCCGGCGCTCCTCCGCCAGATGCCGGGTCAGCCGGCCCGCTCGGCAGCGCGCACTGTGTTTCGCAGCAGCATGGCCCGCGTCATGGGCCCCACTCCCCCGATGCGCGGCGTAATCCAGCCGGCCACTTCGGCCACCGACTCGTCCACGTCCGACAGCAGCTTGCGGCCGTCCCACGACGTTCCCGCCCCCACCACCGCCGCCCCCGGCTTCACCATGTCCGGCTTCACCAGCCCGGCCCGGCCGGCTGCCGCCACCACGACGTCGCCCTGGCGCACGAACGGGGCCAGGTCCTCCACGCCGGTGTGGACGACGGTGACAGCCGCGTTGCACCCCGGGCGCTTCGACGACAGCAGAAGGGCCAGGGGACGGCCGATGGTGAGGCCGCGGCCGATGACCACCACGTGGCGGCCCTCGACCGGTACATCGTGAGCGTGGAGCAGCTCCACGATGCCGGTGGGCGTGCACGGCAGCGGCCCCGGCGCCCCCATGACCAGGCGGCCCAGGTTGACCGGATGCAGCCCGTCCACGTCCTTGGCCGGGTCGACCGACATGAGCGCCGCCTCCTCGTCGAGGCCGGCCGGCAGGGGGATCTGGACCAGGAAAGCATGCACCGAGGGGTCGGCGTTGAAGCGGGCGATGACGGCCTCGAGCTCGTCCTGGCTAACGGTGGCCGGTAGGTGCTCGTGGACCGAGTAGATGCCCACCTGTCGGCAGTCCTCGTGTTTCATGGCCACGTAACGGGCGCTGGGCCCGTCGTCCCCCACCAAGATGGTCCCGAGACCTGGTACCACGCCCGCCGCCTTGAGCTGAGCCACCCTGTCGGTGACCTCGCCCCGCACCTTGGCGGCCAGCGCCTCGCCGTCGAGGAGTTCGGCGGTCAATGCCGGAAGTGGCGTTCGCCGGTGAGCACCATGGCCACTCCGTGCTCGTCGGCCGCCGCCACCACTTCCTCGTCGCGCACCGAGCCGCCGGGCTGAACCACCACGGCTACCCCGGCGGCGGCCAGGACATCGAAGCCGTCGCGGAAGGGAAAGAAGGCATCGCTGGCCGCCGCCGCGCCCCGGGCGCCGGCACCGGCTTTGCGCACGGCGATCTCGGCTGCCTCCACCCGGCTCTGCTGGCCCGCCCCCACGCCGAGCGCCTGGCCATGGTGGACCACCACAATGGCGTTGGACGACGTGCGGGCGCAGACCACCCAGGCCAGCTCCACATCGCGCCACTGGGCCTCGGTCGGGGTGGCCTTGGTCGGGACCTGCCAGTCGGGTCGCCCGGCCACCAGTCGATCGGCCTGCTGGACCAGGTAGCCGCCCCCGAGGCTGCGGATCTCGAGCGCGGCAGCGCTGTGGGTAGGGGCCTCGAGCAGGCGGGTGGCCTTTCGCCGGGCCCGGAGGATGTCGATGGCCTCGGGGTCCCAGCCCGGGGCTACTACCACGTCGGCCTGCGGGCCTTCGGCCACCGCCTTGGCCACCGCGGCCGTGCACCGGCCGCCCAGGGCCACCACGCCGCCGAAAGCGGAGACCGGGTCGCACTCGAGGGCTCGGCGATAGGCCTCGGCCAGGTCGTCGGCCACGGCCGCGCCACACGGGTTGGCGTGCTTGATGATGGCCACGGCCAGGGACCCACCGGACATGTCGTGCACCAGGCGCCAGGCAGCATCGGCGTCGAAGAGGTTGAGGTACGACAGCGCCGTGCCGGCGTGCTGCACGACGTCGTCCCACCAACTGGTGGCACCGGCTGCTCGGTAGCGGGCCCCCACCTGATGAGGGTTCTCGCCGTAGCGCAACACCTCGGCTCGCTCGAGCGACAGCTCGAGGCGCGGGGGGAGCTCACCAGCGGTTTGCTCACCGGCGGGTTGCTCACCAGCCAGCCAGGCCACGATGGCGGCGTCGTAGGCGGCGGTGTGGGCGAAGGCGGCCCTAGCCAGACGCCGGCGGGTGGCATCGGACAGGTGCCCGTCGGCCTGGAGCTCGCGCAGCACGGCGGCGTACTCGGCGGGGTCGACCACCACCCCGACATGGGCGTGATTCTTGGCCGCGGCGCGCACCATGGTCGGACCGCCGACGTCGATCATCTCGACCTTGGGGTCCGAGGAGAACGGATAGAGATTGCAGACCACCAAGTCGATGGGCGTGATGCCCTGGCGCTCGAGGTCGGCCATGTGCCCGGGCACCGAGCGGTCGGCCAGGATGCCGCCGTGGACGGCGGGATGCAGGGTCTTCACCCGCCCGCCGAGCATCTCCGGAGCCCCGGTCACGGCGGCCACTTCGAGGTGCGCCACCCCCGCCTCGGCCAGCACCTTGGAGGTGTTGCCGCTGGCGATGAGCTCCCACTCGAGGTCGTCCAAGCCCCGGGCCAGCTCCACGATCCCGGTCTTGTCGTAGACCGACAGCAATGCCCTCATCGGGCCGCCTCCAGCTGCTCGAGCACCCGGTTGATGGTGGCCGGGTACAGGCGACGCTCCACTTCCTTGATGCGTTCGTGCAGCGAGACCTCGGTGTCACCGGCCAGCACCACCACCTCCTCCTGGGCCAGCACCGGACCTTCGTCCATGGCCAAGGTGGCCACGTGGACAGTGCACCCGGTGACCGCCGCGCCGGCAGCCAGCGCCTCGCTCACGGCGTGCCATCCGGGGAAGGCCGGCAACAGCGACGGATGGGTATTCAGGATCCGACCGGGGTAGGCGTCGTGCACCGGCTCGGCCAGCACGGTGCCGAAGCCGGCCATGGCCACCAGGTCCACGCCGTGGGCCTGGAGCACCTCTACGAGGCGCCGGGTGTAGCGGGTGCGATCGAAGTCCGGCCCGAAACCACCCCAGTCGGCCCGGTCCACCAGCTCGACCTCCACACCGCCTTGCGTGGCCACCTCCAAGGCGCGACATTTCCGGTCGGCCACCACCACGACGACCGGGACGGTGCCGCCCAGCAGGGATTCGAGGATGGTGCCGGTTCCCGAGACGAGGACCCCGACGCGCACGCGCTCAACCTACCAGCGCGCCGCCAGGCCGATGGCAGGCGCCAGGCCGCCGCTCAGCCCAGCTTCCTCACGATCTCGACCATGCGCTCCCCGGCCTCGGTGGGGTTGTTGGCCACCACCACGCCGGCGGCGGCCAGCGCCTCCATTTTGGCCTGGGCCGTCCCCTGGGAGCCCGAGATGATGGCACCGGCGTGGCCCATCTTGCGCCCCGCAGGGGCTGTAACCCCGGCCACGTATGCCACCACCGGCTTGCTCAGGTGCTCGGCTATGAACTGCGCTGCTCGCTCTTCCTCGGCGCCACCGATCTCGCCGATCATCATCACGGCCAAGGTGTCGGGGTCGGCCTCGAAGGCGGCCAGGCAGTCGATGAAGTTGGTCCCCGGCACCGGGTCGCCGCCGATGCCCACGCATGTGGTCTGGCCCACACCCTGCTGCGACAACTCGTGCAGCGCCTGGTACGTGAGCGTGCCGGAGCGGCTCACGATGCCGACCGGGCCGCCGGCCAGGGCGATGTCGCCGGAGGTGATGCCGATGTTGCACTTGCCCGGCGAGATGACGCCGGGGCAGTTGGGCCCGAGCAGCCTGGTATCGGGGAAGTCACGGCGCAGGCGGTTGTAGAACAACGCCTCGTCCTGGGCCGGGATGCCCTCGGTGATGCAGACGATGAAGGAGATGCCGGCGGCGGCGGCGTCGATGATGGCTTCGGGAGCTCCCTTGGGTGGCACCACCACGAACGAGGCGTCGGCGCCGGTGGCCGCGACTGCTTCGGCGCAGGAGTCGAAGACGGGGGTGCCGTCCACGTCGGTGCCGCCCTTGCCCGGGGTGACCCCGGCCACCACCTGGGTGCCGTAGTCGCGGTTGCGCAGGCCGTGGAAGCGACCCTGGCTCCCGGTCAGGCCCTGGACCACGACCCTGGTCTTCTCGTCGACGAAGATGCTCACTTGGCTCCTCCTGCCAGCGTCACGGCCCGGCGGGCTGCCCCGAGCATGGTTTCCTCCACCACCAGCCGGTCCGACACGTGGCCGGCCAGGATCTGGCGTCCCTCTGGGGCGTTGGTCCCGTCGAGGCGCAGCACGATGGGTGAGCGAAGGTCGACGCGCTCGAGCGCCTCCACGATGCCCTTGGCCACCTCGTCACATCGCGTGATCCCTCCGAAGATGTTCACGAAGATCGAGCGCACAGCCTCGTCGGTGTTGATGACCTCGAGAGCTGCCGCCATGACGTCGGCGTTGGCTCCTCCGCCGATGTCGAGGAAGTTGGCCGCCGTGCCGCCCACCTGGTTGACCACGTCCAGCGTGCTCATGGCCAAGCCGGCCCCGTTGGCGATGATGCCGACCGATCCCGACAACCCGATGTAGTTGAGGCCCTTCTCCTTGGCCAGCAGCTCCCGGTCGTCGAGCGTCTCGGTGCCGGCGAACTCGGCCCATTCCGGGTGCCGGAAGGTGGCGTTGTCGTCGAGGGTCACCTTGGCATCGAGGGCATGGACACGGCCGTCGGTGGTGAGGATGAGCGGGTTGATCTCGGCCAGGTCGCAGTCCCCCTCGACGTAGCACGCGTAGAGGAGCACCAGCAGCTGGGCCGCCTGCTCCCGGGCTTCCTCGTCCAGTCCGGCCTCGGCCACCAAGGAGGCGGCGGTCGCCTCGTCGAGGCCGTCTACCGGGTCGATGTGGAGGCGGGCGATGGCTCCGGGGTCGGTGGCCGCCACCTCCTCGATGTCGACCCCACCCTTGGCCGACACCATGCACAGGTGCTTCTTGGCGCTGCGGTCAAGGGTGAAGCTGGCGTAGTACTCACGGGCGATGTCAGAGGAGCGCTCGATCCACACCCGGTGCACGACGTGGCCCTTGATGTCCATGCCCAAGATGGTCTCGGCATGGCGGCGCACCTCGTCGGCGTCGGCCGCTAGCTGGATGCCACCGGCTTTGCCCCGGCCGCCCACTTTCACCTGGGCCTTCACCACCACCGGGTAGCCCGCCACGTCGGCCTGGGCCACCGCCTCGTCGACGGTGTCGGCCACCCCGCCCGGTGACGTGGGGATGCCGAAACGGGCGAAGTACTGCTTGCCCTGATACTCGTAGAGATCCACCGAAGGACGTCCTCTCTGTCTGTGCGTGTGGCTGGTTGTACGTGTTGGTGTCTTTATATGTGGCTATTGCTCGCCTGGCCGTTTTGGGCTGGTGAACCGCGGCACCGGCGGACGTAGCGTCGCGCAGGCTTCGAGACACGGCGTTGGTTGGCAGGTCGTGGGCGGGCAGGTCGCCGGTGGATACGTCGCCGGCGGGCCTCGGCCAACGTGCGCCTCACTGCCGCGTGGCTGACTCCTCCCGCCGGTCTAGGGCTTCGGCCATCTGCTCCACGATGGTGGGCAGCGATGCGCCGGGGGTGAAGACGAGCCCCACTCCGGCCTGCTCCAAGGCGGCGAAGTCGCCCTCGGGGATGATCCCCCCCACCACGATCAGCACGTCGTCGAGGCCCTGGGCCCTGAGTCCCTCCACAACCCGTGGCACCAGCGTCAGGTGAGCTCCCGACAACAGCGACAGGCCGACGGCATCGGCGTCCTCTTGGACCACGGCCTGGACGACCTGCTCGGGGGTCTGATGGAGCCCGGTGTAGATGACCTCGAAGCCGGCGTCGCGAAGGGCGCGTGCGATGACCTTGGCCCCGCGGTCGTGGCCGTCGAGGCCGGGCTTGGCCACCACCACTCGATAGGGACGCAGCACGGGAACCGAGTGTAGGCAGGTCACGCTGGGTGAGCGCCAGACGGAGACCGTGCCTGGGCCGGGCTCGGCACGGCTCAGGCACGGCCAGGGGCTTGTGGCGGCGCCGTAGTAGCGTTGATGGGGCTGTCACTGGTCCGGGCGCATGATGGCCCGCCGGTGCCGGACCGAGCCCATGGTGCGTGCCATCCCAACCGACCAGAGCGCCGGAGCCGAGCAGCTCGGCCTCACCGAGCGTCAGCGGCGCCCCTCAGGCGTGATTCGCATCGCCCGCCCTCGCCAGTGGCTCAAGAACGTCCTGGTCTTCGCAGCTCCGGGGGCGGCCGGCGTGCTCACCGAGCTCCATCCCCTGCTGCGCACAGCCGCCGCCTTCGGGATCTTCTGCCTGGCCGCCTCGGGCACGTACTTCCTGAACGACGTCCTCGACGCCGGGTCCGACCGACACCACCCGGTGAAGCGCCTGCGTCCGGTGGCCGCCGGCGAGGTCCCCGAAGCGCTGGCTCTCGGGATCGGGCTCGGGCTCATGCTCGGCGCCGTCGCTCTGGCCTGGGCCGTGGCCGGGCACCGCTTGGCTCTTGTCATCGCGCTGTATGTGGTTCTGTCGGGGGCCTACTCACTGCGCCTCAAGCACGTGCCCATCCTCGACATGGCCGTGCTGTCGTCGGGATTCATCCTCCGCGCCATCGCTGGGGGCGTGGCTGCAGGAGTGCGACTGTCGGACTGGTTCGTGATCGTAACTTCCTTCGGTTCGCTGCTGATTGCCGCCGGGAAGCGCAGCGCCGAGCACGGCGACCTGGGGGCCGAGCGCACGCTGCACCGGCCGGTTTTGAGCCAGTACCCGGCCGCCTTCCTGCGTTCGATCCGGCTGCTGGCCTCGTCGGTCACCGTCACGGCGTACTGCCTGTGGGCCTTCGAGCGATCGGCAGCCGCCGGTCACGCGCACCATCCCATTTGGTTCGAGCTCTCCATCGTGCCGGTGGTGCTGGCCCTGCTCCACCTGGAGCTCCGCTTCGAACAAGGCCACGGCGGCGCGCCGGAGGACATGGCCTGGCACGACCGCATGCTGCAAGGCCTCGGCCTGGCCTGGGTGGTGCTCTTCGCCGTGGGGATCTACGGGTGAGCGCGCTGCTGAGCGGTTGGGGCGGCACCGCCCCCACCGCCGCCGACTTGGTGCGGCCGGCCAATCCCGATGCCGTGGCCGACGCTCTGGCCGAGGCCAGCATCACCGGCCGGTCGGTGGTGGCCAGGGGACTGGGCCGCTCCTACGGCGACGCCGCCCAGTGCGCGGGCGGCACCGTCCTCGACATGAGCGGCCTCGACCGCATGCTCGAAGCCGACCTGGTAGCCGGCTGGGTGCGGGCCGGGGCCGGGACCAGCCTCGACGCCCTGATGCGGGCTCTCGTGCCTCATGGGTGGTTCGTGCCGGTGACCCCGGGAACCCGCTACGTCACAGTGGGCGGGGCGGTGGCCGCCGACATCCACGGGAAGAACCACCACGTCGACGGGTCGTTCTGCTCGCACGTGCGAGCCATGACCTTGCTGTCGCCGACGGGGGGCCACGAGCTAACGCCCACCGACCACAGCGAGCTGTTCTGGGCCACGGCCGGTGCCATGGGATTGACCGGGGTGGTGACCGAGGCCACCTTGAGCCTGGTGGCGGTGGAGACGTCGTCCATGGTGGTCGACACCGAACGGGCCGAGGACCTCGACGACTGCATGGACAAGATGACGACCGGCGACGACCGGTACCGCTACTCGGTGGCCTGGGTCGACTGCCTGGCCCGGGGTGCCTCGCTCGGACGGGCGGTGCTCACACGCGGCGACCACGCCCGCCTCGACCAGCTCCCGGCCAAAGGGCGCGCCGAGGCCCGGCGCTTCGCCCCCCGACGGGCGCTGCAGGTGCCGGTGACGGCGCCTTCGGGACTGCTGCGACCGGCCACGGTGGCCGCCTTCAACGAACTGTGGTTCCGCAAGGCGCCACGGCACCGGGTCGGGGAGATCCAGCCGCTGTCTACCTTCTTCCATCCGCTCGACGGCGTGGGGGGATGGAACCGCCTCTACGGGCGGCGCGGCTTCGTGCAGTACCAGTTCGTGGTGCCGCTACCCCGGGCCGACACCGTGCGGCAGGTGCTCGAGCGCCTGGCCCGGGGGCGCATGGCCTCGTTCCTGGCCGTCTTGAAGCGCTTCGGGCCGGGCGACCGCGGACCGCTGTCGTTCCCCATGGAGGGCTGGACCCTAGCCCTCGACCTGCCGGTCGGGCCGGCCGGGCTCGGGCCTCTGCTCGACGACCTCGACGAGGAGGTGGCCAACGCGGGCGGCCGGGTGTACCTGGCCAAGGACGGCCGTCTGCGCCCAGAATTGCTCGACGTCATGTACCCCCGGTTGGCGCAGTGGCGAGCGGTCCAAGGCAAGGTCGACCCCGGGGGCGTGCTGGCGTCGGATCTGGGACGCCGCCTCGGGCTGGTGGCGCGGTGAACGACGCCATGGGCATGCCCCAGAGCGCGGTCGTCATCGGCGGCACTTCGGAGATCGCCGGCGCCGTGCTGCGCGCCCTGGTGCCCCACCGCCTGCGCCGGGTGGTGCTGGCCGGCCGACATCAGTCGCAGCTGGCCGATGCGGCCGCAGATCTCCAGGGCCTCGGCGCCGAGGTGGAGGTACGCATCCTCGACGTCACCGACGTGGCCGGCCACCGCTCCTTCGCCGCCGACATGGTGGCCCATCTGGGCCAGGTGGACCTGGTGCTGGTAGCGGCCGGCGTGCTCGGCGACCAGGAAGCCGACGAAGTCGACCCGGCCGCCACGGCGGGGGTCCTGGCCACCAACTTCAGTGGGCCGGCCGCCTTGATGACGGCGTTCGCCGAGGTGCTGCGCCGTCAGGGACATGGGCGCATGGTGGTGCTGTCCTCGGTGGCCGGCGTGCGGGTGCGCCGTTCGAACTACGTCTACGGGTCCTCCAAGGCCGGCCTCGACGGCTTCGCCCAGGGCATGGCCGACGCCCTGGTGGGCAGCGGGGCGTCCCTGGTCATCGTTCGCCCCGGGTGGGTGGCGACCCGCATGACAGCCGGGCGGGCGCCGGCCCCTTTCGCCACCACCCCCGAGGCGGTGGCCGCCGATGTGGTGGCCGGACTGCGTCGCAGTGCCCCTGTGATCTGGAGCCCGCCCATCTTGAAGATGGTGTTCGCCGTGTTGCGCCTGGTGCCGCGGGCACTGTGGCGCCGAATGCCGGGTTAGTGGGCGGCGGAAGGGCCCGGCGCCGGTCCGGCCGCGGGGCCGCGTCAGGGTGCCGGGCGCCGGGCCGCGTCAGGGTGCCGGGCGCCGGGCCGAGATGTTGAGCCGCACGTAGTCGATGACCGGCTCGGGCATGGCGTCGGCCACGGCCCGCAGGAAAGCCTGGCGCTCGGCCCGCTCCATGTCGGCGACATGGGTGCGCAGGCACACGGTGGCCAGGTACGTCTCGAGGGGCTCGCCGGGCTCGAGCGGCGTGGGCTCGGGGTGGGTCCAGACTTGGACATCGACGAACCCGGCAGCATGGAGGCGCCGCCTGGTGTCCTCGGGGGTGGCGTACAGCCACGTCCCGGCGCGCTCGCTTCCGGCTCGCCGGACGGCGACCATGAGCCCTTCGATGTTGCCGGCCGCTCCGCATTGGGCCTCGAGCACGGCGCCGGGGGCCATGACGGCGGCCAGGTTGGCGAAGAGCCGATCGTGGTCGAGCACCCAGTGGAAGGTGGCAGTGGACAGCACGGCGTCCACCGGGGCATAGCCGGCCAGAGTGGCCGGCTCCAGGTCCAGCAAGTCGGCGTCGACGACGGTGCAGCGGGGGCCGTAGCGGTCGAGGCGGCGGTGGGCTTCGGCCACCATGGAGGGGGCGGCGTCCAGGGCCACCACATGGCCCTCAGGCACGCGCCCGAGGAGGAGCTCGGTCACCCGTCCGCTGCCGCATCCGGCGTCGAGCACCGTATCGGTGGCCTCCAGGGGCAATCTGTCGAGCACGGCCGCGCCCCACCTGGTCATGGGGTCCGACACCTTGTCGTAGGTGGTGGCGTCCCAGTCCCCCGGCGACTGGTCACGGGCCCGGTCAACGAAGGGGCCCAGGGGCCGCGGGCCTAGGGGCCGCTGGTCAGCCATGGCGGGGAGTCGAGGTTGCACTGTGGCTTCCGGACGAGGCCGTGGAGCCCGAGCGGGTCGTCATGGTGATGAAGTCACGGTCCCAGGACCCGAAGTAGCGCCATGTGCCGCCGTCCATGGTGGGGAGCAGGTTGGTGCCGTTGGCCGGTGCGGCAACACCTGACACCGAGCCGGTGGGGTCGAAGGTGGCCATGTTGACCCATTCAGAGTTGATATCGAGCTCCATGGCGCGCACCGCCCCGGCCCGCACCAGGCACTCGGCCAACGTGGTGATATTCAGCCCGGGGCCCCCGACGTAGACCAGGGCGCCGTCGCTCGTCACCCCGATGCCCGATCGCCACACGTAGATGGCGTTGCCGAGGGTGTAGCCCCAGCGCGTCGTGTCGTTGGCCTGTAAGCCGGGCACAGCGGCCCCCCTGTCAACCAACAGGTGGAGGTTCTGTCGCACCGAAACCACGTCGGGCGTCATGGAGACGTCGCGGCCCCACTGCCCGACGGTGGCTGTTCCGTCGCGATAGACGACGAACGAGGCATCGCCTGGGCGCAGTGGCAGGACCGTCCGCCCTTCGGAGTAGTAACCGCCCTCGGCATCGGGCATGCGAAAGCCGGAGTTGAACACCGCCACCAGGCTTTCGGCCGCCGTGGTGGGGATCGGTGCGGTGTCATGCCATGGGCCGCCCCCGGGCACGTAGCTGCCCGAATACAGCGTGGCCTCGAGGAGCTTTGTGTCCATATAGGCCACACCTATGACCAGGCTGGTGTGGATGGGATCGGGGCGCATGAATGCCTCGTAGACCGCCGGCAGGCCGTCGACCGTCCGTCCGGCCGGGTGCCACTGCCCCTCGCCGGCGATCGGAGGGTCGGTAAAAGGCTTGATGGCCGCAGGCTCAGGCAGGTGAGCCACGCCCGATCCCCGCCCGGTGCTGTGGGCTGTCGGAGGTGGAGGGATGGCCCCTGGCGGCGGACGGCCTCCCTTGGGAGGCTGGTGGTGGGAGTACCAGACGTTCTCGGCCCATCGCACGAAGCCGCTGCCGCCGTGGTCGCGGACCCATTCGGCGAAGCGAGCCCCGGCTGCCCCCGCCCCCGGGTTGGCCATGGCTTTGCCGAGTGACCACCAGACCGGAGTGAGGGCCAGAATCACCACCAACGTCCCCGTAGCCCACGGGTGGCGGCCGAATCGGTTCGATCGGGCGGCGCGCCGGGCGCGCCGGGCGTGCCGTTGGAAACGTCGTTCTTTGGTGCGAGCCCGGTGCATGGCCCACGGCCCCGGCCGGCAGTGACGGCCCCTGGTGCGACCGACCCCGTCGGCTTGGCCAGAAGGCTCCGGTGCCGACTCGTCGCTCGGGCTGGGGGTGGCCGGGCCTGTCAGCCCTTGTTGAATTTCCATTCGGCCATCTTGGGTAGGCGACCGGGGCGGGCCGAAGCTGGTCCGGCACGGCGGGCTGCCGGGCGCGGCGGCATGGCCGTGCGTGGCGGCGTGGCCGTGCGCGGTGGCGTGGCCGTGCGCGGTGGCGCCGGGCGCGGTGGCGCCGTGCGCGGTGGCGTGGCCGTGCGCGGTGGCGTGGCCGTGCGCGGTGGCGTCGGGCTACTGGAGCGCGACGACCACGATGGCGAGTCATCGTCGGACCAGCTTTCGGTGTTCTGCCAGGGGTCCGGATCGTGCAGATCATCAGCGGCTGCCTGCGCCGAGCCGTCACGGTCGCCGAATCCGAGGTCATCGGAGTCCGAGCCGTTGCCGGCCGCCGCCGTACGCCGGCGCCCCCAGGAGGTCACCGCCCGCAGGGGGTCGGGGCGCTTGGCCGAGGAAAGCCCGACGTCATGGACCAGCTCGTCGGGTAACTCGGCGAGGAACCGGCTCGGGATGGCGTGGCTCGTCGATCCCCAAAGCGTGCGGCTCCAGGCGTGGGTCACATACAGGTGGCGCCGCGCACGCGTGATCCCCACGTAGCAGAGCCGCCGCTCCTCCTCGAGCTGCATGGGATCATCAAGGGCGCGCAGATGCGGGAACACGCCGTCTTCCATACCCACCAGGAACACGGCCGGGAACTCGAGGCCCTTAGCCGTGTGCAGGGTCATGAGCGAGACCCGGCTGCTGTCATCGTCGAGGTCGTCGGAATCAGACACCAAGGCAACCGACTCGAGGAAGTCGTCGAGACGTTCGTAGCTCGAGGCGGCGCCGGTCAATTCGGCGATGTTCTCGAGCCGGCCCCGGGACTCCAAGGTGTCCTCGGCCTCGAGCTCGGCCCGGTAACCGGTGCGATCGGCCACCTCCGCCACCAGCTCGCCCGGGCCGGCTCCGGTCTCGGCCATTCGCCGTAGGTCGTCGAGCAGGTGGCGCAACGAGGCGACCCCCTTGGCCGCCTTGCCCGAGACCCCGGCCTCCTCACTGAAACCGAGGGCTCCGGCGAAGGACATGCCGTGGGCCCGGGCCCAGGCGGCCAGGCGCTCGACCGAAGTGTCGCCCACCCCCCGGCGCGGCACGTTCACGATGCGCCGGGCCGACACCTCATCCGAAGGGTTGGCCAGCACCCGGAGGTAGGCGAGCAGGTCCTTGATCTCGCGGCGGTCGTAAAAGCGGGTCCCACCCACCACCTTGTAGGCCACGTTGGACCGTACGAGCTCCTCCTCGAGAGCCCGGCTCTGGGCATTGGTACGGTAGAAGACGGCCACGTCCCCATAGCGCAGGGACTCGGTGCGATGCAGCCGGGCGATCTCCGACGCCACCCAAGCGGCCTCGTCGTACTCGTCCTCGGCCCGGTATCGGCGGATGCGCTCGCCGAGCTCGCCGTCAGTCCACAGCTCCTTGGGCACCCGTGTCACGTTGTTGGCTATGACGGCGTTGGCGGCATCGAGAATGGTCTTGGTCGAGCGGTAGTTCTGCTCGAGTGGGATCACGGCCGCGTCGGGAAAGGCCTCCTCGAACTCCAAGATGTTGCGGATGTCAGCCCGTCGGAACCCGTAGATCGACTGGTCGCTGTCGCCCACCACGCACACGTTGTGGTGCTCGCCGGCCAGCATGAGGACGATCTCGTTCTGGGCCCGATTGGTGTCCTGGAACTCGTCCACCAGGACGTGGGCAAAGCGCTCGCGGTACGACTCGAGCACGTCGTCGCAGGTTCGCAACAAGGTCACGGTGAGCACCAACAGGTCGTCGAAGTCCATTGCCGACGCCGCCTTCAGCCGCTGCTGGTACTCCACGTAGACATCGGAGATGCGGCGTTCGAACACGGTGTAGGCCTGGCCCTGGTACTCCTCGGGCCCCATGAGTTCGGCCTTCGCCCCCGAGATGGCGCCTTGCACGCCTCGCGGCGGGATCTTCTTGGCGTCGATATTCAGGTCGCGCAACACGTGCTCTACCAGGCGACGAGAGTCGGCGTCGTCGTAGATGGTGAACGACCGCCGGTAGCCGAGCCGATCGGCATGGGCCCGGAGCATGCGGACGCAGGCGGCGTGGAAGGTGGACACCCACATCTTCTGCGCCACCGGGCCCACCAGAGAGGTGAGTCGTTGGCGCATCTCGTCGGCTGCTTTGTTGGTGAAGGTGATGGCCAGGATCTGCCACGGCGTGGCGTCGCCGGTGGCCAGGAGATGCGCCACCCGGTGGGTGAGCACGCGGGTCTTGCCCGACCCGGCCCCGGCCACCACGAGCAGCGGGCTGCCGCGGTGCTCAACGGCGCGCCGCTGTGGTCCGTTCAAGCCCTCGACCAGCGACTGCGGGTTCGGGAGGTCGGCCAGCCACGCCGGCCGGCGGTGGCCGGTGGGAGGAACGGCTTCCGAAGTGGCGCCAGCGGCGGTGGCCGAGGCGGCGCCAGCGGCGGTGGCGGCGCCGGCCTCGGGCGGGGGGAGTTCGGCGAACTCGTCCTCGTCGAAGGCGCCGAGCGCGTCGAAGTGATGCAGCGGCGTGCCGGCCACGCTCACTCCCACTCGATGGTGCCGGGCGGCTTCGACGTGACGTCGAGGGCCACCCGGTTCACGCCGTCCACCTCGTTGATGATGCGAGAGGACAGGCGCTCGAGGAGGTCGTAGGGCAGGCGGGCCCAGTCCGCTGTCATGGCGTCGTCAGACGTGACGGCTCGGATGACCACGGGATAGGCGTACGTCCGTCCGTCGCCCATGACCCCCACGGTGCGCACGGCAGGCAGCACGGCGAAGCTCTGCCACAGCTCGCGGTACAAGCCGGCCTGGCGCACCTCCTCGATGACGATGGCGTCCGCCGCCCGCAGGATCTCGGCCCGCTCACGGGTGACCTCTCCGATGATGCGCACGGCCAGCCCCGGCCCTGGGAAGGGTTGGCGCCAGACGATCTCCTCGGGCAGGCCCAACTCCTCGCCCACGGCGCGCACCTCGTCCTTGAACAGCTGGCGCAAGGGCTCGACCAGGTCGAAGGCCATGTCCTCGGGCAGCCCGCCCACGTTGTGGTGCGACTTGATGGTGGCCGCGTCACGGGTGCCCGATTCGATGATGTCGGGGTACAGCGTGCCCTGGACGAGAAAGTGCGCGTCCTTGACGTCCCGCGCCACTTCCTCGAAGATGCGGATGAAGGTCTCGCCGATGGCCTTGCGCTTCTCCTCGGGGTCGGTGACCCCTTGGAGGACACCAAAGAAGCGGTCGGCGGCCTTCACGTGGATGAGGTCGACGTGGAACTGGCGGCGGAATGTCTCCTCCACCTGTTCGGCCTCCCCGCTGCGCATGAGGCCGGTGTCGACGAACACGCAGGTGAGCTGGTCACCCACGGCCCGGTGCACCAGGGCGGCGGCCACGGCCGAGTCCACCCCGCCCGACAAGGCGCACAGCACATGGGACGAGCCGACCTGGGCCCGTACCGCGTGGAGTGACGACTCGATGATGTTGGTGTGGGTCCACAGGGGCCGGGCCCCGCACACGTCGAACAGGAAGCGCTCGAGCAGCTCCTGGCCCCGGGCGGTGTGGACCACCTCAGGGTGGAACTGGACCCCGTGGATGCGCCGCTCGACATCTTCGAGGGCGGCCACCGGGGCCTCGGGCGTCGAGGCGGTGGCCACGAAGCCGTCGGGCACCTCGGCGATGGAGTCGGCGTGGCTCATCCAGACATCGACGCTGGCCGCCGAAGGCCAGTCGGCGAACAGCGGCGAGGCGGCCAGGCGGGCCATGGCGGTGCGGCCGTACTCGGCACGCCCGGTGCGCGCCACGGTGCCCCCGAGCTGCTGGGTGAGCAGCTGGGCCCCGTAGCAGATGCCCAAGATGGGCACTCCGGCGTCGTAGATGGCAGGGTCGATGGCCGGGGCCCAGTCGGCGTAGACGGACTTGGGGCCGCCCGAGAGGATGATGCCCTTGGGGCGCCGGGCCACCAACTCGGCGGCCGGGGTGTCGAAGGGGACGATCTCGGAGTAGACGCGAGCCTCGCGGACTCGCCGGGCGATCAGCTGGGCGTACTGGGCGCCGAAGTCGACGACGAGGACGGTATCGGGGGCGTCGGCCACGGCAAAGGGGGAGGAAGGAACGGAGCGAGCGGCGTCGGAGGGCGTCAGTGGCCCATTCCCACGCCCTGGGAGCGCTGCAACGACTTTCCCTCGGTCTGCAACGACGGCGCCACCATGACTTCTGCCTTTTGGAACTCCTTGACCGATTGGTACCCGCAGGTGGCCATAGAAGTGCGCAGGGCGCCGAACAGGTTCATGCGGCCGTCGTTCTCGTGGGCCGGCCCGAGGAGGATCTCCTTGAGCGAGCCGCGCACCGACGTGCGCACCCGCGTGCCACGCGGCAAGGTGGGATGGAAGGTGGCCATGCCCCAGTGGAAGCCCCGGCACGGCGCCTCCTCGGCCGACGACAGCGGCGAGCCGAGCATCACGGCGTCGGCCCCGCAGGCGATCGCTTTGGCGATGTCACCGCCGCGGCTCATGCCGCCGTCGGCGATCACGTGCACGTAGACGCCGGTCTCGTCGAGGTGGCGCATGCGGGCGCCGGCCACATCGGCGATGGCGGTGGCCTGGGGCACGCCCAAGCCGAGCACACCACGGGTGGTGCAGGCGTTGCCCGGGCCCACACCGACCAGCACCCCCACGGCGCCGGTGCGCATGAGGTGGAGGGCAGCCTGGTACGAGGCGCATCCGCCGACGATGACCGGGATGTCGAACTCCCGGATGAATCGCTTCAAGTTGAGTGGCTCGACCGACTTCGACACGTGCTCGGCCGACACCACAGTGCCCTGGATGACGAGCACGTCGAGCTCACCAGCCAAGATGGACGGGGCCAGCTCCGTGGTGCGCTGTGGGGTGACCGATGCGCATGAGACCACGCCGGCCGATTTGATCTGGTGGATGCGCTCGGTGACGAGCTCGGGCTTCACCGGCTCGAGGTACATCTGCTGCATGCGAGCCGTGGCCTTGTCGTCGTCGAGCGTGGCAATCTCGTCGAACAGGGCGTCGGGATCCTCGTAGCGGGTCCACAACCCCTCGAGGTTGAGCACGGCCACGCCACCGAGGCGGCCGATCTCGACGGCGGTGCGGGGGCTCACTACGCCGTCCATGGCGGCGGCCATCAGGGGAAGGTCGAAGCGAAAGGCATCGATCTCCCACGAGATGTCCACGTCCTCGGGGTCGCGGGTCCGGCGACTGGGCACGATGGCGATGTCATCGAAGCCGTAGGCCTGGCGGCCCGACTTGTAGATCCCGATCTCGATCTCAGCCACGTGGCTGCCTCCTGCCCGTTTCGAACTCCGGCGGTCTGCGCTGTCGGCCGCCGGCGTTCCTCCACGATACCTGCCGGGACCGACCCCCCAACGGTGGCCCCCGAAGCCTGCTCAGAGGTCCACGACGAGGCTTCAGAGGTCCATGACGAGGCGAAGCAACTCCACCAGCATGCGGGCGGTGGCACCCCAGACGGTGTCGTCGGGCAACTCGAAGAACCACACCGGGAACCATCCCTCGGCGTCGGTCAGCGCCGACACCGGTCGGCCCGGCACCCTCCAGCGCTCCTCCCGGAACACGCCGTCGGCCGCCAGTTCGGCCAGGGACACGTCGAAGACGTGCTCGACCTCGGAAGGGTTGGCCTCGAGCTGCGGCCGGCCGGCGAGCACGCCGACCACCGGGGTGATGGTCGACGCCGAGGAGAAGGTGGACAGCGGGGTGAGCCGGCCGATGAGGGACACCGACGACGGGTCGAGGCGCACTTCCTCGACGGCCTCTCGCAGGGCGGCCGCTTCGGACGTCTCGCCCTCGTCCAGGCGGCCACCTGGGAAGCTCACCTCCCCGGTGTGGGTGCGCAGGTGAGCGGCACGGCGGGTGAGCACCACCCGGGCCTCCCCCTCCTCTTCGAAGGCCGCCACCAGCACGGCGGCGGGGGCACCCGGGTCGGGGAAGCCGTCGAAGGTGACCTGCTCGCGCCGGGCCAAGGCGTGGTGGTGCTGCTCCACGGCCCGGCGCACCCGGTCGAGAGTCAGGCCACGGCGCTGCCCGACGTCCAAGGTGGCCCAGCCGGCGGGTACACCGGGGCGGGCACCACGGGGACGGGGGATCACCTGGCGCCGGCCCACGTCCACGGCCAGCAGCTTAAGGCGGGCCGTATCGCGACTCGGCCGGGCCCCGAGGCCCGGCCGAGTCCACATCGTCGAAGAGCGACAGCTACATCATCCCCATGCCGCCCATACCGCCCATGCCGCCCATACCAGCGGCAGCAGCGGCGGCGGCAGCGCCGTCGTTCTTCTCGGGCTTGTCAGCCACCAGGGCCTCGGTGGTGAGCAGCAGCCCGGCCACCGAAGCGGCGTTCTGCAGCGCCGAGCGGGTGACCTTGGCCGGGTCGATGATGCCCGCCTTGACCAGGTCCTCGAGGACACCGGTGCTGGCGTTGAGGCCGATCGATCCGGTCTCCGACGCCACTTCGCGCACGGTGACCTGCCCTTCGAGGCCGGCATTGATGGCGATCCAGCGCAGGGGTTCACCCAGCGCCTTGGCCACGATCCGGACCCCGGTGGCTTCGTCGCCTTGGAGCGAGTTGGCCACGGCCTCCACATCATCGCGGCTGCGCAGGAGGGCGGTGCCGCCACCGGCGACGATGCCTTCCTCGATGGCGGCGCGGGTAGCCGACAGGGCGTCTTCGATGCGGTGCTTCTTCTCCTTGAGCTCCACTTCGGTGGCAGCACCCACCCGGACCACGGCGACACCCCCGGCCAGCTTGGCCAGCCGCTCCTGGAGCTTCTCTTTGTCCCAGTCGGAGTCGGTCTCGTCGATCTCGCGCTTGATCTGGGCGATGCGGCCCTTCACGTCGTCAGGCGAGCCGGCACCCTCCACGATGGTGGTGTCGTCCTTGGTGATGATGATCCGGCGGGCCTTGCCCAGCAGGTCGATGGTGGTGTTCTCGAGCTTGAGGCCGATCTCCTCGGTGATGACCTGGCCGCCGGTGAGCACGGCCATGTCCTGGAGCATGGCTTTGCGGCGCTCGCCGAAGCCGGGGGCCTTCACGGCCACCGAGGTGAAGGTGCCGCGGATCTTGTTGACCACCAGGGTGGCCAGAGCCTCGCCCTCCACGTCCTCGGCGATGACCAGCAGCGGCTTGCCCGTCTGCATGATCTTCTCGAGCACAGGCACGAGGTCGTGCACGGCGCTCACCTTCTGGTTGGCGATGAGCAGGAACGGCTCCTCGAGGACGGCTTCTTGGCGCTCGGGGTCGGTCACGAAGTACGGCGACAGGTACCCCTTGTCGAACTGCATGCCCTCGGTGAACTCGAGTTCGAGGCCGAAGGTGTTGGACTCCTCCACTGTGACGGTGCCGTCCTTGCCCACCTTGTCGATGGCCTCGGCCAGCACCTCCCCGATCGACGCGTCAGCCGCCGAGATGGAGGCGACCTGGGCGATCTCGGTCTTGGAGTCGATCTCCTTGGCCTGATTCTTGATGGAGGCGACCACGGCGGCGACACCCCGCTCGATGCCGCGCTTGAGGGCCAGGGGGTTGGCCCCGGCGGCCACGTTGCGCAGTCCCTCGTGGATGAGAGCCTGCGCCAGCACGGTGGCGGTGGTGGTGCCGTCGCCGGCCACGTCGTTGGTCTTGGTGGCGACTTCCTTCACCAGCTGGGCACCCATGTTCTCGAAGCCGTCTTCGAGCTCGATCTCTCGGGCGATGGTGACGCCATCGTTGGTGATGGTGGGGGCGCCGAACTTCTTGTCGATGACGACGTTGCGGCCCTTAGGGCCCAGCGTCACCTTGACGGTGTCGGCCAGCTTGTCGACGCCGGCCTCCAGGGCGCGGCGCGCGTGCTCGTCGAACTTCAGGATCTTGGCCATGTCGTGACTACTTCTTGACCTTGGCCAGCACGTCACGGCCCGAGAGGATCAGCAGATCCTCGCCGTCGACGGTGATCTCGGTGCCCCCGTACTTGGAGTAGACGACGGTGTCGCCCACCTTCACGTCGAGGGGGATGACCTCACCGGTGTTCTCGGCACGACGCCCGGGGCCGACGGCCAGGACCTCGCCCTGCTGGGGCTTCTCCTTGGCGGTGTCGGGGATGACGAGTCCGGAGGCAGTGGTCTCCTCTGACTCGCCCGGACGGACCACGATCCGGTCTTCGAGGGGGTGGAGATTCATGGCAGGTGGCCCTCCTGTAGGCACATTTAGCACTCTGACCTTGTGAGTGCTAACGATAGCGGGCCGCCGACGACCAGGCAACTGCGGACTGGGCCGGGCTCAGCGGGGACTGACGCAGGCGGCGAGGCTCAGTCGAGCAGGGGCAGGCGCAGCCCGGGATCGGCGGCCGTGTCGAGCGGGCTCGGGCCGATGTGCTCGAGCTGCCACCAGCCGGCGGCGGCGATCATGGCCGCGTTGTCGGTGCACATGGCCCGGCTGGGCAAGAAGGCCGGCAGGCCCAGCTCGGAGGCCGCAGCCTCGAAGGCCCGGCGCAGGGCCCCGTTGGCCGCCACTCCACCGGCCAGGCACATCCCGCCCGCCCCAACTCTCGAGGCGGCCCGGGCCGCCTTGGTCACCAGGACATCCACCACCGCCGCCTGGAACGACGCCGCCACATCCTCGTCGGTGGCCTCGGGCCGCTTGCGCACGGCGTGGACCACGGCCGTCTTCACGCCGCTGAAGGACAGGTCAAGGCCCTCTTCCAGCATGGCCCGGGGGAAGGCGAAAGCCTCGCGGTCGCCGCTTTCAGCCGCCTTCTCGATGGCCGGGCCGCCTGGATAGCCGAGGCCGAGGAAGCGGGCCACCTTGTCGAAGGCTTCCCCGGCGGCGTCGTCGAGGGTCGAGCCGAGCAGGCGGTAGCGCCCCGGGCCCTCCATGGACACCAGCATCGTGTGGCCCCCCGAGACGAGGAGGACCACCAGGGGCCAGGGCGGATCGGGATGGTCGAGCACGGCGGCGAAGAGATGGCCCTCCAAGTGGTTGACCGCCACATAGGGCAGGTCCCATCCGAGCGCCAGGGCCTTCGCCGCGCTGGTGCCGACCAGAAGCGAGCCGATGAGGCCGGGCCCGACGGTGGCGGCCACGGCGTCGAGGTCGCCGGCACCGACCTCGGCGCGGGCCAGGGCCTCGGCCACCACCGGCAACACCAAGTCCAGATGAGCCCGTCCAGCCAACTCGGGCACCACCCCCCCATAGGCGGCGTGCAGGTCGACCTGGCTCGACACCACCGACGAGCAGATGTCGGTGCCGTCGCGCACGACGGCGGCGGCTGTTTCGTCGCACGAGGTCTCGAGGCCGAGGACGGTTCCGCTCATCGGTCCTGGCGCAAGCGGGCCTCGATCAGGCTCAGGCGCTCGCCATATTCGGCGCTGTCGATGTCGTAGGCCCACATGATGATGGCGTCCTCGCCCGTTTCGGCGTAGTAGTTGCGGCGCACTCCGGCCGGCGCGAAACCGAAGCGCCGGTACAGCGTCTGCGCGGCGTGGTTGCCGGTGCGCACCTCCAAGGTGAGATGGCGCGCCCCCAACCGGGGGGCAGCCCGGGCCAGGTCGAGCAGCAACACGGTGCCGATGCCCCGGCGGTGCCAAGCCGGGTCCACGGTGAGCGTGGTCACGTGCCCTTCGTCCATGACCAGCATGAGGCCGGCATATCCCACCACCATGGGGCCGATGGTGGCGGCGCAGTACCGGCGCGACGTGCGCTGGGCCAGCTCGGACAGAAAGAGGGTGGCCGACCACGGCCGCGGGTAGCAGTCCTCCTCGATGCGGGCCACCGTGCGCAGATGCCGTCGGCGAAGCGGCACCACCCGCACTGCACCGGCCACGTCGTCGCCGGGCGCTGTCCCCGAGGTGGCGAGCTCGTCCACGGTCACCGACCGCCCGCCGGGCGTGCCGGGGCGCGCTGCTCCCAGTTGATGCGCACGTCGGCCGGGCGCAGGTAGCGGGCCCCCACCGCCGATGGCGGGCGCCCGAGCCCGGCCACGGCACGGCTCAAGGTCAAGGCGGCGAGCGCGGCGACATCGGGGTGGGTGGCGCCAGGCCCCGCCACCTCGACGCCGGGCACCGACTCGAGCAGGTCCCGATATCGCCGGGCCCCGTCACCCAAACACAGGCACGGTTCGTCCAACCCGGCCAGGTCGGCGGCCAGGGCTTCGGGGCTCCACAGCCCCTCCTCGCCCACGGGGGAGACGGCCGATACGGCACTGCCGGTGCCGCGGGCCGGCTGATGGGCACTGCCGGTGCCAACCGCACGGAAGCGGGCCGAGAACACCTCGCCGCGCCGGGCGTCGACCACGGGGATGAGGAGAGGGAGCCCGGTGCCGCCCGGTGCCCGGCACCGGGCGGCACCGAGGGCCAGCACTTCGAGGCTGCCCGCCTCCACCAGCGGTACGCCCAAGGCGAAGGCGAGCGCTTTGGCCGTGGCCAGCCCCACGCGCAGCCCGGTGAAGAGCCCGGGGCCGACGTCCACACCCACGGCATCGAGATCCCCGAGAGCGATGCCGGCGCTGCGACAGGCGAAGGACACCGCCGGAGCCAGGGTCTCGGCGTGGCGCCGGCCGCGGGCGAGAGCCACGTGGGCCACCACCCCGCTGTCGTCGGCCAGGGCCACGGCGGCCACGTCGGTAGCTGACTCGATGGCCAGAAGCAGCACGGCTAAGCCGCCGTGCCGGCCGAGAGCACCTGGGCGCGCAGGCTCTCGAGGTGCGGGCGGTGGCGAGCCGGGAGCGCGATGCTCACGGTCCGCTCCTCGTCGCTCGGGCCGGGGGCGAGCCGGACCGTCACCGGATCGGGCCCGAGAACGGGTTCGGCCACGTCGCCCCACTCGACGATGGCCACGGCGCCGTCCTCGACCATCTCGCCGAGAGCGAGGTCGGCCACCTCCTGCCAGGAATCCAGCCGGTATAGATCGGCGTGCAGCATGGTTCGCACGCCCCGGTGCGCGCCGGCGCAGAGATAGGGACGTACCAGCGTGAAAGTTGGGCTGGTCACGGCCTCGTCCACCCCGAGCCCGGCGGCCAGGCCTTGGGCGAAGGTGGTCTTGCCGGCCCCTAGGTCGCCGACTAGCAGCACCACGTCACCTGGGGCGAGCACGCCGGCGAGAGCAGCCCCCACCGCCTTCGTGTGTTCGGCGCCCGTCGTTCGGGCCACGATGGGCTCGCCGGCACTGGTGTGGGGCTGGTTCGTGTGGGGCTGGTTCGTGTGGGGCTGGTTCGCGTGGGGCTGGTTCGCGTGGGGCTGGTTCGTGTGGGGCTGGCCGGCGTCGTTCATGGCGACATGGCGGGCAGCAGCCGCTTGGCCCGCACGAAGTCGGCGCGCATCTCGGCCACCACCTCGGCCCCGCCGCGCAGGGCCGCCGCCGGGTGATACGTGGGCACCAGATGGCCACGACCAAAGTCGTAAGTGGCGCCGCGCAGCTTGCGTATGCCCTCGGTCGTGTCGAGCAGCAGTCGGGTGGCGAAGTTGCCCAAGGTGACAATCACGGCCGGGTCCACCAGCTCGATTTGCCTCTCGAGATAGGGCCGACAGGCGGCAATCTCGTCGGGCAACGGGTCACGGTTGCCCGGCGGCCGGCACTTGACCACGTTGGCGATGTAACACCCGGTGCGGTCGATGCCGATCTCCTGGCGCATCAAGGTGTCGAGCAGCTTCCCCGAGCGGCCCACGAAGGGCTCGCCCTGCAGGTCCTCCTGGTGCCCGGGGCCTTCGCCCACGAACATGAGCGGCGCGTCGTCGCGTCCGACGCCGAAGACGACCTGGGTGCGCCCGGCCGCCAGGGGGCACTTGGTGCACGCCAGGGCCTCGGTGCGCACCTGCTGGAGCGTGGCCACGGCGGCATGGTACCGCCAGGGCCGCAGAGACCCTGAGGCGGCTGGAGCGCCGGGCCGGCCTGGCCGCCGTGCCGGCCGGGCGGCCGAGGAGGGGCCGCTCAGGCGAGTTTGGCCGAGAACTCCGCCAGCAAGTGCGAGAACTCGCGCGGGCGCTCGAGCATGGGCATGTGCCCGCAGCGAGGCAACTCGACGAGCTGGGCCTGGGGCAGCGTATGGGCCATGCGCCGGGCGTGGCGGAGTCCTGTTAGCCGGTCACGCGATCCGACCACCACCAACACTGGCAGGTCGATGGCATCGAGTCTGGCCGACAGGTCGAAGACGGCGAGCGACGGCAGTAGCCGGCCCAGGGTGCCGCGTGGCGTGGACATGTGCTGGCGCGCCACGAACTGGACCTGGGCCGCCACCGGCTCGGGGCCGAAGCCCAACCGAGTGACCCACCACCGAAGGTCGGCAGCGGACAGAGTGCGGGCGCCGGCCCTGTCGGCCAAGAGCACAAGGCGCGACGACAACGGCGCGCTCAGGCGAGCCACGCCGGTGAGCCCCGGCACCGATACGAAGGGTCCGGCCGAGGTGGAGGCCAGGACCAGGCCGCTGATGCGCCGCCGGCGCTCGTCCTCGGGCATGTCGCACACGAGCTGCATGGCCACCATGCCGCCCATGGAGTGCCCGACTAGCACGCTTTGACGTACGTCGAGCGCCTCGAGCACGCGCCGGACATCGGATGCCATTCGGGCGATGGCCGGAGCGCCGGCGCCGGCGCCGGGCCTGGCGCCGGCCTCGGCCCTGGCGCCGGCCATCTGGACCACATCTGTCCGGCCATCCGGGGCACGGAAGCCGTCACTGCCCGGCACACTGCGACCGTGGCCGCGCAGATCGACGGCCAATACGCGGTGTTCCTCGGTGAGATCGGTCAGCTGGTGCACCCACGTCTCGCTCGACAACAACATGCCGTGGAGCAGGACGAGCACCGGGCCACGGCCGCGCTCGACCACATGGATGGTGCCGCCATCCTCGGTTTCGATGTCATGGTGCACGAGATCATCGGGCATGACCAATCCCTCGTCGGCCTCGCCTTGCCGAGCTGCGTCAAGGGCTTTGCGCACCACGCGGTGCTGAGCCGCCCAGGCGGCGGCCAGCCCCCCGGCGACACCGAAAGCGGCGATGGACTGCACCCGACTCTTCGTCCCACCCGATCGCGCGCCGCCACTCATGGCCCCTCCCCTCGCTTGCCGTCCGCATCTCTCTCGACGCCCGGCGGCCTCTACCCGCGCAGAGTCTGACGCCTTTTGGGCGGCCTTGCTCAGGGGGCGGCGGCGGCTTGCTCGGCGTCCACCGCGAGCCTCGCCGGGGGGCGGCGGCGGCGGCTTGCTCGGCGTCCACCGCGAGCCTCGTCAGGGGGCGGCGGCGGCTTGCTCGGCGTCGATCACGAGCCTCGTCAGGGGGCGGCGGCGGCGGCTTGCTCGGCGTCGATCACGAGCCTCGGCACCCGGGGCCCGATCCCGCACACCACCTCGTAGGCGATGGTGTCGAGTACCTTGGCCCACTCCCACGCCGAGATGGACTCCTCGCCCTGGGCACCTATGAGGACAACCTCGTCACCCGCAACCACGTCGGCGGCGGGCCCACAATCGACCAGGATCTGGTCCATGGTCACCGTGCCGGCCAACGGACGCCGGCGGCCTCCGATGAGCACGGTCCCGCCGCCGTCGAAATACCGGCGAGGCACACCGTCGGCGTAGCCGATGGGGACGATGGCCACCGCTGATGGCTCGGGCAGCGGGTAACGGCGCCCATAGGAAGGACGCTCGCCCTCGTCCACGTTGCGGACAAACGACACCCTGGCCCGCAGTGACAACACCGGGCGCAGCTCGCCGTGGCCGCCTCCGGCCGCCACCGCCGCCGCCAGAGCCGGACCGAGGCCCGGGCCCGGCAGCAAGCCGTACAGGGCGATGCCGCAGCGCACCAGGTCGAGACGCGCCGATGGATGGGCGATGGCGCCGGCCGAGTTGGCGGCGTGGACGAGCCGTGGCGTGAGCCCGGCGGCGGCTAGGGAGCGACGGACGTCCTCCAGGCGACCCAGCTGCGTGGCGGTGAAGTCGTCGTCCTCGGTGGCCGATCCGTCCGCCACGGCCAGGTGGGTGTAAAGCCCGTCAAAGCGGAGCTGCGGAGCGGCCACCACCGCCCCCACGATCTCGGCCACGTCCTGTGGATCGGCACCCACTCGGTGCATGCCAGTGTCCACCTTGACATGTACCGCCACGGTGGACGCGGCGGCAGCGGCCTCCTCGGCCAAGGCCCGCACACCGGAACGCGTGTAGAGAGTCGGCACCAGGCCGTGGGCCACCACTTCGGCCATGGCATCGGCCGGGGGCTCCGACAGCACGAGCACCGGCGCCGAGATGCCCGCTTGGCGCAGGGCGATGCCTTCCTCGACGAGGGCCACCGCCAGCCACGACGCTCCCCCCTCGAGCGCCGCCCTGCTAACGGCGGCGGCACCGTGGCCGTAGCCGTCGGCCTTGACCACCACGCACAGGCGCGACGGTGCCACCATCTGGGCCAGCAGGGCCGCGTTATGGCGCACGGCCGCCAGGTCGACGGCGACCCAAGCCGGGCGGAGGTCGGCCCTCGGAGTGGGGGGGGCTCCGGTGACGGCGGGCTCAGTCACGGTGCACGCTCGACAGCCACTTGGCCACCAGGTCGGGGAGGTCGCTCGCCACCAGGCCCTCGGGCGGGCCGAGGGCGGCGGCGGCCCCATGGACATGGGCTCCCACAGAAGCCGCCTCGAGCGGTTCGAGACCCCGTGCGACCATGGCGGCGATGACGCCGGCCAGGACGTCGCCGGTACCGGCGGTGGCCAGGCGCGGCGATCCGGCGGTGACCAGGCGCACTGTGCCATGAGGATCGGCGATCACGGTGGTCGGCCCCTTGAGCAACACCACCGCTCCCAACTCGGCGGCAGCGCGACGCACGTCGGCAATGCGGTCGGGCCCCGGAGCTTGGCCGGTCAGATGGGCGAACTCGCCGTCGTGAGGGGTGAGGATGACGGGGCCGGCGGCAGTGGCTAGGGCTTCGGCGGCAGCGGCTAGGGCTTCGGCAGGTCCGGCGGTGGTGCCGGCTCTGGCCGGGGTGGACGCGGTGGACGCGGTGGCCGCGGTGGCCGGGGTGGACGGGGTGGACGGGGTGGCCGGGGTGGACGGGGTGGCCGGGGTGGCCAGAGCGAAAAGGCCGTCGGCGTCGATCACGGCGGCTCCGGAGAAGGCGATCAGGAATCGCTTCACGTCCTGTGCGGTAGCGGGGTCGCGCCCCAAGCCGGGGCCTATGACCACGGCGGCACATCGTTCGGCCATGGACAGCGCCAGGCTGGACCAACCGACGGCAGGAATGGTGACGCTGACCGCTTCACGAAGGGAGGTGGCGTCCCCGTCGGCACCGGGCACTCCGAGGCAGACCATGCCGGCGCCGGACCGGTAGGCGCCCCACGCGCACAGGTCGGCTGCACCGGTCATCCCCGGCGAGCCAGCCACGACGGCCACCGCCGATTGCCACTTGTGCGCCGCCCGAGACCGCATTGGCACCAAGACACCCACGTCGCTGTCCTCCATGACGCCCATGCGGGCGCGCGACACGTCGAGGCCGATGTCGGCCACAACGACCTGGCCGGCGAGCAACGGGCCGTCGCCCTGCAGCAGTCCGGGCTTCAAGGCGGCGAAGGTAACCGTCACATCGGCCCGCAGCGGTTCACCGCACGCTTCGCCCGTGCCGCCGTCCACCCCCGAAGGGATGTCCACAGCCAACACCGGCACACCGGGCGGGACCGAAGGGGCTCGGTAGCGCCCGCGGAAGCCAGTGCCGTAGGCGGCATCGATGACCAGGTCGACGGTGCTGGCCGGCCCGATGCGCTCGGGAGCATCCGCCGCCTCGATCACCGTCACACGCGCCCCCCGCCGAGTGAGGAGATCGGCGGCCGCCCGCCCGTCGGCACCGTTGTTACCCTTGCCGGCAATCACCACCACCTTTCGGCCGTAGCCACCCCCGAGCATGCGCAGGCCATGACGCGCCACCGCCGTGCCGGCCCGTTCGACCAGAGTCGCCTCGCTCAGGGACCGGCGAGCTTCCTCGTCGATGGCCCGCATCTCTTCACAGGTGACCACCGGTCTCATCGTCGTACCGCATCGCACGGACACGGGCCTTCGGCCACCACGCTGGCCAGGGCCACGTCGTCGGTATGGGTGAGCGAGATGTGCCATCGCCCGATCCCGCGGGCACTGGCCAGGGCAGCCGCCGGGGCGGCCAGTATCAGCCCCGGCTCCCCACTTTGGCCGCGCACCACTTCCATGTCGCGAAAGGAGACGGCACCGATGCCGACGCCCAGCGCTTTGAGCGCAGCCTCCTTGGCGGCGAAGCGCACCGCCAATCGCTGGCTCGGATCGGCGGATCGTTCGGCATACGCACGCTCGCCTTCGGTGAATATTCGGCCAGCCAGACCAGGCCGGCGTCGCAAGACTTGACGAAAGCGCTCGACATCCACTGCGTCGACGCCGACACCACGCACGTGGCCACCGGGTGCCGCGGGTGCCGCGGGTGCCGCGGGTGCCGCGGGTGCCGCGGGTGCCGCGGGTGCCGCGGGGTCAGCTAGTGCAGCGGCGTCAGTGAGCGCCGTGGGCTTCTCGGGCGCCGTGGGCTTGGTCACTCCACCGTGACGGTCTTGGCCAGGTTGCGAGGCCGATCCACGTCCAGACCGTGGGCACGCGCCACGTGATACGCGAACAGCTGCAGCGGGACTACGTCGATGATGGGGGCGAACAGCGGGTGGGTCTCGGGCACCCACAACACCTCGTCGGCCTGGGCCGCCGCCTCCTCGTGCCCGTCATTGGCCACCAGCACGACACTGGCCCCTCGAGCTTTCACTTCGGCGATGTTGCCCATCATCTTCTCCCACAGCCGCGTGCGGGTGGCCACCCCCACCACCACCGTGCCCGGCTCTATGAGGGCGATAGGCCCGTGCTTGAGCTCGCCGGCCGGATAGCCCTCGGCCCTCAAGTACGAGATCTCCTTGAGCTTGAGAGCACCTTCCATGGCCACCGGGTACCCGACATTGCGGCCCAGGAAGAAGAAGTCCCGAGTCTTGGCGAAACGCTGGGCAACGCGGGCCACCTCGGCTTCCCGGCTCAGGGCCTCAGCGATGAGCCCGGGCAACGCCAGTAGATCGGCGAACAGCAGCCGGGCGTCAGCCGGCGAAAGGGAGTTGCGCAACTGCGCCAGGTACAGCGCCACCAACTCCAGGGCGGCGATCTGCGCCAGGTGCGTCTTGGTGGCGGCCACGCCGATCTCGGGCCCGGCGTGGGTATAGAGCACCCCGTCGGCCTCGCGTGCCATCGACGAGTCGACGACGTTGGAAATGACGAGAACCTTGGCGCCCCACTGGCGCGCTTCACGTAGCGCCTGCAGGGTGTCGATGGTCTCGCCCGACTGACTCACACCGATGACCAGGGTGCGCTCGTCGAGCACCGGATCGCGGTAGCGGAACTCAGACGCGATGTCGACCTCGGTCGGGAGCCGGGCCCAGTGCTCGATCGCATACTTGGCCACCATGCCGGCGTGGTAGCTCGAGCCGCACGCCACGATGAAGACCCTGGACACCGATCGCAGCTCGTCCGGGCTGATACGCATCTCGTCGAGACCGAAGGTGCCGTCGGGCAGGAGACGGCCGAGCAGTGTGTCGCCCACGGCCCTGGGCTGCTCGTGCATCTCCTTGCTCATGAAGTCGTCGAAGCCGCCTTTCTCGGCGGCCTCGAGATCCCAATCGACGTGCAACGGCACCGGATCGACGGCTTTGCCGGCCTGCGTGGTCACGCGCATGGAACCGGGGCGCAACTCGACCACCTGATCGTCGTCGACGATCCACAGTTGCCGCGTGCGGGCCAGCACAGCCGGGATGTCCGACGCCACGAATGCCTGAGCACGCTCACCTTCGGTCATGCCGATCACCAGCGGCGACACACGTCTGGCGGCCACGATGGTACCCGGCTCGCCGGCGCACACCACGGCGATGGCGAAGGCTCCGCGCACCTCGCGCATGGTGGCCCGGACGGCCTCGGCCAATGACGAGCCTCCCGTCAGCTCGGCCTCCACCAAGTGGGCGATGACCTCGGTGTCGGTGGCCGACGAGAACATGTGGCCGTCGGCCTCGAGCTTGGCCGCCAACTCCCGCCAGTTCTCAATGATGCCGTTGTGCACCACGGCCACCCGCCCAGTGCAATCGACATGGGGGTGGGCGTTCAGCTCGGTGGGGTGCCCATGGGTCGCCCACCGGGTGTGCCCGATCCCAGCCGCCACCGGCGCCGGAGCCCCCTCGGTGATGCGGCGCAGGTCCGTGAGCGACCGGGTCCCGGTGGCCGCCCTGGCCCGCCACAGGTCGCCGTGGGACTGCAGGACTACGCCTGCTGAGTCGTAACCCCGGTACTCGAGGCGCACGAGCCCTTCGAGCAAAACCTCGACGACGTCGTCACCCCCGGTGGCCCCGATGATCCCGCACATGGGACCAGGCTACGGCGCCAGCACGCCGGGTGAGGCGCCGTGGCGTCCTGCAGCCTCCACGGCGGTGCGGAGCCGCTCGGCCGCCGCCTGGGCCGCCTCGTGTCCCTGGGCTTCCACCATGACCCGCACCAGGGGCTCGGTGCCACTGGCCCGCAGGATCACCCGGCCCAGGGAGCCGAGCTCGTCGCTGACCAGGGCCAGCTCAGCCTGCACAGAGGCATCCTCGACAGCGGCAGAGGGGTCGGTCACGGCCACGTTGAGCAGCACCTGGGGCAGGCGCTGCATTGACTCGGCCGTGAGCTCGGCGAGGGGGCGCTGCGTCCGGTGCAGCAGATCGAGCAGCAGCAGGGCCGTGAGAGTGCCGTCGCCGGTGGTGGCCAACTGCCGGAACACGATGTGGCCCGACTGCTCTCCGCCGAGGGCCAGCCCGTCGGAGTCGAGAGCCTCGAGCACGTAACGGTCCCCTACCGGCGTCTCGCGCACGGTTATTCCTCGCTCGGCCATGGCCAGCCGGAACCCCAGGTTCGACATGACCGTCACGACCACTGAGTTGCCGGCCAGACGACCCCGAGCGGCCAGGTCGATGGCGAACAGCGCCAGGAGCTCGTCGCCCGTGGCCAGGGCGCCGGTGTGGTCCACCGCCACCAGGCGATCAGCATCACCGTCGAGGGCCAAGCCGAGATGCGCACGTCGAGCCACCACTTCGGCCGCTACCAGCTCCGGGTGGGTCGAACCACATGCCGAGTTGATATTGGTGCCGTCGGGCTCAGCTGCCACTACGTGCACCGTGGCTCCGAGGCGCTGCAGGACATCGGGTGCCACCTGCCATGCTGCGCCATTGGCGCAATCGACCACGACTTCCATGCCGGCCAGGTCCCGACCTTCCACCACCGACACCAGGTGGTCGATGTACGCACCCGAGACGCCGGTATCAGCCCACAGGCGCCCTACACCGGGCCCGGTGGGCGGACGAGGGCCACGAGCCTCACCCTGCACGATGCGTTCGAGCTCCTCCTCAATGGCCTCTTCGGTGGCATCGGGGAGCTTCTGGCCGCCGGCGGCGAAGAGCTTCACGCCGTTGTCCACATAGGGGTTGTGCGACGCCGAGATCACGGCCCCCGGCACAGACCGGTCGGCCGAGGCCCAAGCCACCCCGGGGGTGGGGAGCACGCCCAGGTCGACTACGTCGGCGCCTTCGCTGGCCAGTCCAGCCGACAGCGCTGATTGCAGCAACGGCCCCGACTGCCTGGTGTCACGCCCCACCACGAAGCTCTGAGCCGGGAGCACGCGGGCGGCGGCGCGGCCCAAGGCCAGCACGAGCTCGACGCCGAGCTCGGCGTTTGCCACGCCCCGGATGCCGTCCGTGCCGAAACGGACGCCCAATGCAGGTACTACCGCTTCGAGTACTGCGGCGCCTTGCGGGCCTTCTTCAGGCCGTACTTCTTGCTCTCCTTCTCGCGGGCGTCGCGAGTGAGCAGGCCGGCCTTCTTCAAGGTGGCGCGCATCTCAGGGTCCAATTCGATCAGGGAACGGGCGATACCGAGCCGCATGGCACCTGCCTGACCCGAGATACCACCGCCGTCGATGGTGGCATCGATGTCGTAGGTGTCGGTGATGTTGGCCATCCGCAGGGGCTCCGTCACGATCATGCGATGCGTGGCAGAGGTGAAGTACTGCTCAATGGGTCGCCGATTGACGGTGATGGCACCCTGACCGGGGCGGACCCGCACGCGAGCCACTGCAGCCTTACGGCGACCGGTGGTCTGGGTCAGTGGGGTGGGCAGCTTGGGCTTCCTCGACACGAGTGGTGCGGTCCTTTCCAGGTGTTCTTGGGTGCGGCCGGCGGCCGGGCTCAGGCCTTGGCCCGGGTGCGCTCGCCCAATTCGAAGGGCAGAGGCTGCTGGGCTTGGTGCGGGTGCTCGGAACCGGCGTAGACCTTGAGCTTGCCGAGTTGTGCCCGCCCGAGGCGAGTGCGGGGCAGCATGCCCCTGATGGCCCGGCGGACGACCTCTTCGGGCTTGGTGGCTAGCAGGTCGCCGTAGGAAGTGCTGCGCAGCCCACCCGGGTAGCCGCTGTGGCTGTAGGCGAACTTCTTGTCAGCCTTTCCGGCGGTGAGCACGACCTTGGACGCGTTGATGACCACCACGTGGTCGCCGGTGTCGACGTGGGGGGCGAAGATCGCCTTGTGCTTGCCACGCAGCAGCGAGGCAACGGTCGTGGCCAGGCGGCCGAGCACCATGCCGTCGGCGTCGACGACGAGCCACTGCTTGACGATGTCCTCGGCTTTTGGAGAGAAAGTGCGCACGGAAGTCCTCATTGGATTGGCTACTCGGGCGACAGCCAAGCTCAGGCCCGGCAACTCGAGACGGTGGCCTGTGGTCGAAGTGGCCCGGGAAGGGGCAACTCCGGCCCTTTGGCCGACCCACCACGATAGGGGCCGAGGCGGGCGCCGGGCAAGCCGCCGAGTCCGAGGCACGCTGCGAGGTTCCGAGGCACGCTGTGGGCTTCCGAGGCACGCTGTGGGCTGTGGGCGGCTCACGACCCCGATAGGTCGAGCCCGGGGTCGTAGTAGTCGACCGAAACAAGGCACAAACCGCCCGGAGGGGCCAGGGTCGTGCCTGACGCCCTTTCCTCGGCCCGGAGCATCTCGGTCACGTCGGAGGCGCGCCGGCGCCCCCGGCCCACTTCCACCAGTGTGCCCACGACCGACCTCACCATCTGGTGGCAGAACGACTGGGCCCAGATGTCGAAACGCAGCAATCGCTCGCCGTGACCAAGCCCGTCGGGTGTCGGGAGGCTCTCGGACCATCGGGCATCGAACACGCGTCGCATGATGGGGCTCTCCGCTGTGGTGCCAGGCGCACGGCGGCAGAAAGCGCGGTAGTCGTGCTCGCCAATCAGAGCATCGGCCCCGGCCGCCATGGCCCGAAGATCGAGAGGGCCCGGCACGTGCCAGCTGGCCGGGGCGAGCAAGGGGTCGGTTGTGGAGGCCTCGAGGACCAGATACCGGTACCGGCGACCCCGGGCTGAACGGCGGGCGTCAAAGGCGGGGGGCGCCACTTCGGCCTGCCGGACGACGATGGCCGGGGCCAACATGGTGTTGACACTCTTGACCAACCGAGCGAGATCGGCCCCGGGGCGGGCGTCGAAATGCACGACCTGGCCGAGGGCGTGGACCCCGGCGTCGGTACGCCCGGCGCAGGTCAGCTCGACGTCGTGACGGACCACCTTGGCGATGGCCGCAGCGAGATCACCAGCCACAGTGCGCTGACCCTGCTGAGCGGCGAAACCACGGAAGCCGCTGCCATCGTAGGCAACCACGAGCCGGAGACGTTCGGAGGTCCCGGTCTCGTTCGGTGTGCCAGCGGTCGGAGCCGGGCTCACGACCTCGCTGCCGGCGGGGGCGCCGGCATCAGGTTCGAGGTCGAACAGCCTCAAACCAGTTCGATGCGCGCCATAGGAGCGCTGTCACCAAGGCGAGGGCCGAGCTTGAGGATCCGCGTGTAGCCGCCAGGGCGGTCTGAGTACCGAGGACCGATCTCGGCGAACAGCTTGTGGGCCATGTCCTTGTCACGGATCAGGGCCACAACCTGGCGGTGACGGTGCACACCGCCCTTGTGGGCAGCAGTGATGCACTTCTCCATGACCGGCCTGACGGCCTTGGCCTTGGCTTCGGTGGTAACCAGCGACTCCGCCGCGATCAGCGAGGCGACGAGGTTGCCGAGCATCGCCTTCTGGTGAGCGGCGCCGCCGCCCATGCGGCGTCCCCTTCGGGGCGTGCCGAGCATGTCTCCTCCTCCTCAGTCCCTGTTCAGTGTGGGGGTCAGTGCGTTGATGCAGTGTGGTCGTGCAGTCCGTTGGGACAGTGCGTGTGGGTATCAGTCCTTGATGCGCAGCGAAAGGCCGCGCTCGTCAAGGCGCTGGATGACCTCATCGAGAGACTTCTGACCGAAGTTGGTGATAGCCAGAAGGTCCTCGGAGGTGCGGTCGACAAGCTCCCCGATGGTGTTGACCTGGGCTCGCTTGAGGCAGTTGCGAGGGCGCTCGGAAAGGTCGAGGTCCTCGATGGGGAGGTCGAGATCGGGAGACCCACTGGTCGAGGTTCCGACCTCACCGAGCTCCAAACCCTGAGGCTCCTCCTCGAGATCGGCCACCAATCCCACGAGCGAGCGCAGGGTGTCGCCGGCCGAGGCCAAGGCTTCCCGGGGAGTAAGCGATCCGTCGGTCTCGATGTCGAGGACGAGGCGATCGAAGTCGGTGGACTGCTCTACGCGAACCGATTCGATGGTGAAGGTCACTCTGCGCACCGGCGAGAAGATCGAGTCGACCGGGATGACCCCGATGGTATTCGAGCGCTTGTTACGATCGGCTGACGCGTACCCACGGCCTCGCTCCACGGTGACGTCCATGGCCAGGCGGCCCTTGGCGTTGAGGCTGGCGATGTGCAAGTCGGGATTGAGCAACTCGACATCGGCGGTGAGCTGGAGATCGGCGGCAGTGACGTCGGCCGGGCCTCGCATGTCGCAGCGGAGGGTCACGGCATCATCGCTATGAACCCGCAGGACGATGTCCTTTAGGTTCAAAATGATGTCGGTGACGTCCTCCTTGACCCCCGGAAGGGTGGTGAACTCGTGGAGCGCGTCATCGAAGCGGACTTGAGTGACGGCCCCGCCGGGGATCGAAGACAGAAGGGTCCGGCGAAGTGAATTCCCGAGCGTGTGGCCGAAGCCAGGCTCGAGCGGGCCGATGGCGAACCGTTGCTGGTTCGCCTCTTCCTCGCCGAGGGCTTCGACGGTGGGTCGCTGGATGATCAGCATTGCTATGGCTCCTGCGGTGGTCGGTGGGCTCGGTCGGTGCGGTGGTCGGTTGGTTCAGTGTCGGTATCGGGCGGGCGCCGCGTGAGGGCAGTGCGCCGGGGTCGGCCCAAGCCGGGGGCTACTTGGAGTAGAGCTCGACGATCAGCGACTCGCGCACTGGCTCATCGATGTGCTCGCGCTCGGGAAGCGAGGTCACCTTCACCTGCGCCCGAGCTTCTCCCGCCTCGAGCCACAGGGGCAATGGGCGGTCGATGGTATCGAGGTTGCGCCGCACCATGTACAGCTCACGCGATGAGGGCTTCAAGGTGACGACATCACCCTGGCGGACCCTGTAGCTCGGGATCGTCACGCGCTTGCCGTTGACCTGGATATGGCCGTGGCGCACGAGCTGGCGGGCCTGCGACCGACTGGCACCCCAGGCCGCCCGGAAGGAGACGTTGTCGAGCCGAAGCTCAAGGAGCCTCAGCAGGTTCTCACCTGTGATCCCGGGTTGACGGGTGGCTTCGGCGTAGACGTTGCGGAACTGCTTCTCGAGGACGCCGTAGATGCGGCGCGCCTTCTGCTTCTCCCGCAGCTGCGAGAGGTACTCAGATCCCTGGCGCATGCGGTCGCGACCGTGCTCGCCGGGAGGGTAGGCCCGGCTGTGGCGATCGGTGACGGCCTCGCTGACAGGACACTTGAGCGAATAGCAACGCTCGCCTTTGAGAAACAACTTGGTGCGCTCGCGCCGGCAAAGCCGGCAGACGGGCCCGGTGTAACGCGCCATGTGGTGGCTCTTCCTTTCCTTCCCCGCCCGTCAGACCCGACGCCGCTTCTTGGGGCGGCAGCCGTTATGCGGGATGGGGGTTACGTCTTTGATGCCTGCCACCTCGATACCGGCGGCGGCCAGCGAGCGGATGGCCGTCTCCCGACCGGAGCCGGGGCCCCGGACGAGGACGTCCACCTTGCGTACCCCGTGCTCCATGGCCCGGCGAGCGGCCTGTTCGGCAGCCAGCTGAGCGGCGAAGGGAGTCGACTTGCGCGAGCCTTTGAAACCGACGTTGCCGGCCGACGCCCACGAGAGCACATTGCCCTCGTGGTCGCAGATGGAGACGATGGTGTTGTTGAACGAGCTCTTGATGTGCGCCACGCCGTAGGCGATGTTCTTGCGTTCCTTCTTACGCGGTCGGCGGACAGCAGCTGCCTTCTTCGGGGTGGCCATTACTTGCGGACCTTCTTCTTCCCGGCGACCGTCTTCTTCGGTCCCTTACGAGTGCGGGCATTGGTGTGGGTGCGCTGGCCATGGACCGGGAGGCCCTTGCGGTGCCGGATCCCCGCGTAGCAGCCGATCTCCATCTTGCGCTTGATGTCCTGGGCCACGTCCCGGCGCAGGTCGCCTTCAACCTTCAGGTTTGTGTCGATCCAGGTCCTTAGACGGGTGACTTCCTCGTCGGTCAGGTCCCGGACCCGGGTGTCGGGGTTGGTGCCGGTCTCCTCGATGGCGCGCTTGGCCAATGTCGGTCCGACTCCGTAGATGTAAGTGAGGGAGACCTCCAACCGCTTTTCGCGGGGGATGTCCACTCCGGCAATTCGTGCCACGCCTGGTCCCTTCGTCCTTCTCGTGCTTCGCCTAGATCGAATCGGTGTACCTGCCGGCTAGCCGGCCTTCCTGGGCTCTCAGCCCTGGCGCTGCTTGTGGCGAGGGTTCTCGCAGATGACCATGACCACCCCGTGGCGGCGGATCACCTTGCACTTCTCGCAGATCGCCTTGACGCTCGGTCGTACCTTCATGGCCCTCGTCACTACCTCTTCCCCTGCATGGTCTCTTCTGTGTCCGGCTCGGGGCCGGGGCACTGCTCCCTGCTTGTAGCGACTGCCCTACTTGTAGCGACTGTCCTACTTGTAGCGGTAAGTGATCCGCCCCCGACTCAGGTCGTAGGGAGTGATCTCGACCTGCACGCGATCGCCCGGCAGGATGCGGATCCGGTGCATGCGCATCTTCCCCGAGCTGTGGGCGAGCACCTTGTGCCCGTTCTCCAACTCGACTCGGAA
>Ga0307374_10001389_pt1 | contig 44779 bp, 36 predicted proteins | sample OX3MG_FD_202532 | JGI IMG/M metagenome (GOLD analysis project Ga0307374, IMG submission 202532) | Soil microbial communities from Risofladan, Vaasa, Finland - OX-3 | ecosystem: Environmental > Terrestrial > Soil > Coastal area > Acid sulfate soil | place: Finland: Risofladan, Vaasa | collected...
AGGAGGTAAGGTTATGAATAGTAAATACAGGATACTTGCTTTGGTGTCGGGTGTGGCTCTCAGCGTTGGACTGGCGATCCCGGCTTTCGCCCAGGACACTAGCGGCAGCTCTTCCGCTCCAGCCAGCACTTCGATGCATCAGGCGGCCGGAGACACTGGAGGAGCCGTGAAAAACGCCTACGACGCAACGGCTACGGCGATCACCGACACGAAAATCACCACAAAGGTGAAGGCAGCCTTCGCCACCGGCAAGGGCATCGACTCCGACGATGTCCATGTCACCACCACGGCTGGGGTCGTAACGCTGGGTGGCCAGGTCAAGAATTCGGAAATGGCAGCCCGTCTTGTAACCATAGCGAAAAATACCGAGGGCGTACGATCTGTCACGAACAATCTGCAAGTCAATCCTGCTCAGGACTAATTGAGAATGCTGCCGGGCGCTTCGCCGATGAAGCAACCAGTCCAAGCGCCTGACGGTGCGGCGATCGATCGGTGGCGACGGCCGAGACAATTTCTCGGCGTCGCCTTCGGTTGTGGCCAAGGAAAATTAAAGAGGAGTATCTGCTATGAAGAATGCCGTTAACGCTGTCATCGCCGGTTGCGCGGGCTTGGCCATGTTCTGTGTGGTCGGCTGCTCAACCACTCATCATGTTACGGAAACTACGACCACGAGAGAGTACGATGCGCCAAACAATCCGCCCGTGCCGCCTCCTTTGAGTGATAACACGTCGTCTACCACTACCACTCAATACGATAATGGTACGGTTCAGCAACGCACCGTCACGCAACCCACTGTTTCAGCCTTGCCTCAAAGCACGACAACCGTGACCACCGACACCGACAATGGAAATGTACAGAAGCGCACGACGACAACATATTAACATTCCGACACCGCCCTGTGACTCCACGGTGCAGTGCGTAACGGTCTGACTAGTAGACACCGGGGCGAGGGCCGCGTGAGCCTGTGCCTGGCAAAGGCCGCGACGCTCAGATCCCCGACGAGGCAGGCAAGTGTGATTGCCGACCCGAGTGCGTGGCGTCATGCCGTGCGATCCAGACCAGAAGCAAAAGCGCCGGCAGGGTGGCCACGGTGGTGAGCAGAAAAAACGGCACCCATCCCAGACGCTCGGCGAGTATGCCGCCCGACGACGCGAACAGCGTGCGCCCCACGGCGGCCAGCGACGACAGCAGCGCATATTGAGTCGCCGTGAACGCCGGCGAACACAGACTCGAAAGATAAGCCACCAACACCGCACCGGCCATCGCGCCGGTGACGTTTTCCGCCGCCACGCACAGCGCCAGGTAGTCCAGCCGATGACCGCCGACCGCCTGCAGCACGTAGAACAGGTTGCCCGCCGACTGCAGCACGCCGCACAGTATCAACGCGCGCACGATACCGAGCCGCACGGCCACCAGCCCTCCGGCGAGCGCTCCAACCACGGTCGCGAAGAATCCGACCAGCTTGGAAATCGCCGCGATCTCGACCAGCGAAAAACCAAGCGCGATATACAGGGGCATCGCCATCACACCCGCCATCGCCTCGCCCAGCTTGTAGCCCACGACGAAGATGATAATCGCGAGCCATTTCGGCCGCCGCATGAAATCGGCAAAGGGCCCGACCACCGCCGTCGCCAGCCACTCGCGTAGAGCATCCCATCCGCGGGCGCGGCCGCGATCCGCGGGCTCCGGCGGCAGCGCCGGCTCGGGGCCGAGCAGGAACACCAGCATCGCGAGCGTAAGCAACGCGGCCATCGTCGCGTAGGCCGCGAACCATCCCGCGCTGGCGGCGATCATCAGTGCGCCGGCGCCCGCGACCAGCATCGCAATCCGGTAACCGGTCTGGATCATGCCGGCGCCCGGCCCCTGTTGTTCAATCGTGAGGATTTCCACCCGCCAGGCGTCGATCACGATGTCCTGGCTGGCCGAGAGGAAGGCCACCAGCAACGCCAGCGCTGCCATCGTGGCGAGGTTGCCCTTGGGGTCGCATGAGCCCAGCGCGAGCATCGCGGCGACCAGCGCAATCTGGATAGTGAGGCCCCAGCCGCGCCGGCGGCCCAGCGGCAGCGGCGGCGGCAGTCGATCGATGAGCGGTGCCCACAGGAACTTCAGCGCGTAAGGCGTGCCGACGAGCGCGAAGGCGCCGATGGCGGCGCGGCTCACGCCGGCGATGGCGAGCCAGGCCGAAAGCGTGGAAAACGTGAGCAGCAGCGGCAGGCCGCTGGCGAAACCGAGCGGCAGGATCAGCAGCACGCGCCGATCGCTATACGCGGCGAGCGAGCGCGACCACTGACTCATGCCCTTGCCGCTCTGGTCACGCGCGCTTGTAGGCCGGGTCTTCGCGCGAGCGCTTTCCGCAAACGAATTCTTCGGTCGAAAATTCTCTTTCGATTTTGTCGATCCGGCTTCGATCGAAGATCACCTGGCGATGGGCAATCTTCCATACTCCGTCGCGGCGCTCGAATCGATCGGCGTATCTTCCGAAGAAGATCAGTTCGGCCGTGGTCCCGCCCTTCTCCTGGCGCCGATGGATTCCGAAAAAATAGCTCTCGCCGTGCGCGACGTCGCCGTTGACTTCGATCAGTTCGTTGGCGATGTAGTGGCTCGTCCCGTCATCCCTGACCAGCGATTTCAACGCCCATGGGATGAAATCGACGGCTTTGCCCTTGAACAGTCCGTGGTCGTCCGTCGCGTCGGGATGATAGACGCTGTGGAGCAGTTCCGCGTCGCAGCGGTCGATACCCCGGCAATAGCGCATCAGGACTTCGTGAATCTCCTGCTTGTCCAGGAGCACGCGCAAGGCGCGTTCGGTTTTTTCGTCGATGCTCATTTTCTCCACTCCCTTCGGCGGCGATTAGTTAGATCGCGTCCGCCAACGACGGATCGCCGGACATTATCGCGCGGGCCAGTGCGAAGCGATGCACTTCCGAGGGGCCGTCGTAGATTCGAAACGCCCGGATGTCGCGGTAGATGCGCTCGACCACGGTGTCGGCGGTGATGCCGAGGCCGCCGAGAATCTGCAGCGAGCGATCGACCACCCGGCCGAGGGCCTCGGAGCAGAACACCTTGCACAGACTGGTCTCGTTGCGCGCCCGCTCGCCGCGGTCGAGCAGCCAGGCGGACTGCCAAATCGCGAGCCGGCACAGGTGCAGGTCCGACGCGTTGTCGGCCAACTGAAAGCCGACGCCCTGATGCTCGCCGATCAGCTTGCCGAACGCGTGACGCCGCCGCGCGTAGTCCGCGGCAATCGCGTGGCAGCGCCGTGCGGCGCCGAGCCAGCGCATGCAATGCGTGAGGCGCGCCGGCCCCAGACGCACCTGGGCGTTGCGAAAGCCGTGGCCAACCTGGCCCAGAATCCGTTCGGCGCCGACGCGCACGTCGGCGAACTCCACTTCCGCATGGCCGCCGGGAGTGTTGTTGTCGAGCGTCTCGAGCTGGCGCACGATCCTGAATCCGGGCGCGTCCATGTCGACCAGGAACATGGTTGCTCCGCGGTCGGTCCCGTCCTCGTCGAGCGTGCGGGCCATCACGATGTTGATGCTGGCGCCGGGAGCGCCGGTGATAAGCCACTTGCGTCCCGCGATGACGTACTCGTCGCCGTGGCGGCGCGCCGTGGTCTTCATCAGATTGGGATCGGACCCCGCGCCATCGTCGGGCTCGGTCATCGAAAACACCGTGCGAATCTCGCCCGCGACCAGCGGCCTCAGCCATCGTTCCTTCTGCTCCTCGTTGGCAATCTTGTCGAGCAGATTGGTGTTGCCCTCGTCGGGCGCCATGATATTGAGCGCGAGCGGGCCGAGCGGCGACCATCCCGCGGCCTCGAACACCACCGCCATCGCGCGATGGTCCAGGCCGAGCCCGCCCCATTTGACCGGCGCATGCGGCGACAGCAAGCCGGCGGCGCGGCCGAGCGCGACGAGCTCGCGACGGAAGTCCTCGGTGGGACCATGCGGCCCCTGACGCGGATCGCGCTCCAGCGGGACTATGGTTTCGCGGATAAAGCGGTCGACCCGCGCTTTGAGTTCGACCAGGTCCTGCGGCAGGGAAAAATCGATCACGGTTCGCTCCTCAAACAAGCTGATTCGCCCAAAGCAGTCTCGTCCGCCCACGAGAAGTAAGCCGCGCGGCACCCGACCGTCAAGCGGGCCGTTCCAGGCGCCGGCGACGCTGGCCGGGGCCGCCGCAAGTCTCCTGACGGGTCTCTCCTTGCAAATCCGCAATCGTATGCTAAAGCGAACACGAATCACGGGCGTGACGCCGCGACCGTTGATCGACAGAGCGTCCGGGAGGCATACAAAAGCGATGGCCAATCTGCTCGAAGGGAAAATCGCGCTGATCACCGGTAGCGGAAGCGGAATCGGCCGCGTCACCGCGCTGACGTTTGCGCGCGAGGGCGCGATCGTCACTTGCGCCGACATAAGCCAGGAAAGCGGCGAGGCAACCGCCGCCAAAATCCGCGAGGCCGGAGGCAAGGCGGACTTCGCGAAGGCCGACGTCAGCGACGACGCGCAGGTCCAGGCGCTGATCGCGCGGATCGTCAAGACGCACGGCCGCCTCGATTGCGCCTACAACAACGCCGGCATCGAGGGCGACGTCATCGACACGCACGAGGCCTCCGAGCGCAACTTCGACCGCGTGATGGCGATCAACGTCAAGGGCGTATGGCTCTGCATGAAGTACGAGATTCGTCAGATGCGCAAGCAGGGCGGCGGCGGCGCGATCGTGAACACCGCTTCGGCCGCCGGACTCATGGGCTTTCGCAGTCTGCCCATCTATGTCGCGAGCAAACACGCGGTCGTGGGGCTGACCAAGAGCGCCGCGCTCGAAAACGCCGAGGCCGGGATCCGGATTAACGCCGTCTGCCCCGGACCGGTCGACACGCCGATGATGGAGCGAATTACCAACAACGAGGGGCAGCCGGGACGCAAGGACTTCGAAGCCTTCGTGCCGATGCGTCGCTATGCCGTGCCGCAGGAGATCTCCAACGCCGTGGTATGGCTCTGCTGCGACCTCGCATCGTACGTGACCGGCACGACCATGCGAGTGGACGGCGGAGTCGCGGCCTCTTAGTTCGCGAAATCTCAAAGTTGGTTGAATAAACCTCTCCTTGGACAAGGAGAGGGAACAGAAAATGTTCCACCGGTCGTGGAAAGTCTCTGGGGGGGGCGGCTTACGCCTGCACTTCGATCTCGAACCCGGAGCGCTCGATCAACTCGCGCGTGCGGTCGAAATTCCATCCGGCGGTGGTCAGGTAGCCGTTGACGAAGATCGAATTGACGGCGTTGAAAATCTCGCCCTGCCGCTCGCCGAGATTCAGTTCCCGTCCGCCGGCGGCGCGAACTTCACTGCGCGGATTGAGCAGCCGGAACAGGCACGCGGCCTTCAGGCATCGTTCGGGCGTCAGGCGGCGCGCGCTTTCCAGCGGCGTTGCGGCGATCGGATGCAGAAAGTTCAGCGGCACCGAGTCCGCCCGCAGGCGGCTGGTGGCGAGCGCCAGGTCGATAACGTCTTCGTCCGTCTCGCCCATCCCGATGATCCCGCCCGAGCAAACCGACAGTCCCGCCGCGCGCACGTTTTCGATCGTACGCACGCGATCGTCGTAGGTGTGGGTGGAGCAAATCTCCGGATAGAAGCGGCGGCTGGTGTTGAGGTTATGATTGATCCAGCCGGCGCCTGCCTCTTTCAACTGCCGGGCCTGCTCCCGCTCGAGCAACCCGATTGACAGGCATAGCTCGAGATTCGGAAACTCGGTCCGGATGTTCTCGCAGGCCTCGGCCAGATGCTCGACGTCGCGCGGACCCGGGCCGCGCATGCTGCACACCATGCAGTAGCGGCGCGCGCCGCTGGCGACGGCCAGGCGGGCGCCTTCAATAAGCTCGTCAACGCTTTGCAACTTGTAGACGGGGATGTCCGCGCGCGACAGCCGCGATTGCGAACAATAGTGGCAATCCTCGGGACAGATACCGCTCTGCGCGTTGCGCAGAATGCAGATTTTCACGCGCCGCCCGAACGTCGCTTCACGCACGGTTAAAGTTGCCGCCAGCAGTTCCGGAAGTTTCTCGTCGGGGCAATTCAAAACCGCGGCCGCTTCCGCGCGTTGCAGTTCCTCACCGGCGAGGACCCGTTCGGCCATCCGCTCCAAGTCAAGTTCGCTGAACTGCAACACCTATACCCTCTCCTCGCGCGTCTGTGGGCTAACGGGAGCCACATTTTCTCACGGTCATGTTCCAGCTCCAATAGCTTTCGCCATTGGTCGGCTTCTCGCCCTACAACGCATACAGGTTCATCCCGCGCAGGCCAAGGCGCGCCAACCGCGCGGCGGCATAGTCCGATAACGAGACAGATTCTCGCGACAGTACCGTTTCAATGACGAGCCTCCAAGCGCTCGGAACCTCGTCGTTCGTGCGTCGGGCCGCCTGCGGTAGACGAAACGCAGCCTGGAGGAAGCTTGCGTCGGGCCGGACCCGCCGACGTGCCGCGGCATCGATGTTGCTCACCCTATGGCGCAGTGCGTCGATGGAACAGTTGCGGGATCGCGAACTCGTCTATGCAGGCCCTGGCTACGCGCAAGTGCGCCGCGGCCATGGGCTCAAGCATCCGCTCCCGTCTTCATCCCACCGCTTGGCGCTGTGCGCCGCCACGGTAATGGCGATGCTGGCGCTGGAAGCCATCGCTTCCGCCTCCGAATTCGGCGTCAGCACTTACCGCCCCGGACTGATGGACCTATTCGCCGGATATCTCGCTCCTCCGGGCACGACGCTGATCAAGAGCTATTTCCTGTTCCAAGACGCCAGTGCCAAGTTCATCACGCAAAACGGCCAGATCGAGGCTGACGCTCACACCACCACCTACACTGCGGCGGCGTTCGCAGCGCACGTCACCACATTGCCGGTTCTCGGCAGCTATTGGGGATTTGGCACGATCATGCAGGTTCGAATCGCCGCGCAGTCGTTGCGCGTGGGACCAGTTGGCGTATCGGTCCCCTCGCAGACTTCCGCCCTGGGGGGACCCGGCGACCTCATCGTCCTTCCGGTCATGCTGAACTGGAATTGGGGGCAGTTTCATCTCCTGACCGCGATCGCATTTTACGCACCGACCGGGAGTTACGACCGCCAGCGCATCATCAATATCGGCACCAATCGTTGGGCCGTGGAACCTGACGTCGGACTGACCTGGATGGACGAGGAGCATGGGCGTGAGGCTTCAGTGTTCGTCGGCTATACGATCAACCGCGAGAACACCGCGTCCGATTACAGCAGCGGCGACGAATTTCACGCCGACTTCGTCTTAGCGCAGCACCTTCCCAAAGGCTTCGTGTTGGGCATGGCCGGCTATGCTTTGCAGCAGACCACGGCCGATTCAGGGCCCGGCGCGGTCTTCGGCCCGTTTCGAGGCCGCGTGTTCGGCCTGGGTCCGCTTATCGGCAAGACCGTCGACCTGTGGAAACTTCCGGTCAACTTCACCGTCAAGTACGACATCGAGTTCGCGGCGCAAAATCGATCGACCGGCAACGAATTATGGCTGACCGGAGGCTTCCGGTTCTGAGCCGCGTACGAATGGCGGAGCCTAATGAGTCGTAACCGAAGCGGAGAAAGCGTGGCGCGCAAGGAAGGACAGGAACCCATGGTCCAGGCCCTACCGAATGGGCTCGCGCAACCGGGCGAAGCCGAAGCGTTTCGGATCAGCCTCAATCTTGTGCCCGAAGTGGCGCTGATTTTCACTATCGACGGCACGATACTGAAGGCGAATCCACCCGCCTTGAAACTCTTCGAAACCAACGAAGAAGAGTTGATTGGCAAAAACGCTTATCTGCTGGGAGTGGTTACGCCGGAACAAGCCCAGGAAGCAATCTCACACATGACTCGCGGCGAGACGGTGCGCTTCGAAACGGATTTTCCGACCCCGAAGGGCACCCTCAAGCTGGAACTACTGGGCATTCCCTTGATCACACCGACGGGCGAAGTCGAGCGTGTCCTCGGACTCGGCCGTGACGTCACCGAGCAGAAGAGCGCCGAGCGCGAGCAGGCGCTGCTCGCCGCAATCGTCGAATCGTCCGACGACGCCATCGTCAGCCTTTCCATGGACCTCACGATTCTTACCTGGAACCGCGGCGCGGAAAAACTGCTCGGTTTCACGGCGGCCGAGGCTATTGGGCAGCCGACCACGCTTTACATCCCGCCCGATAAGCGCGACTACGGGCTGAAGTTTCTCAAGGAGATCCAAAAGCACCTCGACCACCCTCAAAGCTTCGAGGTCCCGTGTCTGAGGAAGAACGGCACCTGCATAGACGTTTGGACGGTCTGCTTTGGCATCCGCGATCCCAACGGACAGTTGCTGGGGATGTCGGCAATCCACCGCGATCTCACCGAGCGCAAACGCGCCGAGCGCGAAACTGCGACACTCGCCGCCCTCGTCAATGCTTCGCGCGACGCCATAATAAACGTGTCCGCGGAATCCAAGATCATCACCTGGAATCCGGCCGCAGAAAAAGCGTATGGCTACACGGCCGCGGAGGCGGTTGGAAAGGGCGTCGAACTGTTCGTTCCGCCTGAAGAAGTTCCGCAAAGCCTTGCCGCCACCCGGCGGATTGTGGAAACCGGACAACCGGTGTCATTGGAGCAAACCGCCCGCAGAAAGGACGGCACCTCATTCGTTTCCGCAGTCAGTCTTTTCCCCGTTCGGAATGCGGCCGGAGACATCATCAGTGTCGCGGGTATCGGGCGTGACATCACTCAGCTAAAGCAGATTGAGAAGGATCTGCGCGCCGCCCGGGACTATACCCGCGGGCTCATCGAGTCTTCGATCGATGCGATGGTGGTCGTCGATCGCGACATGCGCATCAGCGACGGCAACGAGCAACTGGCGAAGCTCACCGAGGTGCCCAAGAGGGTATTGATCGGAAGCCGCTTCGATGGTTATTTCACCGAGCCGGCGCGCGCCACGGCCGCGATCGAAAAAGCCCTCGCCGACGGTTCGGTGACCCACTACGACCTCGTTTTGCGTGCCGCCAGCGGCCGGGAAATCCTGGTCTCGTTCAATGCCTCGGTCTTTTCGCGCGCGGGCGCGGTCTCCGGCATTTTCGGAGTGGCGCGTGACGTGACCGAGCAGCGCACAGTCCAGCGCAAACTCGCCGAGGAACGGCAGTACAGCCGCAGCCTGGTCGAGTCTTCGCCCGACGCGCTGCTGGTCAGCAATTCCGAGCTCACCCTCACCGACGTCAACGGGCAAACCACTCGCCTCACCGGTTATGGACGCGAGGAGCTGGTCGGCATCAAGCTCGCTTCCATTTTCACCGAACCGGAAAAGGCGATCGAGGTCGTGCGGCGGGCGCTCGATGGGGGTTTGGTGCGCGAGGCGGAGGCCTCTCTGCTCACCAAGACCGCCGAGGAGATACCGGTCTCGCTCAACGCCTCGATGTTCAAGGATGGCGACGATTCGACGCGCGGAGTGATAATTGGCGTCCGCGATATCAGCGAACGCAAGCGGGCCGAAAAGGAACGCTCGCTGCTGGCCTCGATCGTCGATTCTTCGGGTGATGCGATCTACAGCGAATCAACCGATCGGAACGTGACCAGCTGGAACGCGGCGGCCGAGCACCTCTTCGGTTACGGCGCGGCCGAAATTGTCGGTCGCAACGTCGCGCTCATGGTTCCACTCGATCGCCGCGCCGAGCTGCTCCAGGATATTAACCTGGCCGCGAAAAGCGGCCAGGTCGAACGTTACGAAACGACCCGCCAGCGCAAGGACGGCAGCAGCGTAGCGGTTGCGCTCACCCGCGCGCCGATTTTCGATTCCTCCCATAAGGTGGTCGGGTTTTCGGTAACCGCGCACGACATCGGCGATCGCATACGGATCGAGGCGGAATTGACCGCGGCGCGCGACGCGGCGCTGGAGGCCGCCCGCGCCAAGTCGGATTTCCTGGCCAACATGAGCCACGAAGTCCGCACGCCGCTCAACTCGGTCATCGGGATGACCGGCCTGCTGCTCGATACCCCACTCGACCCGCAACAGCGCGAGTTCGCCCATGACGTGAGGGAGAGCGGCGAAGCGCTGCTGACGCTGATCAACGAAATTCTCGATTTCTCCAAGCTCGCCGCGGGCAAGATGGTCTTCGAAGATATCGACTTCGAGCTGACCGCAGCGCTCGAGGGAGCGGTCGAACTGATCGCCGATCAGGCTCGGCTCAAGGGCCTCGAACTGACAGTGTCGATTGACTCCGACGCTCCCCAGGGTCTCCGCGGCGATCCTGGCCGTTTGCGCCAGGTACTGCTGAACCTGATCGGCAACGCGATCAAATTCACCGCGAGTGGCGAGGTTGCTATACAGGTCAGCAAGCTCAGCGAAAACCCCACGCAAACCATCCTGCGCTTCGAAGTGCGGGACACCGGAATTGGAATTCCTCAGGAAAAAATTCACCTGCTCTTTCAGCCCTTCAGCCAGGTCGACCCCTCGACCACCCGCCACTTCGGCGGCACCGGATTGGGGCTCTCGATCGCACGGCAGCTGGTCGAGCGGATGGGCGGAACGATCGCGGTGTCGAGCACGGTTGGAGCCGGTTCGACCTTCTGGTTCACAGCGAAATTTGCCAAACCGGCGAGCGTCACCAAGCCGGCCTCGGAGCGCTTCGCTTCGTTCGCCGAGGTGCGACTGCTCATCGTCGACGACAACGAGAATAGCCTCCAGATCCTGCACACCCAGGCCTCGGCGTGGAAAATGGAGGTCGAAACCGCCGACTCGGCGGACTCCGCGCTCAGCCTGATGCGCGCGGCGGCGCGCGAGCATCCGTTCGAGGTGGCGCTCATCGACGTAAAAATGCCCGATGTCGATGGGATCGAACTGGCGAGGATTATCAAATCCGACCCGATACTCGCCGCGACCGCGGTGATCCTGATTTCTTCGGTCGGTTCCTCCAATGAGTTTCGCGCGCGCCTGAAGGGCGTGAAGATCGGCGGATGGCTGTCCAAGCCGGTGCCCCAGTCTTCGCTCTACAACGCTTTCGTCAAAGTGCTGGTGCGCCGGGATGATGGCGAGCCCAATCCGCAGGCGGTATATGCGGAACACTTCTCGGCGGAGCCTTCGCGCAACCGAGAGCTGAAGTTGCCGGCGGAACGCAAGCTGCGCGTGCTGCTGGCCGAAGACAATCCAATCAACCGAAAGCTGGCGAAGTTCCAGCTCAAGAAGCTGGGCGTGGACGTCGACTGTGTGAGCAACGGACGCGAGGCCGTCGAAGCGGCGATACGAATACCATACGACGCCGTCCTGATGGATTGTCAGATGCCGGAGATGGATGGATACCAGGCCACGAAGGAGATTCGGCGGCTCGAGCGAGCGCCGCGCCATACGCCGATAATCGCGCTCACCGCGCATGCTCTGTCCGGCGACCGGGAGAGCTGCCTCGTGGCCGGCATGGATGCTTACGTCAGCAAACCGGTAAAGCCGGAAATACTCGAAAGAATCCTGGCGCAAGCCATCGCGCCGGCCTCAGCGTCCCCTCCGGTCGGAAACACGGCGGCGGTCGACTCGCCTCCCACCAACGGCTCGGCGGCCTCAGCGACGGCTCAATCGCAACCGGCCAAAGCAGCGGAACCGCCGCCGCAGTAACCCCCGGACCGCGGTGGCGCACTCGGGCGCGCCGCCGCGACACGATCAGCGGGCCTTGGCGTTGGGCTCCAGGTTCTGCCCCACTTCGGGATTCTTCTTCTGTCCGCCACAGGCGCGCGCCAGCAGCGGAATCACCTCCTCGGCGAAATATTGCATCTGTTCTTCGACCTCTTCGCCGCTGAAACCGCCGGTCTCGAACCAGGTGTGGAACATGAAATCTTCGTAACCGCAGGATTCTTTGACCCGCATGATCGCTTCGGCGACTTCGGCCGGCGTGCCGAAGAGCGCGATCTCCTTCTTCATCAGCATGTCGGCGTCCACCCGTGCGTCGAGCGCGGGGGCCGGCTCATTCGCCTCGGCCAGCGACGCGGCGAAGCCAAACGGCCCGTAGTAATCCCACTGCAGCGCGAGGGCGCGTCTGAAGCGCTCCAGTTCGCGCGCACGGTCTTTGCCGGGAATCACCAGGTGGACGTAACGGCAGGTCACGACGCCGCGCCGGCGCTCGGCGTCCCATCCGAACTTGAACCGCCCGCGGCCCATGCGGTCGGGCCATCCGGTCTTCTCGGCCTCCTCGTAGTAAGTGTCGATATTTTTGCGCAGGCGCGAGTTCGGCTCGGCGATGAAGTAGCCGTTGATGCCGCGTTGCGCCGCCCAGCGGATTGAGCGGTCCGTGGTCAGCGGCTCCCACATCTGCGGATACGGCTTCTGGAGCGGCTGCGGAAAAACCTGCAATTCCTTGAGCACGGTCGAAGTCTGCAGCACCGGGTTGGGACCGCCGTAGGGATCGGGCCCGCCGATCTTGATTACGTCTTCGAGGCGCCGCCCCGCCTTCTCCATCCCGAAGTAGGCGATGGTCTGCTTATGGTTCCAGCGGGTGAAGACCGGCGGAATGGTGTAGAACTGACCCTGATGATGGAACGAATCCTGCGTCCAGCACTTCAGGATTAAGTCGTAGGCCTCCTGGTAGAACGCGCGGTTGCGTTCCTGGTCCTGGATGGTCGAGAAGGGCCATCCGAAGACTTCGGCCTCGCGCGGCTGATAGCCGCGGCCGATCCCGAACTCCAGCCGCCCGCCGCTTATCACGTCCAGCATCGCGGCCTGCTCGGCAATCCGCACCGGATGCCACCAGGTGACGATGTTGGCGGCCTGGCCCAGGCGGATGCGCTTGGTGCGCGCCGCGATGGCGGTTTCGGCGAGCAACGGATTGGGGCTGAATTCGGCGCCTTCGGGCTGGAAGTGATGCTCGGTCATGAAGAAGTAGTTGAAGCCGAGCTGGTCGCCGAGGATGCCCTGGCGAATCTGGTTGAGCAGCGTGCGTTGCGCGCCCTGATGAACTTCGACCAGCGAGCCGTCGTTGACGGCGATCCCGCTTTTGGTGGTGACGACCTGCAGGTCGCTCGCCCCGTTCTGAAAGATTCCGATTTCGATCATGGCGGTTACCTCCCTTGCCGGACTGGCGCTTGGTCTGTCTCGGGCATATCAAATCCGCGCATTGGCCGCGACGTTCAATGACGCAGGCCGGCCTGTTTGAGCAGCGGCATCACGGCGCGCTCGAAATAGGCCAGCTCTTCATGGTAGTCGAGAAACCCCAAAATCACGCCCTCGATGCCCATCCCGCTTATCGTCTTTAACTGGTCGACCGCCTGCTCCGGGGTGCCGACTATCGGATAGCCGCCCCATCCGAGGATGAAGCGTTCGCGGAAGCTGTCGATATCCGGAAACGACCCGCTCTCGATTCCAAGGACCTTCATGATGTTGGTCGCGGCGCCCCAATCGCCCTGCTCGAGGATCGCCCGGCGGACTTGCTGCGCCTCCCGCTCGGTGTCGCGGCAGATCATCATCGCATAGGTCATGACGCCGATTTCGCGCCCGTAGCTCCGGGCGCGCCGATGCAGCCCGGCGATCAGCTCCTTGCTCTGCCCGAAATCGCCGATCGACATGAAATTGAAGTCGACCTCCCGCGCCGAAAACTCGAGTCCCGCGGGCGAGTTGCCCGCGTTGACCAGCACCGGGTACGGCTTCTGGAGCGGCTTGGGATGCGCCTGGCCCTGGCGGATGCGAAAATATTTGCCGTCGAAATCGAACGGCTCTTCGTCGGTCCACAACCGTTTGACGAGGCCCAGCCACTCGCCGCCGAAGGCGTAGCGCTCGTCGTGCTCGCGCTGCGTCGCGCCGAACATTTCCATCTCGGGCGTGAACCAGCCCATCACCAGATTCAATCCGAAGCGCCCGCCCGAGATATGGTCGACGGTCACACACTGCTTCGCCGCGACGATCGGATGGACGGTGGGGACGTGCGAGGTCGAAAACACCATGATGCGCTCGGTCGCCGCGGCCAGGCCCGCCGCCCAGGTGTAGGTCTCGAAGCAGGTGCCGTTGAAGTCCGTGGTGCCGCCAAAGCCACGCCATCGCGCGATCGGCACCAGCATCTCGAACCCTATCGCATCGGCGCGCCGCGCGATCGCGAGGCTGTGTTCCCAGGTCGCGCGGTAGGTGGTTGCCGCGTGGGAGACCGTCAGTCCGTTGCTGCAGTTGGTGCCGAAAAGTCCGAGCTTGAGCTTCTGCCCGCTGTAGAGCGGACAGTTGGGCCGTTCGATTTCCGTCGTTCGTGCCAGCCGCGCCATTGCGTGAGCCTCCACCGCCCTTTCCGCTACCTGTCTACTGCTTCTGCTCCGCCAGCCACGACTCGGTATCTTTCAGCGACGCTTTGAGCTTGTCGATCAACAGGTCGATTTCCTGCGCCGTAATGATCAGCGGGGGCGACATGCACAAGGTGTCTCCGACCGCGCGGACCAGCAGACCGTTTTGGCGCGCGGCGTCGCGCCAATGACCGCCAACCCCGAGCGACTCGGGAAACGCTTCGCGAGTCCGCGGATTGCGCACCAGTTCGACCCCGGCCATCAGGCCCAACGCGCGAATCTCCCCGACGATCGGTGACGAGCGCAATTCCTGCAGCCGCTGACTGAGCCGCTCGCCCATCCTGCGCGAGTTCTCGACGATGCCGTCGCGCTCCATGATCTCGAGCGTCTTCAGGCCTGCCGCGCAACAGGCCGGATTGCCGGTATTGGTAAAGCCATGCCATATCGCCGCGCCCGCCGCCGAGTCCAGCAGCGTCTGATAGATCCGCTCGTGAACGATCACCGCGCCCAGCGGCAGATAGCCGCTGCTGATGCCCTTGGCGCAAGAGATGATGTCCGGCCGCACGTCCCAGTGCTCGCAGGCGAACATCTTCCCGGTGCGCCCAGCGCCGGTGATGACTTCATCCGCAACCATCAGGACGTCGTACTTGTCGCAAATCTGGCGGATGCGGGTCCAATATTCCCTGGGCGCGGGAATCACCCCGCCGGCGCCCATCACCGGTTCGGCGATGAAGAAGGCGACCCGGTCGGGGCCTTCAGCCACAATCGCTTTTTCGAGTTCGTCGGCGCAGGCGACCGCGCACGACGGATACTCCTTGCCCAGCGGACAGCGGTAGCAGTAGGGCGGCGCGATGTGCCGCACGTCGGGCAGCATCGGCTCGAAGAACTCGTGGAAGTGATCGATGCCGGTGAGGCTGGCGGCCCCGCACGACGAACCGTGGTAACCCTTGGTGCGGGCGATAGCGACGGTCTTGTTCTTGTAACCCCGCAAGCGCTGGTACAGACGCGTAAGCCGGATGACCGACTCGTTGGATTCCGATCCTCCGCTGGTGAAGAACACCCGCTCGAGTCCCGGGGGCGCCAGCGAGGCCAGCTTGGCGGCGAGTTCGATAGCCGGCGGAGTCGAAATGTTCAGCAGTCCAAGATGGAAGGAAAGCGTCTCGAGCTGGTGGGCAACCGCGTCGGCGATTTCCTTGTTGCCGAAGCCCAGGTTGACGTTCCAAATAGCCGAGCTGCCGTCGAGATATTGCTTGCCGTTGGCGTCCCACACGAACACCCCTTTGCCGCGGGCGATGATGAGCGGGCCTTGACGCGCGTGTTCCTGGGGTGACGCGAAACCGGGCAGCTTGTGCTTGCGATCGAGTTCGTCAAGGCGCTTGGCGTCGATCTCGAAACGCAGCGCGTTCGCCGCGCCCGCGGGCTTTTGTGTCGTTGCCATTGGATCCTTTCCTACCTCCGCTTGCCTTCCACTTGCCTTCCGCCTGGTGCGCTTCAGGTGCCGGGTTTCCCTCGGAGCGCGGCGCGCCACTTTACGGTGGCCTCGCGATCGACGGCAAGCGATTCGTCCTCGGTCCGCCCCTTGAAAACCACCCCGTAGATCTGCCCGCCCTTCTCGGGCGAAACCAATCCCTCCAGTACGTCCGTGCGCACCATCTCGGGATCGCGATCGAGCGGGCCGCCATAACCCCCTCCGCCGCTGTCCACGCCAACGATATATTCGCCAGGCCGTATCTGCTCGGCAGACACCGCCGGCAATTCATGCTCGTCGCCCTCGCGATCAAGTTTCGCCGCATAGCAGGCTTGCCCGGCCTGCCCGCCGAGGACACCCCTGGGTGGATTGATATGGCCATCGAGCGGATAGACGACCGTCATGCTGTCATGTCGGGGACCATAAACCACGCGTGCGCCTGGAGCACCGCGGAAGCGGCCCGCACCTCCGGAGTCGGTCAGCAATCGAATCGTTTTGTAGATTATCGGGTACTTCTGCTCGTCGATCTCGATGCTGTCGCGGTACATCAGGCCCGCGACCACCGGCAGGCCGTAATTGATCCAGCCGTCGTTGTGGGGCGTGCCCGGACCGCCATTGGCGGCGATGAAAAGCTGATTCACGTAGGGCGCGTTGCCGCGGCGGAAATCGCCGCCCGAGATTACTCCGTACCCGGGGCCCATCCCGAGACCGCCCTCGGCCAGGCCATAGCCTTCGCCGAGCTGGGCGAAGGCCGCCTGCGTGATATTGACCAGGCGGTCGCCGATATTGGTGGTCGCGACCGAGCATGAAGTCGGAAAGCGCGGGATTCCCACCACGCAGTTCTCGCGCAGATGCACCGTGATACGGCGGAAGCTGCCGGCATTGTGCGGCACCCCCGGATCGATCGAATTGAAAATGCCGGTGACGGTGTTGTTGATCGCGCAGGTCTTCGACTCGTTCAGCCCGCACGGCAGACAATCGATATTGTCGCGCAGATCGATCTCGACGCGCCCCTCGACGCCATCGATTTTCACCTGGACCTTCAACGGCACGCCCTCGGGCACGGCGGGAAACGGATCGTGCGCGCCCACCCCGGTGAACTCGGCAGAAGGCAGTTGCTGCAACGCATGGATCATCCGGCGCTCCGAGTAGTCAAACCATTCGCGGATGAAGTCACGCATCAGCGGACGGCCGAACTTGGCGGCCAGTTCCTTCAGCCGGCGCTCGCCGATCCGCGCCGCACCGAGCATCGCCAGGTAGTCGCCGTACCACTGGTCGGGCACGCGAATGCGCCGCCGGCACATCCGGATGATGTCGTCGATGTCGTGGAAATTGCGCTGGACTCTCACACACGGAAAATTCAGTGCTCCTTCCTCGTAAACATCGCTGGCAAACGGCGCGTAAGTCGTCGGCAGGCCGTTGCCGCAATCCGCCTGATGGGCCTTGGCGCAGCAGGTGAACAGATGCTCGCCGTCGACGAAAACCGGCACCAGGATCGTATGGTCGGCGCTGTGCGTGTTGCCGAGGTAGACGTCGTTGTGCAGGTACGCGTCGCCCTCGGCGAGGTCCGGATGGAGATTGCACATCGCCTCGCTCAGGAACTGCGAGCCGAAGACGTGGACCGGCAGCCCCTCGGCGGAGGCGAGCATCTGGTTGTCGCCGGTGACCAGCGAGCAGGAGAAGTCGCGCGCCATGTTGAGTACCGCCGAGCGGCCCGAACGCAACAGCGTGTTGGTCATCTCGCGGCAGACGCTGTCGAGACGGTTGGCGATTACCGCGAGCAGCGCCGCGTCCAGCCCCGCGCCCTCGGTTCGTTTACTGGTGCTCATCGTCGTGACCAAGCCTCCGTCCTTCGCTTCGTGTTCCCGCTTCCCGGCGGCCGCTTAAGCGCCGTCGACCTCGAGCAGGTAGTTGTGCAACTCGGTCACGCGCGCGCGGCTTCCCGGATAGACCACGATGGTGGTGGTCGGCTCGTCGATGATCGCGGGCCCCTCGACCGCCATCCCGGGCGCGAGGCTCTCTCCATGATAGCGCGGCGTCTCGAGCTCGCCATGGCCGGCGAAAAAGACCCCACGCCGTAGCCGCGCCGCCGGCAGCGCAGCCACGCGCGACGCTATCTTGCTTAGCGGAGGACCCTCGAGCAACGCGGTCAACCTGCCCCGCCAGTAAACGCATTCGACCTGTTGGCCCGGCTCCTTGACCGCAAAGACGCGCTCGTGCTCGCGATGGAAAGCCTCGATGGTCGCGTCGAGGTCGGCCTGGCCGTCGAAGCGGCCCTTGGGCAACGCGACGTCGAGCTCCCACACCTGGTACGGATAGCGGGCCTCGACGAAGTATTCGCGCTTGAAGCGCGTGAGGCCCCGCTCGCGCAACTCGGCTTCCAGACGCTCCATCGACGCCGTGATTTCGGCCAGCACGCGGTTGACCGCTTCGTAGGGAAAGTCGCCCGTGTAGGCGAACCTGCTTTGGGTGAACTCGCTCACGATGTCGGAGTACTGGCCGCCGCAGGCGCTGAGCGCGCCGGCCGTGCGCGGCACCAACACCTGGCGGCATCCGAGTTCGCGCGCGATGGGCAGGATGTTCAGGCCGGCGGCCCCGCCGCCCGCAATCAGCAGGCTCTCGCGCGGATCGATGCCCTGGTTGATGGTGATGTCCTTGATCGCGCCGACCATGTGGTCGCCCGCAACTTCCAGGATGGCGCGAGCCGCGTCCTTCACGCCCAGGCCGAGCCGCGAGGCGATTTTCGCCACCGCGCCCGCCGCCGCCTCGGAGTCCAGGCGCATTCTCGCACCCAGGAAATATTCCGGGTCGAGATAGCCCAGCACCAGCGCCGCGTCGGTGACCGTCGGCTCCACGCCGCCCGTGCCATAGCACGCGGGCCCCGGCTCGGCACGTGCGCTCTGGGGGCCGACGCGCAGCAACCCGCCCGGATCGATCCAGGCGATCGAGCCGCCGCCGGCCCCGATGCTTCTCACGTCGACCGAGGCCAAGCCGCTGATGTGCCCGGTGAAAATCGGGCCCAGCCAGGTTTCGCGCGTGAACGTGATCGTCCGATCGTGCACCAGGCTCACGTCGAAACTGGTGCCGCCGGCATCGCACACGATGAGGTCGCGCGGGCCGACTTCGGCCTCGCCATAGGTGCGTCCGGCCACCGGCGCCATCGCGGGGCCCGACTTGACCAGGTAGATGGGGCGTTGGACCACGTCAGCGGCGTGCATCACGCCGCCGAATGAAGTCGCGACCAGCAGTTGTCCGGCAAAGCCGGCGCGGCGGAGGTCCTCCTCCATGTCGCGCAGATGGCGTTGCATCAGGGGTTTCAGCGAAGCGTCGATCGCCGCCGACGAAGCGCGGCGATATTCGCGGATGATCGGGTTGATGCGCGAGGACAGCGTGTACGGAACGCCCGGCAGTTCGGCTTCGATCAGCCGGCCCAGCGCCGCCTCATGCGCGGGGTTGGCCGGCGACCACAGTAGGCAAACCGCGACCGCCTCGACCCGGCGTTCGGCGACCCGGCGCAACGCCTCGCGCGCCTGCGCCTCGTCGAGCGGCACGACAACGTTGCCCTCGGAGTCGATCCGTTCGCGAATCTCGAAGGTCAGTCGCCGCGGTATGTAGGGCTCTATCGGAGGATAGGACAGGTTGAAGGGATCGAGCTTGCCGCCCTCGCGCAGGACAAGAATATCCGGGAACCCCTCGGTGACCAGGAACGCGGTGCGGGCGGTGGTGCGCTCGATGATCGCGTTGGTCGCGTGAGTGGTGCCGTAGATGAGCAGGTCGCTGTTGCGCAGGACATCGGCGGCGCTCGCGCCGACTTGCTCGGCCGCCATCTTGAGCGCTCCTTCGATACCGCCGAAGATGCGCTCGTAGGTCGTGAGCGACTTGCCCAGGACGAGGCCACCGCGCTCGTCGGCCAGGACGAGGTCGGTAAAGGTTCCGCCCGTGTCGATCGCTATGCGATAGGCCACCTGTGCCGGTCCTCCTTATCCGCTCCGTTTGCTTATGCGCTCCGTTTGGTTATCCGCCCGTTTGCCCGTTCACCACAAATTCTCATCGCGGACTCTCACATAGAGCAGACGCCGCACCGTCGAACCAGATTCGAACATTTCGCTTGATTAGCAGCCTTGAGGGCAAATGAAAACCGAAACCCCGGTCGCGCGGGGCGGTCTCCGGAATTCCACGTCGGGCGCCGATTACCGGCGGCCGGCGCACGAATAATTTTTCGCCGGCGGCGGATTGGCGCGCATTCTCCTTGACAGCGCGAAATCAGCCGATCTAGCGTGGCCTGTTCGATTGCGAAAAACACAATCCACCAAGGACTGGGGAGGCGATACATGGCTGAAGGCAAGGCAAAAAAAATGTGGGCGCTGCCCGGCGCGGTACTCACCGCTCCGCAGTCGCTGCTGATGCATGGCGGCGACGCGACGATGATGCTCGATCTCCCGTGCCCTTCATTCCTGATCGAACATCCCAAGGGGCTGGTGCTGTTCGACACCGGATGCAATCCGAAGGTCATCGATGACGCGGTCGGATACTGGGGCGACGTGGCGGCTCACCTGCCGATCAAATGGAGCAAGGCGGACACGCTGGACAAGCAAATTCAGAACGTCGGTTACAAGACCTCCGACGTGAAGTACGTGATTCTGTCGCACTCGCATCTCGACCATTCGGGCGGGCTGACCTACTTCCCGAAGGCAAGGTTCCTGGTCGGGAGCAAAGAGCTGCAGTACGCCTACTGGCCTTACCCGGATCGGCGATGGGCGTTCATCCTCAACGATTTCCTGCCGACCCGCGGCTACGACTGGATGGAACTGGATGGGGACTTCGACCTGTTTGGCGACGGAGCGCTGCAATTCCTGCTGACGCCCGGCCATACGCCCGGCGAATGTTCGCTGCTGGTGAATCTGCCCAATCGCAAGTTCCTGCTTACCGGCGACACCACGCACCTGCGCGCCGCGGTCAACACGGACGCGACGATGGGCATCGACGTCGACCCCTTCCAATCGGTATGCTCGCTCCGACGCATCAAGGCGATCCGCGACATGCAGGGCGCGACGATGTGGATCACCCACGACCCGGACGACTGGAAGGAGTATCCGCACAAGGTCGAGTAGCGCGGAAGGTCGATGCCGCTATACGAATGCCGTTGCGAGCGGTGCGAGCTTACCTTCGAGGTGCTCGCACCGCTCAGTTCATCGGGGCTGAAGTCGCGCCCCTGCCCCAACTGTGGCCGCGCGGCCCGGCGCATCATCTCGGCCGTGTCATTCACGGTCGAGGGCGGAGCGCGCGCGAGTTCGACTCCCGACGTGACGCAGCTCAAGGTCCCGCCGGCGGCGCGGCTGTGCTGGATGGATGACCGTTCCGCCGCCCGCTATGCCGCCTACAAGCACGGACGCGGCGCCGAGTACGACGACAAGACCCTCGCGCGCGAGGAAGCGAAGAAAAAACGCGACGAGCCGCCGCAAAAGCCGGCCGCCGCCGCGCATGAGCACGCGCATTCGCACTCATCGCTCGCCAATCCCGCCGGGTACGCGAATCGACGCGAGGCCGCCGCGCGCAAAGCCAAGGCTGCCGAGGCGAAAACGGTCACCGCCCGGGAAGTCACGACTCGTCCCCGGACACCCGCCTGAGCGCCTCGCTGCCTAATCCTACGGGCCGGCGTTTGCCGCGGCGTCGGGCGCACCCTTGATGAACGCTATCGCCACGCCACTGATGTAATGGCCGCCATGGCCGACCTCACCCACTATGGGGTCGTGCATGCGCTGGGAAACGTTGGCCGCGTTATTGGCGACGTCGGAGCCGACCTTGGCGTCATACCCTGCAAGCTGCTTGCCCTCGTGCTGTGTCTTGTCGGAGGTGATGACCACTGCGTCTGCGCCCACCTCGCACGCTTTGCGCTTGAGTACCCTCAACAGGTCCGCGTCTTTGGTCGACTGGTCGCCCCACGTGTCCACCAGCGCGAGTTGCTGGACATCGGCGATAGGCATGCTGGACAGCATCTGCAACGGACAATTCGGCGCCTTGGCCGGGCGCAGATAGGGCGTCATCGGGCTTACGGTTGCCGAAGGCGCGGGAATCTCCGCCATGAAACATCCGCTCACGAGCACCGCCATCGCAGCCAGTGCCGCAGTCAGCGCGCTTAACGGCGCCCTGCGCGCGGGATAAGGACGACAGGTATGACACCGCACCGCGGAACACCGCAGGCTCGGGGCTATTGGCAAACAGCTACGCGACAACATATGGCCTCGGTATCTAGAACTATGTCTGAGGCTGGACCGGCGCGGCCTCGGCGGCCGGCTCGGGCGGTGGCCCCTTGAGCTTGAACGTTCCCTGGTCCGCGATGCCGCCGTTCATGTAACAGGTATATTCCCCGTCAGCCTTGGGCGGATAGAAGTCATCCATAAAATACGTGCACCAGCTCGAATCTTCCATCTCGATCCGAAAACCGCGGGCGCTAATCTGGCCAGTGACCCAGCCGCGCTGGACGTTGTTGCGGCATACCGCGTTGCCCGGCGCGCATCGATAGTCGCCCTTGAAGTGATTCCCTTCGCGTTTGATATTGAAGGTGATCTTCGCGCTGGCGGCGTTCATGGTGCTGACCGATCTGCCCCTCCATATGCCGTTGAAATCCATCAGCGGATCGGGAGAGTTGGGCACCCCGACGGAACCGGCGGAGCCGGCTTGCACCGCGCCGCTTCCGCTCGAGCACGACCATCCGCAAAGCGCCAGGAGCAAAGCGAGTGTGACAATACGTCGCATAGACATCGAACCTCTGTGGCGCCGCGTGGGCCGGACGGCCTTCAAGATAGACGCGCGCGCGGCAATACTTCCTCACCCAGGCGCTGGATACATTCGAGCACTTTCTCCGGCCCGGGGCCAAGCGGGACCCGGATGCGCAGGACGAACCAGTCGATCCCGCCCATCACGGTGTTCCAGTGGTCGAGCGCCTCGAGCCAGTCGTCCTTGGTGCCGATTATTGCATGTCCCCTGCCGCGAATATTGTCCAGCGTGAAATCGCTCTCGGAGGCGAAATCCTCGGTCGGCGCCAGCATCCCCGCCTTAAAGTAAAACTTGCACTCTTCGAGCCATAGCGGCCCAAACGTCTGTTCGGCCTCCTCCCGCGTCCGCGCGAGCCATCCGTCGCGAAACAGCGCGATACTGGGCTTGCGGCCGGCCTTGGCGGCCGCCTCGCGATAAATCGAGACTTGAGCCTTGATATTCTCGATGCGGTCGAAGAACGGCGCCGCCGACCAGGCATCGCTCAGCCGCCCCGCCCGGGCGATCGACTTGGGTCCGAACGCGCCGATCCAGATCGGCGGCCGCGGCCGCTGGTAGGGCTTGGGCGTGACGTGAATCGCGTCGAAATTGAAGTATTTGCCGTGATGGGCGAACGGGCCGACGGTAGTCCAGGCCTTTTTGACGATTTCCAGCGTCTCCTCGAAGCGGCCCTCGCGCTGTTTGATCGGGATGCCAAAGTGCGCGAAATAGTCCTTGTGATAGCCCGCGCCGAGGCCCAGGATGAGCCGCCCGCGCGAGAGCACGTCGATAAGCGCGGCCGACTGCGCCAGATGCACAGGGTTGTACAGCGCGGGCATCAGGATGTCGGTGCCGATACGCACGCGCTGAGTGCGCGCCGCAATCGCCGCCAGCAGCGGCAACGGGCTCGGAAACATGCACTCGGTGCGCGCATGGCGCTCGGGCACGAAGACCCCGTCGAAGCCGCAACGCTCGGCCTGCACCGCCTCGCCGAGCAGTTGTGCCGCGAAGTTCGCGGAGCGCTCAGGATCGGGCTCCGGTTGTCCGTACGGTCCGCCGTGAGTGTCGGGCATGTATGCGAACGAAGTCATTCAGGTTCCCTCGAGCGCGCGGCTGGATTGCGCAGTGAAAATGAAAAGCACGCCGCGCCGGCCATTCATGCCTTTTAGCTAAACCGCCGCTTAATTAAAATGCCCATGTGCGGAGCCGGGGTTCCCGCGCCCGCGGCGCCGGCTCTCAAACCCGCAAAATCGCAGAGGAACATAGCAGATGGCAACCAATCGATTGCGTCACGTGCTCGACGGCTACAAGGTGCTCGACTTCACTCAGGTGTTGGCCGGGCCGACGGTCACGCGCCTGATGGCCGAGATGGGCGCGGAGATTGTCAAGGTGGAACTGGCGCCGGCGGGCGATTTCTCGCGCGGCTTTCCCTTCCTGCGCGACGGCCGCAGCGCCTACTACATCCAGCAAAATCGCGGCAAGAAAAGCCTCTGCGTCGACGTAAAAAAGCCCGAAGGCCACGCCATCGTCGCCGAGCTGGTCGGCAAAGTCGACGTGGTGGTCGAAAATTACGCGCCCGGCGTGATCAAGCGGATGGGTTTCGATTACGACTCGGTGCGCGCGCTGAATCCGCGCATCATCATGTGCTCGGTCTCGGCCTTCGGTCAGACCGGACCGCTCTCGGCCGAGCCCGGCTACGACTATATCGCGCAGGCCTACGCGGCGGTGACATACATGATCGGCGATCCGAACGGCCCGCCGTCGATCCCGATGCTCGGGCTGGGCGACGTCTCGACCGGGGCGCACGCGATGGGCGCGATCGTCGCCGCCCTGCTGCATCGCGAGCGCACCGGCGAGGGCCAGTACCTCGACATCTCGATCCTCGACGCCTACTTCCATTGCCAGGAGATGAACGTGCAGATTTACAGCGCGAGCAACGGCGCCACGAATCCCAAGCGCTCCGGCGTGCATCATCCGCAGATTTGCCCAACCGGGGTCTTTCGCGGCAAGGAGGGCTACCTCATCATCATGGCGTTTCTGGACCATCAATGGGCCGCGCTGTGCAAGACGATGGGCCGGCCGGAGCTTATCGACGACCCGCGTTACAAGACCAACGCGCTACGCCTGGAGCATCGCGACGAGGTCGTCGGCGCCATCGAAGCCTGGCTCGCCAGCACCGCCGGCGACGCGGCCGCGATGGAGGCGCTGCGCAAGGCACGCATCCCGGTCGCGCCGGTACTGTCGATCGACCAGGCCGTCAACCATCCCCACCTGCGCGCCCGCCAGACCGTGCGCAAAATCAGCGATCCGATTTTCGGCGAATTCGACGCGCCTGGCTTTCCACTGCGGTTTTCGGCCTTCCCCGGCTTCCTGCCGCTCACCGCGCCCACGCTCGGCCAACATAACCGCGAGGTCCTGGAGAGCTATCTCGGCTACAGCCCCGAGCGCGTCGCCAGCCTCGAACAAAGCGGCGTGCTGCAGAGCGGGAAATGCTGAATCGGGCGAAGTGCTGAAATAGCGGGGAGAGTGCCGCGATAACGCCGCGCGAAAGCTTCCGACGAACCGGGTTTCGCGCTACTAATCTGGAGCTCGCATAACCATCAAGGAGGCTCTCATCATGCTTTTCATGCTGAAGACGTACATCGCCAAGCCGGCGGACGTTTCGAACAAGGACTTCTACAGCGTATGGCGTCAGGAATCCGAGGCCGCGCTGGGCGCGGTCAAGGCCGGCGCAATCAAGGGAATCTGGAAGGTCGCCGGAAAGCCGGTAATCATCGCCGTGCTCGACGTGCCGAGCGCCGACGATCTCGACCACGCGATGCATCAACTGCCAATCTGGAAGCTCGGCTACTCGCACATCGCAACTGAGATGGAGATCATCCCGCTGCGGCCGTACGAGAACTGGGCCGAGGACCTTAAGGAGCTGTCCAAAGGCTAACCGGGCGTTCCGGCAACGCGACCCGCCAAGGCGCGCCCATACCACCGACGGCGGCAGCCGTCCCGCCAGGGGACGGCCGCAACCCACAACCACCCAACCAAGGAGCAATCGTGAATTTCGGCTTCACTCTATTTTTCCGCAATCCACCACCAGCCAAGATCTCGTTCGCCGAGCTCTATCGCAAGGAAATCGAGCTTGCGGTCGCGGCCGAGGAACTCGGCTACGACACCATCTGGCTGACCGAGCATCATTTCGTCGACGACGGCTATGCGCCGTCGCTGCTGCCGATCGCCGCGGCGATCGCCTCGCGCACGAAAAAAATCCGGATCGGCACTTTCGTAATGCTGCTCCCGCTGCATAACGCGCTGCGCGTGGCCGAAGACGCCGCCACCGTCGACATCATTTCCAACGGCCGCCTCGACCTCGGCCTCGGTCAGGGTTACCGCGTTCCGGAATTCGTCGGTTTCAACATCGCGCGCAACGAACGCGGCCCGCGCCTGGAGGAAGGCACCGAGGTCATCCGGCGCGTATGGACCGAGCGCAACGTGACGATGGACGGGCGCTTCAACAAGCTCACCAACGTGACCGTGATCCCCGGCCCGGTGCAGAAGCCCCATCCGCCGATCTGGCTCGCCGCGCGAGGACCGAAGTCGATCGGACGCGCGGCGCGCAACGGCTACCATTTCATGGGCACCGGCGGCGTCGACCAGCAGCAGATGTACGACGCGGCGCTCAAGGAACATGGCCGCAAGCCCGAGGACTTCAGCATCGCGCAGCTAAGGACGGTCTTCGTCGCTTCGAAGCACGACAAGGCCTGGGACGAGGCCGAAGCCGGCGCGCACTACATGATGAGCTGCTACGGCAGATGGTTCGTCGAAGCCAACGATCTCCCCGGCGACCAGGCCTTCGGCTCCAATTTGCCGCCGATCGGCAAGCTGCGCCACTCGGAAACCGCCTCGCTCTTCGGCGAATCGATGCTGATCGGCACCCCGGACGAGGCGATCGACGGCATCGAGGATTACCTGAGCCGCACGCGTGTCACCCACCTGGTGGCGGCGATGGACCTGCCGGGCATGGATCCGCGCAAGGTGCGCCGCAGCATGGAGCTGTTCGCCAAAGAGGTGATGCCTCACTTTCGCCGCAAGTCGCGCAAGCAGACGAAAAAGAAGTAGCAACCATGTATCGCTTCGTCCGTGCCGTCGCGATCCTCGGCGCCCTGCTCTGTATGGCTGCCTGCCAGGCCGCCATACAGCAGCAGGAACAGAAAAAGGCGGAAATCCACTATTTCAATGCCACCGTGGATCGACAACGCATCCTGATCTCGACCGGCGATCTGAGTAATCCGCACCAGAAGCTCGGTGACCTCAGCTACACCGAGCCGCTCACCGCCGACAGCATCGACAGCGTCCATATCAACGAGAAGCTGCGCCGCATGGCGATCGAGAAATGGGGCACCCAGGTCGATGCGCTAATCGATGTGAAGAGCGCACCCAGCGCCGACGCCACGATGATTACCGCCTCGTGCGTCGCGGTAAGGGTCATCGGCGACTGCGACTTCTGCCGTCACAACTACACCCCGGAGGAGACGAAATAGCCTGACCGGATCGGATCGGCCGCGACCCTGGATAGCGAAGCGATTGCGGCGTTGCCTATCCGGCCGGCCGCCGAGTCAAAAAAAAAGGCGCGCGACGAAGACCGGAGTCGAGTCCGGCTTCGTCGCGCGTCCGAGGAAGCGCCGCGGTCGCGCGAGCCGCTACTTGATCTTGTGCAGCACCGGCATCAGGTACTTCTTGAAGGTCACCGGATTCTCGGACATCGGAAAGTGCCCGATCTCCTCCATGATGATGCACTCGGCGTTGCGCACCTTTTTCGCGGTCTTCTGCGTCATCTCGGGCGTGCAGGCAAAGTCATAGACCCCGGTCATGAAGAAAACCGGTATTTTGCCCGAGATCTTCTCGCAGTCTTCGCGAAAATCATGGTCGACGCTGTAGAAATACAGGTCGCCCTTGAAAACCCCCGGACCGCCCTGTGAGTAGTACCACCAGGTTTCCTGGCGATACTCGAACGGGCTCTGCGGCGCCATCAGGCCGTTGATCGCCGTGGCGCAGGCCTCGCCGCCGTGAATCTGTGCGTGCCATAGCCAGTCGAGCCACCATCCCGGCGAATAGTCACAGGCTTCGATCGCGATGAGCGCGCGGAAGTAGTCGCTGTAGCGCAGCGCCAGATGCAGGCAGATGTTGCCGCCCATCGAGCTGCCCATCACCACCGGCCGCTCCAGGTTAAGCTCGCGGCAAAACGCGACCACGAAGTCGGCATAGAACTGGGCGGTCAGCTTGTACTCCTCTTTCCACCAGCCCTTGGGCGGTATCGACTTGCCGTGGCGCGGCAGGTCGAATGCGATCACGTGGAAGCGTTCGTTGATCTCCGGATCGTTGAGCTGATGGCGCCATTCGCGCGAATCGGTGCCCGCGGTATGCAGGCAGACCAGCGGAATGCCCTTTCCGGATTCCTCGTAGAAGATGCGGTACTCCTCGCCCTCGAACGGAACGTGGATATAGTGCCCGGTAACCGCTTCTATCTTCGCCATGTCAGTGCGCCTCCTATTCCTTGACCGCGCGCATCAGGTCGAGCGCCCATGCGAATGCCCGCAGGTTCTGCCACATCACCTTGACGTCACCCTCGATTTTGAGGCGGCCGTGCAGCGTGTGCGACATCGCGATGATGTCGTTGTACATCGGCGGTGGAATCGGCTGCACGAACTTGGACCAGGTCTCGGATGGCGCCCGCAATGCGAACTGGTAGGCGCTCTCGGCGCCGATTTCGTGCTGCACGCGGTTGATCGCTCCCCGCTCGAAGCTCACCACGTAGGCATGCGGACCGAACTCGAGCATCACGTCGGCGTCGAAATGACGGCCCAACAGGCGCGCCACGCTGTCCTGGTTGACCATCTTCTGCCAACGCTCGACCCATCGCACATCAAAGGCAGGCATATTTTTACTCCTAGGCGGTCGTTAGAGGCGCATACGGTTATCCATACCGCATCGGCGCGCTATCCCTCAAGCGGCCGGCGGCCGCCCCGCTTGCCGCCACCCCGCCTTGACGGCGATTCGATCTGTGCGGTGGCGAGGCAAAAAAAAACCGGGCCCCGGATGGGGCCCGGCCGGACATCGGCTGTCTAGCGATGGACCTGTTCGAGACTATTGATGTCGAATAGTTTCTCGGACTCGGCCCCTTTCACGTTGGGAAAGCCACCGGGCACGATCCAGATGGTTCCGCGATCGTTCTGCACGTCGATCACCTGCACCGACTGGAATTCGGTCGTGTAAGCGCCCTTGTTAATGGGCTCCTGCCAGTCACCCTTGAAAGTCTCGCTCCACTTCTTCTGGAATTCCCAGACCTTCCAGAGCTTGTCCTTGTGGTCGAAGGCTTCCATCAGCCATGCGTCGTAGTTCTGCGAGTCCCAGTCCTCGACTACGCTCTTGTACGGATGACGCGCGGACCTGGGCGTGCGTTCGATGACCGCAAAACGCCGCATCGTCCAGGTATCGTTCGGAATGATCCCTTCGGGCCCGTACAGGTAGGTGTACTCGTGCGAGGAATCCACCACGGCAAGCTGGTCCTTCCATCCGAGGAAGCGCCAGTGCCACTCGAGTTCACGACCGGAGAAGCTATAGAAGTCTTCCAGCGTGTGGTCGGTGCCCAGCAGCGAGTCCGACTTGACCTCGGCCGAAATACGCCGCACGCGCCGCAGGTTGGGGATGTAGGCCCAGCCGTCGTCCTCGCGATGCGGGTCGGCGTAGCGGTAAATGATGAACGCGGTGCCGCGGATGTCAAACGGCGAGAAAAAACCCGTGAATTCCTTAAACTCGAAGGCCGCCGCGTTGGGCGCCGGCAGCACATGATTCTCGAGCTGCGCAAGGTGCGTGTAGTACAGGCGCTTGTAGAATGCGCTCAGCGTGCGCTGGAAGGTACCGCCACCACCATAGATCAGCTTCATCACGTCGGCGGACGGGACCGTATAGTTCAGATTCGGCAGACCCGCATTCGACAGCCAGTCGCTCGGAGGATCTTCCCACTTCGGAATGTCATGCGTGCCGCCAAAGCGGTCCCAGGTGGCCGGCGGAATCGTGAACAGGCCAAAATTCTGCCAGCGGTACTCGAAGTTCCAAGCCGCTTTCCATCCGGCCTCCGGATCCCCCACTTTGATCGCGGAATTCGGAAAGGGCTGGCCGCATACGTAGTTCCCCATGGTATGGTCGGGCAACAGACGAACCTGGCTCTGGTACTTTTCGGTACAGGCCATGTAGTCTTTGCGCGGCGTATGATCCACAGGCGCGGCGATCGTCATCCTGAACTCGGGAAAGTTGAGAAAATAGGCGTAGCCAGGAAAGACAAATGGACGAATCTTCTCCATGTCCTTGGCCGTCAGAACGTCACCGACTTTGAAATCAGGCTTCGCGTCCTTGTACTTGGCCAACCACTCGTCGAACGTCGCCCGAGTGTAATTCTTTACGTCTTGCGCCTTTGCGGTACCGCCGCCAAGGCAGAGTCCCGCCGCCATCACCAGGACCGCCAACGCCATACTCCATGGCCGTATAGCGCGTCCCCTGCGCGGCTTTAAGTTACCTCGCATAGTACTCATCTCCTCCCGTCTAGTTGTCCCTTTTACCAATTTGTCCCCGTGGGGATTACCTAAGCCTGATTTTTCGTCGTCCCGTTGTCCCACCAAGTACGTCAGCGACTACCGAGCCGCTTGCCCCCTAACAGGTGCATCGCCGTGTGATCCAATCCGTCGGCCGCCGTATAACGTACGGCCGGATCAGTCTCCTGGACCATCGCGAGCAACAAAGCGATCCCGTTGGGACTTCCGATGCGTCCCAACGACCAAGCAATATCGGCGCGCGTAATCGGGTCCTTGCTCTCGCGGAGCAACTGGCCAAGCAGTACGACCTCGGGCTCGCCGCCTGCGACCCCGAGCGCCTTCACCGCCGCCAACTGAACATCCGCATCGGGAGACGAGAGCGCCTCGACAAGAACCGGGCGGGCCACGTCGAATTGCATCTCGTCGAAGAGCTGCGCGGCGTGGCGGCGCGTCACCTGGTCCTGATCGTGGATCGCGCCTCTCAGATACGCCACGCCGCCGGGATCGTTGTAATGCGTCAACGCCGCAGCCGCTCCGATTCGAACATCGATATTCTGATCGGTCAGCGCCTGCCGGAGCATCGCCAATGAAGCAGGATCATGCGCGTATCCCAGCGCAACCGCGGCCATCGCCCTCGCGTTGCCCTCGGAATGATCGTTCAGCGTGTTGCGCAGCATCTGGAGTCCGGAATTATCACCCAGCAGCAAGAGCGACTCCGCCGCCTCGACCCGGTCGAAAATCTGTCCCTTGGCCAGCGCGAGCTTCAGCAGCGGCTTGGCGTCTTGATTGCCGAGCTGTCCCAAGCCCTTCAGCGCCGCCGCCCGCAGCGTGGGATCGGACTGCCGGACCGCTTCGCTCAACACCGCGACCGCGCTGGGATCCGTCGCCGATGCGAGGGCGTTGACAATGAACCGGCGGTCCAGCAGATCGCCGTGCTTAAAAAGACGCGCGAGGATGGCGACCGCCTTGCGGTTACCGTCCTCGCCCAAGCCGTCGGCCACGGCCATTTTCACGCTGAGGTCAGGGTTGGTCTGAAAGGTGTTGGCCAGCATCTGAAGCGCTTCGTTCTGGCCGCCCTCGGCTAGCGCGCTAGCCGCATAGCACTGCTCGAAAATATCGTGCTCCTTAAGTCCGCGTCGCAACACGATAATCGAAAATTGCCGGAGCGCGGTCAGTCCCGACGCCTGGTTGAAACTGTAGGTCGTGTTGAGCTTGTCGGCGGCCTGGGAGACTTTGCCATCCGCGACGAGGTTGCGAATCGCAACCATCGACGGATCCGTGATCGCCACCGTCCATCGATCGCGCGCGCGGCGTTTCATCAGCGCGTTGCCGGCCACGATCAGAACGATCACGGCTACCAGCGCAATCGCCCATACTTTGGGCCCTCGCGACGTGAACCCTGCTGGCAGCCTCAGTTTCGTAACACCATCTCCATTTTAAGACTCCGGGGCCCGGCCTGCCGGACCCCGGAGCTTGTTTACACACTATGAACCTAGATCAGTGTCATCCCAATCAACTTAGAAACGATACCGAATACGAGTCCAGAACTCGTCATCGGTGTTGCGCTGCGCGCCGCCGGCCTGCATGTGAGCCTGGCCGAAGACGGACTCGCTGTACGCCTGGTCCTGAGGCGCAGTTCTGCTATTCAGCCACGCGATCGCTCCAACGTTGTGCTGATGCGACATACCCAGGAAGGCGTCCATACCGACCGACGCCGACCAGTGGTCGTTGATCAGCCACTCCGTGTTGCCGCCGATCGTCGCGTCCGTGCCCTGAGTCCCGAAAGCCGCGAAGATCAGCGGAACGATCTGGTCGCGATAATAGTGCGTCTGAGTGAACGCAGTGAAGGTAAAGTCGTTGGTGCCGGTGATCAATCCGTCCTTGCCGCCGTTGGTGCTATGCGCGCCCGGATAGTAGGTCTCGAACACCTGGAAGCTGGAGAAAAAGGTGCGATCCGGGTTCAGGAACTTGATGAAGTGCGGACGGTCGAAACCTATGACGTACTGCAGAATATCGTTGTTCGTCGTCCAATCGAGCGAATCGGTGTCGTTGAGGAGCGCGTTGTGCGTCCACGACGACTCGACCCGAACGACCACGCCGGTGTACGACTCGAAGTAGTCGGCCGACAATCCCAGCGTATTGTCCTTGTGGTAGCGGATTTGGTCGCCCTGGAACAAGCCGCAGTCGTTCAGGAAGGTTTGCGGCGCTACTCCCTTGGCCAAATGGATGCTACGCGCGTTCGTCGCGACGATTGGCAAGCCACCGAGACCTGGACCAAAGTTGCCGGAATAACCCGCACTGAGGGTCGCCATCTTGGCGCAGTTCACTCCCGAAGCCGGGATAATACTTCCCTGCGCAAGCTGCCCCGGGTGGGCGGCATCACCAAAGAGCGTCAGGTTGTTGTTCACGAAGACAGGAGTTTGCCCGACGCCCCACCAATCGGTCAGAGCGAAACGAATCGACGGATGCGGAAGCTGGAAGTCCCACTTCATTCCCACACCGCTGTTTTTGATGCTCCAGCTAGGTATTCTTTCGCTATCCAAGCCAGTATTAACATGATTGGGATTACAAGTACCCGGCGTGGCGCTTCCATCGCAAGCTAAGGCATCAACCGAGCTGTTATCAAACGCGTACGCCTTCTTCGAGTCGCCGAAATCGATCGCCCAAGGCTGGCCTCCCACACCTAATCCAACCGGATTGAACGTATCAAAGTTCCAAACAAAGTTGCCCGCCACATCCTGCAACCCCAGCACGTCGCCGAAGCGATGCTGGAACCAAAGCGCCAGTTGCGGGATTCGGGTATCCTCGAAGGGCTCGATGAAGAAGTGCTGCCCGAAGTCCACCGGGTTGACGATGTCCTGAAGACGGAAGAAGTCGGCTTTGCCCCACACGACCTGCTGTTTGCCCAGACGGATCAAGTTGGATCCGAAGAAGTCCCACCGGAAGTCCAGATAGGCTTCGCGAACGGGGTAATAATACAGATTGCTGTCGTCGCGCTCGAAACGCAGATTGCTGACCGACTGCGTGGCGTTGAAGCATCCCCAGCAACTGGTCGCAACGTTGTTTACGACGCGGTAGTCGCTGATGTTCATGGAAACCGGCATCGGAAACGCGAAATCGCGGGCATCCAATGCTTTGAAGCGCTTGGGGTTGTAGCCGCCCGTGATAAAGCCGGTGTCTCCCGCGCCGCCCAGGGTGGCAAATGGCGAGTAGCCGCTGCCCGACCATCCCGTGGTGTGATTACCGAAGCGGTCGGTCAGCAGATCATATGCGCCTTCGTAACCCGGCCGGATTTCGGCGAAGTAGTTCACCGAGAGACCCGATCCCAAGGGCATCCCCAGCACGGTGGGCATCGTGGCGTCCTTGATAATCTGACCCGAAGGCTGCAAGTCGAGGCGGTTGCGGATCGACGCCAGGTGGTAGCCCTTTACATAGTTCTCGTTGCGGATGATTTCCTGATTTTCCACGTAACCATGGAGTTCGGAACTGTCCTCCAGGTTCTGCATGATCCCCTGTTGCGCATACGCCCGAGAAGCGGAGCCGCCCACCACCAGCGCGAGCGCCGCCACCAGGCCCAATAGCCAAAGTCGCTCCCAGCTTTTCCCACCTACATTCATGTTGCTTCCCCCGAAAGTTTGCTAGCCCACACCTAAGAACCTAAGAACTTAAAATTCCATACCGAACGTAGCCCTTCCCCGGCTCTCGTTCAGCTCACTTCCGCAGTCGAAACGTCCTTCTCGATCATTTCCAGATCTTCATCAGAGAACTCGGAGCCCCGCTCGACGAACTTGGGCCTGATGATCGAGAAAATCGACGGAACCAGTGTGATTGCCGATAGCCAGTGCGTGATCATCAGCAAGGCCAGCAGCATCGCCATCTCGGCCGAGAACCGCAGGTCCGACATCCACACCCACGGGATGACGCCACCGACCAGAGTGGTCGCCGTGAACGTAACCGCCATACCAGAGGTCGCAATCGCGCGCTTGATCGCCGCGTCATGGTCGTGCAACCGGCCATACTCGCGCTTGATCCGGTCGACGACGTAGAGAATGTAATCGACGCCGATTCCCATGCCGACCGCGGTCACCGGCAAGGTATTGATGTTCATGCCGATGCCTTTGAGGCCGATGTACAGGAAGCTGACGATACCGGCGGCGATCAGGGTTATCATGACCATGCCGCCCGCCACGAACGACATGTAGCTGAACGTCACGAGGACGAAGACCACCAACACAATCAGCACGGTGCTGACCCGGTCCGAATAGGCGACCTCGTCATTGAGCGCGGCCGTGGTGCCGATGGTACCGCCGGCTAGAACGAACTTGACGTCCTTCATCGGATGGGCGGCCATGAACAGTTTGGTGCGCATGATCGCTTCGTCGATGGTCGTGCCCTTGGCGTCCTTGTAGAACACCACGAACTGACCCGACCGAGCATGATAATCCATGTATTCCAAAATGACCCCGGGCACCGGAGCGTTGGCCTCGTACATGAAGGTCATGTTGCCCACGCCAGCCTCGGTGCGCGGAATCACAGCCCACGCCGGATCGTCATAGTGATAGAGGCGGTTGACGCTGCGCACCAGGGTCGGGAGGTCGCGCGTACCGCCGGCCTCGGATTGCTCCATCATGTAGTGGCGCAGGTTGTCAAGCACAGAGAGCACCTTCGGGTCCTTGAGCGCATCATCCCGGTCGCCTTGCAGATAGATGACGAGCTGGTTGGAGCCGGCGAAGTCGTGGTTGATCGCGCGCGCCGAGATGTTGAAATCAGAGTTCTTGAACAGCAAGGGCGACCCTGATTCGGTCTCGCCGATTTGTACCGAGCTCGCCTCGTAAGCGCCCGCCGCCACGATCACGGCCGCGACGGCAAAGACCGCCCAGCGACCGTTCCTGCTGGTGCAAAATTCGCCGACCCAGGCGAGCAGGTCGTGCATCCACTGCGGCACGTAGTGCGCGGTCTTGGTCGGTGTCGGCAGTACATCCAACAGCAGCGGAATCAGGAGCAAAATCGTAAAGATATTGGAAAAGCCCCAGAAGCTCGCAAAGAAGGCCAGCTTGCGCACCAACGGAATAGTCGCGACGGCCAGCACCAGGATGCCGGCGGCGTCGGCCAACACGCCGATTCCGCCAGGCAGCAACAGCTCGCCCATCGCGATCGCCACCGCGTGATGTTTGTCGCCGGTGGCTTCAAGCTCTTCGAAATAGCGTTCGACCATCTGCACGCCGTGGCTGGCGGCGCGCGCCGAGACCAGCAGCGGGATAACCAGCACCAGAGGATCCAGGTTGTAGCCCAAGATACCGAGAAACCCGAGGCCCCAGATAGCCTGCGCCATCGCGCCGATGAACGGCAGCAAGACGCCGTAGAGCCGGCGGAAATAGACAATCAGCGTACCGAAAATAAAAATGAAGGTGACCGTGAAAATCTCCGCCAGTTCGCCGGTGTAAAACCACACCCAGCCTTTCAGCATCGGCTCGCCCGCGGCGTACAGCACCGTGTTGCTGTCTTCCACGTGCTTGCGAATGAGCATGATCTGCTTCTGGATGTTGCCGTAATCCAGTCGCTCTTCGTTGAAGCCGGCTAGAATTAGCGCCGCTTTGCCGTCGGTCGATAGATATTTTCCATAGACGATGTCGTTGTTGTACATCTCCTTCTTGAGTTCTTTGAGATCGGCCGGGCTAGTCGGAATCTGCTCGGGCAAGACCGGTACCGACTTGATGAGGCCGCCCGAGCGCGCCTCCAGACGCCGAATCTTGACGTGCGCCAGAGAGGCCACCTGGTAGTGGTTGACGCCGTCGATCTGATCGACCTTCTCGGTGACGTAGCGGATCTTCTTGAGGGTGTCGGTGTTGAAGATGTCGCCCTTCTTCACCCGCAGCGAGAGGCTGACGATGTTGGCGCCGCCGAAGGTCGTGCGATAGTGATTGTACGCTTTGATGTACGGATGAGCCTGCGGCAGCAAATCGGAGAACTGGCTGTACATCTGCACCTTCCGCGCGTGGAAGGCGAAAAAGATCGTTATTATGGTCAGCACCGCCAGCGTGGGGTATCGGTGCCGCAGCGTAAACCGCGCGATGCCGTGGGTGATGCGTTCCGCCGCTGGTAGCTTGTTGACGTTGACTGCCATTGAAGTCCCTGCTTTTAGCGCCCGGATTGTTTGACGGCTTTTCGCCCAGCCGTTTTTAGTCCCCGGTCCATTCCACTTGGGTCTCGGTCGACTTAGCTCTTGGCGGCTGCGGTCACGCCCGCCGCCGCGATGATTTTCTTGTTGATCGCTGACCAGGTCGCACCGGCGTCATGCGAGACCAGCACCGTCCCGTTGCCGCCGGTCATAATCCCCAGTGACGCGTCGGGCGAAAATGCCGCGCTTCTAAGCCACGTGTACACATGGTTGGACACGTTCTCATCAAGCGTCCAGTTGGCGCCGTTGTTCTCATGCGCCACCGTTCCCAGCAGTCCCGCCGCCACCGCCGGATGCCCCTGCGGCACCGCGACCGCGAACAGCGAGTTGCCGCCGCCACGCTTCGCATGCCAGGTCGCTCCACCATCGTCGGTCTCGAGCACGTAGCCGCTGGCGGCCACGATGTAGCCCTTCTGCGGACTGCTCCACGCGCCCCCGAAAAGGTAAAGGTCCTCCTCGGTAAGTTCCGGAATGCCGCGGTGGTAGGCTTCCTCGGCGGTCACGTCTTCAACGTATTTCGGCAATCCCAAGACCTTGTCCGACTCGACCCAGGTCTTGCCCCCGTCGGTGGTGTGTTTGATGACCCCGAATTCACCCTGCACCCAGCCGTCCTTATCGTCCAGGAAGTTGACGCCATTGAGGCATTCGTCCTTGTGCAGGCTCTGGTCTTCCCAGGTCTTGCCGCCATCGGTCGAGTGAATCACGGTGGCCGAGGGTCCGACCGCCCAGATTTGATTGGGATCCTTGCCACGGCTCATCGCGAGCAGATTTTCGCTCATGCCCTTGGGCGGGTCGACTTTCTCCCACTTACCGCCGCCATCGGTGGTGCGCAGGATGAGTCCCCGCTCTCCGCCGACTACGCAGTTATTGCTGTCGGCGCAGCTGACCGAGAATAGCGAGTAATGAGTCCCGCTCTTCTGCAGCTCGACCTTGGTGGCGTTGTCGGTAATCTTCAGGATGGTGCCGTAGGTACCAACCACCCACGCGTGATCTTTGTCCGGCACGTTCGAGCCGTAGTAGTCCTCGTGCGCGGGTAGCGAATGCCCCTCGGCGGTGGTTCCGCCGATGCGTTCCTGGATGGCACGCTTCTGCGCTTCACCCTCGCATCCGATCGACGTCACGCACAGCACCGCCAGCGCTGCGCACACTACCGACAACTTGCTGATTCTACCCATTGCCCCGTTAAGCAAAGGCCACCTCTCGGCAAACTCTTGCGCCACGTCGTCGCCGTAACCTTGACAGCCTCGAATCGCGTGCGGCCGTCCGACCGCGTGCAATTCACCGCCGGTCCCCGTGCGGTTACGTGCGAACTACCTTGGGGCGCGATGCTTTTCGCTACCGCGCCGTTCCTGTTTCACCCATCAGTTACTCCGGAGGTGGCCCAAGCGCTCGCCTAATAACCGGGTTCACTCAAGCTATCCCCTCTCCCGCGAACCACGCTCCGAGTGGACGCTATAATGCTCGATCCAAACGGAATGTCAAGCAGTCCCCACATATTAAAAACAGTCGTTCCCAAAAAAAGCTGGAGGCGCAAGGTCACATTTCCGTAACATTTGCCCGCCCGAAGCTCCACAGCCCGGACCGCCCGGCGAAAATGCGCAACCGACACGACTCTCGCGGCTGAAGTCGGGATCAACCGGAGCAATCGCCGCGTGGTCCGTCGATCGAGCGATCGTTCCCGGCGTCGGCCCACATCCTCAACGGCCACGGTTCTCCACAAGCATCCGCGTCACCCGCGACCGCGCCGGCGGCAAACCCGGCGCCCCTGTCATACCGCGTTCATATGCCAGCGACCCCAGTGCCCTTGGAATCGCTCCAAGACTCCCGGCCATGCGCGCAGGGCTTGAAAAAAACTCGCTGAAATGCTTGAGCTATGCGGCAACCCAGTGCGAACCGGTCGCACTTTGGGGGGGAGCACCAACCAAAGGAGCCGAAGCTGATGTCGAGATGTAAATCATCGTTGTTTGCGGTAGTCGCGGCGCTTGTGGTCGCCGTAGCGTGGTCAGGGATGGGGATAACAGCCGATGTCACCCCCGAAAACGTCGGAACTATGGCCGAAAACGCCAAGACTGGCGCGGATTACGAGGCGCTGGGAAATTACTACGACGCCCAGGCAAAGGACGCCCAGGCAAAGGCCGACGACTTCAAAGCCCAGTACGATGCTATCCACAAGGCTAAGGGAAAGCGCACGGGGTCTGACACGGCAGTGATCGCTACGCAGGCGACCTTCATGAAGCACTCCAGTGAACATTACGAGAGGGAGGCAAAGCAGGACGCTAAAATGGCGGAGACGTATCACAAGCTCGCCAAGTCGGCGGGCGGCGGACAGTAGTAGTCCTCTGCTGCAAGCTGCCTGCTTGGTCGGGCGCTAGGGCTTGACCAAACTAACACCGCCCCCTGGCCTCGCCGCCAAAGGGTCCGTGGACGAAACTAGCGGACCCACTTTTCGAACTCTGGCGAGGTCAGGGGGCGGAGCGTTTTCCCCGACCTGGCGATTTTCCGTCCGCCCCCCCTTCTCCTTGTCCAAGGAGAGGGCTGAGAAGAGGGCCTGCGCTGATTTCCACGATTCGCTCGAAGTCCCTGTGCCCCAGCTAAATTTAGATTAGCCTCTCGGATCGCGTCGCGATCCTCGCGACGACCTTTCCCGGAACAAGGCAAGGTAGGAAATCCCGCCGCGCAAGTTGTCCGAAGCTCTCTTCGAGCGTCGGTTACTGGCCGAGCCAGCCGACGCTGTCGAACAGCGCGAGCGAGTCGGCGAGCGCGCGCAAGCGCGACTTGTATTGCGCGCGCAGCCGCAACGCCTCCTGGATGGTGACCGCGCGAAAGCGAAACCGGGTGCGCGGCGCGGCCTGCGCCACGCGATCGAGATCGCACTGGATAACGGTTCCGATGGTGGCGTAGCCGCCGCCGGTAACCGCGTCCCGCATCAGCAGGATTCCCTCTTTTCCGCCGGGCACCTGGATCGAGCCGACCGGGTAACCAACGTCGACCACGTTGGAGGGATCGGAGCCGGCGCCGAAAGGCGGCTCGCGATCGCGAAACTGAAACCCCGCTCCATGAATCCGGTAGCCGATACGATCGGCCTCGGTCGAGACCTCCCACGATGTGTTCAGGAACTGCGCGAGGCTCTCCTCGGTAAGCCGATAGCTGCACAGGCCCATCAGGATCCGGAGCTCGGCGACTTCCGGGAAGGTTGGCAGGAGCCGCGGGTCCAGACGCCGCCCCGTCAGCTCGGCGGCGCCGCGCCGCGGCGCACCCGTGGCCAATACGTCGCCCGCCGCGATCGTGCGGCCGCCGATTCCGCCGAAGCGGCCGAGCAGGTAGGTCGAACGGCTGCCCAGCAACTCGGGCACGTCGATTCCGCCGCCGACGCAAACGTAGGAGCGGACTCCGGCCAGCGCCGGCCCGCACTGGAGCCTGTCGCCCGGCCTAAGCGCGAGCGCCACCCACATCGGCGCGGGCACGCCATTAAGCCGCAGCTCCAGCGGCGCGCCGGTCACCGCGACCGTCGCCTCCGCGGCGGCCTCGAGGTCCGGCCCCAGAAAGGTCGTCTCCAGCGCCGCCGCGCCTTCGTCGTTGCCGGCCAGCAGGTTGCCGGCACGAAACGAAAACTGGTCCATCGCGCCCGACGGCGGCATCCCGATGTGATACCAGCCGAAGCGTCCGGCATCCTGGATGGTGGTGAGCAGCCCGGGTCTCAGAACTTTGAGCATCAGCGCGCTTCTTTCTGCAGACGGTCGAGATAGCGCTCCGGATTCTCGAAGTAGACCGCCGGCCTGAATTCCTGTTCGACGATCCGGTAGCGATAGGTGCCGGCCTCGACCTCGGCGCGAATCGCGTTGAACTCATCGAGATCGATCGGCCGCAATTTCCAGCGGTCGGCCGCCTTGGCCAGAATTCGCGTCTCGCGCAGATCGACCAGCCGCCCCTCGGGCTCGTAAACCGGCACCGGGGTCATTCCGATCAACTGGTAGCCGCCCGGGCCGCGCACCGGATAGATGGCCAGGAAGGCGCCGCCGTGCGAGACCGTGCGCTCGGGCGTGTCGGTGCGCGGACGGACGTACTTTGGCGCCTGCAGCGTGCGCTCGCGCGGCACCATCTGGTAGCCCCACGCGGTGCCGGGCACGAACCCCACCATCGAAATCCAGTAGGGGCGACCGGAATGCGCCTGGATGAATTCCTGCTTGTTGCTGAAGCCATTGATGCGCATCAGGTACTCCAGGTTGGTAACCGAGGGATCCTGATGGCGCTCGCCGAACTGTTTGGCGCATTCCTTGGTCCACGGATCGTCGTAGAGCACCGGGATGTCGACCATGCGCGAGCTGATGGCGGTGATGTGATCGGCCCGATGCTCGAGCTGCTTCAGCTCCTCGATCAGCCGGTCCGGGGCGATTTCCTCGGGCCGGTAGTGCAGCAGGTATGACGCGTTGCCCGGGCACACTTCAATCACGCCGGGTATCCGCTCGCGTTCGATTTCCTGACAGATCGAAAGAATCTTGAAGTTGACCTCGAGACTCATCTCGATATCGAAATCGACGAAGATGTATTCGTCGCCGCCGAAGTCGTAACGCACATCCATCGCGACGCCCCCCCGGGCTCAGCCGGCCGCCATCTCGCGCAGCACCTCGTCGACCACGCGCAGCACTTCTTTGACGTCGTCGGCGGTGTGCGCGGCGCAGAGGAACCCCGGATGATGCGGTGTCAGCAGGATGCCCTTGGAGAGCAACCCCATGCTGAACTCGTACTGGCGCGCGTGATTGGCGCGCATCGCGGCGCGCTTGCTGGTGACCGGCTCGTCGGCGAAGTGGACGTGGAAGAGCGATCCGACCCCGGTCACCTGCACCGCGAAGCCCGCGCGCCGCGCGCTCGAGGCGATGCCCTCGCGCACCGCGTGGCCCATCGCGCCGACGTATTCGTAAACCGGGTTGCGCTCGAGTTCCGCGAGCGCGGCCAGCCCCGCCGCCATGCTGATCGGATTGCCCGAGAACGTCCCCGAGGCGAAGCTCTTCTCCGTGAGGTCCGAGGGCTGCTTGGTCGGCGTGATCACCTTCTCCATCAGGTCGCGACGCCCGCCAAAGGCGCCGATCGGAAAGCCACCGCCGACGATTTTGCCTATGCATCCGAGGTCGGGGCGCACGCCGAAGTAAGCCGCCGCGCCGCCCAGGCCGAGACGAAAGCCCGTGACGACTTCGTCGAAGATGAGCATCACGCCGTTTTCCTCGGTCACCTTGCGCAGCGCCCGCAAAAATTCGATTTCGGCCGGGACTCCGCCGATGAAGAACGCCGCCACCGGCTCGATGATCACGGCGGCCAGTTCGTGCGCATGCTGGCGCACGAGGTCGATCGCCGCCATGTCGTTGTACGGCAGCATCAGAACGTTATCGACGACCGAGCGCGGGATTCCCGCGCAGTCCGGGGCCGAGAGCGGTTCGCTCTGGGGTCCCAGCCCGGCCGCCGCGCCGCCAATCAGCGACCAGTCGTGCTGGCCGTGGTAATTGCCCTCGAACTTGGCGATCCGCTCGCGCCCGGTGAACGCGCGCGCCGCCCGCATCGCCATCAGCGTCGCCTCGGAACCGCTGTTCACGAAGCGGAGCATCTCCATGTAGTCCATCAGGCGCGAGACCTGCTTGGCCAGCTTCACCTCGAGCTCGGTCGCCATCAGGGGCAGAATCGCCTCGTCGATCTGCTCCTTGACCGCGCGCCTTATCGACTCGTGGCCGTGGCCCAGGATGGCCGCGCCGACCGCGTCGAGCAGGTCGACGTAGTCATTGCCGTCGACGTCGATGACATGCGAGCCACGGGCGCGCTTGACATAGAGCGGATAGGGTTTGAGGAACTTGGCGTTGCCGCTGACCCCGCCGGGCAGGTAGTTGCGCGCGTCCTCGTAAATCTCGCGCGAGCGCGGCGTGCGCGCGACGTAAGCGTTGACGAATTTCTCCAGCGCCATCGTGATGAATTCTCCCTGGGGATTTTTGCTGCGGGCGCGATTGAATCCTCTGTGTCCTTACCCCCTCGCCGTGTCCAGGGAGAGGGCTAGGGAGAGGTTCGGCGGTCGATTTTCGCGACCCCGTCGAAACGATTGCGGCACACCGCGATTCGGACTGACCTCTCCCATCTCACTCGCGATGCTCGGCGCGACCCCTCCCTGGACAAGGAGAGATCAAGCGGGTTCAGGCGCCAGCGTGGGCGGCGTGCGCGCGCCCGTTGCCCTTGCCCTTGACGAGATCCTGCACGGCGCTGCGCGCGGTCACTCCGGCCTGCTTGAGCGCCTGGTGCAGCGCGGTCAGAACCTCGGGCGCGTTGATCACGTCGCCGTGAATGCAGATGCTGTCGGCTTCGATCTTGATGTCCTTGCCGCTGGAGCCTGTGACCTTGCCCTCGGTAACGAACTTCGTCACCAGGCCTACTATCTCCTCGACATTCTCCTCGCCGTAGGTGCGCTTGACGCCGATCGATCCGTCATCGGCGTAAACCAGGCCGGGATAGAATTCCTTGATCACCCGAAAGCCCATCTTTTCCGCGGCCGCCAGCATCGGATGGCGCGGCAGCGCGGGCAGGTAGGCGACGAGGGCGGGATCGACCTCGCGGAAGCCCTCGAGAATCGCGCGCGCGTTTTCCTCGCTCTGCTGCGCCCACAGGTAAAATGCGCCGTGCGGCTTGGCCGCGACCAGCTTGACCCCGGCGGCGTCGGCGAAGGCCTTGACCGCACCCACCTGGTAAACCACGTAGTCGCGCGCCTCCTGCCGCGTGATGTTCATCAGGCGGCGCCCGAAGCCCAGCTTGTCGGGAAATCCCGGATGCGCCCCCAGGGTGACGCCGTAGCGCTTGGCGGATTCCACCGTGCGCCGAATCCACACCGGGTCTCCGGCATGGAAGCCGCACGCGATGTTGGCGTGGTTGATCTGCTTCATCACTTCGTCGGGGCGGCCCAGCACGTAGTTGCCGAAGGACTCGCCCATGTCGCTGTTGAGATCGATCCAGCTACGCATTGTCGGAGAACCTCCCTGCGGAACGGAGCGCGGCGCGGGCCGCGCGCGCAATCCGCATTGGCTTTAGATCAGCCTTTGACGTGCGGCATCACTTCCGCGGCGAACAGCCGCATCGAGTTCATCGTCTTGTCCATATCGACGCCCGGAAACTGCATCCAGCAAATAAGATAATCCATTCCGATCTCATCCCGGTAGCGCTGGATCTCGCGCACGCAATGGTCCGGGCTGCCGATGATGAAGCGTTCGCGATGGCTCTCGAAGGTCACGGTGGCAGGGTCCTTGACCAGCTCGCCGTGATCGTCGCGCAGCGGCCTCACGCCCGCCCACTTGCCGTACATCCCGCCGTGGATATACATCACGCCGTCGCGCGCCTCGGCCTCGGCCTGGGCGGTGGTCGGCGCGCAGTAGACCTCGCGGATGACCGGGACGCAGGAGGGATGTTTGCCGAACCGCTGCAGGTACTCGCCGTAAACCGCGAAGTGCTGCTTGAGCTCGGCGATATGATGGCGCGGCGAAGCGACCAGCGCGTCGGCCCATTGCGCGGCCCGCCGAACTCCGCCGCGGGTCGAAGCGCCGATCCAGATCGGCGGCCGGGGCTTCTGCACCGGCTTGGGCGTGACCGAGGTCTCGGGAATTTTGTAGTACTGGCCGTCGTACGAGAACGATTCGGTAGTCCAGGCCTTGATCATGATTTCGAGCTGCTCTTCCATTCGCCGCTCGCGGCCCGCGCGCTCCTCTTCGTAACCGGCGAATTCCTCGGGCCGGTAGCCCGCCGCCACGCCCAGGATGATCCGGCCGTTGGAGATATTGTCGAGCACCGCGACGTCCTCGGCCGACTGCACCGGGCGATGGAGCGGCAGCAGATACATGCTGGTGCCGATCGTCATCCGCCGCGTGCGCGCCGCCATCGCGGCCGCGGCCACCAGCGGCGAAGGGCACAGACCGTCGGCCAGAAAATGATGCTCGACCAGCCAGGCGGAGTCGAAGCCCAGACCCTCGCCGGCCTCGATCTCTTCGAGCATCTCCCCATAGATCCGCGCCTGGGTCGCCGGCCTGTCAGGCCGCGACTGAAGTGAGTATAAGAGGCCGAAGCGCATCGCTTCCTCCGTGGACTGCCCGAGGACCGGAATTCCCTACAAGGGCGGTAATACCACACCCGGTTCGAGTCGAATAGCCGAAGCGCCGGCAAGCGGCAAACCGCGGCCCGCGCTTAAGGTCAAAAATGCCGCCGATAGGGCTTGTCGCAGACCCAGACTTATGAGACAACCGTTCAGACATTTCTGCTGGCTGCCGGGGTAACTCTAGCTGGCCGGGGTAGGCATCGCTGGAGCGCTGCTCGTCCAAAGGCTGGGAAGGAAGGATGATGATGATAAGAAAACTTGGTCTCTACTTGATGGGAGCGGCAACCGTGTGTATGGTCGCCGGCTGCTCGGCCAACGAAGCGCAGAGAAATTGTGAGACGATGGGCGCGGGCATTGGGGCCTTGGCCGGCGCCGGCATTGCCACCGCAGTGATTCTGACCACTAAGAATCACGGCTCGCATGAAGGGACTTACTTCGCCTGGGGCATCCCTG
>Ga0307374_10001394_pt1 | contig 44707 bp, 34 predicted proteins | sample OX3MG_FD_202532 | JGI IMG/M metagenome (GOLD analysis project Ga0307374, IMG submission 202532) | Soil microbial communities from Risofladan, Vaasa, Finland - OX-3 | ecosystem: Environmental > Terrestrial > Soil > Coastal area > Acid sulfate soil | place: Finland: Risofladan, Vaasa | collected...
GCAAGATGCTTCCGGCGGTGGTGCGCTTCGTCGGCACGCGCGTGATTACGGTGCCAAAAGACGCGCCGCAAATCGGCACCGTCACCGAAAAAGTTCCGGTCCTGCGCGAAATCTCACTGCCGATGCATGTCGATACCCCGGAGCGCGGCTACGTAAAGTTCGAGGTGACGAAGAACCCCACCTGAACGCAGGCCGCCGCGGCGATCCCCTTCTGCCATCCTGAGCGGAGGCCGCAGCGGGCGAGTCGCAAAATCTCGGGTTTATCGCGCGTCCGGAACCGCCCTGAGCCTGCCGAAGGGCGCGAGAATGACATAAGTGGCTTGGCTGCTTGAGGATGTTGACTGACGTAGCGTTCCTCCGCCGCCAGGTACTCAATAAATTCACAAACTCTCAGGATGACACCAAACGCCGGTCATCCGTACCGTCGCACCCTCTCGGAGCGATTACTTTCAGACTTGCGCGCGATTGTGACGTTTCACTCAGGCCTGGGAACTCGGGGCCGCGTATTATCAGCGGGGGGGTCAATATGTCAGGCGGCGCTCATCCGCTACTTCATGTGTTCGCCTCATCGGCGTCCTGGAGCGTTGCGGTGGGGAGAATTTCGGCGGGGAGATCGTCGAGGAAGCGTGACGCGCGGCCCATCATGTAGCCGTTCATGCGATCGAACATGTAGATCGGATAGGTCAGGTAGAGTTCGTCGCGCGCGCGCGTGCTGGCGACGTACATCAGGCGGCGCTCTTCTTCGATCGACTCTTGATCGACGCTCATCGGACCGGGGAAGCGGCCGTCCGCAGCCCAAATCACAAACACAACTCTCCATTCGAGGCCCTTGGCCGAATGGATCGTGCTCAGCGTCAGGAACTCGTCCTCGGGACCCTCGGCCAGAACGCCGCCGAGGGAATCGCTCGGCGGCTCTAGCGCCATGTCGGCGAGCATCGTTTCCAGGCTGCGGTAGCGCTCGGTGATATTCTGAAAGTGTTCGAGGTCGCGCTCGCGTTTGGGAAAATCGTCGGGATATGCCTCGCGCATCAGCGGCAGATAGTAAGCGAGCGTCGCCGCGATCTGCTCCGCGGGACGCTTTGATTCGCCGCGAATTTCCGTGAGCAGGGCTGCTAACTGCGCGTAGCCCGACGCCGCTCCTCCCCGCCCTCCTGATTGCCCCAGCCGCGCGAGTTCGCGCTCGGGCGCGTCCGCGGTGACCAGCGCCTCAACGGTGCGCTCGGCAGTGCGATGCCCGACTCCGCGCACCAGCATCAACGCGCGCAGCCACGAGACCGCGTCGGCGGGATTTGCGATGACGCGCAGATGGGCGAGTACGTCTTTGATATGGGCGGTTTCGATAAACTTGAATCCGCCGCGCTTGATAAATGGAATATCGCGGCGTTGAAGCTCGAGTTCGAGATCGAACGAGTGAAAGCTCGAGCGGAACAGCACCGCCATCTCGCCCAGCTCTACTCCTTCCTCGCGCAGCTCGAGGATACGCTGGGCGACGAAGCGCGACTGCATGTGCTCGTCCTGCGCGCGCACCAGGATCGGCCGGAAATCGCCGCGGCGGGAAGTGAACAGAACCTTAGTGTACTTCTCGGCGGCGCGTGAGATCACTTCGTTGGCGACATCGAGGATTCCCTGCACCGAGCGGTAGTTTTCCTCGAGCTTGATCACGCGGGCGCCGGTGAATAGCTCGGGAAAATCCATGATGTTTTTGAAATTCGCGCCGCGAAACGAATAGATCGACTGCGCGTCATCACCCACCGCCATCACGTTGCGATGCTCGGAGGCGAGAAGCTGCACCAGCTCGGCCTGGATGCGGTTGGTGTCCTGGTACTCGTCGATCATGATGTAGCGATAGCTCTGCGACAGGCGCTGGCGCACCTGCGGATACTGCCGCAGCAGTTCGGCGAGCCGATAGAGCAGGTCGTCGTAGTCGAGCAGCGCGCGTTCGCGCTTGTAGGCTTCGTACTTTTCGGCGAGTGCTACGATTTCGCCCTGATGCTCGATCAGGTGCGCGAAATCCAGCTCAATTTCCTCGGCCAGATCGCGCATCTTGTTGCGCGCCATGCTGATTACTTCGGCGATCGTGCCCTTTTTCGGGAAACGCCGCTCGCGCGACGCAAGTCCCATCCGCGCGCGCAGCAGATTGATCACGTCCTCCATGTCGCCGCGATCGAGGATCGTGAAGTTCGGCTTGAGCCCCATCTGGGCGCCGTGGCGGCGCAGAATATTGTTCGCGAACGAATGAAAGGTGCCGCCGGCGACCGAACGCGACTTCTCGCCGACCAGCCTTTCCACCCGCTCGAGCATCTCCTGCGCCGCGCGCCGGGTGAAAGTCATCAGCAGAATCGCGCCGGGCGGAACTCCGCTCTCGATAAGCCGCGCGACGCGGTAGATGAGCGTGCGGGTCTTGCCCGAGCCCGCACCCGCGATCACCAGCAGGGGTCCGTCGCGATGCGTTACGGCGGCAAGCTGCGCCGGGTTCAGCAACTCGGCGTACTTGATCTTGTAGATGCGCTCGGCCGAGTCGCGATTGGGATCGCGCAGGAAGATAACCTTGTCCGCCACAGCGCCCGCGATCTTATCACGCGGCGCAAGCGCCAGTCGCGAGCCAATACGATCCGTTACGTTCAGCCGCTCCCGTCTATCTCATAGTGAGTTGAAGAATATCGCAAAATGAGATAGACTCCCGCCGTGCACGTAATCTCGCGGAAGGCGCTGACTGAATTCTGGAGAATTCATCCTGATGCCGAAGCACCCCTGAAGACCTGGTTCAAAGTCGCTAGTAGAGGAAGTTTTAGAAATCTCGCGGAACTGAAGCAGACCTTCAAAAGCGTTGACTATGTGCGTGCCGGCGGGCAAGGCTTTTACTTGTTCAATATTGGCGGCAACAAGTACCGGCTGGTCGCCGCGATCCATTTCAACACGCAAAAGCTTTTCATCCGGCACGTGCTGACTCATGCGCAATACGACAAAAACGAGTGGAAAAGATGAAACGCCGAACCGTCACTGAAACCCTCATACATCCGGAGAAGTACGCGCCTCTGCTCGCCATTCGCAACGGGCGCGAATATGACGCGGCGGTCGCGCAACTCAACGATCTGGTCGATGAGGTTGGTGACAACCCCAATGATCCGCGCTACCGCTTCATCGACACCCTGAGCGTGCTGATTGAAGCGTTCGACGAAGAGCACCATAAGATTCCGGACGCCTCGGGCGTCGAACTGCTCAAGTTCCTGATGGATCAGCACGGCCTGTCGCAGGGAGATTTGCCCGAGGTCGGCAGCCAGGGCGTGGTTTCTGAAATCCTGCGCGGAAAGCGCGAACTCAACGTACGGCAGATCCGGGCACTATCGCGGCGCTTTCATTTACCAGCCGCAGCATTTTTTTCAGAACTCGAACCGAAACGCGAGGCTCTCTGATGCGGCGCGGCATCATCGGCATGGATCTGCGTCCAGATAAGATAGATTTAGGCGAGATCGTGATCTTGCCCGAGTTCCAGAGCCACGGTCTGGGCTCGGCAATTCTCAACGAGCTTAAGGGCCGTTCTGAGTCTGCGCGTGTACCGATCAGATTGCGCGTGTTGCGGGAAAATCGTGCCGCATCCCTGCACTGGCACTTTGGTTTCGAAGAGCGCGGGCAAACCTCCACACATTTCCTCCTGGAGTTCGTCCCCAAGGCGAAATGACTGGCCGCAGTTCTCGGTGGTTTGATCGGTCCCTCCATCTCGACGAAGTGATCGTCGCAGGTAGACTGGGCTTGGGAAGCTACGGCAGGACGGGAACGCCGGGCGACGGCAGCGGCTGCGCACCATTCTTGTAGATACCCTGCATCGCGTTGTTCCACTGCCGGTTCGAGTTCTGCGCGGGGGCGGAGCCCGGTTGTGCGGTGGCGGCGCTTTGGGAGTTGATCGAAGGGTTTATCTGGATTGAATTTGTGACCGGAACTTCGCTCACGCCCAAAAACCTTTGCGCCTTGCGTTCGGCGTCGGCCCGGCCGGAATCGGTGGCAACGAAGCCATACAGGTTCACTTTCGGATTGCCCGCTTCATCGCGCATAACCTGCGCACCCACCAGCGGCAGGCGATGCCGATGCAGATATTTGGTCAAGGCGGTGCTGCTGGCCTGATCGACGTGATATTGCTGCGCGTGGACGGCGTGGGCCGCGATCAACAGCAGGGCGGTAAGGAGTATTGCCGCGCGATTGCGGCGATGTTTCGGCGACGAGGTTGGCATCGTTGGCATAATCGGCGACAATACCTCGCTCGCGGCCCGATGTCGCGAGGCGGGGTAATTCGGGCATCTTGAGCGCAGGCTCGGCTCCGCATAATCTATTACGGGTCTGGGATATGGGTCTCTTCTATAAAGGTAACCGCTCCTTAGCGGTTTGGCTCCGGCTGGCGGGATGCGTTATCGCGCTTGGGATGGCGATTATCCTGCCTGCGCTGCGCACCAGCAATTTCGGACCGTCCTATAAGCCCGTTGAAGTGCGCCAGGCCGCCGCGCGCCACGAATGTCTGGTTCTGTGCGACGAGTGCAGCGACCCCAAGGCCAAGTCCCTTGCGCTTGCTCCTGCGCCCAGTCCGGTAGCCGTTATTACCCCAATTCCTGCCGCAACCCATGCTTGGCGCGCGGCAAAGCTGCTGCTGGCTCGTCCCATCGGGCCTCGCCCCGTGCGGCGGCTGCGAATCTCTTCGGATCCTTGCGGTCCTCCGTTCTTCCGCGTCCGGGCTTAATCGGAATCTCTACTTGTAACCGTAGCGGTGAATGAGAAGTTCCCGCTGACATTTCTAACACTGGCGCGCTCTTTTGAGCGGCCTGGACATTGACGCGAGGTGCACCGACGTGCCGAGCTTCGCTTTGCGCAACCCATTCACGGTAATCGTGGGAGCGCTGATTGTTGTCATCCTGGGAGTCACCGCATTCGCCAGAATGCCGGTGGACGTCTTTCCAAATCTCAAGATCCCGGCGGTCGTGGTCGCGACCTTTTACCCCGGCATGCCGCCGCTGGACATGGAGCGCGACATCACGACCCGCTACGAGCGATTTTTCACGCTCGGCAGCGGAATCGAGCATATCGAGTCGCGCTCACTGCCCGGGGTCAGCATGATCACGGTCTATTTGCACAGCGGCGTCGATGTGGACGCCGCGTCGGCCCAATTGGCCACGCTGGCGATGGCGGACCTGGGCGTCTTGCCACCCGGCACGCTGCCGCCACTGGTGCTCAAGTTCGATGCCTCTTCGCTGCCGGTCACGCTGGTGACCGTCGAGGGTAAGGGGTTTAGCCAGGTCGATTTGGAAGATCAGGCCCGCTACAACATCCGCAACCAGCTCGCGACTGTCTCTGGCGCGTCGATTCCGATGCCGTTTGGGGGCAAGTTCCGGCAAATCATGGCCTACGTCGATCGCAACGCCCTGCAGGCGCGCGGCTTGACGCTCAATACAGTCGTTAACTCTCTCAACGACACCAATCTGATCCTGCCGGCTGGCGACGCGAAGATCGGCGCAACCGACTACTACATCTACTCGAACGCGATGATCGGAAATCCGGAAAGACTCAACGACGTTCCGATCAAAGTCGGCAAGAACCAGATGCCGGTGCGGCTGGGCGACGTGGGAAAGGCGGAAGACTCGACCGCGATTCAATACAACGTGGTCACGATCGACGGCCAACCCTCGGTCTATATTCCCGTTCTCAAGCAGGGCGGCGCCAATACGATCTCGGTCGTCGATGGCATCCACGACATCCTGCCCAAGGTCTTCGGGATGCCCAAGGGGATGAAGCTCAAGGCAATCTTCGACCAGTCGGATTACATCCTCGACGCGGTCCATTCGCTCGAGCACGAGGCGGTTTCGGGATCGATTCTCGCTTCGTTGATGATCCTGATCTTCCTCGGGAGTTTCCGTTCGACGTTCGCGATCTTTCTGTCGATTCCGCTCTCGATTCTGGCCGCGACCTTCTGCCTGTTCATGGGCGGCTCGACGATCAACATCATGACGCTGGGCGGATTCGCGCTCGCGATCGGGCGGCTGGTCGATGACTCGGTGGTGGTCCTCGAAAACATCAATCGCCATCTGGCCGAGGGCAAAGAACCCGCCACCGCCGCCAAGGAAGGAGCCGAGGAAGTCGCGCTGCCGGTGCTCGCCTCGACCATCACGACGATCATCGTATTCTTCCCCGTGATGTTCCTGTTCGGCGTGGCCAAGTACCTGTTCAGCGCGCTGGCGCTGGCGGTGGTGCTCGCGATGCTGGCGTCGTACGTGGTTGCGATGGCGGTGATACCGATTTACTGCGCGCGCTTCCTGACCCAGGAAGAGGCCCAGGCGCTCGAGGAAGCGGTCGCGGGCGGAGGTCATTCGGAGCACGCGCCCTCGCTGTTCCAGATGGCATTCGGCGTTTTCAACCGCCGCTACGTGCGATTTGCCGATTGGTACGAGAAAAAGCTCCGGCTCGCACTCGATCACAAGTTTATCGTGATCGGATCGGTCACCGCGCTGTTTGCGGTTTCGCTGCTCATCTTTCCCTTGCTCGGCACTCAACTGTTTCCGACCACCGATGCCGGCAAGTTCATCATTCATATGCGGTCCCCGGCCGGCACCCGGATCGAGATCACCCAGGAACTTGCGGGGCGAATCGAAAACGAGATCCGGCGGATCATTCCGCCCCAGGAACTCGAGACCGTGGTCGCGAACCTCGGCCTGGCGCCCAGTATCTCGGCTATCTACTCGTCCAACTCGGGCGAGGACACCGGCGAGATCATGGTCACGCTCAAGGACGATCACCGCTTCTCGACGTTCTATTACATGGACAAGCTGCGCAAGCGGTTGCCGGTCGCGGTGCCGTCGGTCAAGGCGTTCTTCTCCTCGGGCAGCATCATCGACGCCGTCCTGAACTTCGGCCTGCCCGCGCCGATCGATATCCAGGTAAGCGGTCCGGACTATGGACCGCTGTTCTCGGTGGCGCGCCGGATTCAACGCGACGTGCGCCAGCTCAAAGAAGTTTCGCAGACCTTCATCCCGCAGGAGCCCGATTATCCCACCATCGACGTCAAGGTGGACCGGATGCGCGCCGGGCGGCTTGGACTCAGCGAAAAGGACGTCGTGACCAATGTGATCACGGCGCTGACCTCGAACCAGATGATCGCGCCTTCGATCTGGATCGATCGAACCACCGGCAACGATTACTTCCTGACCGCGCAGTATCGCGAGGAAGCGATCAACTCGGTGGACACGCTGCGGAACATCCCGGTCCACCATATCGACAGCGGCGATGCGCACGAACAATCGATTCCTCTGCGCAACGTCGCGACCCTGGTGCCCGAGAAGTACCCGTCCGAAGCCGACCATTACAACATCCAGCGCGTGGTTGACGTGCTGGTTCAACCCTCGACCTCGAACCTTGGCGGCACGGAAAACGCGATCGAGACCCGCCTCAAGACCATGAAACTGCCGCCCGAAGTGCAAATCACGTACCGCGGCGCGGTGGCCGCGATGCAGCGATCCTTCTCGAGCTTCGGCTTCGGGCTCGGGATGGCGGTGCTGCTGCTCTACCTCGTGATGGTGGCGCAGTTCGCGTCGTTCCTCGACCCGGTGATCATCATGTTCGCCGTGCCGATGGGCCTGATCGGGGTCATCTGGACCCTGTGGCTGACCCATACCACGCTCAACATCGAGTCATTCATGGGGATCATCGTGATGGTCGGAATCGTGGTCTCTAACTCGATTCTGCTGGTCGATTTCGCCAATCAGCGCCGCCGCGAAGGACAGGCGCTGCGCCCAGCCGTGGTAGAGTCCGCGCGTATTCGCATGCGCCCGATCCTGATGACGGCGCTCGCCACCGTGGCGGGTCTGATGCCGATCGCGCTGGAAATCGGCGCGGGCTCCGAAGCTTCCGCTCCGCTGGCCCGCGCCGCGGTCGGCGGCTTGACCGTTTCCACCATCCTGACGCTCGTCCTGGTCCCATGCGTGTACGAGCTGTTCTATTCCCGGAGGACAAAACAGTGAGCCGTCTTGGAAAGTCGTTACTGATCGCCGCAGTCATGCTCGCGGCGGCTGGATGCCACTATACCAGCGATACTCCCGCCGTCCCGAGCAAACTGGTAGTGACCAGCTCTGACTTGCGGACGGTTCCAGTGATTCGGCCGCAGCGCCACACCGTCGTCGAGTCGATCGAACTGCCCGGCGACCTGGTGGGCTTCTACGAAGCCGCGCTGCATTCGAAGGTGACCGGATACCTGGTCAAGATGAACGTCGATAAGGGTGATTGGGTCAAGACCGGCCAGGTTCTGGCGGTGATCGAGGTGCCGGAACTCCAGCAGAACCTCGAACGCGCCCAGGCCAATCAGACGATCACCAAGCTGACCTGGCAGCGCCTGGATCGCGTGCGCAAAACCGATCCGCGCCTCGTCGCTCAGGAAACCGTCGATATCGCGTACGCCAAGTACATGGAAGCAAAATCCGAGGCCGGCGCGCTCGAGACGATGGTCGCATACACGAAGATTATCGCACCCTTCGACGGCGTGATCACCGGCCGCTTCGCCGACCCGGGCGCTTTGATCCGCGCCGGCGGCGGCGACTTCGGCGTCTCGGGCTCCGGCGTCTCAGTCAGCGCCGGAGCGATGGAAGGCGCCGGCGGCCATCTGACCGGCGGCGGTCCGCTCCTGACCGAAGCCGCGATCAGCAAGCTGCGCGTTTATGTTTACGTTCCCGAACGCGAAGCCGGATTGGTGCGAAACGGGATGCCCGCGTCGATGACCTTGCGATCATTTCCGGGCAAAATCTTCCATGCGACGGTGACGCGCTATTCGTCGTCGCTGGATCTGGCAACGCGCACGATGCTCACCGAGATCGATATCCCCAATCTCGATCACAAACTCTACCCCCGGATGTATGCCGACGTGACGCTGATTCTTGCCCAGCATCCTGACGCGCTCGAGGTTCCCCGCACCGCGGTCTCGGGACTCGGCCAGCAGGCCTCGTACATTTACACCGTCAGAAACGGCAAGTTGCGCAAAACCACGGTGACCACCGGACTCAGCGACGGCACCAATATCGAAATCACCTCGGGCCTGGCCGACTCCGATGATGTGGTGACCCGCATGAGTCCGTCACTCGAGGCGGGCGAGCCGGTGCGGGTTCTTGCGCAGGCATCGGGGGACGAAACCGCCTCCGAGCACGGAGATTGAACGATGCATTGCAGGCCTATTGGGCATGACAAGTTGAAGCTGTCGGTCGCAGCGCTCGTGCTCGCAATGGCGGGCGGCCTGAGTGCCCGGGCGCGCGCCCAGCAAATTATGATTCAGCCGAACTCGGATCTGACCCTCAAGCAGGCCACCGAGATCGCGCTCAAACTCCATCCGTTGCGGATGGAATCGCAGTCCAACGTCACCGCCGCCCGTTCCGGAGTTGGCGTTGCGCAGTCAGAGATGCTGCCACAGGCGTACGGAGCGGCCGAATATCTGCGCAGCACCGACAACGGGATCGGCAACACCAATTTCTTCGGGCTCAACATCTTTCCCCGCGTCCCGGGCCGCAATCATGACCAGGCAAGTACCGACACTTCGCAAAGCTCGCAGACCAGCAACAACTATCTGGGCGGAGTTTCGGTTTCTCAATTCCTGTTCGACTTCGGCCGTGTGCGCGGCTATATCGACGAGCGCCGCGCCGACCTTGACGCCGCCGACGCGCAGCTCAAGCTGACCGATCTGAATCTCATCTTCTCCGTCGCGCAGCGCTACTACGAGCTGCTCGCCGCCGAACAGGAAATCAAAGTCTTCGATGAGGCAATTCGCCAGCGCCGCGAGCAACTGAACCAGGCCACCGTGCTCGCCAAGGCCGACTTGCGCCCCGGTATCGACGTCTCGATCACCCAGGCCGATCTCTCGCGCGCCGAGATGGAGCAAGTCAAAGCCGTCAACGCCCGCGACGATGCCAAGGTCGCGCTCGACGCCGCGATGGGGATGGCCGACTCGGCGCCGCCCTACAATGTCGTCGGCACGCTGGCGTACTCGCCGGTTACCGACACTTTGCCGGATCTGCTCTCGCGCGCGTTTGCGCTCCGCCCCGATCTGAAGGTGCTGGTTGGCGAGGCGCGCGCGGCGGGCGCACGCGTCAATCAGTTCAAGAGCGACTACATGCCCACCGGAACCGCCCAGCTCGGATATGACGCGATGGGCACCGGTATGCCCGCCGCCAACAACTTCTTCGCCGGGCTGGTCATCACATGGCCGCTGTTCAACGGCTTTCGCACCGAGGATCAGGTCGCCGAAGCGCGCGCCCGCGAACATGCGATCGGCTACGCCTTCGCCGACATGCGCCAGCGCGTCGTCGAGCAAGTCCACACCGCGTTTCTCGATTGGCAGGCGTCAGTCGTCGTAATCAAGAAGGCCGAAGAAACCCTGACCGCATCGCGCCAGGAGCTGAGTCTCGCCACCCAGCGCTATCGCCAGGGTCTGAGCTCGATTATCGAGCTTGACGACGCGGAGCGCCGCTTTACCGAAGACTCGGCGGCCTACGTCACCGCGTTGTACGGCTACTCGGTGGCCGAAGCCGAGGTCCAGCGCTCGACCGGCGAATCGATCGCCGATCTAAAGTAAAACCCCGACCCAACGCGCCACCCAAACATGCCCGCCGGGCGGCAGCACCCCCCCTCCGCCCGGCGCATTCCCGCGGTTATCGTGCCCATCCGCGTCGCGCGTCGCCCGCGGGGGCGGCGTTGACTGGAAATGACCGCTCACTTAGCTTGTCTGATCCAGTATCAGGCAAGATGAAAATTTTGACGCCGAGCGTTCATTGGATGCGGTCCTCATCGGCGCGCCATCTTGGGCGTGCGGGACTGATCGCGGCGCTCGCCGTCATCCTGACGCTGGCGATGCTGCCGCGCACGCAAGGTCCGCGCGGCGCGGCGCAATCGCAAACGCTGCTGCGGGTCCATCACCATCGCGCCAAGCGCCACGAACGAATCGCCGCTCTGAGCAGGATTGGACGACCGAGTGCCGATGCGGGACCGGCGCTTTCGCTGATCACCCCTTCCGATATCGCCTACGCGGTGCGATGCGCGGGCGGCGATATGTCCCCACGCGCTCCGCCCGTCCGCCTCTGATCGCGCTCTTTTTCCGGTTCTGAAAACTAAATCGGCCTTTTGATCCGCGACTGCCGCGCGTGCGCGCCCGTTGCCGCACGCACGCTTCAGCGGACGCAAGGCGTACCCGCTCGATGGTGAACAGCACTATGCCTGGTCATCGATTTTCCGCGCTCGATTCGCGGCGCGCCGCCGCCTCGATCGCAATGATCGCCGCCGCCGCGACGCTCGTGTGCCTCGGTCTGGCGAGCGCCGCGGATATTCCCGTGGGCGGACAGCAACAAAACCTTGCGCCGCCCGCCGCTGCGCGCACGCTATCGCCGATCTCTGCTCCACCGGCCGCCGGCAATCTCGCGCTCGATGCGGAGCGCAAAGTCGAAACCGATCCCGTCGCGGTCGCGGCGCTGCTCGATACCCTGGTTCGCCTCGCGCTCAGCCGAAATCCAACCCTCGCGGCGACGCGAAGCGCGTTTGACGCGGCTGCCGCGCATATTCCGATAGCTGGCTCGCCGCCCGACCCGCTGTTCGGCTTCCGGCTCAAGGACATGCCGACCACCTTTTCCTTCACCCGCGAGAATGCGACCGAAAAGCAAATCGAATTCGCGCAGTCGTATCCGTTTCCCGGCAAGCTCACCGTCAAAGAAGATGTCGCGCGGCGCGACGCCGAAGTTTTCCGCACCCGCGTATATGGCTCGCGCATCGAACTGGTAGCCGAGGTGCGCTCGACTTTCGCCGAGGTGTTCGCGGCCGACAAGGAAATCTCGGTCGCCTTCGAGCGGCGCCGGATCCTCACCGAGCTCGCCGCGATCGCCACCAACAAGTACCGCCTCGGCACCGGACTTCAGCAAGACGTGCTCAACGCCGACGTTGCGCGGGCGCGAATCGAAACTCAACTCATCGAACTCGAGCGCAAACGCGACACGCGAGAGATTCGCCTCGCCAACCTGCTCGATCAGGACGCCGTCCACGTCCCGCCGCTCGGCGCGCTGCCGCCCGCAACGCTCTCGCATACTCCGGAAGAGCTCGAGGAGATGGCGCTCGCGGCCAATCCCCAGGTCGAGGAGGCGGCTCGCGCGGTCTCGCGCGACGAGCGCGCCGTTGACCTGGCTCGCCGCTCGGCGCTGCCTGATTTCCAGTTCGGCGGCGACTACGGCTCGCGCAACGACCATCCGCCGCCAGCCGCGGTCAATGCCCTTTCGCGTCCCGACATGATCGGGCTGTCGGTGATGGCCACGGTGCCGGTTTTCTATTTTACCAAGCAGCGCCAGGAAGTAGCCGAAGCGCAGGCCCGCCTCGCGCGGCGGCGCTCGATGCTGGCCGCGGTGCGCCGCAAAACCATCGAGGACCTCTATGACCTGATCGCGCGCTACCATCAGCACGATCAGGTCGCGCGATCATTCGAGCTGCAGGTGATTCCGCTCGCGCGTTCGGCTGAAGCGGCGGCGGTCAGCGCCTATCAGTTGGACAAGGTTGATTTTCTGACCACGCTCGCCGCGCAAGACAAACTCGACGACTACCTGGCCGAGTTCTTCACCAATGAAGCCGACCGTTTCGGTGACTTGGCCAAAATCGACGCAATGACCGGCGCGGGAATCGCCTCTGAGGCGTCAAACCGATGAATCGCCCCGCAGTCGTTTCGATTTTTCTCTCCGGCCTCGGCGCTGGTGCGATCGCAACCGCGCTTCTGATTCATCCCGGCGCCAGACCAGTGCCGCGCGCCGCTGCCGCGGCCGTCACCGCGGTGCCGCGCGCACGGCGCACGATCGTTTTCCCGCAGGCTCGTCCCACGCCGTCGGCGCCCGACGAGGTTTACATCGATCCGGCGATGCTCCAGAACCTGGGCGTGCGCTCGACGGTGGCCGCGCGGCGCGCCTTTACCGCGTCGATTCATACGACAGGTTACGTCGATTACGACCCTGAGCGCGTGGTCCAGGTCAATGCGCACATCAGCGGATGGATCCAAAAGGTCGCGGTCGGATACGCGGGCGAGCGCGTCACGCGCGGCCAGACGCTGCTGCGCATCTACAGCCCCGAGTTAGTAATGACACAGGAGGATTATCTGCGCTCCAAGCGCCTGGCTGCGAGTTCTTCCAATACCGGCGTCGGCGCTCATCAAGACGGAATCGACTTGATGGCGGCAGCCGAGGACCGGATGCGGCTGTGGGGAATCCCACACTCGGAAATCAAACGGATCGAAGCCGAGGACAAAGTCTCTGAAACCGTGGCGCTCGAATCTCCGGCCAGCGGCGTCGTCACCGACTGCAAGGCCGTCGAGGGTTCGTACGTCAAGGCGGGCGATGGGCTTTACTCGATCGCGGATCTCTCGCGCGTGTGGGTGTACGCGGACATCTACGAACGCGAGCTGCCGCACGCGCATCTCGGCCAGCGCGCGATCATCACGAGCGACGCGCTCGCGGGAAACAAACTCGCCGGCGTCGTCACCTACATCTACCCCGAAGTCAGCGCCCCGACGCGCACCGTAAAGGTGCGGCTTGAATTCGAAAATCCGCACGGCGACCTCAAACCCGGGATGTATGTCAACGCGACGCTGGTTGACCAGTCATCGGCCTCGGCGCTGGCAGTGCCCGCCGAAGCGGTTCTCAACTCGGGACTGCGCAAGCTCGTGATCCTTGAACTGGGCGCAGGACGTTTTGCGCCGCGCGAGATCACAGTTGGACCGGAGTCGGATGGTTATCTCGCCGTCACCAACGGTCTCACCGCCGGCGACAGGGTGGTCACCTCGGCGCAGTTTCTGATCGACTCCGAATCCAACCTGCATGAAGCGCTCGGCGCGATGAGCCTGTCGCCTTCGGCCGCCGTACCCCCCGCCGCAGCCGGAGCCCGGTAGCCCGCGATGCTCGAAAAAATTATCGCCGGGTCGGTGCGCAACCGCTTCATCGTCGTATTCGTAGCGGTGCTGGTATGCGCGTGGGGAATCTGGTCGCTCGCGCACATCCGGCTCAACGCCGTGCCCGACATGAGCGATGTACAGGTGATCGTCTATACGCCCTTCGTCGGCCAGCCGCCGCAGGTGGTCGAGGATCAGGTTACCAATCCTTTGGTTCACGCTCTGATCGGCGCCGCGAACGTCAAGGTGGTTCGCGGCTTCTCGTTTTTCAATTTCTCGCTGGTCTACGTCGTGTTCCAGGATGGAACCGATTTTTACTGGGCGCGCTCGCGCGTGCTCGAATACTTGAATTACGCCGCGCAGCAACTGCCCGCCGGAGTAACGCCCGTGCTGGGTCCCGATTCGACCGGCGTTGGATGGGTTTACGAATACGTACTCGAGGACACCACCGGCAAGCGCGACCTTTCGGAGCTGCGCAGCTACCAGGACTGGCATCTGAAGTACGCCCTATCGACGGTGCCCGGCGTGGCCGAGGTCGCCTCGCTCGGCGGATTCGTCAAGCAGTACCAGGTCGAAGTCGATCCGCGAAAGCTGGTCGCCTACAAGATGTCGCTCGCCCGAGTGGAGCAGGCGATTCGCGCGAACAACAACGATGTCGGCGGACGGGTGCTCGAACGCGGAGGCCAGGAATACCGCATCACGGCGCTCGGCTATATCGAGTCGCTCGATGACATCAAATCGATCGTGCTCGGCGTCGGCTCCGGCGGCGCGCCGGTCTTTCTGCGCGACGTTGCCGACATCCATACCGGTCCCGAACTGCGCCGCGGCGTCGCTGACCTGGACGGCAGGGGCGAGGCCGTCGCCGGAATCGTCGAGATGCGCGCGGGCGAGAACGCGCTGCGCGTGATCCGGCGCGTCAAGCAGCGCCTTGCCGAGATCGAGAAAGACTTGCCGCCCGGCCTCCGCATCGTTCCGATCTACGACCGCTCGGAGCTAATCGACAGCGCGATCGATAACCTGCGCCACAAGCTGATCGAAGAATGCGTCGTGGTGGCCATTGTCACCTTCTTCTTCCTGCTGAACTTCGGCGCGGCGATGGTCGCGGTGCTGACGATTCCGGTGGGCACGCTCGCCGCGGCGGTCGCGATGTACTACGGCGGCGTCGGCGCGGATATCATGTCGCTGGCCGGAGTCGCGGTCGCGATCGGCGCGATGGTCGATGCGGCGGTGGTGATGGTCGAAAACGCGCATCGCTATCTGCTCCGCAACGATCGCCCGCGCGCCGAGGCGATCGTCGCCGCCGCGGTCGAAGTCGGCCCCGCGCTGTTCTTTTCCCTGCTGATCATCACGCTCAGCTTTTTGCCCGTGTTTGCGCTCACCGCTCAGGCTGGGCGACTGTTCCGGCCGCTCGCAACCGCCAAAACCCTGTGCATGGCCGCGGCCGCGATCCTGTCGATCACCCTGGTGCCGGCGCTGATGGCTTACCTGATGCGCTCCCGCCACGGCAGCGAAGACACCGCGCTCGATCGCTTCTTCCAGCGCATCTACCGGCCGCTGCTCGCAATGACGATGCGCCATCGCGTGGCGACCGTCGTGATTTTCCTGGCGATACTCGCGAGCACCGCGATTCCGTGGTCGCGCATCGGGCTCGAGTTCCTGCCCGCGGTCTTCGAAGGCGATCTGGTGTACGCGCCGACCGCCTACCCCGGCATCTCGATCACCCAATCGCGCCTGCTGCTGCAACGCGCCGATCGCATCATCATGCGCTTCCCGGAGGTCGAGCACGTGCTCGGCAAGATGGGCCGCGCGGAAACCGCGACCGACTCCGTGTCGCTCTACATGGGCGAGATACTGATCAAGCTCAAGCCGCGCCGCGACTGGCGTCCCGGCATGACACCCGAGCTGATGGTCGAACAACTGGACCGCGCGCTGCGCTTCCCCGGGATCATCAACGCCTGGAGCATGCCCATCAAGGAGCGCGTCGATAACGTCAACACCGGCATCAAGACCTCGCTCGGAATCAAGCTGATGGGCCCCGACCTCGCTCAGCTCGAGACGATCGGACGCTCGCTCGAGGAGCGCCTGCGCTCGATTCCCGGCACGCGCAGCGTGCTCTCGGACCGCGTGTACGAGGCGAATTATATCAACTTCCGCATTCTGCGCGCCGAGGCTGCGCGCTATGGTCTGTCGATCAAAGATATCGAGGATGCGGTTCAGCTCGCGATCGGGGGACTCGACGTGACCACCACCGTCGAAGGCGTCGAGCGCTATCCCGTCAACGTGCGCTACCCACGCGAACTGCGCGACACGCCCGAGGCCCTGGGCCGCGTCATTCTGTACGGCTCGAGCGGAGAGCAGGTACCGCTGGCGCAAGTCGCCGCGATCGAATCGCTCAAGGGTCCGACCGCGATCAAGACCGAAGCCGGCCAGCTCACCAACTGGATATACATTGACCTGGAACCCGGTGCGGATATCGGAACCTATGTCCGCAACGCGCGCGCGGCGCTGCGCGCAACCGACCTTCCTCCGGGCTACTCGATGCTCTGGAGCGGCGAATACCTGTATTTGCAGGACGCCATTCGAACGCTCGCGATCGTCACGCCGGTCTCGCTGCTAATCAGCTTCTTTGTGCTTTACATGATCTTCGGCACGGTCGCGGAATCGATGCTCGTGATGCTGTGCCTGCCGCTCGTGACCTCGGGCGGTATATGGACTGTCTATCTGCTCGGCTACGATATGAGTATCGCGGCGTGGATGGGAATGCTGGTGCTGGTCGGCTTCGCCGTCGAGGGCGGCGTCGTGATGCTGATATACATCATCAATGAGACGCGCCAGGCCGAAGCCGCGCGGGACGGTGCGCTCGGCGCCACCGATCTCAGGGAAGCAGTGGTTCGTGGAGCGGTCCGGCGCCTGCGCCCCCGCCTGATGGTGCTGTCGCTTTTGATCCTGGGCTTGCTGCCGATCTTCTGGGGCAACGCCACCGGATCCTCGCTAATGCGGCGCATCGCCGCGCCGGTCGTCGGCGGGATGCTGACCGAGATCGCCGTCATCTTCCTGCTCCTTCCTCCCTTGTACGCGTCATGGCGGGAGCGCGCGCTGCGCCGCCGTCAAAGCGTTCTGTCCGCCAGCCTCGATCCCCTCGAGTGACTATGGCAGTCTGATTACTCTGTCGTCCGCGTAAAAAAAGGGCCACGGACGCCGGTGAGGAGTTCGGGCCGGCGCCCATGGCCGCACATCCGGTTCCTACGCGCACTTCGTAGGAACCGGCTCGGGGGGCTATCTGACTTCCACGGCCTTTTCGATCTTCCCGTCGGCGCCCGTCTCGAAGACGTAGTGATGTCCCTGATACGAGTAGAACATCATCTCTCCGCCAGTGTCAGGCAGCGGCACCGCGCTCTTGGGCTCGCCCATCGCCGCCGAAAGGTCGCTGCGCGACTTGCCTAGCCATTGGCTCTGGCTCTGTTCCTGTCCCTGCCCGGCGCATCCCGCCATCGCGAGCATCGCGAGCGCCAGCACTCCGGCCATTATCGATCGCTTCATTCCTGGGTTTCCTTATCGGTTCGCGCTCCGTCCGGTGCGGATGCGCAAGGCATCCGCACCGGCGGCCGCGTTCGGCTATGCGATTAGTAATTGAACTCCATGTTGATGAAGAACGCGTGTATATCGCGCGGCACCGCGTCCGCCACATACTTGCCCGCCGTCGAGCCGCTGAACACCGGCGCGAAGGAGTTCACGTACGACTCCGAGACGCTGTTCTGCGAGTGATAGTACATCGTGTTCTGCGAATCGATAGCGAAGCGCAGATACTCATTGTACTGGTAACTCACGCCCGCCACCCAACGCTGGAAATCCAACGGGTCGTTGTTTACATTCGTGTTCGGCTGGAACCATTCAAACAATCCGAACAGGGTAAACGGCGTGGTCGGAATGTGATAATGACCCATGAAGTCGAGTCCGCGCTCGACCGCGCTGCCGTTCTCGAGAAATGCCGTCGTCATCGACGAGAAACCGGCATACGAGGTTTTACCCACTCCGAAGTAGTCCTGCGGTCCGCTCGACGAGAACAGGTTTCCGCCGGTGAACGCGTTGTGGCCGAAGTCGTATTCCGCGATCAGGCCCCAATTCTCCGCCGTGTAATGCAGCATCGCGGCGGCGCGCATGATGTGGGCTTCCTTTCCGTGGAGCAAACTTGTGGCGGTCGTCGTTGGCGGTATGAAGTCGGGAGCCACGTTGCCGTAACCGTAATCATAGAAGAAGGTCGCGCCCAGGCCCTGGAAGCGCCACTTGGCCCCGAACGGATAGACGCTCAGGCGGCCCATCACCTGCTTGGTGTTGGTCTGCTCGAAGGCGTGGAACGTCGAGTCGTTATACGCGCCGACATCATAATCGGCGTATTGCTTTTCGTTGATCTTGATCGGCCCCGCGAAGGAAATGCCCGGCTGGGTTGAAGATAGACTCAGGTAGTTCCACGGCGTCAGGGTTACATAACGGTAGCCAAACAAATCTTCTTCCCATGCGACGAGCGGATTCGGTATGAACCCGCCTTGCACACTATCGCCCTTGAGACCGTCGGAAATCCGGTCGAATATCTTGTTGTACTGCAAGTATGCGTATTTGAGCCGATACCCCATGTTGCCCGACAGGTTGCTCCCAATCGAACTCGAGCTCCCGACTTTGTCAGCCGGCGCGGTGCCGTTGGTGCGATAGATATTCGGCGTGACCCGCACCGTCATCCCATCAGCCGGAAAGAAGAAGAAATTCAAATACGCGCGGCTGATATCAAATGAGTTGAACGAGTTGTTGCCGGGTCCCGGCGTGTTGATCTGAGTCAATTCCTGCGGACCGAAACCGGTGTGGGTGTAGAAACGGTAATCGCCGTACACCAGCGTGCCGACCGCGAACTTGTTCTGGAAGTTGGTAATGTAGTCGCGCCACGCGGGCTTGATCTCGGCGACCTGTTGCGCGAGCTGATGGTTCTGCGACGCCAGCTCGTCGTTCTTTTTTTCGAGACTGAACATCTGCTGCTGATTCTGCTGCAACTGTGCTTGCGTCTTCTGCTCGACGCGCTGCTCGATCGCGTTCGGGTCGAGCGCCGTTGCCGGTATCGTGGTCAATAGCGATCGGCCTCTGCCCGGCCGCGTAAAGACCTGCCCGGTTGACGGATCGACATACAGCTTCAGCATCGGCGTGGCTCCCGCCGGGCTGCTCTGTGCGCGGACGGCGCCTGCCGCGGCAAGCGTCATCATCGCGACTCCCGCAAGCGCGGCGATCGCGGACCTGCATCTGCTCCTGTTCACGGAGACCCTCCCATCGCGGGATCCGCGGTGTCGCCGCGAATCCTCGGTTTCCGCACCTCTGCGCGCTATTCGCGCGCGACTGGCGTGCGGAGGTTAAACGAACGTTTTCGCCCCCTGGCGCAATGCTAATTCGTGGCCGTTTGCCGCTTGGCCCAGTCCGCGCGCATCTGGGTGATCTCGCGCGCGGTGTACACTTTGCCGTTGCAGGCGTACTTGCTCGGCGAGCCGATGCTGACGATGCCGCAATCGATCACGTTTGGCGGCGGCGTTGCCGGCTTCGCGCTCGCGCTCTGGGCATGCGCCGCGGGCGGCGGATCGACCGGGGTCGCCATCGCCGAGCACCCGGCGGCGGCGAGCGCTAGCGCCGCGGCAACCGTACCGAGCCGGAGAGCCCCGCCGAGCCTTTTGCCAATCGGAGTAGTGCGTTGCATATTCTTTCTCCCGTCTGCGTTAGAAGGATCTGCCGCGCCAATTGCCCCTCGGGTCAGGAATCGACCGTCGCAATCCAATGCGTGGCGAGCTGAAGTTAAGTGTCCAAGGTTACGTGCGAATGAACGCGCAGTTGCCTGCCATTGAATTCGCGGCCCGGGTTTTGCGCCCCGCGGCAAATTGTCCAAGGTTTCCGCGCCGTTTGCATTTTCGCGCTGTGCTCAACCACAATTGCCGCACGACGGCGCGCCAGTGCGGCGCTATTTCTTGCGAGGCTCGCGATGAAGGCGCTTGACGGAATAAAGGTTCTCGAACTCGCTGCAAACCTCGGCGCGGAGTACGCCGCGTGGATCCTCGCCGAGCAGGGCGCGCGCACGATCAAAGTCGAACCGCCTGGCGGCGCGGCGCATCGCGGCTCTCCGCACTTTCATGTGCTCAACCGCTCCAAGCGCGCGCTGTTTTTCGACGCCGCCGCGCCCGCGAACCGGACGCGCATCGCGGAACTTCTGCGCTGGGCCGATATTGTCGTCACCGGAGCAACCCCGGCTCAGCTCACTACGATTGGGCTCGACTATGAATCGATTCGCGCGATCAACCCGCGCGCGATCGCCGTCAATCTTCCTCCGCTCGGCAGCCGCGGACCGTTGGCCGATTTCGACGCGAACGACGACCTGGTCGCCGCGTTCGGCGGTATCACCGGCAGCCAGTGGGCGCGCAGTTCGAATCCTGTCGCACTGGTGTTTCCGGCGGCGAGCTACTCCGCGGGCCTGATGGCGGCGACAGCGGTGGCGGCGGCGCTCTACGCGCGCGCCGACGGCGGTGCGGGCCAGGCGGTCGAGGTCTCTCTGCTCGCGGGCGCCTTTTCCCTGCAAACCGGCGGTATCCTGCATCATGAGGCGATGACCCGGCTCTATCACGGGCCGCAGGATCCGCTCGGTCCGATTCCGGTTTACCGCCTGTTTCAGGCGAGCGACGGAAAATATTTTTTCGCCGCGTGCGGCAACGCGACATTTTGGGGCAAATTCGCGATCGCGATCGAACGCCCGGACCTGGTTGCCGACGAACGCTTTGAAAACGCGCCGTGGGGAATTCCGAGCGCGCACTGGCAGGAACTCAAGGATATCATCGAGCCGATCATCCACACCCGCCCGCGCGCCGAATGGATGCGCATCCTGCGCGAGGCCGACGTGCCCAGCGCGCCGGTGATGACCCGGCGGGAATTTATCGATTGGGAGCAGACCCGCGCGCTCGCGATGCGCCAGGAGATCGCCGATCCGACGCTCGGCGCGACCGTGCAGATGGGCTTGCCGTTTTTTATGAACGACACGCCCGGCGCGATCGGCGGCGCGGCGCCCGCCGTAGGCGACGAACGCGGCGCTCTCGAATGGCTCGAGGAAGATCGCGCGCCCCGCGTCAGTGTTGCCACGCCCGCGCTCGCGGCGCGCTGCGGCAAGGGACCGCTCGACGGAATACTCGTCCTTGATTTCGCGAGCTATATCGCCGGCTCCTACGGTCCCATGATCCTGGCCCAGCTCGGCGCGCAGGTGATCAAGATCGAAAGCCTTGAGGGCGATTCGTTTCGCCACTTCGGCTTCGGCTTCCTTGGATGGAACCAGGGCAAACGCGGGCTCGCACTGGATCTGACCAAGCCCGAGGGCCGCGAGATTATCCACGGTCTCGCCGCGCGCGCCGACGTGGTTGTCGAGAATCTGCGGCCCGGCCGCATGAAGCGCTTCGGCTACGATTACGAATCGCTCGCCCGGCTCAATCCGCGGCTGGTCTATATGTCGGTCAACGGTTTCGGAAATCGCGGACCCGAGCACGATCAACCCGGCTTCGATCCTCTCTTGCAGGCGCGTTCGGGCGTGATGGCGGCGCAGGGCGGCCCGCACGCGCATCCGGTCTATTTGACCTGCGCGATCTGCGACTACGGCGGTGCGATGGTCTCGGCGCTCGGATGCGTCATCGCGTTGCGCGCGCGTCAGAGGACCGGCCGCGGCCAGTTTTGCGAAACCTCGCTCTTGCAGGCCGCGATGGCGATGCAGGCGGGCGAGTTCATTTTCTACCCGGGCCGTCCGGACCTCGAAGACGGCGACCCCGAGCGCCGCGGAAGCCGGGCGCTGTCGCGCGCTTACTTATGCCGGGAAGGCGAGTGGCTGTTCATCTCGATAGACAACTCGACGCAGTGGGAGGCGATCCGGCGCGTCTTGCCCGCAATTCCCGCGCTCGACTGGACCTCCGCCCGCGCCGAGGCCGTCGATAGCCGCCTTGCCGCCGCGCTCGAAAGCGCGTTTGCGCCGCAGAGCCGCGCCGCGGTCCTGGAGCAGTTGCGGCGCGCAGGCGTGCCGGCCGTGCCGGTGCGCCACTTCAAGGAGATGTTCGACGACGCGCAAATCGCGGCCAACGATTTGATCGCCGAAGTGATCCATCCAGAGTTCGGCAAGGTTCGGCAGACCGGGATGCTGACAAAATTTTCCGCAACCGAAGCGCGTATCGAGCGCGCCGCTCCCATACTCGGGCAGCATACCGACGAAATCCTGCGCGAGTACCTGGGCTACGACCCCGCGAAAATCGCCGCACTACGCCAATCACGAATCGTCCGCTAGCCCGCCCACCATCCCCGAAAATCTCCGCTCTTTCGGGAGAGGTATTGTTCCCCAAAAGGAAGCGGGCGCGGCTTTTGCCGCGCCCGCTATTCGATTCAAGTTGTTGATGCAGGTGCGACTAAATCTTCGCCTGCAGGAAGAAGGCGATGACCAGCGCGTACAGGGTCAGCGCTTCGATAAACGCAAGCCCGATGATCATCGGCACGAAAATCGCCCCCGCGCTGTTCGGATTGCGTCCTATCGACTCCATCGCCGAAGCCGCCATCCTGCCCTGACCGATAGCGCTGCCGAACGCGGCAATGCCGATACCGATATTCGCCGCCAACGCGATCAATCCCGCGCGCAGCGGAGCGCCCGACGCGCCACCAGCGGCGGCGGCCTCCTGCGCCATCGCCAGCATCGGCGAGGCCAAAATCGCAACGCCCAGCATCGCGATCACCGTACCCATTTTGCGAACCATCCCGAGTCCTCCTTGTCCCATCCTGTCGTTTTACACGATCCCGGCGCCCGCGCCGCCGCATCTTCTATCCTCTACCACCACCAATTCGGGCGAGCGTCCTTCGTCGCGGAAAATCCTCTGCAAAACTTTTCGTCTAATGTTCGTGGCTCGCTGCCAACCGCACGTAGCTCATCGACAGCACCACGAAAATGATTGCCTGGATCACGCACACGATCGAGCCGAGCGCATAAAAGGCCAATGGAATGACCAACTTGGTCAGGCCGGTAAAGATGCTCAGCACGGTATGGTCGGCAAACATGTTGGCGTAAAGACGGATACCGAGCGAGAACGGCCGGAACAGATTATCCGCCAACTCGATCGGCAGCATCAGGAACGCCAGCGGCAGGTACGGTCCGAGAAAGCTCTTCAGGTACCATGCGCCCTGCGACTGGAACCCCTTCACGATGTAATAGCCGAAGCAGATCGTTCCGAGCGCGAACGTCAAATCAGAATCTCCGGTCGGCGGTTCCATCCCGGGAATCAGACCGAAGAAATTCGCAAACAGGATGAACATGAAGATGCAGCCGAAGAACGGCACCATCGCGCGATAGCCGTGCGATTCGAGCACGTCATGCACGAAGCCGTCGAGCCATTCGACCAGCACCTCGCACATCGCGCGCAGGCTCATCCCCTCATCGGGAACGACTGGATCTTTTATCCGCGCAAGCGAGCTTCGCGCGGCAAGCCCGAACAGGATCAGGATTCCCATAACGATCCAGGTTCCGACAATAACTTCAGGAACCTTTCCGCCGCCGATCAGCTCGAGAAAATTGATCGATTTCTGCAAGTACCGTCTCCGCGTCCGGGCGCTTAAGCCGCGCCCCTAATCTGTGCTCGTCCGGTTTCAATAATGATGGCGGCAAGTTGAGTCAAGACGCCGAAGCCGAAGCCAAGTCCGTCGATATGCGCGTGCGCGAAAATCAAGTACACGAGTCCTACCACGATCAGCAACTTGAGCGGTATCGCGGCTGCGCCCAGGCGCGCGGCGCCGCCGGAAATTCCCGCGCCGGCGGCGGCCAGCACCAGGCGTCCGAGGGCGGCGAGGATCCACAGGTTCGCGATCACGACCGCGCCGCCGAGCATGCAGCCAATCGCGGAGTTGATCGAGACCCGGTAGGCAAGAATACCGGCGGTCAGCGCCACGATTAAAACATTGGTGCGCTGAATCGACGCGATACTCGGAACCGCCCAGGCAAGTTTCATTGCCGTGCCGAATTTCATTCCCGCATCGTCCGCTGCGCCAGTTGCAACTCGCGAATCAGCCGATAGAACCCCAGGCCCAGCCCGAGCATGAACATCGCAAAGGTCATCCACGGGTCGGTGTGAAAATACAGGTCGAGATAATGGCCGATGACGGAGCCAGCGACGATCGGCCCCGAAAACTCGAACCCAATCGCAGCGAAGCGCATCGCTTTGCCAGCCGTCCATTGCATCGTCGCTAATCGCCCTGCCGATCGCTCAGCTACGGCTCGCCTCGGCCAGCGCCGCGTGCGCGGCCGCCACGGTGCGATCGATATCCGCATCGCTGTGTGCGGATGAAACAAACATCGCTTCGAATTGCGACGGCGGGATATTAACGCCCAATTCGAGCATCGCATGGAAGAAGCGCGCAAACTTCGCCGTGTCCGACGCGCGCGCGTCGTCGGCGTTGCGGACCTGCAACGGCCCCAGGAACATCGTCAGCAACGATCCCGCACGATTGACGCATCCGCGCTCCTCGCATCGCACGAGAGTATCGCGAAGTCCCGCCTCGAGCCTCGCGCCCGTGGCTTCGAGCCGTTCATAGACGCCGGGCTCTTTGAGCAGCTTGAGCGTCTCAATTCCAGCGCGCACCGAAAGCGGATTTCCCGACAGCGTACCCGCCTGATAGACCGGACCGCCGGGCGCGAGCAGATCCATGTACTTCGCAGCACCCGCCACCGCACCGACCGGCAATCCGCCGCCGATTATCTTGCCGAGCATGATCAGGTCGGGCGTCAGCCCAAGTTTCTCGCTCGCGGAGCCGAAGCTCAGGCGAAAGCCCGTGATCACTTCGTCGCAGATCAGCAGCGCGCCGTTTCGATGCGCCAGCGATTCGATTGCTTTCAGAAATCCGATCTCGGGAAGAACAACGCCCATGTTGGCGGCGATGGGTTCGACGATCACGGCCGCGATTCGATCGCGATTGTTTCTAAAGAGGTCTTCGACGCTCCCAATCGAGTTGTATGTCGCCACCATCGTCAGTGCGGCAATCTCCGCCGGAACCCCCGCGCTATCCGGCACCCCGAGAGTCATCCCGCCGGAGCCCGCCCGCACCAGCATCGAGTCGCTGTGCCCGTGGTAGCATCCGTCGAATTTGATTATCGCCGGCCGCCCGGTCGCGGCGCGTGCGATTCTGAGCGCGGTCATGCCCGCTTCGGTGCCGGAGCTGACCAGGCGAACTTTTTCCGCGGTGGCGATCGCCCCGGTGATAATCTCGGCGAGTTCGACTTCGAGTTCGGTCGAGGCGCCGAAGCCCAGGCCGTCGCGCGCCTGCGCGGCGATCGCCTCGATCACTGCGGGATGAGCGTGGCCCGCGATGGCGGGACCGTAGGAGCACACGTAATCAATAAATTGATTGCCGTCGGCGTCGATAAGATATGCGCCGCCGGCGCGTGCGGCGAACAGCGGCGCGCCGCCGACGGCTTTCCATGCGCGGACCGGAGAATTAACGGCGCCGGGAATTATCTTTTGCGCGCGCACATGCAGATCGCGTGATTTTTTATCGGAGATCATCGTCAGAATCCTGTCATTCGCCAGCTAACATCGCTCGCCGATGCAGTCAAACGCGCATCAGATTGCAATAATTGCGCGGATACGCGGAAAAACGAAATCCTTCACGATGGCTCCAGGAGCCAACATGCGCGATCGCAGCAACGGAGGCTGGAATTGCGCCGCGCGATGACATCAAGTCGATCACAAAATTTTCCTTTTCGATCCGCACTCATACGCGATTCTTCCCGCGCGCACTTGTCAGTATGCGGAAAAGAGTTTATCACGTTGGCTTGGCCGCGAGACTTTCGTTCACGCACATTTCGTTCTATGCGCAAGTCCCGGCGACCTTCGTGATCGGCAATGGCTCGAAAGCGCGCGCACTTCGCCGCCGCTTGTGCGGGGAATTCAGAAATCGACAGAACCATAAATCGGACCAGCGAGTTGATAGTCCGGCGCGATGCGGCGCGAATTTGCTTTCGGGACGGACCAAAAAAGCGCTTATCCACAGATGTGGATAAGCTTGTGCGTAATTCGATCGCTGGTTTCTAAGCCGCGTTAGGCTCCGGCCCGCGCAATCGCGGTCCGGGCACCTGGGAGGGGATCGAATGAACGGGTTATGGCGCAAAGCCAATGACCGCCTGCGTGAAGAACTGGGACAAGTGGGATTTGAAACCTGGATCGGGCCGCTGAGCTTTGTCGGACAACAAGGCCGAACGGTTACGATCGAGGCCCCGAACCGATTCTTCCGCGACTGGGTCAACGAACGCTACCTCGGGATGCTGCAAAAGTCGCTCTCGGAAGAGGCGGGCGAGCCGCTTGATGTGAAGTTGACGCTGGGCGAAAGCGCCGCGGCATCGGCCGCCCCGCGCAGCAACGGAAATGGGCATGGCAACGGCGCCAGCGCCAAGGCGCCGCATGCCGAAAAGCCCGCATCGGCGCCCATATCGCCGCACTCGGAGCGGCATCCGCAATTGAACCCGCGTTATACGTTTGCGGAATTCGTGGTCGGCTCGGCCAATCAGTTCGCGCACGCCGCCGCGCTTGCGGTCGCCAATCAACCGGGCGACAAGTACAACCCGCTGTTCATTTACGGCGGAGTGGGACTGGGCAAGACCCATCTCGTCACCGCGATCGGGCATCACATCTACGGCGCGGGCGATCGACCCCGAAAAGTGCTGTTCATGCCGGCTGAAGTCTTCATGAACGAGCTTATCGGCTCGATCCGGCGGGACCGGATGAACGAGTTCCGCGAGAAATTTCGTCTGGTCGATGCGCTCATCCTGGATGATATCCAGTTTCTTGCCGGCCGCGAGCGAACCCAGGAGGAATTTTTCCATACCTTCAATTCGCTGCACGCCGACCGCCATCAGATTGTCCTGACCTCGGACAAAGTGCCGCGCGAGATTCCGGGGCTCGAGGAGCGCCTGCGCAACCGGTTCGAGTCGGGGCTTATCGCCGATATCGCGCCGCCGGACCTCGAAACCCGCGTCGCGATCGTCCAGAAGAAAGCCGCGCTGGACAATTTACGCCTCGCGCAGGATGTCGCGCTGTACATCGCCCAGAGCATCCAGTCCAACGTGCGCGAGCTCGAGGGATGCCTGACCCGGCTCGGCGCGCTCGCGTCTCTGAGCAAGTCGGCGATAACGCTGGATTTCGCTCGTCAGGCGCTGCACGATCTGATTCGCAATCACGAAGCCAAGCCCGACGTCGAAATGATCCAGAAGACGGTTGCGGACTTTTTTCACATCCGGCTGGCCGATTTGAAATCCAAGAAACGCACCCAGCACATCGCATTTTGCCGGCAGGTTGCGATGTACCTGTGCCGCAAGCTGACTGCCAGCTCGTTTCCGGTAATCGGTGACGCGTTCGGCCGCGACCACTCGACGGTGATCCATGCGCACAACCTGATTCAGCGGCGTGTCACCAACGACTCGGCGTTTCGCCTGTCGATCGAGAAGATCGAACGCGATCTAAAAGCGATCCGCGCTAATGCCGCCTGATGTGGAGAAGATTGTGGAGTGCTTGCGGATAACTTGGTTCAAAACCCGGAGGCGATCGGTCAGCGGCGGATCGAAGGGATCGAGACGGCAAACCGCTGACAACTTGTACCATCACGATTCTCGTTGAAAATCAGCTACTTGTTGGAGTACTCAACAAATCAACAGGTTCTACTGATCTTACTGATCTTTTTATTTAAGATCTCTTAAGAAGAATAGCAGGCAGGACGGATAGCTCATGGGATTGGTTATCGATCGCGCAGCTTTGCAGACGGCCCTTTCGTTGATGCAGGGAATCGTCGAACGGCGGACAACGGTTCCAATCCTGGGACACGTTCTGCTCGAACCAGGAAGCGGAACCCTGCGTCTTAGCGCAACCGACCTCGAGGTCGGAATCTGCACCGAAATTGCGGCGCGCACCGGAAAGGACAAAAGCATTACCCTTAACGCGCGAAAACTTTTCGAAATCGTACGCGAGGCCGAAGGCGACGAGGTCAAGCTCGACACGCTCGACAACGATTGGGTCGAGCTCAAGTGCGGGCGCGCGAAATTCAAAATGATGGGCCTCGATCCGCGATCATTCCCGGCGATGCCCAGTCAGAGCGTCGCCAAAGCGGAAAATGCCGCCGCCAAAAAAGCGCTCAAGGCGGAACTTGGAATCGCTTCGACGGTTTTGGCTTCGATGATCGACAAAACCGTCTTCTCGGTCAGTCCCGATGAAGCGCGTTACAACCTGAGTGGCGTTTATCTTGAAGCCGCGGGCCCGGGCGGCGTGCGGATGGTCGCGACCGATGGGCATCGCCTTTCGATGATCGAGCGGGAAGCTCCGGGCTTCAGCATGGAGGGTGGCGCGATCATCCCGCGCAAAGGTTTGCAGGAACTACGCAAGATTCTTGACCAGACCGGCGATCAGGACGTGAAACTTTCCCTCGACGGACAGCTTGCCTACATGAAGCGCGGCGCAACTGAAGTATCGATGCGGCTGGTCGAGGGCGAGTTCCCTGATTATCGCGGTGTCATTCCCAAGGAGTCGCGCCACGCGATCCAGGTCGATCGCGACGCGCTGTTCGCGGCGCTCAAGCGCGCCGCAATTTTCTCGAATGAGCGCTACCACGGCGTGAAGTTCGCACTTACCGCCGGCAGCCTTACGGTTTCATCGACCAGCCCGGAAATGGGTGAGGCGAGCGAGTCGCTCGATGTCGATTTCACGGGCGAAGAGTTCGCGATCGGATTTAACGCGAATTACCTGCGCGACGTCCTTGGCGTGATCCCTTCCGGCAACAAGGTCGAGTTGGGTCTCAGCGACGACGTCAGTCCCGGCGTAGTCAGGACCGAGGCGGACACGAAGTTCACCTACGTCGTAATGCCGATGCGCCTGTAAATCGCGTTTCAGTTTGTGGCGGGACCAGGCGCCGCGCCGCTCGCGCTCGAATCTGCGCCGATCCTCAGCAGCACAACTTTGTTGCGCACCTGCGCGGGCGTTTCCCATGGAAACGAGGCTTCGTGCAGGAGTTCCGTCGTCGGAACTCCGAGATCCGGTACGTCGCGCCGCCGGACGATCAGCCACCGAAGATCCTCAGCGGTTATCGCGTTCTTCAAGTCCCGAAGATGATTAAATTCCGGCAGCGGCGCTGGTGGATTCAGATAGAAAAGCGGACCTTCGGTCTTGTAGAGCGCAAGATGGCTGGTGTCGCCGTCCAACAATTGAAGAGTCTGGAGACCGAACGGTTTCTCGCCGCGATACGCATCGGCCGCCGGCATCGCAAAGATGAAAATGTAAGCCATCACGCAATAGGCGATGATTCCCATCGAGACGGCGACACGTTCGGGCCGGTAATTGCGCAGCACATAAACGATACTGGCGACGCTGACGATCCAGGCGATCGCGAAGATCGCGCGATCAGGCGCGGCCGGCAGCTTCGCCATCGCGCCACGTAAAATCATCGAAGGTGGCAACAGCACGACCGCGCCCAGAACCGCGCCGGCCGCAGTCAGGCCATAACCGATCGCGAGCAGGCGCCTGGCCCATCGCGATCGGAGCGCCTCACCCGCGAGCAGCCGCGCAACCAGCAGCGCTCCGGCGGGGAGGATTGGCAGGATGTAATAGCTGCGGCGCGAACCGGAAATCGTATAGAAAACGAAGGTCGCCCAGAAGTACACCAGCGCGAAACGATCGCTGCGCGCGGCGTCGGCGTGTTTGCGGCGGCGTGCATGCGCTTCGACCAGCGCCGCGGGCAGCAGCATCGCCCACGGCGCCATTAGCGCGAAGATCACATAGACATAAAGATAGAAGGGACCACGATGGTCGAACGGGTGGAAAAAGCGCACCACGTTCTCGCGCCAGACCATCTGCAAACCCTTGTCCGAGCCCTCGACTTTTTTCGAAAACCAGAAGGGGAACGAATAGATTGCAATTCCGATCGCGATCGCCGGAATCGATTTCCAGTTGAACAGCCATCGATTGCGCTCGAAGATCCAGCGCAGGCGCGCTCCTATTGCGCCGTGCAGTATCGCGTCGCCAAACTCGCGCCATCCCTCGGCCAGCGTGCAGTACAGCCCGATCACCATGATCGGCAGCACGAAGCCAAGCAGCCCCTTGGTCAGCGAGGTCAGAGCCATCACGATCCACAGACCGACGACCCACCATCCGTCGGGCCGCTTTTCGTATTTCATGAAGAGCAGCAGCGCGGCGAGCTCGCCGGTCAGCGTTTCGACATCGGCGGAGGCGTGACGTGAAAAAAACACGAAACTGAAGCTGGTCGCCAGAATTACGCCGGAGACAATCGCGGTGCGCGAGTCATACAACCTCCGCGACAGCATCATCAGGAACGCCACCCCCAGCACGCCGGCCAGCGCGCACGGTATGCGCGACGCCCATTCGTTCATCGCGCCGGTCAGGTAGGTGGACCAGATGACCAGCCAGTAGGAGCCGAGCGGTTTGTCGTAATAGACGCGTCCGTTGATCGTTGGCCAGAAGTAGTTGCGCGTCGTGAGCATCTCACGCGCTATTTCGGCCCACCTGAATTCCGACGACCATAGCGCACGCGCGCCGAGCCGGGCGAAAAACAGAACCGCCGACATGACCAGGATCGCATAGAACCATCGAAGCCAATTCGAGTAGGCGGCGCGCTCGCTCGCGGGCGCGGGTGCGGTTTCAGCGGGACTCGGGGCGGAACTCATCGCGGGAAATTCTATCCGGCGACGGTGTATCCCCGCCATACTGCCGCGCGCGTCCTTTCGACTCCGCGTGGCGCCATCGCCAGGTGCGTGCTAGCGTCGAATTGGCGCGCAGTCATTCCGATCAACCCGCAATTTCCGAGCTGAGCCACGATGAGCCAACATCACGACGACTCCGCGCATCCGGCGCGGCGCAATACCAATCGCCTGATTAACGAGCAGAGTCCCTATCTGCGCCAGCACGCGCACAACCCCGTCGATTGGTATCCCTGGGGCGCCGAGGCGCTCGCTCGCGCCAAGGCCGAGAACAAGCCGATCCTGCTCTCGATTGGTTATTCGGCCTGCCATTGGTGCCACGTGATGGAGCGCGAATCATTCGAAAACGAAGCCATCGCGCGCCTGATGAACGAAAATTTCGTGTCGATCAAGGTCGATCGCGAAGAGCGGCCCGACCTCGACCAGATTTACATGGATGCCGTGCAAATGATCACCGGGCGCGGCGGATGGCCGCTTACGATGTTCCTGACGCCGGAGGCGCAGCCGTTCTTCGGCGGTACCTATTGGCCACCCGAGGATCGCCAGGGGATGCCGGGCTTTCCCAAGGTGCTTGCGGCAGTGGCCAACGCCTATCGCAACGGTGCGCACGAGGTTTCGCACAACGTCGAGAAGCTTGGCGCCGCTCTGGGCGCGCTTTCCGAGTACGAACCCAAACCGGGCGAGCTGCGCGCCGATCAGGCCGTCATCGCGGCGCGCGCGCTGGCGGGTGCTTATGACAGCGTCAATGGTGGAATCGGCGGTGCGCCGAAATTTCCCAACACTTTCGTCTTCTCGCTTTTCCTTCGCGTTTTTGACGGCGAAGGTGACGAGGCGATGGGCGACATGGTTCGTCACACGCTGAAAAAAATGGCGCGCGGCGGAATCTACGATCAGATCGGCGGCGGATTTCATCGCTACAGCGTCGATGAACGATGGCTGGTGCCGCATTTCGAAAAGATGCTCTACGATAACGCCCAACTCGCGGTGCTCTATGCCGACGCGGGCCGCGCGCTCAACGAGCCCGAGTTCCTCGATCTATCGCGCGATATCCTGACCTATGTGCTGCGCGAAATGACCAGCCCCGAAGGCGGCTTCTACTCGAGCCAGGACGCCGACAGCGAAGGCGTCGAGGGGAAATTTTTCGTCTGGGAGCCTGAGCATACCGAGGAAATTCTAGGCGCCGATCTGGCGCAAATCGCCGAGCGATTTTACGACATCAGCGTCGAGGGCAACTTCGAGGGCGAAAATATCCTGCATCGCACGCTCGAGATCGCCGACGCGGCGCGGATGTTTCACCAGCCCGAAGCGGAAATCGAGACCGCGCTGCGAACGATTCGGGAAACACTCTTTGCCGCGCGAGAGAAACGCGTGCATCCGGGCCGCGACGACAAGATTCTCACCGCGTGGAACGCGATGACGATCTCGGCTTTCGCCGCCGGCTTCCGCGCGCATCACGAGCCGCGCTTTCTCGAGGCTGCGCGCCGGGCCGCCGATTTCATGATGACGAAAATGTGGGATGGCCGCGCGCTCAAGCGCTCGTACAAGGACGGCACCGCGCGCTTCAACGCTTACCTGGAAGACTACGCGTTGCTCGCGGGCGCCATGATCGATCTCTACGAAGCGTCGCTCGACGCGCGCTACCTCGAGCATGCGCGCGCGCTCGCGGCTGTGATCCTCGAGCGGTTCATCGATCGCGCCAAGGGTGGCTTCTACTTTACCTCCGACGATCACGAGGCGCTCATCACGCGCAGCAAGGCCGCCTTCGACGGCTCGACGCCGTCGGGCAACAGCGCGGCGGTGATGGCCCTTCTGCGGCTTTTCGAGTACACGGGTGATAGTTGGTACCGAATCGAGGCGGAGCGGGCGCTCAGGCTCTTTCGCGAGTTTATCGAAAAGCAGCCGTTCGGATTTTCGCACATGCTCGAAGCCGTCGATTTGTATCATCGCGGCGCAACCGAGGTGGTGATCGTGGGCGCGCACGATTCGCCGGAGTTTCGCGAATGGATCGAGCGCCTGGGGCTGCTCTATATCCCGAACCTCGCGCTCTTTGCCGCGGGTCCTTCCGGCGAGGCCGCGTCCGGATTTTTGCCCGAGCAGGTCCGGGGCAAACGTCAGGTCGATGGCAAGGTTACCGCGTACGTCTGCCGCGACCGCACCTGCACGGCGCCGATCACGGAATTCAAGGCGCTGGAGAACGAACTGCTCGGGTGATCGAACCCTCATGAACCGGCGCGCCGTCGAGTATCCGCGCGAACCTGAACTCCAGGCGCATCCGTACGCCGCCGTGGTTCGCAACCTGCCCGCGCGCTCATCGAGCGGTGCGTTCCGCGTGGTCGAGCTCAACCTTGCCGGAGGCGCGCGGTTCGAGGAGATCGCGCGATGCTTGGGTCGCGCGCCGCTGGCCGATGCGTCGGTAATCCTGCTCTGCGAGGCCGATTGGCGCACCGCGCGCTCTGGCCGCAGGGAAGTCGCCGCTGAGTTGGCGGTGCGGCTCGGCATGAGCATGGCCTATCTGCCGGAGTTCGGCCGCCGGATTCGCGGCGACGAAAAGATGGCGTTCATGGGCAACGCGATCTTGTCGGCCGCGCCACTGGAGGAAGTCCACGCGATCGCGATGCCGGATCCCCATCCCGGAGACTCCCGCAACCTGCGGCGCGGCTACGAGGGAGGCTTCACGGGTTTGGCCGCGCGCGCGAAGTTCGGCGCTGCTTCGCTTTGGATTGGCGTTGCGCATCTGCATAGCCGCTGCGCTCCCGCAGGGCGTGCGGCACAGATAGGGGGCTATCTGGATAGCTTCCCGAAAGATGGCCGCGCGATTTTCGGCGGCGACCTGAATTCCACGACCACCGAGCTGATGAGCGCGGCTGCATACGCGCGCACCTTTGCAAACATGCTGGTAAATTCGCGGCGCTTCAGAAATCCGCAGCGGCACGAGCCGATGTTCGCGCGGATGGCGGCGGCCGGGTTCGCAATCGACGGCGCCAATGCGCTCGGCCGCCCGACATTCACCTTTTCGCGCGCAATTCCGCCGCTGTGGCGTCCGCGCCTGGACTGGATCGCGCTGCGCGGCGTGCGGCCGGTTGCGAACAGCGCGGCGGTAGTTCCCGCGCGGCGCTCATTCGCGTCGCGCCGCCTTTCGGATCACGATTTCATCACCGTCGCGCTCGACATTTAGCAAGCCTGCGCGCGCTTCCGCGCCGAGCGCGCGATCGCCTACAATTGCGCGCGCCGGGGAGGGCGACTGGCGATGGCATCATCATTCAACGGACTTGGCATGCATCTCGGCTCGCTGTGGCGGCTCTCGAACGCCGACTCGCGCTCGATCAGCCCCGAAAATCCGACCGGCGAGAAGGGCCGCGGCGCGATGGCCGAGCCTGACGCCGCGACCAGTCCGGCGCGCAGCCTCGGCCGCGGATGGAAAGTGCGGCCATACATCATTATCGGGCCCGGCGAGACGGCGACGCTTGCCGATATCACGGGGCAGGGCGCGATCCAGCAAATCTGGATGACGCCGACGGGTCCGTGGCGCGCGTCGATTTTGCGGATCTATTGGGACGATCAGGCCGCGCCGGCGGTCGAGTGCCCGGTCGGTGATTTTTTCGCCTGCGGATGGAACCGCTACGCGCAAATATCCTCGCTCGCGGTGTGCGTGAATCCGGGCAGCGCGTTCAATTGCTATTGGGAGATGCCGTTTCGCAAGCGCGCGCGAATGACTATGACCAATATCGGCGATAAACCGATGATCCTGTTTTATCAAATCAACTACTCACTGACCGAGATGCCCGCCGACGCCGCATACTTCCACGCTCAGTTCCGGCGGGTAAATCCTCTTCCATATAAAGAGGTCGTGACGATCCTCGACGCCGTGCGCGGGCAGGGGCACTACGTCGGCACCTATCTCGCCTGGGGCGTGCACAACAACGGATGGTGGGGAGAGGGCGAGATAAAGTTTTTTCTCGACGGCGACGGCGAGTTCCCGACGATTTGCGGCACCGGCACCGAAGACTATTTTGGCGGGTCGTACAATTTCGATGTCGGCAAGGAAAACGGCGGCTACCGCGAATTCACTACTCCATACTCGGGCCTGGCGCAGGTAATTCGTCCCGACGGACTATATGATTCGCAGATGCGATTCGGTATGTACCGATGGCATATCGGCGATCCGATCCGCTTCAAGCGCGACCTGCGCGTGACTATCCAGGCGCTCGGATGGAAGGGCGACCCGCGCAAGGGCGCCGAGTTCCTGCCCCTGCGCGACGATATCGCCTCGGTCGCGTTCTGGTATCAAACGCTCCCGGCCGCGCCTTTCCCCGCGTTGCCATCGGCGGAGGAACTGCAAATCGTCTGAAGCGGCAATTGCCATCGGTCGGTTGATGGTTCGCTTGCTACCGGCGGCAAATCCAATCTGATCGCTGGCTTTTTCCAGCATGCTGCGCAGCAACGTGACGCGACGATTGGATTTTACAGAGTGTGGCAGGAGGAGAATGACTGGAGCTCAAGCGGCGCGAAGTTTGATGACAGGACGCGAGCGTGTGGCCTTTGCAAACTTCAGGAGAGTATTCACACTGGGCATCCGGGCGCCGCTCTCGAGCCGGGCAATCGCTGATTGCGTCGTGCCCATCCGATCGGCCAGTTCCGCTTGGGTCAACCCTGCGCGCACTCGGGCACCGATCAATTCGCGTGCGAGGTTGAATTCGTCGGCGAGCGCGTCATAGGCGGTGCGGACAGCGCGATCGGAAAGCATCTTCGTCTTTATTGAATGGAGACTCTTTTTCACGACACGATCTCCTGAAAAAATTCTACCGTCCACCGGTCCACCGGTGCAGTATAGCAGTTTTGCTATACAGGGAAAACTGTTTCCGTCGAGAGGCGCGTCTTTACGGTGCGCCGGACTTCCGATCCCGCTCGTTAACTGGCGCGAGGAGTTGGCGCGCTCGTGGCGCGATTTCGACTACTCACCCATCGGCGGTGAGAGTGGCGGCGTCGCGCAGGGCTTGTTCCACGATTCCGGCGTCGGGAACTCCGACCAGGAAATAGTGCTCGATGCCGGAGGCGGGGTTGCGCTGAATTGAGGGATTGGCGAACAGCATCAGGTTGTTGCTGAAGAACGTCCCGGGTGAACCGCGATAGATTTCGACCGTGGTGCCAAGCCGCACGAAGCCGAGTTGCGAGTCGCGGAAACTGTCGAGCGCGAAATCGAATACGCTGTGCCGCGGGAGATTCGACACTATAATCACGCGCCTGTTAGTCAGTCCGTAGTAGGTATTCACGAGGTACGCGCCGAAGAGGATCGAGTCGGCCAGGATCACGGCGGCGAGCGCCCACAAAGCCGCCGAACCCGGATGCAGGCCAAACGGCATCGCTAGCCTGAACACCAGTGTGTCGGTCACGCCGTGAATGCCGATCGCCGCGACGATGCATAGTGCGACCAGCCCCATCCGAATGAGAAACCGCGAGGTGCCGTCGGGCTGCGCGCACCACAGCATCTCTTCGCCGGGCTGAAGCTCGGCTGCGATAACGGTGTCTGCTTGCGATCCCATCGTTGCGGTCTCCCGCCCCATCCGGCGCGTTTCATCCGCGGCGCTTTGCGCCTTGCAGGATATCGAATGGGGCGCGCTGTTTTTCGCGGCGCAGCAGGACGTACATCGCGCCCGCTCCGCCGTCGGGAGGGCGCGCGGTCGCAAACGCCAGGACGTGCCCGCCGATCGTTCCGTGCGACAGCCACTCGACGGTCGCGTGCTTGAGGACCGCCCGCCCTCCGGGCGAGCCCAACCCCCGTCCGTGAACGACCAGCACGCTGCGATGCCCTTTGCGCACGGAATCGACGATAAAGGCGGTCAGCGCGTCATGCGCGGCCGGCTGAATCATCCCATGCAGGTCGATGTGCTCCTGCATTGCAAACTCTCCGCGCCGCAGCCGCGTGACCATCCGCGGGTCCGTCCCGACGCGCGCGCCCTCGACATATTCTTCGGTCTCGGTGATATCGAACGTCCCCTGTCCCGAGACCAGGTCGGATAATCGCGCGACCACCTCGGCGTCCTCGCTTAAGACCTTGTGCTCGACCCGCGGCTCGACGGGCAGGCGCGCCGAGCGGCCGGCGTCGAGCGGGCGGACGCCGGCGAACGCCTCGCGAAACAGCGCGGCGTCATCGACGGGCGCGGCGGGCTTGGCGACCGGCGGAGCCGGCGGCGCCGCGGGTTTCGGCGGCGGTGCGGGACGCGCGATCGCGCGCGCGCCGACGAGCTTTTTCAGGTCCTTAAAGGGCGAGAAACTGACCGGCTGATTTATCGCCGTCGATGCTGGCGGCGTTTCCTCGATTCGGCGGATTTTCTTCTTGCGGGCCATCGCGCTTCGCGATCACGAGCGGCGCACGGAACTTCGGCAGAGATTATGCCGCGCCCGCGCCGCGCGTGGAACGGGGCGACCGGACGGCGCCCGCTTTTGGCCGGGTGGCGGGATCGTGCGTATCGGCACCTGATTGGTTAGACTTGCGGTGCAGGCTTACCTGGTGGAAGGAGAATTCGGGGTTTCGATGCGCAAACCACTTATCATCATCGGCAGCATCGTGGGCGGAATCGTCTTTGCCATCGCCGCGATCTTGATTTATGCGGCCGCCAATCTCAATTCGATTATCGCAAACAATCGCGATCGGGTGCTGGCTAAGGTCAGCCAGTCACTCGGCCGCAGCGTCCAGGTCCAGAGCATCAAGGCGGAGCTCGGATGGGGCGTCGAGGCCGATCTGTCCGGCGTGCAGATCGGCGACGACCCCGGTTTTGCGGTCAAGCCTTTCGTCACCGCCTCCAACGTGTACGCGCAGGTCGAGTTGATGCCGCTGTTGGCGCGCCAGCTCCGCATCAGCAAGGTCGTGCTCAGTCGTCCGGAGATCACGATCATCCGCAACGCCGACGGTCAGCTCAACGTCATGAGCATCGGGAAGAAAGCTAAGCAGGCTCCCGCTGAAGGCGCCGCCGCCGGAAAAGAAAATCCCGCGGCGGGCGGACCGGTCGAGGGCAATCCGATGGCGGAAGCGACGCGCAGCCAGGAGCGCCGCACCGCGCGGCTCGAGACGCTGAGGGTCAGCAATTTTTCGATCGACCAGGGCAAGATCGTTTACCGCGACGGGGACCAGCCGCCGCTCGAGATTTCCGGAATCGATTTCGATCTGACCAAGTTCAGTTTCGCCGCGCCCTTCGAGATCGATCTGAAGATGAAGGCGCTGGGCGCCGCCGCCCAGAACCTCGAGCTGAGCGGCCGCGTCGGTCCGTTGCTGAGCGGTTCGAGCATTGATGTCAATGCGATTGCGCTCGACCTGAGTCTCGCGGCGGGTCCGTTCACGCTCGCGGATTTTCGCAAATTCGAGCAGGCGCGGCGCGCGATTCCGGCCAAACTCGAAATCTCCGACGCGATCAACCTTGCCGCGACGCTCAAAGGACCTCTCGATTCGCTGCACCTTCACGGCGCGGCCGATCTATCCTCGAATCAGGTCAGCTTCGGCGATTCATTCAACAAGCCCGCCGGCACCGCGCTCAAAGTAGCAGTGGACGCCGACCGCGACGGATCGAAACTGGCTATCGCGCTTGCGCAGCTAACGCTCGACGCGCTCGAGCTCAAGGCGACGAAGATTGCGTTCGGCGGCGGCAGCGTAAGCGGCCGGATCGACACCAATCAGTTTGATATCGGAGCGCTGGCGAAACTTGCTCCGGCAGCCGCCAAGCTCGGCGTGACCGGCAAAGCCGAGATTCACACCGATGCGAAATTTTCCGGCGGCAAGCCTGCCGCGAACGGCGTCGTGACTCTGACCGGGGTGACAATTCCCAAGCCGGGCGGGCAACAGGGCGCGGGCAACGCGGTAAGCAACCTCTCGGGAGACATCAGGCTGGCAGGCGCCGCCGCCGATATCGGGCCGCTGACGTTCAATATCGGCGCGTCGAATGCGACCTTGAAGGCGCACGCCGATCCGATCTATCCGCCCGTCGTCAGCTACGATCTGACCGCCGACGCTATTCACACCGCCGACTTCGCGCCGGCCCGTCCCGCCGACGAGCAGCTCAACAACATCAGGGCGACTGGCACCGCGGCGATGAAGCCGTTCGGGATCGATGACGAGAACAAGCTCGTCTCGCCGACCGGGCTGCTAAACAACGTTGCCTATAAGGACTTGAATCTCACGACTTCGCTCGAAGGAAAACGGCTGCGCGTGATGGATTTGCGCGTGGGCGCATTCAATGGCCAGATTGTCGCGACCGCGGAGACCCAACTCTCGCCCAGGGCGCCGTTTAACACTTCGGTTGCGGTTGCCAACGTCGATGTGCAGCAGGCGCTCGCGTCGCAGAACTCGAAGGCCGCCGGCAAGGTGCGCGGATTGCTGACGGGAAACATCCAGCTCTCCGGCAAGACCGGCAAGTTCGACGACATCAAGCCGACCCTGGACGGCGGCGGAAAGATCGAGTTGATGCAGGGCAAGCTGGTCGGCATCAATGTGGCCGCGACCGCGCTCAAGAAAGTCGATAAGCTGCCCGCGATCGGAAAGCTCGTGCCCGACTCGGTGGTGAATAATCATCCGGAGCTTTTCCAGAACCCCGACACCGATATCGAGTCGGCGAGCTTGAGCTTCATCCTGAACAATCAGCGCGTGACCTCGCACGATATTGTGGTCAAGACGGTGGACTACTCGCTGATGGGCGACGGATGGGTAGGCATGGACCGCACTATCGACATGGCCGCGCGGATCCTGCTCACTCAGCGGTTGACGAAGGAGATCGTCGCGCAAAAGCAGGCGGTGGTCTATGTGACCAACAAGAACGACCAGATAGAGATCCCGATGCAAATCACGGGGCAGTTGCCCAAGCCGATCGTGGCGCCCAATGTCGCCGAAATGGCGCAGCGCGCCAGCGAGCGCGCGCTTCAGCAGCAGGGCTCGAAGGCGCTCGGAAAATTGCTCGGCAAGAAGGGACTCGGCGGATTCCTGGGCGGCGGCAACTCCGGCAGCGGCTCGGATTCCAATCCCCTGAACAATCTGAAGAAGCTGTTCTGAGCCGTGACCAGAGCTTGTGTGTTTATTCGGGTTCCGGGATTCCTTGTGGCACAGGCTTTAGCCTGTGACCTCACACCGGCTGAAGCCGGTGCCACCGAGCCACGCGCGAGAATGACATAAGTGACGTGAGTGCTTGAGGAAATTTGACTTAGGGAGCGTTCCGCCGCCGGGCCTTCAATAATTTCTCAAACTCTCAGGACGGCTTCGCTGCTACGCCGCCGCGGCGCCGGACCGGGCTCGCTTTTCGCGGCTGATTTGAGCGTCAGCGGGCCTATTGTAATCTAATCCTACATTTGGTAATTTAAGGGCATCGCGGAGATGATCCGCGGCTGCCGGACGCGCGGGGGCGCGCCGGGCGGCGGCCAGTTTGCCATCAGGGGGGCTCTGTGGAAACTCAGGTTCAGCACTTAACGGCGAGGGGCACCTGCTCGGTATGCCTGCAGGAACGCACGCCAACGCCCGCACGGGTTTTCGTCGTGGTCGGCGAAGAGGAAGGCGATCCGGCGGTGATGGGCTTCTGCTACAAGCACGCCGCCAGCACGGTGGGCCATCTCAAGGCGCTGGCCAGGCGCGCGCCGGACGCGAAATTCGCCCCGCTTGCCGATTGCAACGTGATTCCGCTTCGTCGGCGATTCTGATCGAGCCGGCGGCCGCTCACAGATTCATCCGTACGAGCGTCGCACCCGCGCCGCCGTGATGCGGATCGGCGGTGGTGAACGACGCGCAGTATGGCGACGTTCCGAGATATTCCTGGATCGCCTTGCGCAGCGCGCCCGAGCCGATACCGTGCACGATTCGCACCTCGGCGCGATTGGTCAGAAACGCCTGGTCCAGAAATTCCTCGAGCTTGCGCAACGCGTCGCCCGAACGCATCCCGATAAGGTTCAGCTCGGCATGCTCGCCCGCGTCGGCGCTAACTGTGACGCCATGCCGCGGCTCTTTGCGCGCAGTTTCACGCGCGGCGTCGTAGGCCGACGAGATTGCTTTGCGGGCGCGGCGCAGGCGCTCGGGTGAGACTTCGATCTTGAGACCGCCGCGAACGATCACGGCGCGCTCCGAATCGATCGAAAGCAGCTCGGCGCGAATTTCGCCCAGCTCGACCTGCTCGCCGGGCCGCAGCGGCTCGTTGTCGAGCGGCGGGCGTTCCGCTTCCCCGGCGGGCGCCGCGGTTTCGAGGCGCGCCGATGCCTCGGCGATGAATCTGCCCAGGTCGGAGCGCGACTTCGAGCGTTCCTTGATCTCGCGCATCAGCTCGGAGCCTTCGCGGCGCAGGCCGTCGATCAGCTCGGACACCGCGGCGCGGCTGCGCACGCGCTCGGCCTCGGCTTTCGCCCGGGCTCTTTCAGTCTCGGCGCGGGCGTCGCGCAGCTCGCGTTCGAGATCCTGCTGATGCGCGCGCGAGCGCTCGGCCTCTTCGCGAATCCGGGTGCGCTCGGCTTCGAGGCGTCCGAGCGCCTGGTCCAGCTCGACGCTGCCGGCGCCCATCGCCGCCTCGGCCGCGCGGATTATCTCGTCGGGCAATCCGAGACGGCGCGCGACGGCGAGCCCGTAGCTGCGCCCGATCGTATGCGGCTTCAGCCGGTAGAGCGGAGTCAGCCGCTCGGGGTCGAAATCCACGGCGGCGGCGTCGAAGCCCGCGCGCGAGTACGCGTGCAGCTTGACCGCGGTCGAATGCGTCGCGATCGCGACCATGCATCGCCGCCCCTCAAGATGGTTCATCAATCCGATGGCGAGCGCCGCGCCCTCGGCCGGGTCGGTGCCCGCGCCCGGCTCGTCGAGGATCACGAGGGCGGGTTCGTCGAGCGAGCGGATGATCTCCGACAGGTTGGCGATATGGCCGGAGAAGCTCGACAAGTTGGCTTCGATCGATTGTTCGTCGCCGATATCGGCGAACACGCTGCGAAAGACCATCGCCTTGCTGCCCGCGCGCGAGGGAATCAGCAGTCCGGTCTGCGCCATCAGCGAGAGCAGCCCGATCGTTTTGAGCGCAACGGTTTTGCCGCCGGTGTTCGGCCCCGAGATGACGAGCCCATGCTGCCCAGGCGCGATACTGACGTCGATCGGCACAACCTCGCGCCCGCTGTTGACGAGCAGCGGATGGCGCGCGTCGGTGAAATCGAGCCCGTCGGCGACGATCTCGGGTTCGATACTGCCGGATCGCTCGGCGAAGATCGCGCGCGCATTAAGCGCGTCCAGCTCGACCATCGCCGCGAAGGTAAGTTCGAGCTCGCGGGCATAGCCGCCGGTCATCGCGGTCAGCGCGGCGAGTATGCGATGCTCTTCCGCCTCGGCTTCGCGCTCGAGCATCATCACTCGATTGTTCAGCTCGACCGCCCACATCGGCTCGACGAACAGCGTCTCGCCCGAGACCGAGCGGTCCTGCACGATACCTTCGAGCCGTTCGGCGTAGTTGAGCTTGAGCGGCAGCACAAAGCGGCGGTTGCGGACGGTCACGACAAAATCTGAAACGAACGGCTCCATGCCGCCCGCGGTGAGCGAGCGCGCAAGCCGGGTCTCGAGTTCGCGGCGCTCGTCGCGCAGGCGCCGGCGCAGGCGGCGCAGCTCGGGGCTGGCGTCGTCGAGTATGGTTGCGTCGTCGGCGAGCGCACCGAGCAGCGCGTCGGCCAGCTCCTTGGGCGCGAGCAGGTTCTGATGCAGCCCCGCCAGATGCGGCATCCGCTCGACGCGCGAGCGCATGAAGCCCGCAACGTGGCGCGCGGCGAGCACGAAATCGCGAATCAGCAGCAGCGACGCGCCGTCGAGCACCGCGCCGCTGCGCGACGCCGCCAGCAGCAGGCCGCGCTGGTCGGCGAAGGACTGCATCGGCAGCGAACCGGTGTGCGCGCGCAACTCGACCATCTCGGCCGTGGCGCGCAGGCGCTCGCGAACCTCGGCGGGCGCGATTGCCGGGCGCAGGCGCAGCGTCGCCTCGCGCCCCGATTCGGAGGCGGCGTGGGCGGCGACGAGGTTCAGCACCTTGTTGAATTCAAGCGCTCTGAGGTCGCGATCGCGCATCGTGGTTTGCGCCCGATCATAATGCACAATTGGCTCTGCGCAATTCGGGCGGCTTAACGCTAATATCTAGCCGAAACCGCCGCCGCAGGCATCATGATGCAATCTCGAGGGCGGACCAATCTTGAGGACAGAAATGGATCGAATCGAATCGCGCATCCAGATTTCGTCAGAAGAGTTCCGCAAAAACCGCGAGGTCATCGTGCCTCAGGTCGAAAAGCTGCGCGCCGAAATCGAACGCGTGCGCGCCGGCGGACCCGAGCACGCGCGCAAGCGCCATCTCGAACGCGGCAAGCTGCTCGCGCGCGAGCGCGTGCGCAAGCTGCTCGACGAGCAAAGCCCGTTCCTCGAACTTTCGACGCTGGCTGCCCACGGGATGTACGGCGGCGAGGCGCCGGGCGCGAGTATCGTGACCGGAATCGGGCGCATCCACGGCCGCGAGGCGATAGTGATCGCCAACGACGCGACGGTCAAAGGCGGCACCTACTATCCGATGACGGTGAAGAAGCATCTGCGCGCGCAGGAAATCGCGATGGAAAATCGGCTCCCGTGCGTTTACCTGGTCGATTCCGGAGGCGCGTTTTTGCCCCTCCAGGCCGAGGTCTTTCCCGACCGCGACCACTTCGGCCGCATCTTCTACAACCAGGCGCGGATGTCGGCGCTCGGGCTCGCGCAGGTCGCCGTCGTGATGGGTTCATGCACGGCGGGCGGTGCGTACGTCCCCGCGATGTGCGATGAAAACATAATAGTGCGCGAGCAGGGCACGATCTTTCTGGCCGGCCCGCCTCTGGTGCGCGCCGCCACCGGAGAGGAAGTCAGCGCCGAAGAGCTTGGCGGCGGCGACGTGCACACGCGGCTATCGGGCGTCAGCGATCACCTGGCCGACGACGACGAGGACGCGCTGTGTATCGCGCGCGCGATTTTCGAAAACCTCGGCCCGCGCGAAACGAGCGGCGTGCAGCAGGACGCGCCCGAAGATCCTTACTACGATCCCGCCGAACTCTACGGCGTGATCTCGTCCGACACGCGCAAGCCCTACGACGTGCGCGAGGTTATCGCGCGAATCGTCGATGGCAGCAAGATGCACGAGTTCAAGCCGCGCTATGGAAACACTCTGGTGACCGGCTTTGCGCGAATCTTCGGCTACCCTGTCGGTATCGTCGCGAACAACGGCGTGCTGTTCAGCGAGTCCGCCCTGAAGGCGACGCACTTTATCGAGTTGTGCTGCGCGCGGCGCATCCCCTTGATCTTTCTGCAGAACATCACCGGCTTCATCGTCGGCAAACGCTACGAGCAGGGCGGTATCGCAAAGGACGGCGCCAAGATGGTCAACGCCGTCGCCAACGCGCAGGTGCCGAAGTTCACCGTGATTATCGGCGCGTCCAACGGCGCGGGGAATTACGGGATGTGCGGACGCGCGTTCGGGCCGCGCCTGATGCTGATGTGGCCGAACGCGCGAATTTCGGTGATGGGCGGCGAGCAGGCCGCCAACACTCTGCTGACCGTCAAGCTCGATCAGTTGAAGCGCGACGGACAGACGCTGAGCGCCGACGAACAGCGCGAGTTCACCCGCCCGACGCGCGACAAGTACGAGCTCGAATCGAGCTGCTACTATTCGTCGGCCCGGCTGTGGGATGACGGCGTGATCGATCCGGTCGAGACGCGCAGCGCCCTTGCGCTCGCAATCGCGGCCTCGCTCAACGCGCCAATCGCCCCCGCCGCGCAATTCGGCGTGTTCAGGATGTAGCCGTCGCGATGTCCGCGCAGGTCACCCACGCGATTCTCGGCACCGCCGGCCATATCGATCATGGCAAGACGGCGCTGGTCCGCGCGCTGACCGGCCAGGAGACCGACCGCCTGAAGGAAGAGCGCGAACGCGGCATCTCGATCGAGCTGGGGTTCGCCTACTTCATCCTGCCCGACGGCACGCGCGCGGGCGTGGTTGATGTTCCCGGACACGAGCGCTTCA
>Ga0307374_10001395_pt1 | contig 44695 bp, 39 predicted proteins | sample OX3MG_FD_202532 | JGI IMG/M metagenome (GOLD analysis project Ga0307374, IMG submission 202532) | Soil microbial communities from Risofladan, Vaasa, Finland - OX-3 | ecosystem: Environmental > Terrestrial > Soil > Coastal area > Acid sulfate soil | place: Finland: Risofladan, Vaasa | collected...
CCATCCTTTCCATTTTCACGGTGCGGCCTTTCCGCCGTTCGGTGTCCCTATGTTTGTTGACGAAGCGAAAATCTCGATAAAAGGCGGCGACGGCGGCAATGGCTGCGTCGCGTTCCGCAGGGAGAAGTACGTCCCACGCGGCGGCCCCTCGGGCGGCGATGGCGGCCATGGCGGCGACATCTACCTCGAATCGAATCACAACGACAACACGCTGCTACGCTATCGCTACAACCGCCTCTTCCGCGCCGATCGCGGTCGCCACGGCGAAGGCTCCGATTGCGCCGGCCGTTCGGGCGAGAACATGATCCTCACCGTCCCCGTCGGCACCGTTGTCTACGACGCCGATTCCGGCGAGCAGCTTTTCGATTTCTCCGAAGCGGGCCAGCACTTTCGCGCCGCGAAGGGCGGACGCGGCGGGCGCGGCAACGGCAATCCGAAGTGGGTCCGTCCGTGGCACCAGGCGCCGCGCGAACATGAGGACGGCAAGCCCGGTGAAGAACGCAATCTGCGCCTCGAATTGAAATTGCTCGCGGACGTTGGCCTGGTCGGATTCCCCAACGCCGGGAAATCAACGCTGATCTCGCGCATTTCCGCGGCGCGTCCGAAAATCGCAGCGTATCCTTTCACCACGCTGGAGCCGCATCTGGGCGTGGTTTCAGCCGATCCCGATGCAGCGCCTGGCAACGGCCGCAGCTTCGTGGTTGCCGATCTTCCCGGCCTGATCGAAGGTGCGCACGAAGGCGCCGGCTTGGGCATTCGTTTCCTAAAACACGTGGAGCGCACCCGCCTGATCGCGCATTTGGTCGATACCAGCGACGCGAACGACCGCGATCCGGTGCGCGATTTCGAAATCATCGAGCATGAACTCGAATCGTTCAGTCCGGCGCTGGCCCAGGAGCCGATGATCGTGGTGGCCACCAAGCTGGACGCCACCACCAATCGCGAGCATCTCGAAGAGCTACGCGCATTCGCCGCCAAACGCGGCCTGCCGTTTTATGCGATCTCTTCCGCAACCGGCGAAGGCGTCGTAGAACTGGTTCGTGCCCTGGCCGATTCTCTCGACCGCATTCCGAAAGCGGCGCCGCCCGTGCAATCGGAGGTCGCGCCGCCCATTCCGCCGCGCGCCGAGGATCACGCCGCGCCGCGCCCGGAGAAGCGTTGACGTCAACCGGTGCCCAGAAGCCCTCCGGCCCCGCGCATCGCCGGTCGATCGCGCTTTTCGGAGGCACCTTCGATCCCGTTCATGCCGGACACATCGCCGTGGCGCAAGCGGCGCAGCGCCGCTTTCATCTCGACGCGATTCATTTCATTCCGTCGTCGCGCCCGCCGCACAAATCGCAACAGGAGCTGACGCCGTTCATTCACCGTTACACGATGGTGGCGCTCGCGTGCGCCGAACATCCGGGTTTTGTGCCCTCGCTCGCCGAGGCGCCTCCGCCGCATCCGCACGTTTTCTACTCGATTGATACGGTGCGAAAATTTCGGCGCGAGCATCCCGACGATCACATCTACTTCATCATCGGCGCCGATCAGTTCCTGGAATTCCCGACGTGGAAAAATTACGAACAGCTGCTCGACTCCTGCGATTTCGTGGTGGCCAGCCGCCCGGGATTTCGTCTGGACGCATTGCGCCTGATCGTGCCGCCGGATAAGCTCGGCCACTCGTCGCCCAGCGATCAGCACAAGATCGTGCTGCGCAAATCGGTGGTGCACCTGCTCAACACCGTCGCCAGCCACGTCTCCTCGACCGAGGTGCGCGACCGGCTGCTGCAAAAGCAGGGAATCCACGGGCTTGTGCCCGCGCGCGTGGAGGAATACATTCAGGGGCAGGCCCTATACCGGTGAGACTGGAAGACGTTCAGACCGAAGTTCGCGAAGCGGTCGAAGCGGCCCAAGACAAGCAGGCCTCGAACATTACCGTGCTGAGGCTTGCCGGCGCTGTCGCGTTCGCCGACTATTTTATTCTTTGCTCGGGACAGAGCGCGCCGCAGCTTCACGCCATCGCTGGGGCCATCGAAGAGCGCCTGGACCGCCGGGGCAAGCGCCTGCTGCATCGCGAAGGCAAATCGGGAGCGGAGTGGGTGTTGCTCGACTACGGCTCCATCGTGGTTCACATTTTCGGCGAGGGCGCGCGGCGTTACTACGATCTCGAACGCCTGTGGCGCAATGCCGAGCGCCTGGACGTTCCGTCGGCTGGCGAGCCGAGCGCTCATTCCGCGGACGACGCGGCACGCGGCGAATCGAATCCATGACCGAGGCGCGCGTCACTTGGATCGCGGCCGACCCGGCTTCGCTCCGCGTTCTTGAAATTGCCGAAAAGCTCACCGACGCCGCCACCACTCTTCTGATCACCGGCGAAAGCGGCTGTGGCAAAGACCAGCTCGCCCGATGGATTCACGAGCATGGCCCTCGCCGCGACGCCGCGTTCTTGAAAATCGATTGCGCCAGCCTTCCCGCCGAACTGGTGGAATCGGAGCTGTTCGGCCACGAGCGCGGTGCATTTACCGGCGCGGTGGCGCGCAAGCCGGGACGCCTGGAAATGGCGCATGGCGGCACGATCGTGCTCGACGAAGTGGCCGCGCTCGGCCCCGGCCTGCAGGCGAAACTATTGCGCGTGCTGGAAGAGCGCACCTTCGAGCGGCTCGGCGGCACGGAGACGCTGCGCATGGATTCGCGGGTGATGGCGCTCACCAACACCGATTTGTCCGCGGCCGTCGCCTCCGGGCGCTTCCGCGAAGACTTATTTTTCCGCCTCAACGTGCTGGCGCTGCCGGTGCCTCCGCTGCGCGAACGTCCTCGCGACATTGCGCCTCTCGCGGAGCATTTCCTGGCCCGGCTCGGCCCTGTGCATGGGCGCGCCGACGCTTCGTTTGCTCCCGCCGCGATGCAGTTGCTCGAATCTTATGCGTGGCCGGGAAATGTGCGCGAACTAAAAAACGCGATCGAGCACGCGCTGCTCTTCGCGAAATCGCCGCAGCTTGAACCAGCAGACTTCCCGGAAATTCTGCGCGCCGCGGATCGGCCCAGCGGCATCGCAAGCGCCCTGCGCTCGCTGGAAGAAATCGAGCACGAGGCCATCAAAGCCACGCTCGAAGCCACGCGTTACAAAATCGGATATGCTGCCGAACTGCTCGGCATCAGCCGCAAGACGCTGCTCGAGAAGCGCAAGAAATACGGGCTGTATTAGTCGTCGCTTCCCGGCCGCGCCATGAAAATACGCCTCGTGATGCTCGGCAAAACGCGCCAGCCGGAAATCCGCGCGCTTGTCGACGATTACGTGCGCCGCATCCAGCGCTACGCTGAAATCGAAGTGACCGAACTGCGCGACGAGTCCGCAGCGGCGCTGCGCAAGCTAAAAATCGAGCCGAGCGCCACGGTTGTGCTACTCGATGCGGCCGGCCAGCAGCACACGTCCCAATCTTTCGCGCGCTGGATTGGCGATCTGCGCGACCGCGGCGTGCGCGAGCTGTGCTTTTACTGCGGCGCGGCCGAAGGCTTCCCCGACGAGATCCGTCGCAGCAGAACGCAGCGCATCTCGCTTTCCACTCTAACGATGCCGCACGAATTCGCGCGCGTCGTGCTGGCGGAGCAAATCTATCGCGCCTTCGCCATCCTCGCCGGCCATCCTTATCCGAAATAGGGCACTCACTCGGCGCCCTCACTGCCTCGTCTGGTGCTGAATTAGAGGAAGCCCTTTAAACCCGGCGCAGGAATGCGGAGAATGGAAGTTCCATCTCGAAAAGGAGGTAAAAAACCGAATGCACTACTTGGTGATTCATTGGAAGTCCTGGGCCTTGTCCGCCGGCATCCTGGCAGGCAGCATTCTTGTGGCTTTACTGTTCCGGTGGATCCTGTTTGCGATTATCGACGGGCTAACCAAAAGAGAACCCACCCTACTAAAGGATTCAATCGTCCGCCACAGCAAGAATCTGGCGCGCTGGATACTGCCCCTCTTGGCTGTGGTGCTCGCCGTTCCGGCGCTGCCTCTTCCGGGGATCGCTAAAACCGCCATTCAGCACGCGGTCGGACTGGCACTGATCGGCGTAGTAGGCTGGCTCGTCATTCTGGTCACCGACGTCGTCATCGACGTGTTTGAAACTCGCTATCGCGTGGACACGGCCGATAACCTGGTCGCGCGAAAGGTGCAGACGCAGTTGAATGTACTGCGCCGGATTCTCGACGTCCTGATCATTTTTATTACCGTTGGCGTCGCCCTGATGACCTTCCCGGCGATCCACCAGATCGGCACCAGCCTTTTAGCCTCGGCGGGCGTTGCCGGCATTGTTGTCGGCTTGGCGATGAAACCCACGTTATCGAGCCTGGTAGCGGGAATTCAAATCGCGCTCACGCAGCCGATCCGCATCGACGACGTCGTGGTGGTGGATAACGAATGGGGCCGCATCGAGGAGATTCATACCTTTTTCGTGGTGGTGCGCATATGGGACCTGCGCCGTCTGGTTGTGCCTCTTACCTACTTCATCGAGCAACCGTTTGAAAATTGGACGCGCACCAGCGCCGATCTGCTCGCCTACGTGCTGCTGTGGGTGGATTATTCCGTTCCGGTGGACGAGCTGCGGCAAGAATTTACGCGACTCTTGGAAACCACGCCGAAATGGAAGGGGCAGGTCAACGTGCTGCAGGTGGTGGATGCCAACGACCACGCGATCCAAGTGCGCGCGCTGATGGACGCACCTGATTCCGGCCAGGCGTGGGATTTGAAATGCGTTGTGCGCGAGGGACTCATCAAATTTTTGCAGGAAAAATATCCGAATTCCCTGCCTCGATACCGCGGCGAGGTGCTCGGCGGTTTTTCCGAGCCAACTCCACCGAACGGGCGCATTTTCGGACCGCCGGTAACGCCACAACAGCAGTCGGTGTAGCACGGGTGGAATCCAGCCGCGACGTTGCTCGGCCGAAAAGACGACTGCTTTCGGAGAGATTCTTCAGCGATCGCATCCCCCGGTGCTCGGCAGCGCACTGCGGGTCCCGGATCCTTCCGAATGACAGCGCTTAGCGGAGACGGAACGTTGCGGTTCAGCAAAACTCGGCGCCCTCTGTTGCTTGACGTTTTTTCGCCGTCCAGCGACTATGAGTAGGTCACCTCGGGGAATCGACGAATGCCGGAAGATAAGGGGCTTCTGATTGTGTATACGGGGCCCGGCAAGGGAAAGACTACCTGCGCGCTGGGCACTGCGTTTCGCGCCGTGGGCCAGGGTTTGCGCGTCTTGATGGTGCAGTTCATTAAAGGCTCGTGGCATTACGGCGAACTCGACGCGGCAAAAATGCTCGGCGACGACAAGTTTGACATTCGTCCCATGGGCCGCGGGTTCGTTAAAGTGGGCAGCGCGGAGACCGATCCCGAGGACGTGCGCCTCTGCGAGGAAGCGTGGCGCTTCGGGCGCGACCAGATTTACAGCGAAAAATACGATCTGGTGATCCTGGACGAAATCAACTACGTGATTAGCTACAAGATGCTGGACCCGGAACCCGTGGTGGATGCGCTGGTAAAACGCCCGGAACGCGTCCACGTGATTTGCACGGGACGCAATGCGCACCCCAAGCTGGTGGAAGCCGCCGACCTGGTCACGGAAATGAAGGAAGTAAAGCATCCGTACACGAAGGGCATCCTCGCGCAGCGAGGAATCGACTATTAAGAGCATTCGATAACAGGGCCGCGAAGCGTGTAAACGCGCGAAATACCGACACCCACTTATGACCTGGTTCAAACGAGATAAGGCAGCAATCGAAAATCCCACGCCCGCGGACGAGCGCCGCGTTCGCACCGAAGGTCTGTGGACCAAATGCACTTCCTGTCGCGCGATCATCTGGAAAAAGGACGTGGAGGCAAACTGGGAAGTCTGCCCGAAATGCGATCATCATTTTCGGATGAACGCACGGCGCCGCCTGGAGCTGCTGCTGGACGACGATGCCGATTGGACGGAGCACGACGCGGATCTGCAATCGAGCGATCCGCTCCAATTCACGGACATCAAACCTTACTCGCAGCGCCTTCAAGAAGCACAGAAAAAACTCGGCATGAAGGACGCCCTCATTACCATGGAAGCGAAAATCGGGGGGCGTCCAGTGGTTTGCTGCGCGATGGAGTTCAGCTTTATCGGCGGTACGATGGGCGCGGTGGTGGGCGAAAAAGTGACGCGCGCGGTGGAGCGTTCGCTAACGCAAAAGTATCCGCTAATCATCGTCTCCTGTTCCGGCGGGGCGCGCATGATGGAAGGCGCCGTAGGATTGATGCAGCTCGCCAAAGTGGGCGCGGCGCTGGCGCGATTGGATAATGCGCGCGTTCCGTTCATCTCCGTTCTCACTGATCCGACGACCGGCGGAGTCACCGCCAGCTACGCGATGCTCGGCGACCTGAACATCGCCGAACCCGGCGCGTTGATCGGCTTGGCCGGGCCGCGCGTGATCGAACAGACCATCCGCCAAAAATTGCCCGCCGGATTTCAGCGCGCCGAATTTCTGCTGGAACACGGATTTCTGGACGCTATCGTCCCGCGCAAAGAGATGAAAAGCTACATCGCTCGCGCGCTCGGCTTTTTCCTCGACGCCCCAGCATGAATTACGAAGAATCCGTCCGCACTCTGCTGGCTTTGGGCCGCGAACTGGCGTCGCCGCAGCACGCGCGGGTGCAAAAATTCGGACTCGAAAACATCAGCACGCTGGCAGCAGCTCTCGGCAATCCGTATCGCGCCGCGCCGTGCGTTCATATCGCGGGAACTAACGGCAAGGGGTCAACTGCGGCGATGCTCGAATCCATTCTCCGCGCATCCGGATTGCACACCGGGCTTTACACGTCTCCGCACCTGGTGCGAATCAACGAGCGCATTCGCATCGGCGGCGAAGATATTTCCGACGAAGAATTCGCGTCTGCCTGGACGCGCGTGCAAGCCACTATCGAATCGCTATTGGCCGAAGGAAAGCTAGCCGCGCATCCGACGTATTTCGAATGCATCACCGCGCTGGCGTTTGTGGCCTTCTTCGCGCGAGGGGTCAACTTCGCAGTTTACGAAACGGGATTGGGCGGGCGGCTCGACGCTACGAACATCGTGCTGCCGGAAATTTCCATGATCACTTCGATTGATTTCGACCACGAGGATTATTTGGGCCACTCGATCGAAGAAATCGCGGGCGAGAAGGCAGGCATCATCAAACCGCGCGTGCCGGTGGTGACGACGGCGACACGTCCGGAAGCGCGCGAGGTGATCGCCAAGCGTGCCCACGAAATGAACTCGCGCCTGGTGGAAATTGACGAAGCCTGGCGCGTTGAAGATGTTCGCTCCGACGGCGGATGCTATCGCGCCGTCGCAATTTCACAAGAATCCGGAAAGAAAATCACGATCGCGCCGCCGCTTCCCGGCCGGTTTCAGATTCGCAACGCTCTGGCGGCCGTCACCGCCGCGCAGCTGCTAGCCGAGCGTGGCTTTCCGACCAGCGACGAAATCATCGAGCGCGGAATTTGCTCCGTCCGCTGGCCCGGGAGGTTGGAGCGGCTGCTCGATCGGCCCGCCGTTTACGTGGACGGAACCCATAATCCCGCCGGCGCGCGGGAGTTGCTGAAATTCTGGGACGAAAATTTCGCGGGGCGCAAAATCATTCTTGTGTACGCCGCAATGCGCGATAAGGCAGTCGACGAGATCGCCGGCCTGCTCTTTCCGCGCGCGGATCTGGTGCTGCTTACGGAACCGCACCAGCCGCGCGCGATATCCGCGGCGCTACTTTCGGAGATGACCAGCCATTTGGCGCGCCAATCCGAGGTGGTTCGCGATCCGGTAGCGGCACTGGAGCGCGCCATCGAATTTGCGAATCCGGAAGACGCCGTGTTCGCCACCGGCTCTCTCTATCTGGTTGGTGATTTGCGCGCGTACTGGGCCAAACGCCCCGCGCTCTCGGCGGTATCTGGTGGCATGGGAAAAAGTACCGTACCGAAGTCCGACGCGGGATGACCAAAGCCGTCGGCGGCCAATTGGCTGCTCCGAGGCATTGAAAATTCAGCCGATAGGGCTCAAGTCTCGCTCCAATTTGGTCCTGTCCAATACAGCATTCGACGGTCATTGTGGTGTGGGGATGGGCCGTGGAAACCAAATCGAATCTTTCTTCGTATATTCATAAAGGAGAAGGCAGCCAATTCCAGGATTTCGCGTCTAAGCTAAAAAGTGGGAGCTCAAACTGTCCTTATGACACGCGATGAACGACGGCAATTGATCGAGTCCTTCGGCCGAGGCCCAGCGTTACTCTCGGCAGCATTACGCCCCTTGCCTAAGAAAATGTGGATGTATCAGCCATCTTCGGGGCGCTGGAGCATTCACGAAATCATCCTGCATCTCGCCGATCGCGAGGTGAACTCGTATTTTTCATTCCGGCAACTGATCGCCGAACCGCACATCGAACTAACGGATTTTGATGCCGCGCAGTGGGCTGGCTCGCTCGGCTACTTCCACCAAAGCACTCGCGAGGCCATCGAAATCATTCGCCGCCTGCGCAAAATGACGTATCAACTCGCCGCAGCGCTGCCGCCGGCGGTGTGGCTGCGCAGCGTAACCCACGCGCAGCAGGGCGAAATTACGCTGGAAGACTGGCTGCACCAGCAGGAACAATACATTCCCGCGTACATCGAGCAGATTCGCCAGAATTACGCCTCGTGGATCGAAACGCACCCGCCCAAACGGTCCGGGACGCGAACGCTGCAGTTGGAGGTTCGTTCGCCTGCGTCGTCTATCTCGTTCTCCCCGCAAGCCTGTTAGCTGAGCTGTTTGAATTTTGCGCCGGAAGCCCGGCGTTCGTTGGCGCCGCCGCGCTCGCCTAAATTCGGGCCCCGATTGTTGCCCCTTTGTGCTCCGATCCAACGGCGACTTTGTGCTCTGCCGTGGCGGTTCGATCCTGCCCGATCGCTTGACGAACTAGAAACGGCGGCCTAATCAGTCCATTGACAATCCGGACTTGTTTGCGTTAGCGTTACGCCACTTCACTTTATGAGCATCACGCCCAAGGCTGGTGCGCGCCGCCACGCGCTCAACTGATTCTTGGGATTTCGTTATCTTACTGTAACGACGAGGTTCTCGATGGAACGAGCTGCCAGGCACGCGGTGCAATTAGCGCTACTCACTCTGCTGATTTCGCTCGTACGCACCAGCCCCGCTTTCGCGACGGTGGGCTGGCTGCCGGTCGACCCAGCGGATCTTGCCATGAAGGACAACCCCAAGGAACCGGGCGCCGACGCGATGATTCTTTACCGCGAAGCGGTGGTGGATACGCGGAAGGCCAACACCGACGGTGATTCCGTGGAAGAATACGTTCGCATCAAGATCTTCACGCAGGCAGGGGTACAGCAAGGACACATCAATATTCCTTACGATAAAGATTGGGAGTCCGTCCCATATATCGCCGGCCGCACGATTTTGCCTGACGGGACAATCAAGAATTTCGACGGGCAGGTGCTGGACTCCGCAGTCGTCAAATCCGGTGGATATACGCTCTACGCGAAGACGTTTACCCTGCCCGACGTCGTGCCCGGCTGCATTATTGAATATCGTTACGATAGCGAAGCGAAGCCGCACTACGTGCACGTCGAACAGTGGGTTCTTTCGAGCAGCTTGTACACGCGCGAGGCCCATTTCACCTATTTCCCATACGAGGGCTACGGCGGGCTCGGATTGCAGCCGCTGTATCGCACCTATCTGCTGCCGGCCAGCGCCAAGATGAAGCAACAGATCGATGGCTCGTACATACTGACCGTCAGCGACGTTCCCGCGGTTATAGACGAACCTCTGATGCCGCCGAAGTCGGTGATTGAACCGCGAGTCGAATTCTACTATCAGAGCCCTGGAGATGCCGATCCCAACTGGTCCAAAGAAAAGTATTGGAACCATTTTGCCAAGAAATGGGATTCCGAAATCGAGCACTTCATTAGTAAAAAGGACGCTCTTGACGGGGAGCTGTCTAAGATTGCCGGCCCCAACGACTCGCCAGAGACGAAACTCCGAAAAATTTACGCCCGCGTGGAACAGATTCGCGATCTGAGCATGGAAGACTACAAATCCAAGACGGAAACCAAGGCCGAGCAGCTGAAGCCGGACAACAACGTCGCGGACGTCTTCAACAATGGATATGCCACGGGACACCAGATCAATTTGACCTTTATCGGATTGGCGCGTGCGGCGGGGTTTGATGCGACTGAGGTGTACCTCGCGGCGCGCAATTCCGCCACGTTCTTCCCGGATCGAAAGGACGTTGGGGAACTCAACGCGGACGTGGTGTGGGTCAAAGCGGGATCGCAGGAATACTACCTGGACCCTTCAGCCCGCTATTACGCATTCGGTCAGCTGCCGTGGTACGAAACGGAAGCGAGCGGTGTGAAGGTTGACGGCCGCAACGCGACGATTGTCGAGGTGCCGGCGCCGGTGTCGACGAACGCGGAAATCCTGCGCCATGCCGATCTTACGGTAAGCTCCGACGGTACGATTGCCGGAAACGTTCAAATCGAATTCAGCGGAATCGAAGGGGCCATGGTGCGGGAGGCGCAACGCAAGCAGGACCAAACTGGCCGTACCAATGCATTGGAGCAAGCGATTAAAACTTGGCTTCCCACGGGAACCGATTTCCGAATCACGAAAATTACCAACTGGGACGACTTGGAACAACCGCTACAGGTCCAAGGAACGATCAAGCTTTCTTCTTATAGCAGCACGGCAGCGCGCAATATGCTTATGCCGCTCGACCCGTTCGAGGCGACGCAAGCCGGCGATTTCACGGAACAGACGCGCCACAATGCGATTTACTTTCATTACCCGTACGAGGAAATCGACAGCGTAACGCTGCACGCCCCGGTTGGATACACCGTCGAAGCCTTGCCGAAATCGCAGGACATCAATCTAGGGGCCGCTACATATGAAATTTCAGCATCGAGTCAGGGAAACACGGTGGAAGTAAAGCGGCATCTCGCCATCAAGGGCGTTCTGTTCGCGAAAGATGCGTACCCGACGTTCCGGGCCTTTTTTGGCGCGGTTAGGACCGACGACAATGCTCAGATGGTTTTCCAAAACTCGCAGACCGGCCAGCTTAATTAAACTGAATGTTCTCGGAGGCTGTTTCGCCGTCTTGCTGATGGGCCCGGCATTCCCACGTCCGGTCGCGGCTGCTTCGGCGCCCGATTGGCTTCGTGCCGCCGCACAGGAAAAACTTCCGGACTATCCGAAAGACGCCAAAGCAGTGATCCTGCTCGATGAAACTACCATCACTGTGCAAGACAATGGAGAAATCGACACGCGTCACCGCATGGCTATCCGCCTCTTGCGCCCTGAGGCCCGCAACGACTACCGCGGCGTCTCCGTTGACTTTGATAAAGATACTAAAATCATCTCCATGCAAGCTTGGACGATCGAGCCGGACGGCCGCGAAATCGCTGTCGGCGAAAAAGACGCCATCGAACACGGCTACTTAAGCGATCTCGAGTACAAGGGCGTCAAGGTAAAAACGCTTCAATTTCCTGACGCGTACCCGGGGCGTATCGTCGGATTCGAGTACGTGCAGCGAGACCGTCCTTACGTGTTCGAAGACGACTGGCCGTTTCAGGACACTTCTCCCGTCCGAACCGCCAGGCTTATCCTCGAGATTCCGCAGGGTTGGGAGTTCACCTCGAACTGGTTCAATCATGCAGAGGTGCAGCCTCAGACTCCCGCCGCAAATGAATACGTTTGGGAGGTAGACAACCTGCCGGGTGTGGACATCGAGCCGCAGATGCCACCATGGAGAACGGTGGCCGGATGGATGGGACTGAAATATTTCCCACGCGATCCAAAACTTCGCGCAAAATCCACTCGCTCGTGGAAGGAAGTTGGCCTCTGGAACAACGAATTGGACCAGTCGCAGACCGTGTCGACTCCGGAGATCAGCGCGAAGGTGTCTGAACTGACGGCCGGCATTACGGATCCCGTTCAAAAGATGCGCGTCCTCTCGCAGTACGTCCAGAAGAACGTGCGCTACTTCGCCGTGGAAATCGGCATTGGAGGCTGGAAACCTCACTCCGCCGCCGAGGTGCTTGCGCACCAGTATGGCGACTGCAAGGACAAGGCGACGCTGTTGGTGACTATGCTGCGCGATGCCGGTTTCGATGCTTATCTTGTCTCCGTCGACGATCGCCGCGGCTTCGTGCAGCCCAGCTATCCCTCGATTTTCATGGACCACGCAATAATGGCGATTCGGATGCCGGACTCTGTGAATGATCCGACGCTGTACTCTGTTGTTGACGATCCGAATCTTGGCCGGCTGCTCATCTTCGATCCGACGAACGAGTACGTGCCACTTGGCTACATTCCCTCCTACTTGCAAGATAGTTATGCTCTGGTGATCGCGCCGGATGGAGGCCACCTGATCAAATTGCCGCTGCTGCCGCCAGCCACGAATCGCTTGCTGCGCATCGCCACACTGACGCTCAGCCCGACAGGCGATCTTTCCGGCAAAGTGCAGGAGTTGCGTTGGGGCGCGCCCGCATCCGACGAACGCCAGATGTTCCTGGAGACGCAGCCGGCCAAGCGCGCGCGACTTTTGGAATCCTTCCTGGGCGATTTTTTGAACAGCTTTCAGCTGACGGCGGCTTCGCTTGGCAATTTGAATGATTACAATCAGGATTTTACGCTGGATTACGGATTCTTTGCCCCTGACTACGCAAAATCCGCGGGAGATTTGATGATCGTCTCGCCCCGCGTGATTGGCGATAAATACACAAACGATCTGAACCTTTTCACCGTGGACGGAAAGCCGCGTAAGTATCCCATCGAGTTCGACGAAGCCACTTTGCAAAGCGACGTGTTCGATATCACGTTGCCGCCTGGGTACGTTCCGGACGGGTTGCCGCGGCCGGTGACGGCATCGTGCGACTATGCTATCTACCGCAGCGACACTACCGTCGCCAATGGAGTGCTTCACTACCAGCGCACGCTTGAGATTAAAAGCGTCATCGTGCCAAAGGACAACCTGCCGGAAATCCGCGCATTCCTACAGCAAATCGCCGCGGATCAAACTGCTACGGCCGTTCTGAAGAAAGTTAGCCCCTGAGCAGCGCTCGGGAGCGCACGCAGCAGCGACGCAAAGAACTTCGGCGCCCACAGCCGCTGGCTCCCAGATGCCACAGCCGGCGAAGGCGTTGCGATAAAAGCCAGCTCAAATGCGGCAGTCGCCAATCCAGATTTGGCGCTGCCACAAATGGGACCGCAGAATTGATTGCGCGGAACTGGAGGATTTCGAGGGGAGATTTCCTGCGAGCGTCAATCTCGCGATAGCACTATGCTCGCCAGGTAACGGGGACGCTACGATTTCTCGCTCAGGCGCTCGCGCACGCGATCACTCAGGGCTTTCCCATCGATGGCCTTGCCCTCAAGCCGCGCCCGCGCCGCCTTGATGACCGCGCCCATTTGCTTCAGCGAATCCGCGCCCATCTCATTGATAGCCGCTTCCACTGCGTGCTGGAGCTCGTTGTCGTTGGGAGCAGCCGGCAGATACTCCTCAATAATTACGATTTCCTTGGCTTCCTTTTCGGCGAGGTCCTTGCGTCCGCCTTTGGTGAACTGATCGACGGACTCGCGGCGCTGCTTCACCAGCGTTTGCAGCACCTGCAGGGATTCCAGATCGTCCAACGGACGCATTTTTTCGACTTCCTTGAGCTTTAGCGCGCTCTTCATCATGCGAAGCACGCTCAGCTGCAGCTCGTCCTTCTGTTTCATCGCGGCAGTCAAATCCGCCTGAATCCGTTCCAGATAGCTCATTCGGTTGAGTCTCCCCTGATCGATTGCCGCAAGAATATCACACACCGCTGGCCGCTCGCGCCTCCACTCCGATTATTGCAGCGCGCAATTGCAGCGCGCAATTGACACGCCCGTTCGCACCCGATAACCTTGGTGACCATGAAAATAATCATCGCAGATAAAATTAGTCCGAGGGGCATCGATCTGCTCCGCCAAACGCAGGGTTGGAACGTCGTGATTCCTCCGGCCGCTTCGCTTCCCAGCGAAATTGTGGACGCCGACGCGCTGGTGGTCCGCAGCGCGACCAAAGTGACCGCGCAGCTGATGGAGCAGGCCAAGCGCCTGCGTGTGATTGGGCGCGCCGGAGTTGGCGTGGACAATGTGGACGTGGAGGCCGCCACGCACCGCGGCATCGTGGTGATGAATACGCCCGGCGGCAACGCCGTCAGCGTCGCCGAACATACCCTCGCGCTTCTGCTGGCGCTGGCGCGATCCGTGCCGCAGGCAAATATGTCCATCCACGCCGGCCGCTGGGAAAAGTCGTCGCTTTCCGGCACCGAAATGCGCGGCAAAACAATCGGGCTGATCGGCCTGGGCCGTGTGGGCACGGAAGTTGCCCGCCGCGCGAGCGCCCTCGAGATGAAAGTGCTGGCGTTCGATCCCTACGTGACGCCCGCCGCCGCCCGCGAGGCCGAAGCGGAACTCGTCTCGCTCGATGAGCTGCTCCGCCAGTCGGACGTCATCTCTCTGCACAGCTCTTTGAGCCACACCACGGAAAAAATGATCGACGCCGCGGCCATCGCCAAAATGAAAAAAGGCGCGCGGATTGTCAATTGCGCCCGCGGCGAAATGATCGACGAAGCCGCGCTCGCCGAGGCGCTGAAATCCGGACAGCTGGCCGGCGCCGCTCTGGATACGTTCGCCGTGGAACCGCCGAAAAACTCTCCGCTGATCGGTCTGCCCAACGTGATTGCCACCCCGCATATAGCTGGATCCACGGCCGAAGCCCAGGAAGGCGTCGGCATGGCCATCGCGCAGCAAGTGCACGACTACCTCGCGGAGGGCATCGTCCGCAACGCGGTAAATCTGCCGCCCATGTCGCCGGATCAGTACCGCCGGCTGCGACCTTATATCGAGCTTGGCGAGCGCCTCGGCTCGTTCATCGCTCAGGCCGCTCCATCGCCCACGTTCAGCAAAGTTCGTATCCGCTATGCGGGAGAGCCCGCCGAACTCGGCTCGCACATTATTCGCAGCGCGGTTCTTGCCGGCATTTTAAACTCCGTGCTCGATGAAAAAGTGAACCTCGTAAATTCGGGCGAGCTGGCGGCCGCGCGCGGTCTGGTGGTGGAAGAATCCACTCGCCGCCGCGAGCGAGGCTTCCCCAATTCCGTCGAAGTGGCCATCGCCGATGGCGGCCGCGAACTTTCCGTGGAAGGCATGGTCGGCCAGGACGGCGCACCGCGCATTCTCGCGCTCGACGGAATTAGCGTCGAAGGGCCGCTCGAAGGCACGCTGCTGCTTTCGCGCAACGTAGACGTTCCCGGCGTGATCGGCCGCATCGGCACCGAACTCGGTACTTTGGGGATTAACGTCGCAACCTTTGCGCTGGGCCGCCGCGCGCCAGGTGGAGGCTCCGAAGCTCTTGCGCTCGTCGGTCTGGATGGCAAGGTCGACGGTAACGTGGTGCAACGCATCCGCGCGTTGCCTTCGGTTACCGAGGCCCGTTTGGTGCAGTTGCCGACAGCCGCGCAGGCGCGCGCCGCTTCGTAGCGAGCAGTTGAAGATGAGCACAACCGTCCAGCATCGGCCTGTTCCCGTTCCGGAGCCGCAACTTACTCCCGACGAAATGGTCGAGCGCGCACGCGCCCTGCAGCCGCGGCTCCGCGAAGAGCAGGACGCTACTGAAGCTCGCGGACACTACTCTCCCGAGCTGCATCAGGAGTTCAAGAAAGCAGGCTTCTACCGCTGCTTGCAACCGCGCCGCTTCGGCGGGTACGAATTCGACCTGAAGACTTTCTACCGACTGGCAGTCGAGCTCGCTCGCGGCGATCCATCCGCCGCATGGTGCTTGATTCTAGGCGCCGGCCACTGCCTGATGCTGGGCTCCTACTTCGACGCCGAAGCGCAGGCTGCCGGATTTGGCCCGAGCGGCGAATTCTGCGCTCCGTCGGTTGCGGCGCCCACCGGCAAGGCCACGCGCTCCGGTGATGGCTGGCTGGTTCACGGCTCTTGGGCGTACGCTTCCGGCGCGCCGTATTCCACGCATTTCATGCCGTGCGTCACGATTCCGGACGAAACGACCGGCCGATCGAAATTAGGCGTCGCGCTGATCCCTCGCTCGCAATGGAAAATGCTGGACGATTGGGGCGCCATCCTCGGCATGCGCGGCAGTGGCTCGAATTCCATCGTCGTCGATCAGGCGCACGTGCCTGAAAATCACGTGATCGCGCTCGACATGCTCGACGTTGACGTATCGAAAGGCACTCCTGGTTCGCGCCTTCACGGCAATCCCATGTACGCCGGCCGGTGCTCTTCGTTTTTTCACGCCGAGCTCGTTTCGCTGATGAGCGGCCTGGGCCTTGCCGCCATCGACGAATACGAATCGATCATTCGCACAAAAAATACGCTGTTCCCGCCGATCATGCCGCGCTACCAGCATCATGATTACCAGCGCGCCCTGGGAATGGCGATTGGACTGGTTGGCGCCGCGCGGCGATTGGCCATCAATACCGGAGAGCTTTACATGGAGTATTGCCGCCGCGGACACGAAGGCGGCGAGCCGTTCTCTCAACGCGAAGATATGGAGCTTTTCGCCCAACTCGAACATGGCGGGCGGATGATCTGGGAAGCCGTCGAATTGTTGTTTCGCACTTCCAGCAGCGCCGGCGCGAAAAACGGCCAGCGCATGCAGCGCTACTACCGCGACATTTCCATCTACCGCGGACATCTCTCCGCGCAATACGAAGTCGTCGCCGAACGCCTCGCACTCGTCTACCTGGGACTCGCGGGGGCGAATGCACCGGCTCGCTTGAGCCATCGCGAGTAACCGCGTCGCATCTGCTGCAATTTAGACCGCTGGCTTTAGGCGCTCAGCGCGCCGCGAGTTCTGGTGCGCCAATAATCAAAGTGGAAGTCATTCTGAAGCGATCCGAGCGGGGTCCCCAGTGCGCTCCTGCGCACGGGATTGCGAGTGAGGATCGCTGAAGAATCCCTCCGAATCGTTTGCACTCGGCATTCCATTCCCGATCGCGCAGCTCATTCAGATCTTCGTGCCACGCATCCTCTTCGGCCAAATCCCGCTTTTCCCTGGCGATAAAATCCCATTCGGGTCGAGCGCGTCTTTAATCGTTTCGTGCAATCTCCGCAGCGCGTGTTCATTAAACGAATATTTGCTCGACACTAGATCCATGAAAGCGGTGTGCGTCCGATATTCGCCCCAGCCGTGCTCCGCCGACACCTGCGCCAGCCGTTCGAAAACCTGGCGCGTGCGGCGATTCTGCTCCACGTGGTGCTCGATCGGGAATCCGAACAGCAGCACGAACGAGCGCGGGAAAAAGCTCCACGGCAGCGCGAAAAATTGGTTACGGGGCGGCACACCGAGTTCCGCGTACGCTTCGCCAAAGACTTTCAGCACGTCGAACACCGTTTGGCCGTCCATCGGGACGATCGGCGAAAAATCCAGATGCCCGGCCGTCGATTGCAGCATGCTGAAAATTGAGAGATTCGGAATGCCCAGCGCGATCTGCGGCGCGTTTTCCAGCTCCTGCGCGCTGAGCGGAAATTTCTTGTAGTACCGCCCATCCTGAAATTTCGCGCCGGGTATCGAGGAAAACTTTTCCCGCGTGTATTCCCACTGCGCGCCGATAATCTTCTGCGGTCCCCAGTAATGCAACTCCGCGCTCCAATATGCCAGATCCTTTTGCGCGCCGATCTTTTCCATCTCCGCCACCGACGGTCCGCCTGGCATATCCAGCACCGCTCCGCCCTGCGCAACGCGGTAATTCAGCAGCGGGCTATCCAGCAGCATCGTCCCGCGCACGATTCCCGAATTCATCAGATTGGAAAGAATTTCGACGAACGGGATCAGGTCATCGTGCTTCTGCACCAGCACGGTTCCGTCGCGATACGCTTCCGGCGCGGGCATCAGCCACACGCCGATCTTCGTGACTACGCCGAAATTCGACTGCGTGAAAATCCCGTCTACGTATGGCCCGAATCCATATTTATATTGCTGCCATGTTTTCGCGCCTGGCAGCGCGCCCATCCCTGTGCGCACCACATCGCCATTGGCCAGCACCACTTCCATGCCGCACACGGAGCCGAAATGGTCGCGCATCGGCGTCCGCCCGCCTCCTCGATCCAGCGAATTGCCCATTGGACTTCCCCATCCCGGATCGGGCGGATCGATCCACACCTTCAGCCCGCGTTCGTGGATATACCGATAGAGATCGAAATAATTGACTCCCGGTTCCACCAGCGCGTAGGCGTTCGCTTCGTTCACTTCCAAAATGCGGTTCATTCGCTTCAGGTCCAGCACTACGCTTCCGGAGAAGCGCGGCGCTGAGCCTCCATACGCCAGATTTTTCCCGGTGGAAATCGTCCACAGCGGAATCTTGTATTGATTCGCGATGCGCAGCACCGCCTGGATTTGTTCCACGCTATCCGGCGCCACCGCAGCGGACGGAACCGGATCCTCCGGCTCGTGCCAGAATGGCGAGTACGCGTCGCGATACAGATCGACGTCCGCCTCCGACGAGAACACCCACTCCGCCCCGACCGCTTTCGAAAATTGCTCGAGCGCGGTAGAAAAATCCTCGGGCTGCACGCCGGGCGGAACTCTCATTGAGCGCTCCTCCAACGCCGCTGCATCCCCCTCGCTGTTAACGTCCCGCGCTGTTCTTTCCCAGTCATTACACTCCCCTTCGCCTAGCGTATAGCGCCGCTCCGCCGATTTTCCGGCACTATAGCAAATCCTCGCCTGCTCCGACTGGATGAATGTGAGGGACTTAAGTTCACGCGATTTCGCGCCATATTGGGCCGGGAAATCGCTTCAAATTGGCGCTGAGACAAACCCGCCCTGTTCGTGCTAGCCTTATTCTGGCGCATCTTGAAGTATCTCTCCGCAAGATGGCAGGGTGGCTTGCGAGTGGTTACAATGGATGGGAACTACTCTTCCGGCTGAGTTCGCCAAGCTGCGTCCGGGCAATCTGAGGGAAAGGGTTTCAAATTACCTGGCATGGATGCTGAAAAGCTAGTAGACGGTTTTGTATCGTTTTTCATCGGCACGAAGCACGAGCGCGACATCAAGCGCATTCAGCCGACCGTCGCCGCCATTAACGCGCTCGAACCGGAGATGAAGCAGCTCACCGACGAGGGCATCCGCGCTCGCACCGCCGAGCTGAAAGCAGAAGTCCAGTCGCGCCTGGAAGGCCTGGAACGCGACGATCTCGCTTACAGGGACAAATTCCGCGCCGCCATCGAGCCAGCCATCGTTTCCGCATTCGCGCTCACCCGCGAAGCGGGTCGCCGCACTCTCGGCATGCGCCATTTTGACGTTCAGCTGATCGGCGGCATTGTCCTGCACGAAGGCAAAATCTCCGAAATGAAAACCGGCGAAGGTAAAACTCTCGTCGCTACGCTTCCCGCCTATCTGAACGCGCTCGCCGGCCTGGGCGTGCATATCGTTACCGTCAACGACTATCTGGCCCGCCGCGATGCTGAGTGGATGTCGCCCATTTACAAGATGCTGGGGCTTACCGTCGGCGTCATCGTTCACGATCTTGATGACGTGCAGCGCCGCGCCGCCTACGCCGCGGACATCACCTACGGCACCAACAATGAGTTCGGCTTCGACTACCTGCGCGACAACATGAAGTACGATTTGAAAGATTACGTCCAGCGCGATCATCAATTCGCGATCGTCGACGAAGTGGACTCCATCCTGATCGACGAAGCCCGCACGCCGCTGATTATTTCCGGCCCGGCGGAAGAATCCACGGACAAGTACTACCGCATCGACAAAATTATTCCCAAGCTCATTCGCGAGATCGATTACACCATCGACGAAAAGCTCCGCACCGCGACGCTGACCGAAGAAGGCGTGGCCAAGTGCGAGCGCCTGCTGAATCTCGGCAATCTCTACGACCCTGGCAATCTGGAGGTCATTCACCACGTCTATCAAGGCCTGCGCGCGCACGCGCTTTTCCAGCGCGATGTCGATTACGTGGTGAAAGAGGGCGAAGTGGTGATCGTCGACGAATTCACGGGACGCCAGATGCCCGGCCGCCGCTGGTCCGACGGCCTGCACCAGGCCGTGGAAGCCAAGGAAGGCGTGAAGATCGAGCGCGAAAATCAAACGCTCGCCACCATCACTTTTCAGAATTACTTCCGCATGTACAAAAAGCTTTCCGGCATGACCGGCACGGCGGAGACCGAAGCGCCCGAGTTCCACAAAATTTATGGCCTGGACGTGGTGGTGATTCCCACCAACAAACCGCTCATCCGCATCGAAAACTCGGACGTCGTCTACCGCACCGAAGCGGAAAAGTTCGAAGCGGCGGTGAACGGAATCCTGCAGGAGGACGGCACACGCGCCGGCGGTATTCGCCAGTACGTGGAAAGTGGCCAGCCGGTTCTCGTCGGCAGCATCTCTATTGAGAAATCGGAGAAAATCGCCGAGCATCTCAAGAAAGCCGGCATTCCGTTCCAGGTGCTCAACGCCAAGCAGCACGAGCGCGAAGCAAAAATCATCGCGCAGGCGGGACGCAAAGGCGCCGTCACCGTATCGACAAACATGGCCGGCCGCGGCACGGACATTCTGCTGGGCGGCAATCCCGAAGCCATGACGCGTGAGTATTGCCTGAAAAACAGGCTGGCTATGCCCTACGCACCAGCCGCGGCCGTCATCGGCGTCCCGGAATCCGCGGAGACGGCGCAGCAAGCCGATGCGTCCGCCAGCGCCTCCTCGGAGACTAGCACCCCAACAGCTGTCGCCTCAGCGAACCAAACGCAAATTGCCGTGCAAACCGATGGCAACAATCCGGCAAACGGTTCGATTGGCGCCAGCGCTCCGGCCATGGTCCTTTTCCAGCAGGAAGGCAAAATCTTCCAGGCGCCGCTCGATCAGTGGAAACCGATCTTCGATCAATTCGCCGAGCAGTGCCGCGCAGAGCATGACGAAGTGGTAGCCATGGGCGGCCTGCATATACTTGGCACCGAACGCCACGAGGCCCGCCGCATTGATAATCAGCTGCGTGGCCGCGCCGGTCGCCAGGGCGATCCCGGCTCCTCGCGCTTTTTCCTCTCGCTCGAAGACGATCTGCTCCGCATCTTCGGCGGCGATCGCGTCAAATCGCTGATGTATCACCTGGGCATGAAGGAAGGCATTCCCATCGAGTCGCGCCTGATCAGCAAGCGCATCGAATCCGCCCAGGAAACCGTGGAGGCGCAAAACTTCGAAGCCCGCAAGCACCTGCTCGAATACGACGACGTGATGAACAAGCAGCGCGAAACGATTTACTCGCTGCGCCGCACATTCCTCGAAGGCCGCGACCAGAAAGAATTCGTCTTGGAGCGCGCCGAAGCGACTTCCAATTTCCTGGTCGATAGCCACTGCCCACGCGAGCAGCACCCCGATCAGTGGAACATCACGCAATTCAGCAACGAAGTGCTCAATCAATTCGGTTTCGATCTGAAATCCGTGGGCCTCGATCCGCTGGAGTTCAACCACGACCAGCTCGCGGACGAAATGATCGAGAAAATTCACACCCGCTACGAAGAAAAAGAAAAGCTCTTCGGCGCTGAAACACTTCGCTGGCTCGAACGCCACATTCTTCTTGATATCGTTGATGCCCAATGGAAAGACCATCTCCTCAGCCTTGATCACCTCAAGGAAGGCATCGGCCTGCGCGGCTACGGCCAGAAGGATCCGCTCGTCGAATTCAAGAAGGAAGGCTTCATCCTCTTCGAAGACATGATGAACCGCATCGACACCGAATCGGTTCGCTTCCTGTTCCTGATGCAGCCCGCACGCCCGCAGGAAGAGGCAAAGCAGATCGAGCAGCGCCAGCGGCGCCAGCAGCAGAACCTGCAGTTTCAGGCCGGCCCCGCGCAACAGCAGGAAGCGCCCAAGCCAGTCCGCGCCGGAGCCAAAGTCGGACGCAACGATCTCTGCCCCTGCGGCTCCGGCAAAAAATACAAAAAGTGCCACGGCACCGCCGCTTAATCGACAGCCCAGCCAAGCAATCTCCTGAAATGCCGCTTCGACTGTTTGGCACTGTTACAAGCACGTAACTCGTCCTCTAATTGGTACGCCAGCAGGCGCTTCTGTGATAGGCTTTGCGCCAAAGTACTGGGACCCGCTGTCAGCATTCTGGGAGTAATTTCATGGCCACTCTAGTCGCCGGCAGTTGCCGGCGGGTCCAATGCGCGAATCCAATTCCCGCCGCTCTGGCTGCGGAACGCTTGTGCCTGAATCACTTTCTAGACGAAGCTTTTTTGCGCGCCGATCATACTCTGGAACTCTGCCGCGACGGCCGCGCCATTAATGGCTCCGAATTGGAATGGCTGCTGGCCGACGCGCTGGCCATCGTCAATAACCTCGGTGACCGCGCCGCCGCAAACAACTTCGAAATTCGCGATCGCATGCTCGAACTGCTGCTGATCCTCGCGAATCTGCACGAATACGTCGCGCATCATTCGATCCGCCTCGACCGCCTCGCCTGAGGCATTCGTTTATCGCGTGTCCCCGTTTTTTTCATCAGCGATGCCATACGACTCCGCCGCAATCCGTTTGCGAAAGCGTTAATAGTTCCAGCGTTTCGCCATATTGATTTTCCGCCTCCGCGAATACACTCTGAAGGTGCAATCTTGGATCTCGCGGCGTGCCTGAAACGAAAAAATTCGATCCCTTCAAGCCTTCGCAACCGGCGATCCCCGGCGTACCGGCTGCAGCGCCCGTCGTCGCCTCGAAATCAACTGAAGCCGAACCACGTCCCGCGGGCACCGAATATCAGCCCGCGCCGCCGAAAAGATCCATTCCCGCAACCGTGTGGACAATTCTCGGCCTGCTCATTGTTGTTGTCCTCGGCGGCGGACTGTTGCATTGGAGCTTTGGCGCCTCTCCAAAAGCGCAGCCGGACGAGCCTGCTGCTATGGCTCAGCCCGCCTCCGTGGCGCCGGCGCCCAAGCCCGCGAAAAATCTTCCGATGGGGCCGGGGATCATTGCTAGCACGAAAGAGTTGGCGAAGCCGTGGGCCTCGAAACGTTTTCTCTTCAGCAACGCTGTTTCCGGCGGTCCCGTTCCAGCAATGGTCGTGCATCTGCCGAACGGCCAGTATTGGGGCATCTCGATGGTCGAGCCTTTCGGCACGTGCGAGCTGGAATACGTCACCGATCCGCGCGTTCTCGCGTCCGAATATGGTTTTCGCACCAGTCACCCAATGGTTGGCGACCCGTGCACGCATACCGTCTACGATCTGCTTCAGTACGATGGCGGCGCACCCGACGGCGGCTTGGTGCGCGGCGCGATCGTCCACGGCACGGGCGTTCGTCCGCCCCTGGCCATCGAAATCGAAGTAAGCGGCAAGGAAATTCGCGCCATCCGCATGGAATAAATTCGTCTTACCACGCGCCGCTACTTATTTTCCTGTGCCATCCCGAACCCATCCCCGATGCTTGGATCGGGGATGAGTGTGAGGGATCTACTTAGTCCTGCTCCGTGCTGCTTCTGTCGCTCGATCCGTGCGGCCGTCGCGCTTCAGCGCGGCAGCCTTTCGCGGGTTTGCAGTCAAGCAATGTTGCAGCATGAGCGCCGGTCTGTGCCAGAAATTCTCCGCACCCCGAATTGCCCGTTGTGAAGGAACGCGCTACAGTGTTTCAAACGTGTGCGGAAGTTCAGCGCGAGCTAATTGGCTCGAATGATCGGCTGCCACGGCGTGCCACCGCGCGGCCATAGCCGAACGAATACGGAGAATGTGCATGCCCGTCCTGGTTTGGATTGCAGGAGCAGTAATCGTAATCGTCATCGTCGCGGCCATCATCTGGTCGGCGGGTGCAGGACGCCGCGCTGAACAGCAAATCGCCGCTACCCGCCAGGAGCTGCAGTCCTCTCTCGCCACGCAGACGCAAGGCATGAGCGCGCAACTGAATCAGTTGATGCAATCCGTCACTCAGCAGCTCGGTCAAGTTCGCCAGGAGCTGCAGGCCGGAGTGGCATCCAGCGGACAGCTGGCCACCGAGGCGCAGCGAGAAGTTGCGCGTCGTCTGCAATCCTCCACGGATCAGCTCATACAAATGAGCCAACAAATCGGCGAGGTGCAGAAATCCAGCCAGGATCTTTCGCAGGCCGCGCAGACGCTGCAATCGGTCCTCGGCGGCGCGAAAACGCGCGGCACCCTTGGGGAAGTCACGCTCGAACGCCTGCTCACAGACGCGCTGCCGCGTAACGCCTACGAAATGCAGTACAGGTTTGCATCGACAGGCGCCGTTGTCGACGCAATCGTGCGCGGCGGCGAGCGCCTCTTGCCCGTCGATTCAAAATTTCCGCTGGAAGCCTATCGTCGACTCGCTGCGGAGGGCGATGCGGCCCGCCGGGAATTTTCCGTCGCTGTGCGCAAGCATGCCGATTCCATCGCTGAAAAGTATATTCTGCCCGAGGAGCACACCCTTGATTACGCGCTGATGTTTGTGCCGTCCGAAGGCGTCTATTACGAACTGCTGCTGACTGAAGATACCAAGTACGGCCTGCTCGATGAATATTGCCGCGGCAAGCGCGTGTTTCCGGTATCGCCGAACACCTTCTGCGCCTGCCTCGGCGCCATCGCCGTCAGTCTGCAAGGGCACAAAATCGAAGAAAACGCGCGGCACCTGCTGGCTAATCTGGCGGGGCTCAAAAAGCAGCTGGAAACGTTCGGCGACGTATACGAAAAACTTGGAACCCATTTGCGCCACGCGCAGCAAAGCTACGAAGACGCGGACAGCCGCTTGAGCCGCGCTCGCAATTCCGTCGAGCAACTGTCGCAAGGCACCCTGCCCGAAGGCGCGTCGAAAGTGCTCGAAGCAACACTTAGAGACTGAGTTAGCTCCCAGCTCTGCGCGATCAGCCGCGAAATCACAGGGCTGAATACGCCGCAGCGAGCAGCGTGCGAAAATCTCCCGGCGCTGCTTGGTTGAGGATGCGAACAACCTCGCGCTGCTCGAAGTCAATGTTGTGCGGACGTTGCGCCAACCGCCGCGCCAGCTTCTCAATCTCCCGCCGCATCTTGCCCTGCCCGTAAGGCGCGGCCGCCATCAAGTAGCGCGCGGCAATCGCCGGATCGGGCGGCGCAACAACGCGCGCGCGAAACGAAAAATCACCCGAGCGAATTGCCTGCACTTCGATCGATGCCGAATTGTTCGCGCCGCCGCTGGTGCGAACCTCCTCCACATCGCCACGCGCGAACCGCAGCACATCCGGGCTGGTGTTTTCCACCACCAGGTCGAGTTTCGCGGCAGAGCCCTGCACGCGAATCGTAAGTCGTCCCTTATGCTCAGGCAGCAAGGCGGGATGCGGAGTTTCGAACTTCAGCGCAACCAAGATCGTCGACGCGCTCCACTGCACGCCGGGAGCGCTGACAGAAATCGCAGCAATTCCAGGCGCAGCGCCCGGAGGAGGCAGCACCGCCACGCACTCAGGTGATGCAGCGACCACGAGTGAAGTACGTCCGTTGATACTCACGCGATCTGCGCTGGCCTCGCCTTGCAAACCGGGGCCGCAGAGCCAAAAGCTTTCGCGCAGCGAAACCACTGACGGAACACTCACCGACTGTTCACTCGCGCCACTCGCTGGGTCGATCAGCGTCGCCGCTGTTGTGCCCTCGGCTCGCGCCAGCAGAAATGAAGCCTTGGCTGGAGCCGTGAAGCGCGCGCGCCCTGTCGCATCGGTCCGAACGCTCTCGCCGTCGCTCAGGTCCACCCGCACGTCCGGCGCAAGCTTCCCTTGCGGACCAAAGGCCGCTAGCGTCGCGGGATGTGCGGCCATCAACCTCGTTGGCAATACGATCGTCACAGCTGGCGTGGAAAACGGCAGCACTTGCACTTGCGAATCGAATCGCGCCGCGCGAGCGCGCCCCCCTCCGCCTGCCGCCACGCTAGCAAAACAGGCGACAAGCAACAATGCCAGTGGGGTCGCACCTCTTCTTTGGACGCGGCGTAACACGATGTAACCGAGTATAGCGGAATGCGGAACCCGCATCGCGGACCGCTCACGACTGGCGGCAAATCAATCGAGCCGCACCACGAAAGTCGTCAGCTGTTCGTCTGCGCGCAGTTGCGCCGCGAGCTGCTGCGCGGCCTGTTCCGTAGGCAGCCGCCCCACGCGCACACGGTAAAACATTCCCCTGGGAGAATCGTAAGGCACCACGCCGACCGGCGAATAGCGCGTGGACAGCGCGGCGCGCAGCCGCTCCGCATTCGCTTCCACAGAAAATGCTCCAATTTGAACGCCGAAAAATCCCTCCCCCGGACTCGGCCCGGAGACCACGTCCAGCCGCACCGGCGCGGTTCCCGCTCCCAACATGCCCAGCGCCTTCGCCGCGGAGTACGAAAGATCGATGATGCGGTTGTTCACGAATGGCCCACGATCGTTGATGCGCACTTCGATCTGCCGTCCATTCGCCAGATCGGTCACCTGCACGATCGAGCCGAACGGCAGCGTGCGGTGCGCCGCGGTGAGTTGATACATATCGTAAATTTCGCCGTCCGATGTGCGATGCCCGTTGAACGGAACGCCATACCACGACGCCACACCTTCCTCAACGTATTGCCCTGGAATGGCTGGTTGGCGTTCAACGGCTGGCGGCGCGCCGGAAGGCGCGGGAAATTGCCCGCCGGGTTGTTGCGCCGAACTCGGTGGATTCGGAGGATACGCTTGCGGCTGCGGCGCGGGCGCCGGAGCCTGCGTTGTGTAAGTGCGATGCGCGCATCCGGCAACCAGCGCGGAAATCGCCAGCACCAACGCAAAGCAAAAAGGAACCGATCGGCGGGAGGGACACTTCTCAAATCTCTCGGCGCATTCATTCTTGAATGCTGCGCGTCGCGCAAGAACGCTCACGAAATATCCCGGTTCACACGGTTGAACACAGTTCGGTATTATAGGAATGTGTCCATTCTCTAGCAAGGAAGCGATTTGCCTCTCTCACCGCGCGCCCGCTTTAAACTCGAGCGCCTGCAAAAACAACTGAGCGGCTTCTTCAGCGGCCAGAAGGCAGCGCCGCGGCCGAAAATCTGTCCCGCGTGCGGAACTCTGGTAGGCGCCACCGCCACGCGCTGCCATCAGTGCGGCGCGAGCCTCACCTTTGGGCTAGCTGCTGCCAGCAAGTCGATTGGGAAGCTGCTTCCCGAAACCGCGCCGGTCACCTACTCCATCCTGACCATGTGCTGCGCGATTTACGTTGCGACGCTAATCGTCACCGTGCGGCAAACGGGTTTTGCCATGCCCACCGGCGGCCTCTTCGGAGTCTTCAATCTCGGCGCAATCAGTAGCCGCGTGCTCGTTGCGGCGGGCGCGTCGTTGCCGCTGGCATACAACCTCCACGAACCGTGGCGCTTTCTAACCGCCGTCTTCTTGCACGCCAGCATCCTTCATATTGGCTTCAACATGTGGGTGCTCATGGACATCGGCCCGGCGGTCGAGGAAATGTACGGTTCCGCTCGGTACTTTTTCATTTTCGTGGTGACTGGCGTCGGCGGTTACGTTCTGAGCAGCTTCTTCGGCAATTTCAGCATCGGCGCATCGGGCGCGCTGCTGGGACTCATCGGCGTGCTGCTGGCCATGTCCGTGGGCCGGAAAAGCTCCGGAATGCAGATGCTGCGCAGCCAAATGATCCGCTGGCTGATTTACATCCTGGTGTTCGGACTAGTGATGCGCGGCATCGACAATTACGCCCACGTCGGGGGGTTCATCACGGGATTCATCCTCGGCAAGCTGATGGCCAGCCGCCCGCCCGCTTCCACCGAAGAGCGCAAGCGCGCTTACGCCATGGGATGGGCTGCGGGCCTCGCCGTGGTGGTCAGCTTTGCCATGGTTTTCTGGGGAATTTTCGTTCCGCGCTAGCCGCCGAAGTATACGCCCGCCCCCATGGCTCAGCGCTCCGCCTCCGGGCACCTCTAATTTTTAATTCTTCGGGAAAGCGGGTCATTCTGAGCCGATCCGGTGAGGAGCAGCGAAGAATCTCTCCGAAGGTTCGTCCGAATCGCGTTCAAAACCCAGCGCCTGCTCCTTGCGCGCCCGGCAACCATCAGCGTTACTCCTGCGCAGGCGCTTCCGTGTGCAGCTGACGCGAAACCACGATGCTGTAATGCAGCCCCGAAATGATCACAAAGGCAGCCACCAAGTAGCTGCAAATGTGCCGTGCAATCCACAAAGCTTCCGGACGCCAGATCGTCAGCACCAGCACCATCACGATCAGCAGGATTTCGAAAGTTGTCGTCGCCTTGCCCCAGATGCTCGGCGGAAACGGACGATATCCCACCACCAGCAGAATCACCGCGCAGGCGATCAACAGCAGCACGTCTCGCCCTAGAACCAGAATCGCCAGCCACCAGCCGATTTTCCCTTTCAGGGCCAGCACGAAATAGGAAGACGACAGCAGCAGTTTATCCGCGAGGGGATCGAGGTACGCGCCCAGCGGCGTGCGCTGATTCAAGTTGCGAGCCAGCAGGCCGTCGAGGCCGTCGCTGAAGCCCGCGAGCACCAGAATCCCCAACGCCACTGTGTAACGTTCGTATTTAATCGCGATGATAAAAAAAGGGAGAAACGCGAGCCGCAGGAAGGTCAGCTGGTTCGGAACTGTTAGGATTTGGCGTTTCATTGGATCGGCCCCGTCGCCGCGGAATGCACGGCTTCACGCAGATGATCGATTTCAGACGAACTGCGCAAGATACTCCATCAGCGAACGTCCCACCTTCTTCTCAAACATTCCCGCCATCGAGGGAATCGACCCGTGCGGCTCGTCGAGCGCGATTCGTTCGATCCGCAGCATCGGGAAAAATAGCGTCGGCAAGCCGATGCGGTCGCCCTCCGGATGCAAAATCTGCCTCACGAAATCGTCGAATGAGCCCAGATCGATTCCGCGCAGCGTCACGCCCGCGTTCGAAACGTCCAGCAACTCGCCCCATACGCGCTCTTTCGGGCTGTGCAGACTTACCACCACGATTGAATGCGGATCCATCGCCGTTCCTCAATCTCCCGCCAAAATCCCGGTTACTCACATGCTATCGCAGAGGACCGCTCGCCGCACGTATTCCCCACGCGGGTTTCTACCACGATTTTCCTGCGTGTGGCGCCAACTTCGACACAAGAGTTTATATGGAAATCGTCCTCAGCTGTGCCGCGACGCGCAGCCGCGCCTCCGTCACCTTCTGGACGCTTTCAGCGGTTTCGCCGGGGGCCACTTCGAGCAATTCCAGCCCCTCCGGCGTCACTCGAATCACCGCCACGTCGGTCACGATCAGATCCACCACGCCGACGCCCGTCAGCGGCAGAGTGCATTGCTTCACGATTTTCGCCTCGCCTTCTTTCGTGGTGTGCTCCATGGCGATAATCACGCGCTTCGTGCCAGCTACCAAATCCATCGCCCCGCCCATGCCCTTCAGCATTTTGCCGGGTACCGCCCAGTTGGCCAGACTGCCCTTTTCATCCACCTGCAGCGCGCCAAGCACGCTCACGTCGATGTGCCCGCCGCGAATCATCGCGAAAGAATCGGAGCTGGAAAAATAACAGCTGCCGGGAATCTCCGTCACCGGTTCCTTGCCTGCATTGATCAGGTCAGGATCATCCTCGCCTTCGTACGGATACGGCCCTATTCCCAGCATCCCATTTTCCGATTGCAGAATCACTTCGACGCCAGCCGGCAAATAATTCGGGATCAACGTGGGAATCCCGATGCCCAGGTTCACGTAAAAACCGTCGCGCATTTCCTGCGCCACGCGCCGCGCGATCGATTCTCGTTTGTCGATTTGCATTTGCACAGGCATCGCTGTCCGCCGGTTACTCGATTCGCTTTCGCTTCGGACCAGGTTCCGTGGGCTTGCGGTAATTCGTGCCCTGAAAAATCGCGTCCACGTAAATTCCCGGAGTGTGAATTGCATCGCCATCAAGCTGCCCCAGCTCGACCAGCTCTTCCACTTCAGCGATCACGTAATCCGCAGCCGTGGCCACCACCGCGTTAAAATTCCTCGCCGTCTTGCGGTACACCAGATTTCCCCAGCGATCACCTTTCCACGCCTTCACGAATGCGAAATCGCCTCGCAGCGCGGGCACCAGAATGTGTGGCCGGCCGTTAAACTCGCGCACTTCCAGACCTTCGGCGACCATCGTTCCATACCCTGTCGGCGTGAAAAACGCAGGAATGCCTGCTCCCGCAGCGCGCATCCGCTCCGCCAGCGTCCCCTGCGGATTCAGCTCCATCTCGATTTCGCCGCCGAGCGCCAGCTTTTCGAACGTCTTATTGCTGCCCACGTAGCTGCCGATGAATTTCTTCACCTGCCGGTTGCCGATCAGCAGTCCGTTGCCGTAACTGTCTGTGCCGGGATTGTTCGAAACGAGCGTCAGACTTTTCGTGCCCTGGCGCATCAATGCGTCGATCAGATTTTCCGGGACGCCGCACGAGCCGAACGCGCCCATCAGAATCGTCGCGCCATCTTTCACGCGCCCGATCACCGCGTCCGCATTTGCCACGCGCTTATCCATGCACCGTTCCTGGATGCTCAAAGCCGCTCAAACTCTACTATTCAAAACTGGGTATTTTACTACGATTTGTGAACAGTTCGCCGAGTCTGCGGGCGAGACCTACGGCGTGCGCCGGCTGATGCCGCTCCGCGCTGCATCTTTCAGCGCGCCAATCAGCCGCGCCACATTTGCCGCAGCTTCTTTCGCATTCCGCGCCTTTTCGATCTCCGCCACAATCGCCGACCCAACCACCGCCGCATCTGCAATCCCGCCCAGCACCGACACATGCCCCGGCTGCGAAATCCCGAATCCCACAGCAAGCGGCAGCTTCGTAAGTCGCCGCACCCGCCGCGCCAGTGCCGGCAAATCTTCCGGCAGAGCGTCGCGCGTTCCGGTCACGCCTGTGCGCGAAATCAAATACAAAAATCCGCTGGAACATTCCGCGATTTTCGCAATTCGCTCGTCTGTGGACGTTGGCGCGGCCAGGAAAATCGTGTCCAGCCCGGGCGCGTGCATCGTCGCGCGATACTCGCCAGCTTCTTCCAGCGTCAAATCCGTGGCCAGCACTCCGTCGGCGCCCGATGCTGCGGCCGCGCCGGCGAATTTCTCGACGCCCATCTGCAAAATCGGATTGAAATAGCTGAATAAAATCAGCGGCACTTGCGTCCGCGTTCGCACTCTGCGAACCAGCTCGATCACTCCGGAAAGAGTCGTTCCTGCGTGCAACGCGCGTTCGCTGGCGCGCTGGATTGTAGGGCCATCCGCCACCGGATCGCTGAACGGCACGCCCAATTCGATCACGTCCGCGCCCGCCTCCGCCGCGGCAATCACGATCTGCTCGGTAGCATCGAGCGACGGATCGCCCGCCGTGACGTAAGCGATCAGCCCAAGCTCGCCGCGCGACGAAAGCTCGCGAAAGCGTTCGGCAATTCGGCCACTGCCTGCGGATTTGGATTCAGATTGCTGCGGCGAGCTCAGCGCGATCGCCGGCTGCGAAGTAGGAGTCTTAGACATAGCGTGAAAGGGTTTCCATATCTTTGTCGCCGCGCCCGGAGAGGTTTACAATCACGAGTTCGCTCTTCTTCATTTTCGGAGCGCGGTGAATCAACTCCGCCACCGCGTGCGCTGACTCCAGCGCAGGAATGATGCCTTCGATGCGCGCCAATGTTTTCGCCGCGTTGATCGCATCCTCATCGCTCACAGCCGTGTATTCCGCGCGACCAATGTCGGCCAGCCAGGCGTGCTCCGGACCAATCGCCGGATAATCGAGCCCCGCGGAAATCGAATGCGTCGTGGCGATCTGCCCGTCCGTCGTCTGCAGCACGTAGCTGTAAGTTCCCTGCAAAACTCCCGGTCGCGCGCCCGTAAATCCCCCCGTAGCTGCCAGCCGCGCCGCGTGTTCGCCAAGAGTATTTCCGCGTCCGCCGGCTTCCACGCCCACCATTTTCACCGATGCGTCGGCGAGAAACGCGTTGAAAAGCCCGATCGCGTTCGAGCCGCCGCCGACGCAGGCAAACAGCCAATCCGGCAGCCGGTTTTCTTTCTTCAATATCTGTTCGCGCGCCTCTTCACCAATCACCTTGTGAAAATCGCGCACGATCTGCGGATAGGGATGCGCGCCCAGCACCGAGCCAAGAAGATAATGCGACGTGCGCACGTTGGTCACCCAATCGCGCATTGCTTCATTGATCGCATCTTTCAGCGTGCGGCTGCCCGCATCCACGCCAATCACTTCCGCGCCCAGCAGCCGCATCCGATTCACGTTGAGCCGCTGCCGATCCATGTCCTCGGTGCCCATGTAGACAGTGCATGTAAGCCCGAGCCGCGCGGCAACTGTCGCCGTTGCGACGCCGTGCTGCCCTGCGCCCGTCTCCGCGATCACGCGCTTTTTGCCCATGCGCACGGCGAGCAATCCCTGTCCTAGGCAGTTGTTGATCTTGTGCGCGCCGGTGTGCAGTAGGTCTTCGCGTTTGATGTAAATTCGCGCGCCGCCCAAATGCGCGGTCAGACGCTCGGCCAGTTGTAGCGGCGTAGGACGCCCCGCGAAATCGTGCAGCAGCGTATCGAGTTCCGCATGGAATTTCGGATCGGCGCTCGCTTCCGCATAGACGCGTTCCAACTCTTCGAGAGGCGCCACCAGCGTCTCCGGCACATACCGCCCCCCATAGGGGCCATAGCGCCCCCTGGTATCCGGCACAGCTTCCAATACCGATGGTGCGATGCTGCTCATGTTCGAATCCTTTGCGCTTCTTTTACGGCGCGAGCAAATGCCTTCAGCCGCGCAGCGTCTTTCTTCCCGGGCTTCGCTTCCACGCCGCTCGAAACATCCACGGCATACGGCTCTGCAGCGCGAATCGCGTCACCCACATTTTCAGGCGCCAATCCGCCAGCCACAAATATCTTTCCGTATGGCTTTGCGCGACGAGCCATTTTCCAATCGAACGTCTTGCCCGTTCCGCCGCGAAGCTTTCGATCGAATCCGTCGAGCAGCAGCGCGCTGGCGCGCCGGTAGCGCGAAACCTCCGCCGCGCGAAACGGCCGCTTCACACGCACCGCTTTGATCACCGGCAGCTCGCGCTGCAGATGCGCCACCGTTTCGGGCGTCTCGTCGCCGTGCAATTGCAAGTAATCGAGGCCGACCATACGCGCGACCTCCAGTATCTTCTCTTCCGGTTCGTTCACGAATACTCCGACGGCCGCAATTCCCTTCGGCAACCGCTTGACGATCGCGCGCGCTTTCGCCGGCGTAACGTAACGTGGGCTGCCGGCATAAAAATTGAATCCCAGAAAGTCCGCGCCGCTTTCAATCGCCCGGCGCGCGTCAATCCAATTCGTAATGCCGCAAATTTTCACGCGCACTCGCCGCATCTCCGCCCGCGTCAAACCGCCTCGCCGTTCGCATTTCCATTGACGGGTGCCCCATGCTCGTTTCGTGAGCGTGGGGCTTTTGAATTTTCTTGCTTTCCCCCAATCAACTCGCGCAACGGCGCTCCAGGATCAGCCGCGTTCATCAAATGCTCGCCGATCAAAAACGCGTCGAATCCCGCGCCGCGCAAACGCGCCAGATCGTCATGCGAACGCAGCCCCGATTCGCTCACGGCGATGCACTCATCCGGGATCGCCTCAATCAATTCCAGAGAAGTTTCGATGCGCACCGTGAAATCGCGCAGGTCGCGGTTATTCACGCCAATGATGCGCGCTCCCGCTGCAATCGCGCGATCGAGTTCCTCGCGCGAATGAACCTCCACCAGCGGCTCGATGTTCAGCGTGCGACCCAGTTCGATCAACTCGCGCAGCAAATTATCCTCCAGCACAGCCACAATCAGCAGAAAAGCGTCCGCCCCTGCCGCTCGCGCTTCCCACACCTGCCACGGATCGACGATAAAATCCTTGCGCAGCACTGGAATCTGCGTGACCTGGCGCGCCGCTTTCAAATCCGCCAGCGAACCCAAAAAAAAATCCTCCTCGGTCAGCACCGAGAGTGCCGCGGCGCCCGCCCGTTCCACTACCGGTGCAAGTTCCGCAGGCGCGTACTCCGGACGAATCAGCCCGCGCGAAGGCGAAGCTTTTTTCAGCTCGGCGATCACGTTGATTGCATCGCGTCTAAGCGCACCGGCAAAATCACGGGGCGCTCCGGCTTTCTCCACCGCATATTTCAGCGCCACTTCCGGCAGCACGCGCTTCCGGTGCGACACCGATTCGCGCCGCTTCTCGACAATGCGGTCGAGGATGTTCTGCTCGCCTGAAACAGTTTTCATGTGCGAAAGCGCCAGTCTATTCGCCCCGGCACACCGATTTTACCCCGAAGTGCACCCTAAACCGCGGGAGATCGGCAGAATCACATGCGAATGGCGCGGCCGTCGGAGAGTCAGTTTGGCTGGCCGTCAACGGCAGCTGCGCGTTTGCCTTTTCCTCAACGGCGGCCGACCGCAATAGAAATTACGTCGTTGGCTGGTGCTGAGTCTTGAGCGGCAGCTTCAGCGCATGCACGATGTCCGGCCAAAATTCTCGCAGCACGTCAAATCCGGCGTCGTTCGCAATCCCGATCGCGCCACTTTCTACATAAGGACCTAGGCCATGTGCGCGGCTTCCATGATACGTGCTGCTCAGCGCGACTGTGGTCGCCGTTCCCAGCCACTCCGTGTAGTTGAACTCTGGAGCGCCGTCCTCGTTGTGCGCGATCATTACGTGCACGAGCGCGTGCGTCACGCGCCGGAATGTCCCGCCCCGACCCAGCCGGTAATAGCGCGGGTCCTGCGAAAATACCGTCGGGTATGTTAAGTCTTTAAAAAAAGCGGCAGAGGCCTGGTCTGCCAGGTTCGCGCCGAAACGCTTTCCGTACCCGCCGAGTTCTTGCCCGTACTTGGGATCGCCGTCTTCCGCCTGATCGATTCCCGCGTTGAACGCTGCCGATACAAACGTTACCGGGTTCGTGAAGTCCGCAACGAACAGTTTGGCCTTCTCTTTCCTGGTCAGCGTGCAAAGAAGCGCTCCAGGCTTATACGTGGCGCCGTGAACCGTCCTTACTTCCAGTTTCTTCCCGAAAAATCCCACTACGTCCGCCAGCGGACCCTGATAATCCTGCCACTCAATCATCGGCGCTGGTTGGATACACGGCGCAGGTGGCACCTGCGAGGTCGGCATTGTGGGAAGCGTCGGCGACGAAGGCGGGGGAACTTGCGGAGCGCCGCCCGTTTGCTGAGCGTATGCTGCGCCGCACCCAAGTAGTGCGACGACTACTATGAATTTTGACCCGATGGAACCTGCGACGGCGGCTCTGTTAACCGCCTCTCGCAAATTCGTCGCCATGCGTGACGGTTTCGGGGTATGCGCCTGCGCCCAGTTCATAAAGGTCCAATCCCTGGCGCTCGCCTTCCGCGGCGACGCGCTGGGGAACGAAGCGATTGAGAAGCCAATTCGAGCAATATGCCAACGGGAAAATCAGACCTACCAACGTCGCAATTCCGATTAGCTGCGCGAGCCATTGGCCGGACCGTCCGGCCACCATTTCGCCGGTGGATTCGAACGCGCCCGCGGGAACTCGCGCGAATATCGCCACCGATAGAAGTCCCCAAATGCCTCCCACCGCAAACGTCGAAATCGATCCGCCCGGATCGTCGACGGCCAGGTGCAGCTCAAACCATTCCACGGAAAGAGCCACCAGAGCACCGGCAACGATGCCGATCGCTACCGACGCGAGCGGCGCCACGAATGCGCATCCGGCGCTGCTTGCCACCAGCCCGCCGGTCCAACCGTTCGCGGTCAGCGAAGCATCCGGACGCCCAAATCGCGTGCTGGTGATCACGGCTACAGTCAGACCCGCAGCCGCAGCCGAAAGAGTCGTGTTCACTACAACCAGCACCACATGCCCCGGAGGCACGCCGGCGTAAAGCATCGCTCCCGCTGAATTGAGACCCCACCATCCGACCAGCGCGAGTGCGCAGCCGAATAGAATAAAGATCGCGTTATGTCCGGGAATCGCACTCGGCAGGCCATCCAGCGTATATTTTCCCTGCCGCGGACCGAGAATCCATGCGATTGCCAGCGCTGCCAGTCCTCCGACCGCGGCAATCGCGCCCGATCCACCTGCGTCGATCAATCCGCGCCCCAGCCCATAATTCCGGCCCAATCGCTGGAGCCATCCGCCGCCCCACGCCCAGTGCGCAAAAATCGGAAATGCAATGCCGGTCAGAAGCGCGGTCGAAATGCACGCCGCCACCAGCCTCCATCGGTCCGCGCCGCTGCCAAGCGGAATCAATGCCAGGATTCCCACGCTGACCATTCCGAGCAGCGCCGCAAGCGAGGCGGGAGAGCCGTCCAGCGGCAAATGCCGCAGGAACAGAGGTCCATTCCCCAACCAGCTCCAACTCTTGCCACCCATGATCACTGCGTGTGAGGGCAAACCGGAAAAGCCCTCCAGCGCTTCGCCCCAGATGAAATACACCAGCACAGCCACGGAAAAGACACATAGCGAAGTCATCATGGAGTGCGCCGCGCTGCGCAGCCTGCCAAGACCGGTGTTCATTAGCGCCAAGCCGACGGCCGCCAGCGGCACCAGGCAGATCAACATAAGACACAGCACAGACGCGGCAATCGAGAAAACTGGAACCCCCTCGACGCCGGGCATCAGCGAACTTCACCCGGCGAAAACAGGTGCGCCCGCACTACTAAGCCGAAGCCAAGAATTTCCACCAGCATCCCCGCGACCACGAAAGACGCGCGGGCGCCCAGCGATGGCAGCAGCACTATCGCCATGAGCACAATCAACCATCCCGCCAGCAATAGGAGAAATCCCAGAAGCTTCACGAGTGCGCCTCGAAAGGGCAAAGAACCAGCGTAAGCCTAGCATTCGCTAGGCTCGCACATCCATCCATTTCTTACCGCATTTTTGTGAAGATCGTGGCGCGCAACAGCGTACCAGCACCACTTTTGCGAATCGCCTATTGTGACTGTGAATCTAGAGGCGGCATCACAGTCACGGTGACCGGCTGCTCGAGTCGAAAGTCCAGCTTGGTTTCCGAGGGGATTCTCACCTGGCCCCCGTGCGTTGCGCCTTGATAGACGCCGCCGCCCGCGGCGCCCACTCCCGCGCCAATCGCCGCGCCTCTGCCGCCGCCTGCGATGGCTCCGATAAGTGTGCCCAACACTGCGCCCACGCCAACCTTTTTGGCGGTTTCCTTCCCTTGCGACGCGCCATTCAGGCTGTACGTGCTGCTCACCAGCGGGTACGACTGCCCCTGAAATTCCATTTTCACCAGTTCCAGATGGAGTTCGCTCTTGCCGGTGAATTTGCCCGAGGAGGTTGCGCTCACCAGCCGCACATACACGTCCGCGTCTTTCGGAACCGCTACGCGATCGCCCACCACCAGCGGCTGGTCGAGCGAAGCATGAAAAATTTCTCCCGGCTGGTTTACCGACGAATCCACGCTGTCGATCATGCGGATCGTGATCGTCGTTCCCGCGGAAATTTGCATTTGCTGCGGTGCAGGAGGTGGTGGCGCAGCCGGAGCGCCCGATGGTGCTGGCTGGGGTGCGGGCGCGGCTTCGGGCGCTTGTTGCTGCGCGGAATCGGAAGGCGGCGGGGGCGACACTACCGGCTGGCCCGCGGCCTGCGCCTCCATTTCATCAGTCGGCTCGATTGGCGCCCTATCCTGGTCCGTGGGTTGGGCGGTTTCTGTATTTTTATCCTGCGAACGAAGTTTCTTGCTCCGCTCGCGGCGTTCTTTTTCGCGTGCGCGCTCCTGCTTGCGTGAACTTTCCATCTTCGCTGCGGGCAACGGTTCCGGTTGCGGAGGCGCCGCTTGCGAAGGCGCGGGCATCGCTACAGGCCCCGGAACGGTCGCGGGCTCGTTCGAAGCGAGCATTTGTGCCGAAGTGCTGTCCACGGAAATCTTGTCATTCACGCGCACGACTCCCGCCATCTGCGAGGCGATCTTGTACGCGTCCAGATGCGCGGCATCGTTCGGCGCCGTCCCGCTCAGAGTTACTTCGCCGTTGCTCGCGGTGACTTGCAGGTTTGCATCTTTCAGCTGCGGATCGGAAAACATCTGCGCCTTAATATTGGTAACGAGAGCCGCGTCGTTCGCCTTGTGCGCGCACCCAGCCGCGAGCGCGATGGCGAGCGCCGCGATCGCAATGATCGGTCTCTGGCGCATTCACTTTCTCCTTGTCGGTTTCCGCGGCCGCTGTCGCGATGGCCCACACCATCGCTGCTACTCGCGGCCTGCGCGTTTCAGTCTACTACGATGCAACCTGAATCCGTCGCGCTGTCCGCCCCATGGCGGTTCCGAGGTTCCTCCAGGTGTTTACAAGTGCAACACATCACACGGGCCGGTGACGCAAGTCACAGAGCAACTTTCCGTTAACCTTTACCCTCGCTCCGAACATCGCGCGTGGGCGTTGTAATTCACAGCTGATGCACTGGGCATGCGCGCTCCGTTTTTTGAAGCGCTTAGCGCCAATTTGCGAATCGGCCCAGTAAATCGGCCGCAATCGCAGCGATGTCGCGGATGCACTCAGTCCGCGCAGGATGTTGAAAAAGGAGACTCAACACAATGAGCACGCCACCGAATGGGCCGGCCAGGAGCCTGCTTTCCAGACCCGCAATATTCTTCTCAATCCTCCTGTCGCTTGTCTTGTACGTTCCTTCCGCAGGCGCCGTCCCCAGCTTCTCGCGCCAGACCGGCTTCCCATGCAGTTCCTGCCATACCACGCCACCGGAACTCACTCCGCTCGGCAGAATCTTCAAATTGAGCGGCTATACTCTGGCTGGCACCGGCATGAGCAAGATTGAGAAGAAACGGCAAGGGAAAGAAACCGGCCTGGAACTGCTGGCCACGTTGCCGCTTTCTGTTTTCTTCGAAACGTCATTCACTTCCACCAATAAGCCGCAGCCCGGCTTGCAGAACGGCAGCTTCGAGTTCCCGCAAGACGTGTCATTATTCCTGGCTGGCGAGTGGTCCACGCACGTTGGCAGCTTCGTGCAATTCACCTATGACGCGCAGGACGATCACTTCACGTGGGACAACACCGACATCCGCTACGCGAATTCTGGAAAGTTTCTTGGCAAGGATCTGATGTACGGCATCACATTCAACAACAACCCCACGCTGGAAGACCTATGGAACTCGACGCCCGCGTTCGGGTTTCCGTTCGTCTCCAACGATTTTGCGCCCAGCCCCTCCGCGGCGGTGCTTGTAAACGGCTCGCTGGCGCAAGATGTCGCTGGCGCGGGCGGGTACGGCATGTGGGATAATCACTTCTATCTCGATGCCACGCTTTACCGCTCAGACCATATCGGCGCGGCGCAGCCGTTTGACGGGGCTGGCTATCCCATCAACATCCAGGGCGTGGCTCCCTACTGGCGCTTCGCCGTGCAAGACACTATGGGCAATAACTATATTGAAGTCGGCACCTACGGCATGCACGTGAAATCGACTCCCAATTTCGTCACCGCCGCCCTCAGCGATGGTTACGACAGCTACACCGATGTCGCCGCCGATTTTCAGTTCGACCGCACCATTCCGCAGTTGCAGAATGACGTTCTCTCCGTCCGCGGCACCTACATCCATGAAAACTCCTCCCTCAACGGTACTTTCAACCAGGGTGGCTCCGATTTCGTTAATCACCACCTCAACACCGTTCAGGCCAACGTCGAGTATCACCGCGGCAATCGCTACTCGGGCGCTTTCGGCTGGTTCAATACCACGGGTACGGCCGATCCCACGCTGTTCGCCGCGGGAACTCCCATCAGCGGCAGCACTACCGGAAGCCCAAATAGTGACGGCTACCTCCTGAATTTGTCCTGGTGGCCTGCCCAGAATATCGATGTGGCCGCCCAGTACACCGGCTACCTGAAGTTCGATGGAGGCGGCACCAATTACGACGGTTCCGGGCGCAATGCATCGGACAACAACACGCTCTATCTTTTGGCACGCTTCCTGTTCTGATGGAAGAAAGGCTCTGAGTTGCAATGAGGACCGAAGCAAAAACTAAATTCCCAAGATCGGGAGGCGTTCCTATGAATCGGAAGAGATCGACATTCGGAAAGTTTGCGGCCCTCGCAGCGGCGATGGCTGCTCTCGTCCTGGGGTTGATGATCGCGCGAACAGCCACGGCGAATTCGTCCGCCGCGGCTCGCGCGGCCGCTCAGGATTCGGGAGTGATCAGCGGCAAAATATTTTTCAAGGGCACGCCTCCCAAGCGCGGCGTGCTCGACATGTCCGGCGATCCCGTTTGTGCCGGAGAACATAGCGAGCCCGTGCTCGCGCCGGACGGCGAGGTCAACTCGAATGGCACCCTGCCCAACGTCTTTCTCTACATCGAAAGTGTGCCAGGCAATTTCCACACGCCTCCTCCAGCCACTCTCGATCAAGTCGGCTGCATGTACGAACCGCACGTTCTGGGCGTGATGGTCGGACAGGAACTGCTGATCGTCTCCAAAGATCCCACCACGCACAACGTGCACTTCATGTCCAAAGTCAACAGGGCCTGGAACGAGACGCAGCTTCCCGGCGCTCCTCCGCTGGTCCACAAATTCTCGCACCCCGAGATCATGATTCTCGTGCACTGCAATCATCATCCCTGGATGCGCGCGTTCCTCGGCGTAAGCAGCAATCCGTTCTTCGCCGTCACCGGTGACGATGGCGCCTTTTCGATCAAAGGCCTTCCTCCTGGCGAATACACGCTCCATGCCTGGACCGCCACCTTCGGTGCCCAGGAACAAAAAATCACCGTGCGCCCCGGCGAAACCGCCGAAGCCAACTTCACCTTCAAATAGATTTCGCACTGAGGCCGCGCCACCGTACGCGGCGCATCTCGGCTCGATAGCGGCGCTGGTCCTGGCAATCAAACCTACCCCGTTTGCCAGCCCAGCGCCGCGGTCTTTTCTCTCGGCTGCATTATCGCGCGTCCCCGCACCGATTCCCGTTTGCATTATCATGTACGTACGAGGCCGAACATCGAGCCGCACGCCGACATGATCCCGACAACTACGCTCGAAACTGCGCGGCTGCTGCTGCGGCCCATCGAACTGGCCGATGCCGAGCAAATTCAGCAGGAGTTTCCTCGGTGGGAAATCGTCCGCTATCTCAGCACGCGCGTTCCGTGGCCATATCCGCCAGATGGAGCGCTCGCGTTCATTCGCGATGTCGCTCTTCCATCTACGGCGCGCGGCGAGGGGTGGTTGTGGACGCTGCGACTCAAGTCCGATCTGGAGCGAATCGTCGGAGGGATCGATCTGTACGCGAACGAACGCGACAATCGCGGCTTTTGGCTGATCCCGGAGTTGCGTGGCTGCGGACTGATGACCGAAGCCGCGGATGCCGCCACGGAGTTTTGGTTCGAGGTGCTGAAGTTTCCGGTACTGCGCACTTCGAAAGCGACTGCCAACATTGCGTCGCGGCGAGTTTCTGAAAAACAGGGCATGCGGATGATCGGCAGGGATGAACGCGACTACGTGTCCGGCCGCCTCGCCACCGAGATTTGGGAAATCACCGCCGAGGAGTGGCGCGCCCGGAAACGCAACGTGTGATACGGCGCGAAGAGGCAGGCTGCGGCGAAGATAGGGCGAGTTCGCGTGATCTTTTGGGCTTCGAGAAATGGCGGAAATGGGCGCCGGGAGGCTTGGCGGATGTGTATCGATCTGCGCTGCACCCGGCGCTTTGTTTTCAACGAGTTGCATCGTGCGTGGGCCGAACATGTATCGATCTGCCGCACGGGCGCTTTCGCGTTTACATCCCAGGTTCATGACTGCGGCTCGCGAGATGATCTGACGCGCGATGCCGGGGCGATCAACTGGCCATCATCGTTCAGGCGGGCGTAGAGTTCGACGGCGCGGACGATGGTCATCGCGTCGGGCTCGACCACGGACGCTTTCGAGATGATACGGGCGAGGGCTCCTCGAAGGCCGCGATTGCGGTGGGCGAAAAGTCCCACGGCGTAGGCGTGACGGTAGAGGGCGGCGCGTCCGGGAAGTTTGTATTCAGTGGTGATGGACGAGATGCAGTCCCAATCGAGAAGCGCTTGCTCGATTTCTTCGCGCTTGGGATGGCGGCAGACACTGCATTTGCGAGAGTGATAGGAAAGCTCCGAGGCGCGACGTGAAGCGGCGGGCTCCCGGCGAAAGGGCGGGGCTTGCTGCGGCATGTTGTTGAATCCTCCTGTTTCGAACTTCCTCCTAATTTCTGATACTTCGCGCGAGCCGCTGACTCGGCGACGCCGATGGGCTGGCATTCGCCGAACCGTCAAGCAAAGGTAGCTGTAGAGGATGGATTTCTCTACTGGTCGAAGGTGCAAAAAGGTACAGGTGGGCTGACCTGTACTTCGGAGGCGAGACGGGCTGTAGCGCACCCGCGGGCTTACTCGTGACTAAGGGGGGCTGCATATCGGAATCGAATCTCTTTCTCAGGGGGCGAGGGAATGACGCGTCGGCAAAAGCTTGTGCCGCCCCTGAAAGGGGCTATGGGATTCGAGCAGAGCCTGTTTCCGCGGCTTACGCCGCGGGCCAGGCTGTGTCGCCCTGGCGGGCTCAGGATGAAGCGGGACCTCGGATGGCGCGGGGGCTTGTGTCGCGTTGGGACGCGCGCTGGTTTCGGGCAGCGGGTTTGGGCGCAGCAAAGCTTACATGAGGCTTCCTTGCGGTGATATGCACACGGATGGCGGCCCAGGTCATCCGTCTCCTAGAGCGGCGGCAAAAACATTGTGCCGCGCCTGAAGGGGCTTCAGGATTCGAGGCGTTTTCCCGCGGCTTACGCCGCGGGCCAGGCTCTGTCGCCCTAGCGGGCTCAGGATGAAGCGGGACATTTTGTATCGCGCGTTCTAAACCGCTATTGGAAACGGAACCTCGGATGGCGGTGGGCGGGTGTCGCGTCGGGATGCTCGCAGCTTGCAGTTGAACGGTTGGGCGTAGCAAAAGTTACATAAGGGGCTTACGTAAGGCTTGCGGCGATTTGCAGGAGGGCGGCGGCGAGGTCGTCCGTCTTCGAGAGCTGCGGCGTGTGATCGGTGTCGAGATCGAAGGCGGCAGTGCATCCGTTTTCGGCAATCATGCGGCGCTGCAAGGGCGGCGGGACGGCTCGGTCGCGCGCACAGGCCACGTAAAATTTCTTGATGCCATCGAGCGCACGCGGCGGGATCGAAACCGGCGTGACGAACGGAGCCAGCGGTTGCGGGCGTTGATGGGCGATCGCCCACACCGCAAGCGCTTCGGTGCAGCAGGCGTAGAGCGCGTCGCGCGAGACCGATGCCGGCATGGTCGCCTCGGCGGCAGCCTGGTTGACCACGAGGTTGGCTTGGACCTGATCGCCGGCGCCTTCCGGTAGATTCGTCAACTCGAGCAGACTCTGGCAATTTTTCGGCATAAACGCCGAAACATAGACGAGCGCCGCGACGCGTTGAGGGCAACGCGCGGCGGCCTGCGCGATGATTATGCCGCCCATGCTGTGTCCGACGAGAATGGCCTGATCGGGGCTGGCTGCCAGAACTTCGCACGTGCGAGCGGCGCAGGAATCGAGCGTGACTTCGGTAGACGGCGTGCGATCTTCGCCCGATCCGGGCAAATCAAACGCGACGACGGCGTTGCCAGCGGCCTTCAGACGCTGCTGCAATGGCCCCCAAATCCATGCCCCTGAAAACGCGCCGTGGACCAGGACGAAATTTGCCATTCACTCCCTCCGCGCGCGTTGGATATTAGCTTCTTTTCAGGGGTCAGCGGCCGACCATTTTTTGCAGAGCTTCGGGATAGCGCGCGCCTTGCGCCGGGATTTTTGACGCAGCGGTTTCCAGTTCGCGGAAATCGCCGGGCGAGAGACGCACGTTAACGGCTCCAAGATTTTCTTCCAGCCGGTGCAATTTTGTGGTGCCAGGAATCGGAACGATCCAGGGCTTCTTGGACAGAAGCCATGCGAGCGCGACCTGAGCCAGCGTTGCTTTGTGCTGGTGCGCGAACGTGCTGACCAAATCCACGAGCGCCTGATTGGCCTCGCGATTCTCCGGAGAAAATCGAGGAACGACATTGCGGAAGTCGGTTTTCTCGAATTGCGTGTCTTTGCTGATTGCACCGGTCAAGAAGCCTTTTCCCAGCGGACTGAACGGCACGAAGCCGATGCCGAGTTCTTCGAGCGTGGGGATAATTTCGGTTTCCGGTTCACGCCACCAAAGCGAATACTCGCTCTGGAGAGCAGTGACCGGCTGCGCGGTGTGCGCGCGACGAATGGTCTGCACACCTGCCTCGGAAAGCCCGAAGTGCCGGACCTTTCCTTGTTGGATGAGATCCTTCACCGCTCCGGCGACATCTTCGATCGGAACGCTGGGATCGACACGGTGCTGATAGAAGAGGTCGATGCGATCGGTGCGGAGTCGCTTGAGCGACGCGTCCGCAACTTGCTTGATGTGCTCGGGCCGGCTATCCAGGCCCGCCTGTTTGCCACCCTCGAACTTGAATCCGAATTTGGTGGCGATCACCACCTGGTCACGAAAGGGGGCCAGCGCCTCGCCGACCAGTTCTTCGTTGGCAAAAGGTCCGTAGACTTCCGCGGTGTCGAAGAAGGTGACGCCGCGCTCGACGGCCGCCCGGATCAGGGAGATGCCGTGCTGCTTGTCCACAGGCGGGCCGTAGCCGAAACTGAGTCCCATGCAGCCGAAACCGATCGCGGAAACTTGCAGATTGCTTTTTCCGAGTGTGCGCTTTTCCATGGTGTCCCTCGCGAGTGCCTGATTGCCGCCAACTATGACA
>Ga0307374_10001396_pt1 | contig 44683 bp, 39 predicted proteins | sample OX3MG_FD_202532 | JGI IMG/M metagenome (GOLD analysis project Ga0307374, IMG submission 202532) | Soil microbial communities from Risofladan, Vaasa, Finland - OX-3 | ecosystem: Environmental > Terrestrial > Soil > Coastal area > Acid sulfate soil | place: Finland: Risofladan, Vaasa | collected...
CAGTCCTCAAAATGGCGAGATGCTGCTACTCAGGATTCTCGTGAATGGCTGGGGATAGGGAGTTGGGCAGTGGTGCGCCGGCCGGGAACGTCCCGCCGTTGGACGGAGAGATCCGGGGGATCCAACGACTGGAGGACGGCGCACCCTCCACTCCCGAGGCACCGGTGCGCCACAGGATCACCTGGTCAGCCCGCTAGCCCGGTACAGTTGGCTCCTGATGCGAGACGGCCACATTGCGGTGCTTGTCATTGAGGACGAGGCGGACATCCGCCAGCTGGTACGCACGCTCCTTGAACGGGAGGGCTTCACCGTGGAGGAGGCCGCCACCGGGCGCGATGGGGTGCGCCAATTCCACCAGAACCACCCGGACATCGTGATCCTCGATGTGGGCCTCCCCGACCTAGACGGTTGGCAGGTCCTGGAGCGCGTCCGTGACATGAGCGACGTCCCGGTGCTCATGCTCACCGCCCTGGGGACCGAGCGTGACAAGGTGCGGGGCCTCAACGCCGGGGCGGACGACTACCTGACCAAGCCCTTCAGCCGGGTCGAGCTCCTGGCCCGCTTGCAAGCAATCAGCCGGCGCCAGGTGTCCCACAGCGATCCCGTCACCGCCTTCGACGACGGCACCTTGCACATCGACTTCGCCCATCAGGAGGTCACGGTAGACGGCACCACCGTCATCCTGACCCCGACGGAGTACCGGCTGCTGGCCACGCTGGCCCGTCACCAGGGGCAGGTCCTCTCCTCCGACCAGCTCATTGAGCTGGCCTGGGACGATCCGAGCGGGCTGGCGCCCTCGCGGGTCAAGTACGCCGTCCTGCGCCTGCGGCGCAAGCTCGGATGGGGCGACAACGACGACACGCCGATCGAGACCGTTCGGGGGTTCGGGTACCGCTACCGCGCCCGGGGCCGGTGAGCCGGCCGCTTCACTGGGATATGGCGGCGCGGCGGGAGACGGCGGCGGACTCCACACCGATCGGCTTCCACGGCACCCTGCGCCCGCGGCTGCCCCTCTTCGCGCTGGTGGGGGTGGGCACGGTGCTCGCGGCGGTGATCCCGTTCCCCCACGATGCCCGGCGGGAGATCTCGCTGGCCGGGTTCGTGTTCTTCCTCCTGGTGGCGGCCGCCTTCCTGCTGCCCTGGGAGCGGATGCCGGCGTGGGCCTGGCTCATCATCCCCATCGGGTACATCGCCGTCATCGCCGTCATCCGTGACGCCCAGGGCGGCAGCCGCTCCGGCCTGGCGGTGGTCTACGTGGTGCCGATCGTGTGGCTCGCGCTGTACGGTCGCCGTCTCCACCTTCTGGTGGGCCTGTTCTGCGTGGACCTGGCGCTCCTGGTCCCGGTCATGCTGGTCGGCAGGCCCAAGTACCCCTTGCTGGAGTGGCGCCAGGTGACCGTCATGGCCGCCGTCGCCACCTTGTTGTCCTCGACCGTCTACAGCATGGTCTCGCGCGACCGGGCCTTCGTCAGCGATCTGGCCCGCCAGTCCCGCTTCGCCCGCCGCAATGCCCGCGATGCGGTCTATGCCCGTGACCGCCTGGAGACCCTGCTCCGAGCCGCAACCGGCAGCGCCATCATGGGGGTGGACCCGTCCGGGACGGTGACCTTCTTCTCGGCCGGGGCGGAGCAGCTCCTCGGCTACAGCGCCTCGGAGGTGGTGGGCCGCCATTCCATCGCCGACTTCATCGACCCGGCCCAGATTGACGAGCGCCGCCGGGCCATCGACGCCATGCACACCGCGGCGTCACCCGTCGATGCCGAGACTGCCGCCGAAGTGCCCTGGACCGCCACCCGCAAGGACGGCCAGCAGCGCCGCTGCGTCGTGCGGGTGCGCTCCCTGCCCACACCCGACCACGGCGTCGGCGACGACGCGGCGGCCGCATCCGGGCTCGACCCGGCCGTCCGGTCGGACGTGGCGGCCGAGGCAGCGGCCCAGACGGCCGAGGCGGCGGCCCAGTCGGCCCAGTCGGCCCAGTCGGCCCCGATGTCCCCGGTTACCCGCGGTGGGGGCGATCCCGAGGAGAACGGAGGCCCGGGCGCCCACAGCGCCGGGTATGTCGTCGTGGCCATCGACGTCACCGAGCGTGAAGAACTGGCGGCCGACCGAGAGCGTCTCTTCTCCATTCAGCGAGAGGTGACGCAGTCGCTCATTGAGCAGAACATCAAGCTCCGGGAGCTGACCAAAATGAAAGACGACGTGGTGGCCACGGTCTCCCACGAGTTACGCACTCCCATCACCTCTATCCGTGGATTCATTGAGCTCCTCCTGGACGGCGCACCCGAGCTGAGCGAGGACCAGATGAAGATGTTGCGGACCATCGACCGCAACTCCGAGCAGCTGCAAAGGGTGGCTGAGGACCTGTTGGCCGATCCCGGTGCCAGTCACGGGCTCCGGGTCGCCTTCACAGAGCTTGATCTGCACAAGTTGGCCGGGGATGCCGTCGACGGCATCCAGACCTCTGCGGCTCTGGCCGGCATCTCGGTGACCCTCGAACCTGGTCAGGAAGTGCCGATCTTCGGGGATCCCGGACGTCTCCACCAACTGGTGGGCAATCTCTTGTCCAATGCGATCAAGTTCACGCCACGGGGTGGTCGGGTGCAGGTGGCGGTCGACATCGTGGACAAGTTCGCCCGGATCCTGGTCCTGGACGACGGACCCGGCATCCCCGAGGGCGAGCGCGAGCAGCTCTTCGAGCGCTTCTACCGCCTGGCTTCCACGACCGAGAAGGGTGTGCCCGGCACCGGCCTCGGTCTGGCCATCGCTAAGTCCGTCGCCGAAGCGCACGAGGGTTCCATCGACATCATCGACACCCCGGGCTGGTCGACCACCTTCCGGGTCCACCTTCCCCTGCGCACTGCGCCGACCCCCAATCTCCCTTATTCGAGTACGCCCTCCGCGGGCACGCCGTCCGCGAGCACGCCGTCCGCGAGCGCGTCTACCCCGACGAAGAACGCCTGGGGCGGCGAGCGCGGTGGCGTCCCCAGCCAGCGCATCCGGTAGGGGCCTCAGAAGAGCGGAGAGGTAACGCTTCCGGAGGTGGTGCCCGCTGAGCCCGGTGATCCCGTCGGGGGCGGGGTCTGGCCCAGGTGCGCCCAAGCCCGGGCCGTTGGGACTCGTCCCCGGGCCGTGCGTTGGAGCAACCCACACTGCAAGAGGTAGGGCTCGTAGGCGTCCTCAATGGTGTCCGCTTCCTCACCGACGCACTGGGCCAGGGTGGTCAAACCGACCGGCTGGCCACCGAACCGACTGCACAGCGTGTCCAGGATGGCACGGTCCACCTTGTCGAGACCGAGCTCGTCCACCCCGAAGAGGTCGAGCCCCTCGAGGGCGGTCGGACCGTTAATGGAGCCGTCGCCCCTGACCTCGGCAAAGTCTCGCACCCGCCGGAGCAGGCGGTTGGCCACGCGGGGCGTGCCCCGAGAACGCTCTGAAATGCGGGTCGCTCCCTCCTCGTCGACCGCGACATGGAGGATGCGTGCGGAGCGCTCAACGATGGCCCGGAGATCGGAAGGCACGTAGAGGTCCAGGCGGCCCACGAACCCGAACCGGTCACGCAGGGGGCCCGACACCAACCCGGTGCGGGTGGTGGCGCCGACCAGGGTGAATTTGGGCAGGTCCAGTCGTATGGAGCGCGCCGTCGGTCCCTTGCCGATCATGATGTCGAGCTTGGCGTCCTCCATGGCGGAATAGAGCATCTCCTCGACCGAGTGGTGCAGCCGATGGATTTCGTCAATGAACAGGACATCCCCGTCCTGGAGATCGGTGAGGAGCGCAGCCAGATCCCCGGCCCGGGTCAGCACGGGGCCGGAGGTCGTGCGCAGACCGGCGCCCATTTCGTTGGCTACAATGGCGGCCAACGACGTCTTGCCTAGCCCCGGCGGGCCGGCGAAGAGGATGTGGTCCACCGGCTGCCGGCGCTGGCGGGCGGCCTGGATCACGATCCCGAGGTGCTCGACCAGTTGCGCCTGACCAACGAACTCGGAGAGAGAGCGGGGCCGCAGCCCGGCTTCTTCCACTTCCTCCCTCGGGTCGGCCAGCACCGTAGCCACCACTCGTTCGCGGCCCAGTCCGAGTTCTCCGGACGTCCCGGCTCCCGAATCGGCTCCTAATCCGGCTCCCGGATCGGCTCCCGGATCGGCGAGGACCTCACGGCGCGCCTTCGGGCTCACCGGCCGGCCAGTTCGCGCAGCGCCAAACGGAGCATTTCTTCCACGCCGACATCGTCGCGCAGGCCATCGAGTGCACCACGGATCTCCTCGGGGGCGTAGCCCAGTTCACTCAGTGCCGCCCGGGCTTCCGAGCGGGACGTGCGGGTGGCGCTCCTGCCGCCGGTCGCCCCCGACCCGGGCAGGTCGATCGACAGGTCGGGGAGGTCAAGCCGGCTCTTGAGCTCAATGAGCAGTCGGGCGGCGGTCTTGCGACCGACACCGGGCACGATGCACAGGGTTTCGAGATCATCCTCGATCACGGCGGTCGAGAGAGCGGCCGGGGAAAGGGCGCCCATGATGCCCATCGCCAGAGCGGGGCCCACCCCGTGGGATCCCAAGAGCACTTCGAAGCACCGGCGCTCGTCGTCGTGCACGAAGCCGTAGAGAACGATGGCATCTTCCCGTACATGGGTATGGATGAACAGGGTGGCGTCGTGTGTGTTCCCCCTCGCCATCAGGGCGGCCGCCGAGGATGGGGTGACAGTAACCCGGTACCCGACCCCGGCAACATCGACGATCACCTCACCCTCGGCTGATCGCAACAACACCGGGCCCCGTAGGAGACCGATCACCGCACCCTCCCTTCATTGATCAGAATCGCCGCATCGACCGCTCGGCGCAGGGGCACCGTGGTCAGATGGCAGACCGCCAGGGCGAGAGCATCGGCCACGTCGGGCGGTCCCTCCACCGCGCCCAGGCCGAGGACCTGGGCCACCATGCGCTGCACCTGCTCCTTGGTGGCGGCGCCGTAGCCCACCAGTCCTTGCTTGACCTCGTTGGCCGTGTACTGCGCGACTGCGCAGCCCCCTTCAGCCGCGGCCACCAGGGCGAGCCCGCTGGCTTGGCCGACAGACATGGCGGTCTTGACGTTGACCTGGAAGAAGACCCGCTCCACGGCCACCACCCCTGGGTGGAACTCAGCCACCAGCGACCGCAACTCGGTGAACAGGAGCAGGAGCCGCTCGTGAAGAGCGGCCTCGGGATCAGTCTCGATCACGCCGGCGGCGTGCGCTTTCAGGGCACCGTCGCCCTCTCCACGTCCGACCAGGCCGTAGCCGCAGCGTGAGAGCCCAGGGTCGATCCCCAATACGAACATGCGTTCGTAGCGTACTCGCCTCCCGGCAGGTGTGGGTGGACCGGGTGGGCCCGGTCGGCCGGGTGGACCGGGTGGACCGGGCCTCAGCCCTCGAAGGCGGCCAGGACATCGTCGGAGATGTCGGCGTTGGCGTGGACGGCCTGCACATCATCGTGGTCGTCAATGGCCTCGAGCAGGCGGAGCACCTTCTTGGCGTCTCCCTCGTCGGGCACCGGGACCAATGTCGTGGGCTCCAAGGAGAGGTCGATGGACTCGGGGGTGATGCCCGCATCATCGAGGGCGCGGCGCACCGCGTCGAGGGCAGCCGGGGCACACGTGACCACCCAGAACTGGCCATTGCTGGAGAGGTCCTCGGCGCCCGCATCGGCGGCGATCTCCATCACCTTGTCCTCGTCATGGGACAGGGCCACGGTGACGACGCCCTTGCGCTCGAATTGCCAGCTGACCGCCCCCGGTTCGGCCATGTTGCCGCCATTGCGGCTGAAGAGATTGCGGACTTCCGAACCGGTCCGGTTCCGGTTGTCCGAAAGTGTCTCCACCATGACCGCCACTCCCTCCGGCCCGTAGCCCTCGTAGTTGATGGCTTCGTAGCGCACGCCTTCGAGTTCGCCGGTCCCTCGCTTGATGGCCTTCTCAATCGTATCGAGCGGCACCGAGGCACTCCGGGCCTTCTGGTACGCAGTGCGCAACGTGGCATTGGCATCCATGTCGCCGCCACCCTCGCGTGCCGCCACCTCCACCAGGCGAATGCACTTTGCGAAGATCTTGGCCCGCGCCTTGTCCTGCGCGCCCTTGCGATACTTGGTGGTCGCCCACTTCGAGTGACCCGACATGTGCCTCGTTCCTCGCTCGGGGTTGGAGGGACGATTGTAGCGAGGACGGTGGCGGCCGGGGCTGAGGGCCGCAGGGGCGCCTCGGTGCGTTACTTGGGAGGCCTCGTCGCCGCGTCCAGCACGGCCTCCACGTCGTCGGCCACCAGCTCGAAACCGGTCCCGCCGGTCTGCATGGTCGCCATCAGCAGCGAGATCACGATGACCACCATCCCCGACGCCATCTGGCCCGGCTCGATGTCCCGGCGCACCGTTCCGGTGAGCTGCTGGGACCGCACCAGCTCGGCCACGTCCTTGCGCAGTTGCTCTAGGGCGGGAATCTGCAGCAGCCGCAGGGTGAAGTCGGGCTCCAGCCCCGAAAGGATGCGCCGGGCCAGCGGGTGCGACGGCACGCGGTCGATGAGTCCCCGCATCATGGTGTGACCCCAGTGCCCGTCCGGAGTGATTGCGACCAGTGACACCGCGTCGTAGATCAGGCCGGCCACGTCCTCGTCGACGGCGGCCACCAACAGCGCCTCTTTGTTGGGGAAGTACGGGTACGAGGCCGTGGTCGACAGCCCGGCGTCGCGGCAGATGTCGGCCACCGAGGTGCCGCGGAAGCCCTCGCGGGCGAAGCGGGCGATGGCGGCAACAATGAGGGAGTTCCGTGTGCGATCGCCCTTGCGGGGCCCCGTGGCCGGAAGGGTCACGCCGCCTTAGCCGATGTGACGTCACGGCCGTGGCGGTCGACGCCGGCGGCGATCCGCCATCCCTTGGGCACCCGGCCGCCGCGGAAGGAGCCGGCGTCGAGCAGCGGGTTCAGCAGCGGGCGCAGCGCACGGTGGCGCAGGGCGGTACGGCCCGGTGAGCGGTTGACGGCGCGCCAGGTCTTCCAGGTGGGTAGGCCGACCGTGGCGTAGACCCCCGGGTGCACGATGGTGTCGAACATGCCGGTGGCGATGCGTGAGCCCACATGGCGGATCAGGAAGCGTTCGAGCGGACCGGCCGCCGCCCATTGCTCGGGGAAGAGGAGCCGGGCGAAGGCCAGGTGCCGTGCCTCCTCCTGGCGGTGGTACTTCGAGACGCTCTTGATCATGGGATCGGTGTCGGGGTGCTCGGATGCCAACTTCTGCAACAGGTCGGGCACCTCCTCGCCGCTCAGGACGAGCAGGCAGAAGAGCGCCGGCATCGACATGAGGACCGGCAGCACGATGCGCTCGAGCACGCGCACCAGCGGCGTGTCGATCGGGTTCTTGGCCTCGGGTCTGATCTGGGTGAGCAGCCGCACAAAGAGGCGGGAGTGCCGGGTCTCCTCGCCCATTTCGTGCAGGAGGTAGGTCACCCGCGGATCGGTCAGGTCGGCCCGCCCGACGATCTCCATGGAGAAGCCCGCCATGAGGACCGACTCGAACCGCACACCTGTCTCGACGATGGAGCCGAACTCCTCACGGGAGAGCGTGCGCCTCTGTGTGGGGGTGAGGGTCCCGAAGACTTCGGGCAGGTTGGCAAGGGAGATCAGTTCATCGGGCAGGACCTGGCCCGGGCCGACCTCTCCGGGGACGTCGACGTCCGGATCGAGAATGCGGTTGAGGGAGGCCGTGGACAGCCGCTCAATGCGCTGCCCGACCGTCCTGGCCGCCGTCGGTGCGGCGGCGGGTGCGGCGGTGGGATCCATTGTGGTGGCCATGCCCTCATCCTTCACTAAATAAGTGATTGTGTCAATACCATATTTCCTCTAATTTAGGGCCACAGTGGTCCCTGCCACTTGGCCATGCCCCGGTCCGCCCGTTCACCTGACCTCGCCCATCCTCGGGGTATCGACCACACGGGGGCCGGACGCTCGGGCTTGCAGCCACCGGACTCCGGGCGTCTCGCTGAGTACGCTCGGTGGGCACCATGGACACCTTTCCGCCACCAGAACCTGCAACGTCAGCGCTCCTCTCTGATCTCCACGGCCACAGCCGCCGTGGCAAGCGGGTCCTCGTGTTCGGAGGCGCCGCCCTGGCAGTGGGTGCCGCGGCGGCCTACCGGCGTTACCAGGCCGCCAATCAGCCGACCGTTGCCGAGGGTGACCTGGGAGATCTGGGCTGGGGCAACCTTGGCGAGCCGGAGCGCTTATCGGTGCCGACGCCCGACGGTGCCCAATTGGCAGTGTGGGATGTCGGTGCGGCCGATGCGCCCGTCGTGGTCCTCCCCCACTGCTGGGGCTGCAGCCACGCCATCTGGGTGCCGGTCGCCCGCCGCCTGTTGGAGGCCGGCCACCGTGTCGTTCTGTACGACCAGCGCGGGCACGGCGCCAGCACCCGAGGTACGGCACTGCTGAGCATTGCCTCTTTGGCTGACGACCTGACCATCGTGTTGGAGGCGCGCGACGTCAACGGGGCAGTCCTGGCCGGCCACTCCATGGGCGGCATGACCATCATGTCCCTGGCCACCCACCGTCCCGAGGTCCTGCGCGCCAGGGCCCGGGCCCTGGTGCTGGTGGCCACCGCGGCCGGCGACCAGGGACTGAAGCTTCCCCAGGCCGAGCGCATGGCGGCCAGCTTCATCGCCTCAATCCTGGTGACCCGAGCCCTGCGCTCTGCCAACGGGCATCGCTTCGTGCGCAACGTGTTCGGAGACAACCCCGAGCGGGCCCATATGGAGCTGACCCGCGAGCTCTTCGCGGACTGCGACGGCGCGGTCCGGGGCGGCTTCCTGGCCGCCATGCATTCAATGGACCTGCGGGCGGGGATCGGCGGGATTGAGATGCCCACCACCGTGATGGTGGGTAGCCGCGATCGGCTCACCCCACCTGCCCGGGCCCATCAGATAGTGGCGTCCGTCCCCGGGGCGCGGCTCATCACCCTGGAGGGTCGAGGGCACATGCTGCCCCTGGAAGATCCGGATGCGGTGGCTGACGAGATCATTCGAGCCGTCAAGGGTTGACGTTCAGCTGCTCATTCTGACGCGGGCTGGCGCCGGCGCGGGCGGGCGCCGACGGGCGCCGGCGTGAGCGGGCGGGCCCACGCGGTTTCATGTGCGCATCGGAATTGAACGGCGCCAGTTCGGTGACGGAGAGGAAACGAACCGGCGCCCATGAGGGCTGGTGAAGGTCACGAGGTCATTGGCATCACCATCGACTTTCCAACCGAGTTCGTGCACCCGGCTGTGGTGGGCCACGCACAAGGTCAGCAGGTTCGACATCACCGTCGGCCCCTGCCTGGATGCCCACACCACGTGATGCACAGCGGTCACGTTCGTGCATGAGCACCCGGGGAACCGACACCCGTTGTCGCGCCGGCGTATCTCAATCCGCTGCGCAGTGGTGGGATCGCGACGGAGCGGCTTCTGGTCAAGACAGGTGCCATCGGGCGCATCGAAGGAAATGGTGACCCCGGCGTCGCAGGCCAACCGGCGGGCCACCTCGGCCGAAATCGGTCCACCACCTTCGATGGAGGCATGGCCGTACCCGTCATCCCGGAGCAACATTTCCAGGTCGGTGTGCACGACCATGGTGACCTGGGCGCCACCGTGCACGATGTCGCTGCCCCGCCGACCGCTCTCGACACAGATGTTGAGAAGGGCGTCGGCGCAGCGGGCCTCAAACGGTTCGTAGTCATCATCACCGGAGCTCGGGTGGTCATGCCGCAGCGCCCGACCGACGAGAGCTGACTTGACGGAGGCATAGGAGTCCCTGGTCAGCTGGGCCCACAGGGTGCATCGTTCGTCGTCGAAGCGCACAGAGCGGCGGTTGAACAATTGAGCGGAGTCAGCTCCCGTGACCCCCTTCACGCCGGCGGCCCACTCCCGGGCCTGCTTGGGTGTCCAGTGCGCCGATGCCTCGGCCACTCCGGCATCAGTGGCCCGAGTGGCGACGGCAGCGAGGGGGGCGACGACATCAAGGGTGACGCTTCCTTCCGAAAGCGCATGGGAGAGCCGGGGGAGCTCAACCATGTCCTCGGCCACCGTCACCAGGACTCGGGCGCGGGCGGCGCTGATCCGGCAACGTGCAACGAGCCAGGCTCGCATGGAGAGGGCGCCGTCGCCCCGCCAGGCTTCGACCCGGTCGAACTCGGCGATCTCCTGGAGCAGGGCGCCTTCATGGCGGGCAATCGCTCGTTGGTGTGCCTCGATGCTCGCCGCCAGTTCCTGCGACCGGGCATCGCCACCGTGATCCCGGCAGAGGGGCCGGGTGCGCATGACGGGGGCGCTCGGAGGGGCAGCGGTTGTCATGATCCGAGGATGCCAGAAGGCTGTGACAACCGTTTGACCAGGACTAATGTGACCACGGGGTCGCCCGTCGGGCCGCTACGTGAAGACGACGGTCTTGGAACCGCTCAACAGCACCCGGTCCTCCAGGTGCCAGCGCAGGCCCCGGGCCAGCACGGTGCGCTCGATGTCACGACCGACCCGGCGCAGCTCGTCGGGGCTGTCGGCGTGGTCGATGCGGCGGGTGTCCTGCTCAATGATGGGCCCTTCATCGAGGGCGGGGGTCACGTAGTGGCACGTGGCACCGATGAGCTTGACCCCGCGGGTGAAGGCCTGGTGGTAGGGACGGGCGCCGGCGAACGAGGGCAGGAAGCTGTGATGGATGTTGATGATGCGCCCGTGGTGGCGGTCGCAGAACCAGTCGGGGACGATCTGCATGTAGCGAGCCAGGACGATGACGTCGGCCCGCGCCTCGTCCACGATGCGGTCGATCTCGGCGAAAGCCTCCGCCGCGGCGGCCGGCTCCGCCCCCACCGGCACCCATCGGAAAGGGATGCCGTGCCATTCGACGAAGGAGCGGAGATCCTCGTGATTGGAGATCACCCCGACCATGTCGCACTCCAGATCGCCGCTGCGCCAGCGGTGGAGGAGGTCGGCCAGGCAGTGGTCCTCCCGGCTGACGAAGAGGACCACCCGCTTGCGCTCGGCGCTGTCCGCCAGCTGCCACTCCATGGCGAAGCCGGCAGCCAATGGCGCAAAAGCTTCCCGGAATGCCGCCGGCCCGAACGGGAGGCTGTCCGCCGTCACCTCAATACGCAAGAAGAACAGTCCCGAGTCCAGATCCCCATGCTGGGCGGCTTCCAGCACCGATCCCCCGTGGCCGGCGATGAACCCGGTCACGGCGGCGACAATGCCGATGCGGTCCGGGCAGGTGATGGTCAGGACGTAGCGGCGCAGCTGCATCAAGGAGCGCCCCGGCCCGGGACCAGGCCCCGGTCCGGGCACCCGGCGCCAGGACGGCACAGGGAGGCGAAAAACCGGTGGACCCGCCGATCAGGCGTCAACTCGGGGTGGAACGCCGCGGCCAGGCTGACGATCACCGGGGCCCTGATGAACACCGCGGGCAGAGCCGGTCCTTCACCGAAGGCCAATTCGGTCTCGAACGACTGCTGTTGGCGGCCGTAGCCGTTCCGCCGGACCACGGCGGAGAGCACGCCGAAGGTCCGCTGGTCCGGGCGGCCGTCCAGCACCTCGGTCGCCAGGAGCACCAGGCCGGCGCACGTGCCCAGCACCGGCATCCCTTCAGCGATCAGGCCGGCGATCGCATCGAAGAGGCCGGTCGACTCCAGCAGCATGGACAAAGTGGTCGACTCCCCACCCGGCAGCACCAGGCCATCCAACCCATCCCGCCGCACCCGCCCCCCCGACCCCCCGGGCCCCCCCGACCCCCCTGGCCCCCCGAGGTCGCCGACCCGCTTCACCAGCCGGCTCCGGCACCCGACCGCAGCCAAGGCCGCCACGTGCTCCCGCACATCACCCTGCAGCGCCAGCACCCCGACCACGGGGCGACCGTCGCCGCCCGCTACCACCCCCGGTCGGCCAGGTGCTCCCCGACGGCGGCGCCCTCCAGCCCGCGCATGGCCTCGCCCAGGCCGCGCGAGACCTTGGCCACATGGTCGGCGTCCTCGAAATGCGCGGTGGCCTCGACCACGGCCGAAGCCATGCGGGCCGGATCACTGCTCTTGAAGATGCCCGAGCCCACGAAGACGGCCTCGGCCCCCAGCTGCATGACCAGCGCGGCGTCAGATGGGGTGGCGATGCCGCCGGCACAGAACAAGGGCACCGGCAGACGACCGCTCGCTGCGATCTCCTGCACCAGACCCACGGGCGCGGCCAACTCCTTGGCCCAGCCGTAGAGCTCGGCCGGATCGGCCTGGCTGACCGCCCGCAGCGCGCCCAGAATCGCGCGCAGGTGGCGCACGGCCTCCACAATGTTCCCGGTCCCCGCCTCACCCTTGGAGCGGATCAGGGCTGCGCCTTCCGAGATCCGCCGCAGCGCCTCACCCAGATTCGTGGCCCCGCACACGAACGGCACGGTGAACGGCCACTTGTCGATGTGGTGCGCCTCGTCGGCCGGCGTCAGGACCTCGGACTCGTCCACGAAGTCCACCTGCAGGCTCTGGAGCACCTGCGCCTCGGCGAAGTGGCCGATGCGGGCCTTGGCCATCACCGGGATGGTGACCGCGTCCTGGATCCCCTCAATCAGCAACGGGTCGCTCATCCGCGCCACGCCGCCGTCGCGCCGGATATCCGCCGGCACCCGCTCGAGCGCCATGACGGCGACGGCCCCGGCGTCCTCGGCCACCTTGGCCTGCTCGGCGTTGACCACATCCATGATCACGCCTCCCCGCAGCATGTCGGCCAACCCCCGCTTGACGGTGAACGTTCCGGTCGTCATCGCGCCAGTCTACGAGGGTGGGCCGCCCCTTCTCACCACTCGCTCAGTGCGGCGGCCCTGACCGAGGTGGCATTGAGATCCCCGACCGGCATCGGCTCGCCGCGCTGCCCGACCGAAGGGTCGATCCAGACCCAGCGGGTCGCCCCCATGCGGTCCGGGTTGAACACGGAATTGCCGACGGGAGGTGGGGCGGCGATCATCAGGCGCAACGCGTCCAGCAGGCCCCGGGGGTAGTGCACCGCGGACGCACCCACGACGTCGGCTCGATACTCCCTGCTCTCCCCCACGCACCGGCGCAGCATGGACTCACCCCCGAAGCGGGACAGGGCGAGCGCGATGGACGAGATGTCGTTGTCGCCCCGCTTGACGTGGGCCAACTCGTGCGCGATCACGCCTTCCAGCTCAATGGGGCCCATGGTGTCCAGCAGGCCGGAGGTGACCACCAGATCGGCCGAAGCGGGGTTGCGACCGAGCACGCAGGCGTTGGGCACGGCGTCGAACACGATGAACAGCGTGGGCATGCGCAGGCCGAAGGTCGCACACAGCCCCTCGGTGACGTTGACCAGTCGTTGATGATCGCGCTCGGGCAGGGGAACGGCACCGATGCGGCGCAGGGCCACTGCGGGCGCCACGCGCCACAGGCCGAAGCCGACCCCCACCGCCACCACCACGAAGGCCGCCGCCCCGATCACCGGCGAAAGGACGAGCCCGATGACCAACCCCACGACGAGGGCGGGGACCAGGGCGGTCCGCTCGCACAGCATGACGGCCCGCCGCCGGTTGGCCGCCACCTCGGCGGGGAGGATCTGGGCGGCGCCGAGCCCCGGCTCAATGATCAGGGGGGTGAGCACCTCGGGTGCCGTCCCCGTGGCCCGGGGGGCGCTGGTGCGGGTCCGCCCGGACTGACCCCCGCCCGGGCGGGAGCCCTGACCGCTCCGGCTGCGGCCACCGCCGTTGCCGCCGTTGCCGTTGCCGCCGTTGCCGCTACGAACACCCGGGCGGTTCTGGCCCTGGCCGCCCCCGCCACGATTGCGACTCCGGTTCCTGTTCCGGTTGCGGTTGCGGTTGGAGCCACCGCCGTTGGAGCCGCCGCTACCGCTACCGCTACCGCCACCGCTACCGCCACCGCCACCGCCACCGGGACGATCCTTGGGCGTCATTCCAGAACTGGGGGATTCCTCGGCCATGACGACCATGAGCATATCTATGCCGGTTTGTGGGCAGCCGCCACCGGGGTGGCCGGGCCGCGAGCGCAAGGAGACGCCGTCCAGGCGGTGCCCCACCTGTCGTCCTCCTTCGCCAGCGAGGTCGCTCCTCCGGGAAGGCCGCTCCCCCACGTCAGCCGCTGCATCACCGTGCCGACCACGGCCTCGCTCAACGACTCCCCCTCCCAATTGCTCAACGCCGAAGAGGGTCATCCCGTCTACACCTGCCAGCCCTAGCCGGCCCGGTACCGGGCGATCGCCCGGGCGTAGGCATTGAGGTAGCACTCGGCCAACGCGTCCATCGACCACCCCTGGGCGTGCGCGACGGCGGCATTCAGGGCCTCCTTTGAGGAAAGCCCGCTCCCTTCCACCGCATCGGCCAGGGCCACCCGGAGCGCCCGGCCCAGGGCGGCCGCGTCACCCGGCGCCACCAACGCGGCGTGCCCACCGGCGGCGGCGCGGTAACCCTCGAGGTCCGATGCCACCACGGCGCAGCGCGCCGCCATGCCCTCGAGCACCACCATGCCGAACGACTCTCCCCGCAGTGAGGGGGCGCAGAGGACATCCGCCCCGCTCAGGCGGGCGGCCACCTCCTCGTCACTCAGCTGGCCCAGCCACTTGACCCGCTCCGATTCGGGGTGGCGCCGCCGCTGCATCTCGCGATCGGGCCCGTCGCCGACCACCCACAGCACCGCGGGGCGCTCCACCGATGCGAACGCATTGAGCAGGACGCCCAGACCCTTGCGCGCCTCGTGACGGCCGAGGAACAGCACGGTGGGACGCCCCTGGTCGTCCTTGACCGGGGCATGCTGGGAGAACCGCTCCATGTCGACGCCGTTGAACAGGACCTCGTAGTCACCGCCGCTCGACCGGATGCCGGTCTCGCGTGCCGCCTCCGAGACCGCCACCCGCACCTGCAGGCGTGACCCGACCAGCTTGAGCAGCGGCTTGAACACGGGCACCCACCGGCTGACGCCCGCCCGGTGGTACGTCCCCACCATCGGCACCGGAGCCCTCAGCGCGAGGCCATACGACGCCATCGGCGCCAGGGGCTCGTGCAGGTGCAGGACGTCGAATCCGCCCCGGCGGACGAACCGCTCGGCCCGCACGGCCGCCCACGGCGAGATCGTCACCGGGGCCACCGAACCGTTGGAGCGAAGCCCGGTGGGTCGGCCCAGGACGAAGATCTCCCGGGCCCCCCCGGCCCCCCCGGCCCCCCCGGCTGCCCGGGCCCCCCCGGCCACACGGCCCGCCCCTCCATCGGGCGCCATGACGGTGACGGCGTGGCCCCGGGCGCGCAGTGATCGGGCCAGGCCGAGGACCTGACCCTGGACGCCGCCCGGTCGCGACAGCGCATACGGCGAGAGCATGGCGATCCTCACGCCGGCCCCACCGTCACGGTCGATCGCTCGGCCAGTTGGGCTGGTAGAGGTGCCACTGCTCGGGATGGCGGCGGATGAACTCCTCGAAGCAGTGGGCCAGCTCCTGGGTCAGCCGGGCCACGTCGGCCCGCAGCGAGCCGCGCCGGGTGGTGTCGAGCGGAGGGTGCACGACCCCGGTGTGCCAACGCCCCGGTCCCGAGTACACCACCGCCGGCAGCAACGCCGCTCCGGTGCGCAGGGCCAAGGTGGCCGCGCCGCCGGGCAGGGTCGTCCTCTCCCCGAAGAACTCGACCTCCACGCCGTTGCCCACCAGGTCACGGTCGCTGACCAGCCCGGTCACCGCACCCTCCTTGAGGGCCCGCAGGATGGCGGCGCCGGACCCGTCGCCCAAGGGCACCGCGGTCAGTCCCATGGCCGCCCGCTGCTCCACGAACCACTCGAAGAGCCGCTCGGGCTCCAGGCGCTCGACCACCGCCGTCATCGGCATGCGCTCGAGCGCCAGCCAGGCGCCGCCCCACTCCCAGCTCCCCACGTGAGGCAGCGCGATGACGACCCCCCGACCCTGCGCCACCGCGTCCCGGATCAGCTCCCCACCGCGCGCGAACCGGAACCTCGAACGGACGCCCTCCTCATCAATGAAGGGCAGGCGCGCCCCGTCCACCCAGTAGTGGCCGTACGCGGCGAACGTCCGCCGGCTCCAGCGCCGCACCAGTGCGGGGTCGGGTTGTACGCCGTCGGCGCACTCGCTGCCCAGGACACGCCCCATGTGGCGCTGGTTCATCTGCAGGTCCGGACCGCCCCGCCAGGCCATGACGCGGGCGACCCCGCCCGCCAACCCCCGCGCCAACGGCTCGGGCATCCGTCCCATGGCCGTGCCCAGGCCCCGGTACGACAGGTACCTGGCGGTGGACCGCCAGCCCGCCTTCACTTCCCCCATGCAGGCGCCTCATGCCCGGGCGCCCGCCGCGCCGGCTCAGGCAGGGGGCCGGCGTGCGGTTCGGTTCCGGTTCGGGACCCTGCCCCCGCGTGCCCCAGCGCCACCGCCAGCGCTCCCGGTGTGCGCCCTCATGGCGCGGCGCTCCCGCAGGGTCCGTCCCGATCGGCTGCTCAGCGATTCCTGACGGCGGGCCCGCCAGCGACCCACGGGGGCGCCGGCGGTGCGGGTGAGCTCCCGGCGCGGCACGCCCGAGCCTTCGCGACCTTCACGCCATGACCTCCAGCGGGAGTCCACCCGTCCTTCGCGCCAGGCCTCGAGTCGCCGCCGGATCACCTCGTCCCGGCCCGAGGCGGCATTCCACACCTTGACGAAGCGGGCCATCGCCGTGATGGAGATCAGCACCAGCATCACCCACAGGATCGCAACCAGGAGGGAGGAATCGATGAAGGCCACGCCGAGCAGGATCATGCGTTCGGCCCGCTCCATGAGCCCACCCTTGGCCGACAGGCCCAGGGACTCTGCCTTGGCCCGCTCGTAGGAGACCAGCGCGGTGGCGCCCAGGACGGCCAGCGGCAGCACCGCCAGGTGCCCGCCACCGTGACCGATGAGGTACCACGACACGCCGCCCATGAGGACGGCGTCGGCCACCCGGTCGGTCACCGAGTCGAAGAAGGCACCCCGCACCGACGCGGTCCCCGCCGCCTTGGCGACCGGCCCGTCCAGCAGATCGTGCAGCCCGGTCACCACCAGCAGGATGATGGCCAGGTGAAGGTGGCCGGTGCCGACGGCGCACGCGGTGGCGGTGGCCGACACCAGCCCGGTGGCGGTGAGCACGTCGGCGGTGATACCTCGGCGATGGAGTGCGATCCCAACCGGTCCGGTGGACCGGTCGATCGCACCGCGCCAGCGACCGTCGAACATGAAGCACCTCGTCCTGCGCCACGCATAGGGGGAGAGTGGCGCCCTCAAAACAGATACAAAAGTTTATCATCTGACCCCCCGGTTGGTGAGAAACCCCACCGGCCAGGCACGATGGCCCCGCTTTCCCGGGCACCGGGAAGCCCCTCGTCCTACACTCGGCCCAGAAGACGCAGCATCACCACTGCCAGCGCCGCACGGACGGAGGACCAGGTGCCACACGACCCGACCGCAATCCGCAATGTCGCCCTCGTCGGGCACCATGGGGCCGGCAAGACGACGCTGGCCGAGGCCCTGCTGGCCGCCACCGGCGCCATCCCCCGGCGCGGCTCGGTGGAGAAGGGCACCACCACCATGGATTTCGAGCCCGAAGAAGTGGCGCGCCAGCTCTCCATCTCCACCGCCCTGGCCCCGCTGACGGTCAACGGGGTCAAAGTCAACCTGCTGGACACTCCGGGCTACGCCGACTTCGCATCGGAGATGCTCACGGCACTGGCCAGCGTCGATCTGGCCGTCGTCGTGGTCAGCGCCACCGACGGGGTGCAGGCCCAGACCGAGGACGCCTGGCGGGCCGCCGCCAGAATGGGCCTGCCCCGGGTGATCGTGGTCAACAAGCTCGACCGGGAGCGGGCCGACTTCGACCGGACCCTGGCCGACATCCGGGCCACCTTCGGTGCCGGCGTGGCCCCGGTGGAGCTCCCCATCGGCTCCGAAGCGGAGTTCCACGGCGTGATCGACCTGCTCGATGACACGGCGACCCACTACGAGACGCCCGCGGCCAACGCTCCGGTCGATGGCACCGTCCCCCCCGCCGGCCAGGCAGGTCCCATCCCCGAGGACCTGGTCGACGAGGAGCACACCATTCACGAGCAACTGGTGGAGGGGATCGTGGTGGGTGACGACGACCTGATGGAGCGCTACCTCAACGGCGAGACGCTCGACTACGCCGAGCTTGAGGAGAGCCTGGCCGGCGGCGTGGCGTCGGGCAGCGTGTTCCCCGTCCTGTGCTGCTCGGCCACCAGCGGCGTCGGTGTCGACCGCCTGGCCCGGCTCATTGAGGAGCTTTGCCCGGCCCCCGGCGCGCGCCGCCCGCTCACCGTCCTGGCCGGCACCACTTCGACCGAGATCCCCTGTGACGCCGCCGGCCAGACCCTGTTGACCGTGACCAAGACCTTCACCGACAGCCACACCGGGAAGATGTCACTGTGCAAGGTGGTGTCCGGAACACTGCGCACCGACACCGTGCTGGTCAACAGCCGATCCCGGGACGAGGAGCGCCTGCACGCCCTCCAGACCATCTCCGGGCGGGCGGCCACGCCGACCGATGCGGTGGTGGCCGGTGACTTCGTGGCGATCCCGAGGCTCAACGGGACCCGCACCGGCGACACCCTGGCCCCCAAGGGCCAGCCCGTGACGGTGCCGGGTCCTCCACTGCCCGAACCCGCCTTGCGGGTGGCGGTCAAGCCGGCCACCCGGGCCGACGACGACAAGCTCATGTCGGCCATCGGTCGCCTGTGCGACGAGGATCCGTCCCTCTCGGTCACCCGGGACGACGAGACGCACCAGACGGTCCTCGGGGTCAGCGGGGAGGTCCACCTCGCCGTGACCCTGGAACGGCTCGAGCGCAAACACAATGTGCACGTGGAGCGCGAGGAGCTGCGCATCCCCTACCGGGAGTCCATCACGACGGCCGCCCAGGCCGAGGGCAAGCACAAGAAGCAGTCCGGCGGCCACGGCCAGTTCGGCGTCTGCCATCTGCGGATTGAGCCACTCCCGCGCGGTGAGGGGTTCTCCTTCCACGACGAGGTGGTGGGGGGAGCCATCCCTCGCCAGTACATCCCGGCCGTCGAGAAGGGCGTCGTCGAGACCATGGCCGCCGGTGGGCTCTTCGGCTATCCGATCGTCGACATAGCGGTCACGGTGGACGACGGCAAGGCCCATTCGGTCGACTCCAACGAGGTGAGCTTCAAGATGGCCGCCGCCGCCGCCATCCGCCAGGCCATGGCCGATGCCGGCCCCATTCTGCTGGAGCCGATCTCAAGGCTTGAGGTGACGGTCCCGGCCGATTGCCAGGGTGATGTCCTCGGCGACCTCCATGCCCGCCGCGCCCGCATCATCGGGACGGACCAGGCTGATGGCGGCTATCAGATGGTGATCGCCACCGTTCCCACCGCGGAGCTGAGCCGCTATGCCGTCGACCTCCGTGCCCTCACCGGCGGCCGGGGCTCCTTCACCGCCACCTACGACCACTACGACCCCGTGCCCGAACATCTGGTCGCATCGATCGTGCCGGCCCAGGCCTGAGCCCGGCGCTACCCCCCGGGCCGCCAAGTGGGCGTCGTTCACGAGATTCGCCCCCGAGCCCGACGAGGCCAGGAGTCCGCCCAGGACGGCCAGATGACGCAGGGTGGGTTGGACGACCAGTGCTGCCGATTGCGACAGCCACTCCTCAATAATGGAACCGGCCGTGACCACGTCGAGCGGCTTGGCAAACACTGACGAATGGGTCGAAATCCGCTAGAACGCCAGCAGGGCCACCATGGTCAGCCGGCGTGGAAGCGCCCGAAGTCCAGTGGCGCCCGCTTGAAGATGACGGTGCCCAGCAATTCCTGGGTCGGGTTCGCCGAAACGACCACGGCCAACCCGCCCGAGGGTCGGCCCAAGGGTCTGGACACCGTGGCTCGGGTGAAGGTCCCGATGAAGGCGACGACGCAGACTTGCTGGGCGGGAGACCGGCCCGGGGAGATCGCCTGGTACAGATGCGGTGCCACCAGCCTGAGCTGCCCCAGGGTGAACCCGCGTACACCCGCCATGCGGCTGTCCGGCCCCACCGCCTGGAAGGCGGTGGGCAGGGCGGTGTAACACGTGTCCCCTGACGAGCCGAGGGTGCTGCGGGCCGACGTGCACCCGGTTGCCACGGTGGCCAGGAGCACCAGGGCCGCCAGCGCGGACGGACGCCCCCGCTTCGTCGCCGTCACCGGACCACTCCCGACAGTGCCGGCGTGAAGACGCTCGGTCCGGCCTCATTGTCGCTGGCCATCGCCCGGCGGTTCCAGCGTCCCGCCCGCACCTGGAGCGCCAGTTCGCCCATGAACGCCCAACCGATGACGAGGATGAACCAGAAGCTGACGAACCGGTAGATGAGCACCGTGTCGACCGTGGTCGACTGGGCACCCCCGAAGGCCACCAGGGCCACGGTGATGCTCCCCTCGACCGCACCCAGTCCACCCGGGGTGATCGGGAGGGTGGCGGCCAGCTGGCCGGCACCGTAGGCCAGCAAGAGCCCCTCCCAGGGGATCGGCGCCCGGATGGCCAGGAAGATGAGGGCGAAGCATGCGCAGTCGAGCAGCCAATTGGAGGTCCCCCACAGCACGATGCGACCGATGCTCTTCCATCCGAGCCGGACCACGGTCATCCACTTCATGATCCGTTCGATCTGCACCGTGGCGTCGCCCCGGGGTCGGCCGGTCAGGGCCCGCGAGGCACTGACCGCTCCGCCCACGACCGAGTGAAGCGGTCGCTCGTAGACGAACAACGCCCCCACGGCCACGGTGACGACGAAGGCGCCGATGAGGACCGGAACGAGGTCGAGGGAGGCGCCTTCGTCCGCCGCCACGGCCAACCCCAGGACGGCCACCAGGGACAGGGTGACCATAGATCCGACGAACGTGCCGATCAGGGCCCAGGCCGCCAGCGTGCTGTCGGCGCCGAACCGACGGTACCAGCGGAACCCGTAGACCGAAGAGACGGCATTCCCTCCCGGCAGGGAATTGGCCAGGGCCTGCGAGGCGAAGCTCATCTTGAGGAGCGGCCAAGGGGGCGCCCGGAGGTGCCCGCTGCGCAGGAGCTCGTACTGCATCCCCGCGAAGCAGATGTACGAGGCCAGCTCGAGCACGATCGCCGGCGCGATCCACCACCAGTTGAGGTTGCCCAGGACCTGGGAGAACCCGGCCAGCTCTGAGCTGTGCGACCAGAGCACCCAGACGGCCACGGCCACCAGTCCGAAGCCCAAGAGGTACCGCAGGAGCGACCACGACCGCCGCAGTCCCTTGACCCGAGTGACCACGCCCCAGCTTCCCATGCACGACCCGCGTGCCCTGGGCACCGCCGGTGGCCCGCTCCCCTGTTCAGGCCGGCCAGGCCCCGCTGACCTTGCGCCAGGCCTGCTGCAAGGTCTCCGGCATCACCCGGATTCCGGCCACCGAGGTCATGAAGTTGGTGTCGCCCGACCACCGAGGCAGGACGTGGAGATGGACGTGTGCGGGCAGCCCGGCCCCGGCAGCCCGGCCCAGGTTGGCACCCATGTTCAACCCGTCGGGGTCGTAGGCCGCTTCGATGGCGGCCACCGCGCCCCGCGTCGCCGACCACAGCGCGGCGGACTCAGCATCCGTCAGCTCACCCAACCCGGAGACATGGCGTTCGGGCAGCACGAGCACATGGCCACTGGCGTAGGGATAGGCGTTCATCACCACGAAGACGCCGTCGCCCCGCCACACCACCAGGTTCTCCTCCGAGGGGGCGCCGCTGTCCGCCAACCGGCAGAACACGCACGCTTCCACCTGGTGCGCCGACCCCGCCCCACGCTCCCGAGCCGTGGCCTCGACGATGTACTCGCTACGCCACCCCGCCCACAGGTTCTGAAGGCTCACCGGTCCTCGGGCACGCCCTTGCGCGCCACCTCATCGACCACATCGGCCACGCACTCCGCCACCTTGACCCCGCGGTCCGGCTTGGCATCCGACCCGCGCCGGTTCACCCCCACCGTGCCATGGGCCACGTCGTCGTCCCCCACCACCAGCACGTAGGGGATCTTCGCCAGCTTGGCCCGGCGGATCAGCGCGCCCAGCTTCTCCCCGCTCGTCTCCAGCGAGGCCCGCAGGCCCGCCGCCGTGCAGGCCTCCACCACCGTCTGCCCGTAGCCCGCGTGGGCATCGGTCACCGGGATGACCCGCACCTGCTCGGGGGAGAGCCACGTCGGCAACGCGCCGGCGTAGTGCTCAATCAGCACGGCCATGAAGCGCTCCACCGATCCGAAGAGGGCCCGGTGGATCATGATCGGCCGGTGGCGGGCGTTGTCGGCACCGACGTACTCCAGCGCGAAGCGCTCGGGGAGCTGGAAGTCCAGCTGCACCGTCGACATCTGCCACGTGCGGCCGATGGCGTCACGGGCCTGCACGCTGATCTTCGGGCCGTAGAACGCTCCCCCGCCCTCGTCCATCGCCACCTGCAGTCCCATCTGCGCGGCCGTGCTCCGGAGCGTCTCGGTTGCCACGTCCCAGTCCTCGTCGGAGCCCACGGCCTTTCCGGGCGGCTTGGTCGAGAGCTCCAGGTGGAACTCGGAGAGCCCGAAGTCGCGCAGCAGGTCCAGCACGAAGTGCAACGTCCGCACCAGCTCGGCACCCATCTGCTCCCGGGTGCAGAAGATGTGGGCGTCGTCCATGGTCATGCCGCGCACCCGGGTCAATCCGTGCACCACGCCGGACTTCTCGTAGCGGTACACCGTCCCGAACTCGAAGAGGCGCATCGGCAGCTCCCGGTACGACCTCTGGTGGCTCTTGAACACCAGAATGTGGAACGGGCAGTTCATCGGCTTGAGGTAGTACTGCGCCCCCCCGTCGAGCTCCATCGGGGGGTACATGCCGTCGGCGAACCAGTCCAGGTGGCCCGAGATCTCGAAGAGCTCGCTCTTGGTGATGTGGGGCGAGTTGACGAACTCGTAGCCCGATTCCACATGGCGCTGGCGGGAGTACTCCTCCATGATCCGGCGGACGGTGCCGCCCCTGGGGTGGAAGATGGCCAGACCGGATCCGATCTCCTCGGGGAAGCTGAACAGGTCGAGCTCGGCCCCCAGCTTGCGGTGGTCGCGGCGCTCGGCCTCCTGTAGCTGGTGCAGGTGGGCCGCCAGAGCCTTCTCCGACTCCCAGGCCGTCCCGTAAATCCGTTGCAGCTGGGCCCGCTTCTCGTCGCCCCGCCAGTAGGCGCCCGCCACCCGCATGAGCTTGAAGTGGCCCAGGCGGCCCGTCGAGGGGACGTGGGGGCCCCGGCACAGGTCCAAGAAGGTGTCCGAGTTCCAGTAGGTGCTGACCACCGAACCGGCGGCATCCACCTCCTCGGCCCCGGTGCCGACGGATTCGATGATCTCGCGCTTGAAGGGCTGCCCGGCGAAGAGCGCGAGCCCGTCGGCCAGCGCGTGCTCGTGCCGCACGAAGGGTTGGTCCTCCGCCATGATGGCCCGCATTTCGGTCTCAATCCGCTCCAGGTCGTCGTCGCTGAAACGGGCGCCGCCCGGAAGGGCGAAGTCGTAGTAGAAGCCGTTCTCAATGACCGGCCCGATGGCGTACTGGGCGCCCGGCCACAGCCGCAGCACCGCCTGGGCCAGCACATGGGCGGTGGAGTGGCGGAGCACGTCCCGACCGGCGTCGGAGTCGGCGGTCACGATGGCCACCTGGGCCCCGTCGCTCAGGGGTGTGGCCAGGTCCACCTCGTGCCCGTCGACCATGGCCACGACGGCCGCCTTGGCCAATCGGGAGCCGATGGCCCGGGCGAGCTCCGCCGCCGTCGTCCCCTCGGCCAGCTCCCGCTGCGAACCGTCGGGAAGCACAACCGAAATGACGGCGGCCATCGTTCACCCTTTCTCATTCGGCCGGGGGATCTCTCCTCTCCGGGACCTGGGTTCACCAGAGTAGTGGACGGCCTTGCCGGCTCCCGACCTCTCAGGCGGAGTTGGCCCGGTACTCCTCGAGTGAGTCCGGAGTGAAATGCACGATGCCACGCTCCATGACATAGCGGATCTTGCCGTCGAAGACGAGACGGAAGAGGTCTTTCGTTGGCATGTCCAGCCGGCGTGCGGCTTCAGGTGCTCTCAAGAGCTCAGTCGGCATCGGACCCACCTTCTTCAAGTCCCAGCTTATGGGTCAACACGAGAAGTTGTTGCTCCAACTGAGCCAAGACAGAAAGGCGGTCAGTTGAGCTCACGACTTCGCAACCTTCTTCCAGCGCGATCAGAAGTTCCCGGGCTTCTTCAAGGTCGAATGTGACTTCGTTTGGTGGCGGCGACACGAGAGGAACGGTCCCCGGTTCGCCCTAAATAGGCGCCAATCTCCCCAGTTCTGAATGACCGTAGGGCCGTTCCCCCTCACCGTCCCCCTGTCTCACACCGACAGCGCAACATCCTCGTCGACGTCGGTCAATGAAGGCTTCACCCGCCCATGAACCCGCACCGACGAGACCAGCGGTCCGGCGGCGAGGGCGGCGCCGGTGGCCACCAGTACGACTTGCCAGAACCACAAGGGGAGTTGATGGCGCAACGGGAGGTCCATCCAAGGTGGCCAACGGGAAAAGGCCACAACCACCAGCACGGACCAAGCCAGCAGAGAGGGGCGGAACCGAGCGCGGGCGACACTGAGCACGATGAACAAGACGGCGGCCGCAACGGCCGCCAGGCGGAGCGCCCCGTCCGCTTGGAGCCCCCATGGCTCGGCATTGGGCGCCAGTCCGATCGGCACGAGGATGAAGGCAAGAAACACCAGAACCAGCCAAGCCACCAGTGGCCCGCGGATCTGCCCGCCGATCACGTCAAGCACGACGAGCGACACGACGAGAGCCATGAAGTAGTACCCGAAGAGATTCTGTTCGAAGACGAGACGGAGACTGAGGGAGATGGCAATGACGGAGACCAGAGGCACTGGTTCGCGCACGGTCGCGCCCAGCCGTCTCACCGCCCACCATGCCAGCGCCACGGAAAGGGCGATCGGCAGAAGCCGGGATACGGCGACCAGTGGCGTCCCGTGAAGATGCAGTTCCCACAGCACCGTTCCTCCGAACGACAGGGTATTGCCAGACCCGAGGACCGTCGCCCTGAGGGCGCGTCCCGAAGTGACCGCAATCATCGGGACCGTGACGAGTGCCGCGGCAGCGATGGCGCTCCCGGCGAACCTCAGCCGCCGGTTCCACGGCGCCATGACCAACAGTGGAGCGGCGACCAACACCGCGAACTGCTGAGACGTGAACGCCAGTCCGAGCAGCCCACCTGCCCAGGCCCACCATCCTCGCCGGGCACAGGCCAGGCCACCGAGAGCCAACCCGACGGCCATGAGGTCTTGGGGGTGAAACAGGTTCAACAAGGGCATCCAGAGGGGCGGGAGACACGCCAGCAGTACCAGCGTCGCCGGCTCCCAGCCGCAGCGCCCGCGACCCGAAGACCGCAGGAGCGCAATCACCCCGGCCATCAGCACGAGCCAACTCAGGTACCCGAGCCCGACCGTGGGCAAGGTGGCGCGAGTTTCCCCTGCCCAACGGTAGATGGCGTCAAACGCCGTCGCGCAGTGCGGCCCGAGAGCGCCCCCGGAGGGGAACGGGATCCGATGACCGATGCGCAGCAAGGCGGCGAATCCGCCAGAGAGCAGCGGCCAGAGCGGAGGTGCGGGCGGCTGGGGCCGAAAGAGAGGATAGAAGTGAAGTGTCGTCGGGGGAGGGTAGGCGCACGCAAATTTTCCATGGGCAATGGCCCACGTCGCATAAATGGTCTCGGGGGAGTCACCGGTCGCCGGTCCGCCCAGGAGCCTCATGAGTCCCAGGAAGGTGGTTACGGACATCATCCAGCCCAGCGCACACCATCTTGCCGAGAGCGTCCGATCAAGCCACGAGATCGGCTTCCGCGCGCCATGCGGAACGGCGTCGGGCGGGGGAGCGGGCAGGCTCACCCGGGTTCGCCCTCCTCCCCTGGTGCGGTTCCGCATTCCGCTGTCACGGCGAAGACGCCCCACGTGACCAAAGGTACCTGACACCGCAGACTCGGCAGTGGCTCACTCCTCACGCGTCCATTGCCGATCGCTCGACGGGACAAGACGGCTTCCTTCGGTGCCAGGTCGGCCGTCCGATCGCTCATGTCGGTTAGCCCACCACCCGCGCTCGGCCAGCTTTAGTTTCTGCACATTGAATGTACCCTTACGCGTGCGCTCCGATTGTCCACAGACTTGACATGACGCCGCCCCTTGACGACGTTGATGCCCATCCGGTCACAGTCTGGGTCTCACGTCTCAACCGGCCTCTGTCGAACGGGTGGTGTGCGCTCGCTTGGTTGGCCAGCATCGCCGTCTTTGTGGGTTTGGTCCGTCTTTCGGGCGGGCCGGCAAACGGAGACGCCGTCGAATCCGTCTACTTGACGTGGGCCATAGCTCACGGCCACCTGGCCTGCACCTACCTCTCCGAGGCCACGCTCCACCACGCGGCAAGTCCGGCCGCGGCGCCGCTTTGGCCACTGATTTCAGGCGCCTTCGCCGCTCTGGCCCGGATCGGTCACCACGTCGCGTTCCCCTCCCAGAGCGCGCTGGGCCCACACTGTTCGACCGCGATCAGAGCGATGACCCGCTGGGCGAACCGCTCGGGAGCGTTCTGGTCCACGACCCGGCTCGGGTACCTGAGTTGGCTCGCACTCCTGGCCGGTGTGGTCGTACTCCTGCGGGCTTCGGGCCGGGGGCGTTGCTGGTGGGAGCCGGCCACTCTCGTTCTCCTGGCAGTGATCCCATGTGTCATGGCGCCGCTGTCCGAGGACTTTCACCCTCAGGACCTTGTTGTCATGGGTTTGACCTTCATGGGCCTGGCCTGCGCGCAGAGACGACGGTGGGCCTGGGCCGGCATGCTGCTCGGACTGGCTGTCACGTCGCAGTTCTTTGCCTTGTTGATACTCGCTCCCATTGTCGTCATCGCACCGTCGAAACAGCGCCTGAGGTTCGCTCTCGCCGCAATAGGGGCGGCATCGCTTGTCCTTGTCCCGATGCTTGCCATCACCTCGGGACGCATTCTCGCCGTTTTGTTGATCGGCACGGGCAACGCTCCGGGACTCGGGGGGACGGTCCTGTGGGAGCTGCATCTCAAAGGAGCGCTCCTGGTCTCTGTGTCCCGGTTCCTCCCGATCCTTCTTTCCGTGGCGCTGGCCGGATGGGCGGTGCGCCGGCTCGGACCGGCCGTGCGCGAACCGGTCCCCCTCGTTTCACTCATAGCCACGTCGCTCGCGCTCCGGCTCGTCTTCGAGCAGAATCTCTTCGCGTACTACTTCATGGCCTTCGCCGTTTCGTTCGTCCTGCTCGACGTCGTTCGTGGTCAGATCAGCGGACAACTTGTGTCTTGGCTCGCCCTGACGACATTGGCGTTCAGTCCGAAGCTCTCCTCACTGCAATGGCGCGAAATTCTCCCTTACTCATTCATCGTAATGGCCCTGTTGCTCACCCTTCGAGCCGCAGTTGCGGGTCGAAGCCGTCCCTACCACGTCGCGTGGCTTGCCCTGGTCTCCTTCGCCTACGTCAGGCGGGACGTCATGAACCCCGGGCTCACCTTCGGTTTCTCCATCTGGGTCTGGCAGGTCATCCTCTTGACCACCGGCGTCACCCTGGCCGTCAAACCTCTCCTTGCCTACACGCCCGATCGCGCCGTATTGCTGCCCGGCCAGCCCGGAGAACCCCGACCCATCGGCTGATGGCGGTGGCGGTGGCGGAGAGGAAGGGCTCGTAGGCGTACTCCCCGGCGTCACGCGCATCGCCCTGTGAGGTCTACAGCTCAATCCCCAACAACCTGGCCCCGTCAGCCACCGGCCGCCCGGCCATGGCCTCGGCATCGAGGCCGCCCAGCGCGGCCGGCGTGTCCAGGTCGTCGTCGAGCGCAGCCCGCACCGCGGCCACGCCCTGCGCACCGTCACCGTCCGGGGCGCTCGACCAGAGGGCCAACCGCGAAGCCGCTGCCCCCATGTCCTCGCCGGTCTGCCAGTCCCAGTCGGCGCGGTAGTGGTGGGCCAGGAGCGCCAACCGCACGGCCGCCGGGTCCCATTCCTGGCAGAGATCGCCCACGAAGACCAGGTTGCCCAACGACTTGGACATTTTGGTGCCCCCCAATCCGACCAGTCCGACATGGAACCACACCTTGACGAACGGTTTGCCGGTCACCGACTCGGACTGGGCCGTCTCGCACTCGTGATGGGGGAAGACGAGGTCGCGGCCTCCTCCGTGAATGTCGATGGTCTCCCCCAGCTCGCGCAGCACCAGAGCAGAGCACTCAATGTGCCAACCGGGACGACCCGGTCCCCAGCGCGATTGCCACGCCGGCTCGTCGGGCAGCGACGGCTGCCACAGGACGAAATCCAGCGGATCTCGCTTGTAGGGGTCGTCGGGGCGCCCGCCGTTCTCCGCCGCCAGCTCGAGCATCTTCTCCCGCCCGAACCCGCTGATCCGCCCGAAGGCGGAGAAACTTGCCACTTCGAAGTAGACCGAACCTCCGGACTCGTAGGCGTGGCCCGATTCCAGCACCGCCCCGATCATCGAGAGGATTTCGGAGATGGCCGACGTCGCCCGCGGCTCGGAGAACACCGGCAACAGGTTCAACAGTCCCATATCGGCGTCGAAGCGGGCCATCTCCTCGGCTGCCAGATCCAAGTAGTGGACACCGAGCTCGCGGGACTTGCGGAGGATGTCGTCATCGACGTCGGTCACGTTGCGCACGCACCGCGTGTCGTGGCCGGCGTCGTGCAGGTGGCGCTGCAGCATGTCGAAGGCGAGATACACCGAGGCGTGCCCCAGATGGGCGGCGTCGTAAGGAGTGATGCCGCACGAGTAGAGGGTCACCAATGGTCCCGGGTCGAAAGCCACCACTTCCCGCCGGGCCGTGTCGTAAATGCGCATTCCTAAATTCCGGCCATCCGGACCGTCGAGTGCGCCCGGTGCCGGATGTTCAGCGTGATACAGACGGCGGTGAACGCCTCAATGGCCGCCGCCTGGCTCAAGCTCCCCGCATTGAGCGGTCGCAGGCCCGGCATCATGTCGATCAGGGTCACGGTGGTCTCCGTGGCTTGGGGGTGGTCGGAGCACACGAGCACGTCTGCTTCCAACCCCGAGTCCAGATCCTCCATTTCCGAAGCCGGGAGATGGTGGAAGGCCGCCGCCACCAACGATGCCGGAAGGGCCGCTTGCACCGCCGCCGCCACCGATCCCCGGGGCGGGACGAGAGCCAACATTTCGCGGCCCTCCTTGACCAGGGCGTTGCCCATGGAGATGACCACCTTGCCCTGCAGGATCCCACGCAGCGGCTTCACGGTGGAGGTGGCGCTGTCCCACGGGGTCGCCACCACGACGAGGTCCGCCCCGGCCGCACCTTCGTTGTCCGCCCCGGCGACCGCCAGGCCCTGGTCGGGCCACCTGGCCACCACCTCCGCCGCCACCGCGGCGGCGCGCTCGGCCTGGCGGGAGCCCAGGGTGACCTGCAGGCCCGCTTGAGCCAATCGGACCGCCAGGCCCCGCCCGGCCGGGCCCGTCCCTCCCAGAATTCCCACGTGCACGCACCTACTGTCGCATAACCTCGTGGACCTGATGGGACTCCTGGACGGAAAACGGCTCCTGATCACCGGCGTGCTCACCGACGCCTCACTGGCCTTCGCCGTCGCCCGTCAGGCCCAGGAAGAGGGGGCGGAAGTCGTCCTCTCCGGGGCCGGCCGGGCCCTGTCCCTGACCAGGAGGACGGCCCGCAAGCTCCCCCACGAACCGGAAGTCCTTGAGATCGACGTGACCTCGCCCGAGCAACTCGCCGCCGCCGGTGCCGCCCTGGGCGAGCGCTGGGATCGCCTCGACGGCCTGCTCCATGCCATCGGCTTCGCTCCGGCCGCCTGCCTGGGCCGCGGGATGTTCGCGGCCGGCTGGGATGATGTGTCGGTGGCACTCAACGTATCGGCGTACTCGCTCAAGGCGCTGGTCGAGGCCTTCCTGCCCCTGCTGGCGGCGGCCGGGATGGATGGAGGGGCTTCGGTGGTCGGATTGGACTTCGACGCCACGGTGGCGTGGCCCGTCTATGACTGGATGGGCGTGGCCAAGGCGGCCCTGGAGTCTCTGACCCGCTACCTGGCCCGGGAGCTCGGCCCCCAGGGGATCCGGGTCAATCTGGTGGCGGCCGGACCGGTGCGGACCATGGCGGCCAAGTCGATCCCCGGTTTCTCCGCCTTTGAGGACACCTGGGCCGACCGGGCGCCCCTGGGCTGGGACGTTCATGACTCGGACGTGGTGGCCCGGGGCTGCCTGGCCCTCTTCAGCGACCTTCTCCCGATGACGACCGGGGAGATCATCCATGTGGACGGCGGCGTCCATGCCATGGGGGGTGGAGGCTGAGCGCCACGGGGAACCCAGGACCCGATGAGCGTCCGCCGGGCACTCCGAGCAGTAGTCTTTACAAAGAAATCGCCAGTTCATCGACTGCGGACCGTTGTCCCCGTAAGGGTCGTGAGGAGTTGCTCGTCCCCCCTCACTGAATCGGACTTGGGGGTTGTCATTGAGTATCGTCAATCACCGCACGGGATCCGCCGAGTCGACGTCTGCCACGGGTGGCGCCAGCGCTTCGAATTTCGCCCTACCACCCACGTTGAAAGGGCCGGGCCAATCTCCTGATCCGAACACGGCTGTGAAGCGCCGCTCCATCACGGATCGGGAACTTGTCATGTTCCAAGTTTGCGCCGACTTCGTCTGTGCCTGCATCGCTCTGCCTCTGGCGTTGGTCCTCCTGTCGGTGCTCTCGTCGGTTCGGGCAAACTCCTTCCAACTTCTGGCCCGGAACATCTCAGTCGACAGCTTCTTTCCGGTGGCGGTGGTCATTGCGCTCGCCCTCGGCGGCATGTACCGCGTCACGCATCAACGCCTGCAGCCGAGCGCCTTCCTGGAAATGCGGGATATCTCCTTCGGGGTTGGAGCGGGGTGCGTGCTGGCTCTCGCCACGAGCTCGCTGCTCCACGGGATATTCGGGGCCACCGAGCCTTTCACCACCCAACTCGTCATGGCGGTCATCGTCGCCATCGTCGTGATCAGCGTCGGCCGCATCGCCATGAGGTTCTTCCTGCACGCCCTGACCACCACCCGGGTCCTCGTCGTCGGTGCGGGGGACCTGGTGGACCGCATCATCACGAGCGTCAGCCAGGATGCCGGCATGACGCTGGTGGGCCGGGCCGTTGACGGCGATATCGTCGATGCCGGTGCGTTGGGCCACGTACGCGATCTGCCCATGCTGTGCCAGCAGCTCGATGTGCACCGGATCCTGGTGGCAGCCGGAGAGCCGTTCACGAACGAGTCTCTGGACACCTATCGGCAACTGCAGAACTCCGTGCACATCGCCATGGTGCCGCACTACTACGAGCTCATGAGCTGGCGGTCTCGCCTGACCGACCTGGCCGGGATGCCCTTCCTAGAGGTGGCCCGGCCTCACCTGAGCGCGTGGGACCAAATGATGAAGCGGGCCTTCGACCTCTGCATCAGCTCGGTCGTCTTGCTCGTCACCTTTCCCCTCCTCCTGATCGTGGCCATCGGGGTCAAGCTGAGCTCACCGGGGCCGGTCCTCTTCCGGCAGGTCCGGATCGGTCGGCACCGGGAACCGTTCACGGTCATGAAGTTCCGGTCCATGACCGTGGGCACTGAGGGCAGCTCCGGCGGGAGCAGTGAGCGTGCGGTGGAAGGACAGGACCGTCCACTCCACGAAGTTCGGGGCAAGTTGGCCGAGCAGGGCCGGATCACCAGGTTCGGCGCCTTCCTGCGGCGGACCGGGATCGACGAGATCCCTCAGTTCATCAACGTATTCCGAGGGGATATGTCGGTCGTCGGACCCCGGCCGTTCATTCCCCAGGAGTCGGTGGTCGAAGGATGGGCCACCCGCCGCTTCGACGTGCGGCCCGGCATCACGGGACTCTGGCAGGTCTCGGGCCGCAACGACCTCTCCCGCAACGATCTCATCCAACTCGACTACGTCTATGTGGCTTCCTGGTCGTTGTGGTGGGACCTCAAGATCATGTGGGAAACCCCCAGGACGATGGCCAGCGGCACCGGCGCCTACTGATCCGACCGCTTCTTCGGCTCATACTCTGCCCAGAAAGACGTTTGCCGGCGCCAGGGGCTGAGTATCGCCCCCACCTGGTCACACGGCGTTGCCACCGCTCACCCAACCACTGAACCCATCAGGAATTTTTCGGGAATTCCGGCGCAAGATCCGTCCCAGGGCAGCGTTGAACCTCCGGAGGGTTCGTCATCACGCAGCCAGCAACAAGCCTTCACCCTAGGGGAACCTTCTTATAAATCAGGGAGGGATTTTTGATGGAGCTTCAGTTGAGGAAACTGGCCGCTGTGGCAGGATTGGCGACGATCGGAATCCTGGGCGGCCCGCTCTTCGTCGGAACGGCCGTTGCCAACCCGACCAGCCCGACCAGCGCCATCTCGGGAATCGACCCCCATGTGCCCGCGGTGACCGGCACCCGGTTGCCGCTGTCATCGGGGGATCTGACCTCTCTTGAGACAGGGACGAGCGCGGCAAGCGGTGCGCCGGCCTCTTCTCTCGGCAACTCCTCTGCGGCTGGCGCCGGCGCGGTTCCCGTGTCCAATTTGACCCTCACCGGATCGGGAATCATGGCCCTCTTCGTCGGTGGCCTGGCGGTCACTTCCGTCGGCTTCCTGATCCTGACGTTCCTCCGGAGAAGGGTGAGGACGCTCTGATACTCGGGGCCTGAGTCAGTGGAAGCGCCCCAATTGCCGGCGCTTCCGGGCCTTGAGCGTGCTCCGGCGCCCGTGCACCCCCCCCAGCCCTCCGACCACCAGGGCCGCCAACCCCGACATTGCCCAGAGCCCGAGGACTCGTGTCGGGAATCCCTGTGAGAGCACGGCGCGACGGACGATGTCGGCCACAAAGATCAACACCAGCGTCAGGCCCGCTATCGCCAGTCCCTGGTTGAAGGCGCCCTTCCGGGCCCGGCGATTGCGGCCACCGACCCGTCCGCCGGCGAAGAAGCCGAACGCCATGATGCCGGCCGGAAGCAACCACCAGGCTCCCGGTTGATCGATCACCGGTCGGCCCCGCCAGAGTTCCTCAACCAGGAATGTCGGGCCCACAATGACGAGGCAGAGCAGGAAACCGTCACTGAGGGATTGCCAGTGGCGAAAGCCCGTCGCGGCGACCGGCGCGCCTTCCCCGTTTGACACCATCGGGGCACTCTACCGATTCGCCCGGGCGTCAATTTCGTGCTCCGCCCCGTCCGTCGGGGTGTGAGCGAGGGAGAGGTCCCCCAGACGGGGAGTGAGCGAACGCTGCCTGCCAGGGGCCGACCCGTGGAATTGGGCAGCTGTTGGGATGGGATGGACGACACGGTGATCTTCCCTTGCCATGCTGTCTCCATGTACGCATCGCGACGTCCGGTCTCGGCATACGGCGGGGGGATTGACATCATGACCAAGGGCCAAGGAAGAGCGCGGAAGTACGGAGTCACCATCGCCGTGGTGATCATCGGAGGGATCGCCAGCTTGTCGGCGTTCTTGGTGTCGGACCATTCGGTACACCAGACAAGCGCCAAGTTGCTGGCCGGGGACGCTGCCCAGGGAGCACTCGTCCTCAACGGTTACCTCGGATCCCTTTCGGACCCCTTTTCGAAGCTCGGCAGCACGGTCACGCCAACGGGTGTCTCTCCCACCACCTTCGACGCGGCGGCGCAGGGCATCCTGACATCGAGTCACGCTCCCGTCGCCCTGCTGCACCAGGCAGGTGGCCATTGGAGCCTTGTGGCGTCCGTGGGTCATCTCCATGCCACCTTCGGCCCGGGAGAGAACGATGCACACCTCCTGGCCCTGGCCGCCCGGTCCAACGCCAATTACGCCGGCGTTTTCGTGGCATCGGGGCAACGCTGGATCCAAGAGGTGTACGGAAAGGGATACCTCCCGGCGGGTTATGCCATCTACAGCGAGTACCCCATTGGAGGGGCCTACGACATCATCAAGATCCCGGGGGTCCTGTTCCCCGGCACCGATGTGGCCGTCTACGTGGGTTCGGCGACCCCTTCCAACCTCTTATTTCGGACATCCGCCCGACTTCCCGCCGGTAGGCAGGTAGCAGTGTCCCCCGTCAATAACTCCGACGAGCTCAACGCGACCGCCGCGTTGGTCTCCAACCCTGCTTCGGCGACCTACCCGGGTGAATTTGTTGTGGTCATGAGCCCGACTACCAACCTGACAGGGAACTTCGCGGCCGACTTCCCGTGGATCCTGCTCGTGTCCGGTTCGGCCGCCACCGTGATTGTCGGCATCCTGCTCGGCATGGCCATCGGCCGGCGCGACGAGGCACTCGGGTACGTCGGCGACCTCAAGAAGAATAACGCCGAGCTCGACCTGGCACTGTCCCGACAGGCCGAGGCGGAGAAGAGCCTCCGACAGGCACAACGGATGGAGGCCGTCGGCCAGCTCGCCGGCGGCATCGCGCACGACTTCAACAATCTTCTGCAGGCCATCATCAGCTACTCCGTCTTCCTTTCCGAATCCATGGAACCCGAGAGTGAGATGCGCAAGGACCTGGCCGAAATTGAGAAGGCCGCGCACAGGGCCGCTGACCTGACGCGTCAGCTTCTCGTCTTCAGCCGCCAGGACGTCACCAGCCCGACCGTGCTCAATCTCAACGAGGTCGTCCGCACCTCGGAGCGACTGCTCCACCACACCCTCGGTGAAGACGTGAATCTCGACTGCCAGACGTCCGAGGATCCCTGCCACGTCCACGCCGACGCCGGCGAGCTGGAGTTGATGCTTTTGAACCTCTGCATCAACGCACGAGATGCCATGCCCAAGGGAGGCGACCTCTCGGTGATGGTCGACACCGTCGATCTCGGTTCCTCCGAAGATCCCGAGGCGGGACCCGGCGCAGCACGCTTCTTCGCCCGGTTGCGGGTTACGGACACCGGAGTGGGCATGACCCCCGAAGTGGCGGCCAAAGCCTTCGAGCCTTTCTTCACGACGAAGGAGACCGGCCGCGGCACGGGCCTTGGTCTCGCCATGGTCTACGGCATCGTCAACCGATGGGGAGGGAGTGCCTCCATCACCACTGCGGTGGGGGGCGGGACGACCGTCACCTTGTTGTTCCCCCTCACTGACGCAAGACCAGCAGTGGACCAACCTGAGACTGAGGCCGAAGTCGCCGAGTGTTCGAGCGAGGTTGTGCTGCTTGTGGAGGATCAGGAGGGTGTCCGCCGGTCAACGGCGAGGATCCTTGAGGCTGTCGGCTATCGGGTGATGCAGGCGGACAGCGCCACCAAGGCTTCCCTGCAATACGACTCCGCATTGATCGACATCCTCGTGACCGACGTGATCATGCCGGGGGGCATGTCGGGCATTGAGCTGGCTGAGCGCCTGCGCCAGGGCAGGCCTGATCTGCCCGTGGTCTTCATCTCGGGCTACAGCAAGGACACCATTGACGGAAAGGGACATCTCCCGCCCTATGCCCAGCTCGTGCAGAAGCCCTTCTTGCCGGCCGAGCTCCTCAATGCCTTGCGGCTCGAAACCGACGAACTACAAGAGGCGGCGCAATCATCATGACGAACACCCTTGCCAAGCCCGATGCAGGTGCGCGTATCCTCATCGTCGACGACGAGCTGCCGATACGCCGGGTGCTCAGCCGCCTTCTGGAGAAGGAAAGCTACCGGTGCGCGACGGCGGCGAACGCCTCTGAAGCGCGGGAACTGCTCGCTGCCGAGGCATTTGACCTGATGCTCTGCGACGTGACCATGCCTGGGGAGAGCGGCTTCTCCCTGCTGGCATCGGCCGGACGGGAACACCCGGATCTGGCCGTGATCATGGTGACCGCGATCGACTCCCCCGAGGCCGCGTTACCGGCGGCCCAGCATGGCGCATACGGCTACATCATCAAGCCGTTCGAACTGAACTCCATCCTCATCAATGTTGCCACCGCACTGTCTCGAAGAGCCGAACGACTGGCCGAAAAGAGCCACAGTACGCAACTGGCGGGCGAGATTGCACACCAAAGAGCCGAGCTGAAAGACGCGCTGAAGCGTCTGGCCGCCGGTGACCACGCGCTGTCGATGTCACAGGAGGAGACGGTCTTCCGGCTCGCCATTGCCTCCGAATGGCGCGACCATGACACCGGGGACCACCTCAAGCGGATGAGTGATCTGAGCGCGCGACTGGCTGCCTGCGCCGGTCTGCCACCCTGCAGGGTCGAGCAGCTGCGGATCGCCAGCCAGATGCACGACGTCGGCAAGATCGCCATTCCCGACGCCGTGTTGTTGAAGGAGGGGCCGCACAATGACGAGGAGCGATTGATCATGCAATCGCACTGCGAAATCGGCTACCAGATGCTTCAGGGCTCGGACTCCCCTCTCCTTCAGCTTGCCGCAATCGTCGCCCGCACCCACCACGAGCGATTTGACGGGACCGGATATCCCCACCGTTTGGTCGGCCAGACCATCCCCATTGAGGGCAGGATCGTGGCCATTGCCGATGTCTACGACGCGCTGCGCAGCAAGCGACCCTATAAACGGGCATTCTCACTCGAAGAAGCATTCGGGATCCTCACAGACGGTCGAGGCAACCACTTCGATCCCGAGCTCCTGGACCTCTTCATCAAGGAGATCGAGGGAGACAAGGAGCTCCGGGACATGCATGAAGGTGGGGACCCGGAGGATTGAATCAGGGAGCCGCCGGGAGCGAACCCGCCGCAGGTTCGAAGCGGTAGCCGACGCCTCGCACGGTGATGATCCACTGCGGGCGGTCAGGGTCGAGTTCGATCTTCCGGCGCACGCGGCGGATGTGCTCGGTCACCGTGGCCTCGTTCTGCCAATCGCTGCTGGAAGACCACACCAACTCCAAGAGCTGCTGGCGCGAGAACACCTGGCGGGGAGAGGAAGCCAGGAACGCCAACAGGTTGAACTCCATGGTGGTCAGCTCCACAAGCACTTCGCTCAGTTCCACCTCGCGGGCCAGCAGGTCAATCCGTAACGTGCCAAAGACAATGCCGGCAGGAGGTGGCGGATGGTTTGCCTCTGAGGAACGCGTGCGGCGCAACACGGTCTGTATCCGGGCCGACAGCTCTCCGTGGGAGAACGGCTTGACGATGTAGTCGTCCGCCCCCATCCGCAGCCCGGCGATGCGATCCATCTCCAACCCGCGACCGGTCAGGAAGACCACCGGCACATCGCTCTTGACCCGCAACGCGGGCAGAAGCGTCCGGCCATCCTCGCCGCCGAGTACGACATCGAGCAGCACCAGGGCGGGATCGTGCTCCTCCGCTGCCTCCAGTGCTCCCATCGCGTCATTGGCGGTGACCACCTGGTAGCCATCTCTCTCCAGCAGCCTCGTGAGGAGCACGCGCATGCCGGCGTCGTCATCGACGATCAGGATCTTGATCTGGCCCACCGTGCCGTCAAGCGTACTGTTTCCCCTCGTTGGTCGAGGGACACTCCCGACGCGCGCAGCTTCGGGTTGCGGCGGGACTGAGAGTGGAGAGATGTGGAGTTCTGGCGCACACGCCCGAAGGGAGAGCTCCTAAAGATGCCAGATCCTCCACGGATCTCCCGTGCTCTTCACGCTACGCTCCCCCGGCCTGAGCCGACTTCCGCCGCGGTCAGCCCGCCCGTGCGCCAATGGGCCGGCAGGGACCCCGCCTCACGACTCAGAGGGCGTAAATGCTGCGGATGACCTCGGCAATTGTGGTCACGTCCAGCGACACCAGATTGATCGCCTCCTGACGAAGCGTGCGCATTCCCTGTTTCTGCGCCAACCGGTGCAGCTCATCCTGCGTGGCCCAGCCCACAATGAGGCGCTTGATCTCGGGTGTCATCTGCAGGAGCTCGTACACGCCGATGCGGTCCTGGTATCCGGTGTTGCCACAGAAGTTGCAACCCCCGCCATGGTAGAAGGTGCTCTTCTCGGGCCCGCCGCTTTCCTCGTAGAAGGTGCGCTCCTCCTCGGTGGGCATGTAGGACGTCTTGCAGGCCGGGCAGATCCGGCGCACGAGGCGTTGCCCGACGATGGCGATCACCGAGGAGGCGATGAGGAACGATTCGATGCCCATGTCAAGGAAGCGGTGGAGGGCCGAGACCGAATCGGTGGCGTGCAAAGACGAGAGCACGAAGTGGCCGGTGAGGGCGGACTGCACCGCAATGCGGGCCGTCTCGACGTCACGGATCTCACCGACGAGGATCACGTCCGGGTCCTGGCGCAGAATGGACTTGAGCCCGGTGGCGAACGTGAGTCCGGCCTGCTCGTTGGTCTGGATCTGATTGATGGACGGGAAGATGAACTCCACCGGGTCCTCAATGGTCATGACATTGCGCGTCGCATCGCTCACTTCGGTGAGCGTGGCGTAGAGCGTTGTCGTCTTCCCGCTCCCGGTCGGCCCGGCGCACAACACCATGCCGAACGGAGCCCGCACGAGCTTCGAGTAGGTGCCATGGGTGTCCTCGGGCATGCCGAGGTCATGGAGGCGGAGGACCGAGCGGTTCTTGTCCAGGATTCTCAGGACGCACTTCTCACCGAAGATGGTGGCGGCAGTCGCCACCCTGACGTCTGTGTCCTTCCCGTCGATCTCGGTCGTGAGCTGTCCGTCCTGAGGCCGACGGCGCTCGACGATGTTCATGCCCGCCATGATTTTGATCCGGCTGACGAGTCCGACGCCCATCACCACCGGAAGTTGAAGGACTTCCTTCAATGCGCCGTCGATCCGGAAGCGGACCCTGACGATGTCCTGCGACGGCTCAATGTGCACATCGGAAGCCCGATCGCGCTTGGCCTGGGTCAGGATACGCGCGACCACTTGGACGACCGGGGCGTCTTCAGCCACCACCTCGGTCGCCGTAGTCTCGCTCGTGCGCCTCCGTGCGCCCTCCACCGCCTCGAATGCCTGCACCAGCTTGTCCACGCCGGCCATGGCCCGATAGCTCTGGTCGATCGCCCAACGGACGTCGTTGACCGGAGCAATCTCCAGCCGGACCGTATGCCCGCTCTTCTCGGCCAGCAGGAACCGTAACTCGTCGCTGGGTTCCTCAACCGCGACGTGCAGACCGTCTTCGTCAAGGCGGATGGGAATGGCCAAGTACTGGCGAGCTATCTCCTCGGGGATGAGCGCCAGCGCCTCGGGATCCGGGTTGTCCCGACGGAGATCGGCGACGGGCATGGCATAGAACTCTGCCAAGGCATCCACCAGGCCTCTCTCGCCCAGGACGCCCATATCGACCAGCACCTCGCCCAGCCTGCCGCCCGACTCCTTCTGTTGCACCAGTGCGTCCTCAACCTGGGCCTCGGTCACCAGTGAGAGGCGAACCAGGAGCTCCCCCAGGCGGTGATGCGTTTTGGGGCCTACCCCTGACGATGAGACGGCAACGTCCTTGGCCTGCCCACCGGTCGCCGACCCATTCCCCCCAGATGGCTCTGACGTTGCTCCATCGGAGTCCGCACCGGTCGGACCCGCGAAGACCGGAAAATGACTCTCGTCCTGACCTGGCGGGAGGTCGGTCACGGTCGATGCGGTGCGGGCGACCTTCAGTGCCGACCCACCCGTCTCCGGTGTCTTGCCTTGGGCAGCCATGACCCCCGATTGGCCATACTTCCCACCCTGGGAGTCTGACCCGCTCGTCTCAGCGTCGACCAGAACCTCGGCGTCTGGGCCGTCGGGCGAGTCACTCCGATCTCTCCGTTTGAATTTCATGGTGTCCTCACAGGAACGGTGAGAGTCCCGTCATCTTCCACAACTCACAGCATGCCAACCCAGGCGCTCAAAGGTGCGCACCCCTTCCCCGTCACAGTCCAGTATCTGGCCAACAGCCCCGGGATGTGTCTCGTACTACTCATATTCAACCACTGTTTCCGTACCTGCGGGGGGACAGGTGCTCGCTTTACCAACATTGCCTCGTGCCTACTTTCCAAGACCGAAATCGGCCTTTGGCCCAATGTCACAGCCACCAGAGCTCGCTGGCTCCATTCCTCGTCCTGGACTGGCCTTTCCGGTGGGGGATGAACGAGAGCGAGTGGCGCCGATCCCAACCGATAGCGTTCGTCGCCATGTTGGGCAGGCACGAGGATGAGGCACGCCCGTGACCGCCATCCTGATCGGATCTTGCGCCGCCCTGGGTCTGGTGGTCGGCTCCTTCCTGAACGTGGTCATCTACCGCGTGCCACGCCAGAAATCTGTCGTCTCGCCCCGATCGGCCTGCCCGAATTGCCACGTTCCCATCGCGGCCCGCGACAACATTCCCGTGGCGTCCTGGCTTCTCCTGAAAGGCCGCTGCCGGAGTTGCCAAGCACCGATATCCGTTCGGTACCCGTTGGTCGAACTGGCGACCGCCGGGCTGTTCGCTGGGACCGCGGCACGCTTCGGTGAGGACTGGGCGCTCCCCGCGTACCTCGTCCTGTTCGCGGGGCTGCTGACCCTCGCCTGCATCGACCTGGAGCGGCTCGTGTTGCCGAAGCGAATCGTCAACCCACTCCTCGGGCTGGTCACCGCCCTCCTCCTGTTGGCGGCGGCCATGACGGGACGCTGGAACCATTTCCTGGTGGGGGGGCTCTGCGCCATGGGCTGGTTCATCGCCTTCCTCGCCCTGAACGCCGTGAGCCCGCGTGCACTCGGCTTCGGCGACGTCCGCCTGGCACCGGTGCTCGGACTGGCGCTCGGTTGGCTCGGTCCCCGCTATGTCCTCCTGGGTTTCTTTGCGGCCAACCTCTGCGGTGCCGTCATCGGGATGGCGCTCATTGCCGCCAAGCGGATGAGCCGCCGCCAACAGATCCCCTTCGGGGCATTCCTGGCCCTCGGGACTGCGCTGGCCGTCTTCGCCGGCCCCGAGCTCCTGCGGCCTTTCCATCGATTCTGAGGGCAGGCCTTCAGGCGGAACCCAAAAAAGTGACCCATCTCAACTTCGAAGCCGCTTTCGTTACATGCAACAGGGGTCAACGGGGACGGACACCGGATCACGACGTAGGGTGCGCGAGCACCGAGTACGTCTGCGTGAACAGGGATTGCGACCGGCTCAGGTCTGGGTATTCCACCTCGGTGCCCCGGGTTGCGAAGAGGAGGCGCACCGCCAATCTCGTGCCGTTGCGGTGAGCGCATCGCCGGGCGACGACCAGAACTTCGTCGACTCCATCTCTGAATGGCCAGGGGACGAGACGATCTGAGCTCTGGACCGTCTCAGGGGGGCGCGATCACGACGGCGTCTCGCGCCAAACTCTGGGAGTTGTCAAGCATTTTCGACAACGCTGACGTGGTGCGCCTCAACCGCCCACCCGTCGTATTCCTTGGCATGGCACCCACGTCCTGACCCTTGCGTACGGATCACCGGGCCCGGAGTTCGGTTGTTGTCGCCACCGACCGGTGGACCACCGAAAGACCGGAGGGCCGACTGTGAGCATCAGCCGTCAGTAGACGAACTCCATGCGCAACCCCTGCTCGTCCCATTCGGGATCACTGGGGATCCGAATGCCCGCTCGGGCGAAGATGCGCCGGGCGGTCCAGAGCAGGGCGGCGACATCGAGCAGATGGGAAGTCGGCACCCGGCTGATCTCGGTCGAAAGAAGTCCTTCGGCCCCAGGGATCTTGTCCGTCAGGAGCCCCCTACGCTCTTCCAGGCCTTCCGCTGAGTTCTTGGACCATAGGAGCGGAACCTCGCCGTTGAGGTGGTAGAAGCTCAATTCGGGATTGACCTCGTAAATGGTTCGCTGGCGGTACGGTGCCATTTCGGCCGCAACCTCGCGGTAGCGGGGCAGCAGTTTCTTGCTGATGGCATCGAGGTGGTCGTCCGTGCCGTCACCGCCCGCTTCCAGAACTGCGTAGGCGGGCGCACTGTGAATGGCCGATCCCCGGCGGCCCAGGAGTTTCCGCGCTTGGCGGTCGCAGGATCGACCACCCGGGGTCACCTCGTCCAGATACCCGATCGGCGCGCTAAGAGCGATCACCGAAAAACCCGGCCGCTGGTCGATCACATCGACAAAGGATTCGATGACCCGCAGGGATTCCGGTGCGAAGGTGGTGCCGTGCAACTTGGCACCAGCCACCAGCCAACCGGTGGCGCAGGGCTTCACCCCACCGACGATCGAGTACGGAAGGTCGGGGCCCCGCCGGGGAGATGTGGGGGGCGTCAATCGGCGAGGGAGGGTTCAGCGTGACGGACAAGGTTGCCCATGGCGCGGGCTATCTCCTTGGGGTGGGCGGAGACCTCAAGAGCGTCCTCGTAGGTGATGATGTCGCCCCGGATCAGCTCCGCCAGGCTGGTCTCCATGATGCGCATCCCTTCCCCCTGATTGGTCGACATGACGTTCAGGAGCTGGTTGGACTTCCCTTCGCGGATGAGATTCCGCACCGGGTGGTTGGCGATGAGCACCTCGAAGGCGGCGACCCTGCCGCCCCCGATCCTCGGCAGGAGTCGTTGGGCGACGATGGCGCCGAGCGAGGCAGAAAGTTGCACCCTGACCTGGTCATGACGCCAGGCCGGGAACACGTCGATGATCCGGTCGACTGCCTGGGCGGCGTCGTTGGTGTGGAGTGTGGCAAACACCAGGTGGCCGGTCTCGGCCATGGTGAGGGCGATCTGAATCGACTCGATATCCCGCATCTCTCCCATGAGGAGGACGTCGGGGTCCTCCCGCAAAGCCGAGCGCAGGGCCCGGTCGAACGAGGGGCTGTCGATCCCGATCTCCCTCTGGGTGACTGCCGCCATCTTATGGCCGTGCACGTACTCGACCGGGTCCTCAATGGTGAGGATGTGCTGCGAGCGCGTCTCGTTGATGCGGTCGATGATGGAGGCCAGTGTGGTCGACTTGCCCGATCCGGTCGGACCGGTCACCAGGACCAGCCCACGGGGCAGCTTCGCCAGCCACTCCGCGGCCGGGGGCAGACCGAGCTCGGCGAAGCTCGGGATGATGGTGGGGATCATTCTCAGGGCCACGGCGGTCTCACCCATCTGGGTGAAGGCATTGGCTCGTAGCCGGGCCTTGTCGGACCAGGTGAAGGCGAAATCGACGTCCTGCATCTCCTCGAAAATGGCGATCTGTGCGGCATCCATGAGGGAGAGCACCATTTTGTGGATCTCTTCGCCCGACATCACCGGGGCGCCTTCCACCGGACGGAGCTTGCCGTCGATCCGGATGCGGGGCGCCGAGTTCCCGGCCAGCAGCAGGTCGGAACCACCCTGGTCCCACATCATCTGCAGCCAGGGATTGATCACGTCGGTGTTGATGGCTCTCACCGGGCCGCCTCCTCATCTGTACGGGTGGATACCAAAGTACCCGGCCCGAAGGCCGGGTACTTTGGACCACTGGTCAAGGCTGTTGGTTCAAGCTGAGTTAGGCGCCGACGCAGGCTGTGCCGGTGTCGTAGTTGGTCGCGGATGCGGTACCAATGGTGACCAGGACCGCACCGTTGGCGCCGAGGGAAATTGAGTAACCCGAGTTGCTCGGCCACGTGCGCATGTAGGGCCCTGGGGCCGCGGTGGTGGTCAGCTCGGTAGACGTCGTGGGGTACGTGTTGTTGTTGCCCGGGAAGGCCTTGTAGGCCTCGGCGGCGACTTCCACGCTCTTGGCGTCCGAGTTGCAGGCGGCCACGGCGCTCTGGCCGGTCACCCCACCCAGGGCGAAGATGACGGTGGCGGCCAGGATGCCGAGGACGACGATGACGATCAGGAGCTCAATGAGGGTGAATCCCGCCTCGTCAAGTTCGCCGGAGGCCTTCTGTTCCTGAATCTTACGGAAGCGCTCGAACATGATGTGTGTCGCCTTTCACTTGGGGGATCGCCGGAGGTCGGGACCATTCGATAGCAATGTGGGGAAGACTGGTCAATACGTTCATCTACCACCCCAGGTAGATGGGCAAATGCTAACCGATACCGGTTGCAATTCCATTGATGCTCGGTTGCTTTACGGGAGCCAAGATTGGGGCATTCACTGGACCTTCACCTGGTTGTAGATGCCGTACATGGCGGTGACGAGAGCCACGGCGACGAATCCGACCACGACTCCCATGAAGATGATGACCGCCGGCTCGAACAAGCTGGTGAAGCGCTTGATCTTCACATCGAGCTCGCGGTTGTAGAAGATGGCGGCCGTCTCAAGTTGCTGATCGAGCGTTCCGGTCTCCTCCCCGACCCGGAACATCTGGGACGCCGCCCCGGGGAAGAGGCCGGTCCGAGCCAGTGGGCCGGAGAGGCCCTGACCTTCCATCATCTCCTCTCGGATGGTGAGGAGTCCCCGGTAGTAGACAAGGTTGTTAGCCGAGTCGGCCGTGACCGCCATCGCCTCGGGCAGGGCCACCCCGGCCCGGATCATGGAGGAGAGGATCCGGCAGGTCCGCTCCAGGACGGCTGCTTGGACAAGATCCCCGAGCACCGGGAGCTTCAGGATGAAGGCATCGAGATGTTCCTTGGTGGCCGAGGACCGTCGGATGATGATGATCCCGACGACCAGGAGGACGATGAAGCCGGCGATGAGGAACCACCAATGGGTGACGAAGGCCGACACGGCGAGAAGCATGCGGGTCGGAAGCGGCAGTTTGGCGTGGAACGACTTGAAGAAGACCTGGAAGCGGGGCATCACGAAGGCGGAGAGGACCACCACCGTGATGATGGACATGCCCATCACGACGGCGGGGTAGATGAGGGCGGCGGTGATTTTGCCCCGGGCATCAATATCCCGTTCGAGGTAGTCGGCCAGCTGGTTGAG
>Ga0307374_10001400_pt1 | contig 44642 bp, 44 predicted proteins | sample OX3MG_FD_202532 | JGI IMG/M metagenome (GOLD analysis project Ga0307374, IMG submission 202532) | Soil microbial communities from Risofladan, Vaasa, Finland - OX-3 | ecosystem: Environmental > Terrestrial > Soil > Coastal area > Acid sulfate soil | place: Finland: Risofladan, Vaasa | collected...
GATCCGCAACCTCTATCGGAAGGGGAACGGCAAGGGGAAGTCTTTCAGGGGCCGGATGAACTCGTGGCCTTTCCACGAGGTGAAGAGGCAGGTCGAGTACAAGGCCGCGTGGGAAGGGGTGCCGGTAGTGACCCTTTCACGGAGCGACACGAGAGGGACCACGATGGACTGCGCGAGATGCGGGGAGAGACTCCAATCGCCGGTCCGCGGCGACCAGGAGCACCATCGCCAGTTGTGGTGCGAGAACTGCGGGAGATGGACGGACAGGGACCTAGTGGCCGTCCTGAACATCTCTCGCAGGGGGCGGGTGAGGTTCGCCCGTTCATCGACGGAAGGCGAGGCAAGCGAAGCAGTGAAGGGGAACGCGGAACACGACGGGGAGCCGCTAATCCTCAGAGTGGATGCCTCGAAACTGCGTCATGCGCAGCAGACGCAGTAGAACCGGAAGAGTCGCCTGAGCCTCGAGCGGGAAAAATCCTATTACCGATATTTCAATCTCATTCGCGGATTGGTTCAAAATCTCAATCGAGCTCGAATTTGAGCTTCAGGCAGAGCTCGTCGAAGACCTCGATATGCGCCTCCATCCACGGAGTGAGGAAGTAGGTCAACCCGTATCGCTCGCCGGCTGAGTCGACGAGCGAGTTCTTCTTGAGGACCTCGATGTGGTGCTGTATCGTCCTATACTCGACGCCGAGCCGCTTCGCGAGTTGGTTCATGTTGCCGGGCTGGACTCGGAGAGCGTGGATCAGCCGCGCCCTCATCTCGCCGCCGCGGGTCGCGCCCAGGAGATACCACAGGAGGCGTCGCAAGTCCTGGTTGTCCGGCACGATGGCCGAAATCCTGCGTCGCTATTTATCCGTGAGCAGGGAGAATATGAAATATCCTTAATACTCCGAAGGAGGAATCGCCCATCAGATTCGAGAAGAATGGATCCGATGATGGATGTGGCGATCGTCTTCTCTGTGCTAAACGCCGCGCTTCTTATTGTCCTGCTCGCCGTCTACGCGGGAATCGCGATAAGGAGCCGGGCGTCGCACTCCGTCGGCTTGATGTTCTTCGCCTTGCTCTTGCTTGCGAACAGCCTCCTCACCGCTTACTCGTACGCGACCATGGCGCCTTTCTTCGGGAAGGAGGCCCTCCCCTTTCTCTCGATGATGTCCGTCCTCGAGTTCGTGGGGCTGACGGTGCTCCTCAGGATAACACTGTGACCCGAGTCAGCTGGACGTGACGCCCACGTCTACGATGGCGTAGCCGGTCGCCCCGCCGGGGAACGGCGCGGCCATCGATGCAGTCTGTACTGCGCCGGTCTTGTCCGTGGCTCGGACCGCTATGGAGTAGTTGCCCGTGCCTGGCGGGTTCCAGTCCGCAGTCCAAAGGACCCACGTATTGTCTGAAAGCGGGTCCTTGACACTCGCCAGCGTCCAAGTGTTTCCTCCGTCGGTGCTCACCTCCACCTTCTTGATGCCTCTGTCCCCAGCGAAGGCCACCCCCGCAATCGGGACCAGACCCAGGGGGACGTTTGAGGTTTCCGCGATCCCGAAGCGTTGGGCCACCTGGGCGTTCCCGGGAGTAACTATGAATGAACCAGTCTCGTATTGCGCCTCGTTGACCCACCCGCGGACTTGCCAATACCCCCGGTAGGTCTCCGCCACCACCTCGATGCTCGTCACCCACTTGCAGTTCATCATGCCGTAATACCCGGGGACGATCATGCGAGCTGGGAAGCCGTGGTCTGCCAGAAGGGGCACGCCGTTCATATGATACGCGAGGATTGTTCCGGGGTCCATCGCCTTGGCGATCGGTATCCCGACGCTGTAGCCGTCGGTGGCCTTGAATATCACATATGTGGCATTCGGTTTCACGCCCGCCTGCGAGAGTATGTCGCTGAACTTCACCCCCGTCCATTTTGCGGTGCTGATCAGGTCTCCGTCGGCGGTGTTGCTAACGCACTCAAGTGTGTTGTATTGGTCCTGGGACACCATCGCGAGAAGTTGGCTGTAGTTCAGGGTAAGCGGGTTCGAGACGAGGCCGGTCACCGGGAGCGTCCAGCCGCTCGAACTGACGTTTGGAGGGAAGACGTTGACGTCGACGCGGTAGAACTTGTCCGCCGGCGTCACCTCCGTCACCTCCTGCGCGTAGAGCGCGCTGACGGCGTCCGCCCTACTGATTCCGGGTTTCGGAAAGAGCAGGCCCACGCCATAGTAGAGGAGGACACCAGCGACGGCCGTCGCTGCACCCGCCTGAATGACGATGCGCCTCTTCCTGTCGAACTTCACCTTTCCCTTCCCTCCGGAGCCTTGGCGACCGATCGGCTTCAGGGGCTCGCAGATAACGCCGGTCTGTGCAGGGGCGTACCTCTCGGCGGAGACGAGGACCACGCCGTACGCGAGCTGGGGAGGCAGGAGCGTCAGGATGACCGTGGGAAGGGGCTGGGGCGAGCTCAAGATCTGTGTGAAGGCGAGGGCGACTATCGTAATGACAAACAGGATGCCATAGGCAGCGAAGGTGTATATCGAGACGCGGTCGCCGTACTCCTTCCTCCCGCTGACTCCGGACAACAGAGACGCAAGCGCCCCGTAGAGGAGGAGGTTGATCGCGACCGCGACCGTGAGGGCGGAGTACTTCGCGAGGTACTGGAGGTTGGTCACAAGGACCGACTCGACTGAGCCGGGGGTGTTCGTCACGAGGGCGCCAACTGCCACCTCGGGAAGGAAAAGACCGCCGAAGTAGAGGCGGATGACCAAGGAGAGCGACATCGCGACAGCACCTGCACCCATGCCTAGGAGGAACCTCCTGAGTCTTAGCCTCAACTTTGCTCACGATAGCCGGCAAGCGCGAGAGTTCTTGCGATTGGCGGCTATAGGAGGGAGTGAAGAGCTGAATATTAACGATTTTTCAACATTCTCGTCAAATCGGGGAGAAAACCCTTATGAGACCGAGGAGACGCTAGCGTCCGCGACCGGCCATTGGTGAGAGCGAGGCTGGTCCCTTGAAAAGAGAGCGCCCTAGAATGCAGAAAAGCGAAGAGGTCGGAGAGAGTTCGAAAATCAGCCAGGCCGCCGAGCACAGGCTCTACACTTTTACGGTCGGGATATGCGCCACCGGTCATCCCCCCACCCTTCAGCCGCTGCTCCAGACTATCTTATCCAGCGAGATGCCCGGGTTCTTGCTAAAAAAGGTCATATTGGTGGCGAGCGACTGCTCACAGGATACACTGCGCGTCGCCAGAAGAATGGCGGCGCTCGACCGAAGGTTGAGGCTAATCGAGCACGAGAGGAGGATGGGTAAGGCCGACGCGATCAACGAGATATTTAGGCTGACCGAGGGGGACTTCCTTGTCTACGTGAACGCCGACGCCCTGGTCGGTGCCGATTCAATCTCGCTCTTGCTGAAGAGCATCGAGGAGGACGAGGGGACCGGGTTCGTGTCTGGCAAGCCGGTGTTCGCTAGGACCGGAGGTATCATTTCGGACGTCCTGGACGTCATGTGGACGTCGTTCGGCCTTCTCTCCTCCGACCCCGATCAGAGCAAGCAGAGCAACCACGGGACCGACGAGCTCATGGTGATCAGGAGCGACCTTCTCTCCGAGCTGCCGCCTGGCGTCGTCAACGACGGCGCCTACATCGCCGGGAGGATACGAGAGAGGGGCTTCCGCGTGGCCTTCCAGCCCGAGGCGGTCGTGCAGATCGACGTGCCGCGAAGGATGATCGACCTCATACGGCAGAGGCGAAGGATACTCTTCGGGCACATCCAGGTGAAGCGGCTCCTGGGGAAGGCTCCGCGCACCGTTGAGACCATGATGTTCTTCAGCCCCTACCAGAGCTTCAGAATAATCATCAGGATGCTGGCGAATAGGCCTAAGCTCGTCCTCATCCTGCCTGTCGCGGCGATGGGGGAGCTGCTAGCGGTCTCCGGCGCCTTGTGGGACACCTTGGTCTCCAACGCGGGCCATGCCGTCTGGAAGAGGTATGAGCAAGGATCTCCCGACGGCACACATAAAAGATACTATCGCGATAGTAGTGACCAATGAGGCGAACGAAAATTTTTCCTATAGACTCGGGGACGTTGGCATGAGCCTCACGCTGACTGAAAAGCAGGCACGAGAAATCGAAGCGTTCTGCCAGATTGCGGGAGAGAACGGAGCCGCAATTTCCCTGCGCGAGCTCATCGGGCTCGCCGCAATCGAAGCCAACGAGCACGAGCTCGCGGCTGCCTTCCGTTCTGATTCCAAGCTGGGGTCGAAGTTCCTTCTGGAGTCGGGATACGTCCTCGACAGGCACACCGTCGCCGAAGGGACCTCTCGGCAGACCGTCGAAGAGGAGGAGAGGAGGAGAGGACTCGCACAGGCGAACCTGAAAATGGCGAGAAGGTTCGGGACGGCCCTTACGAAGGGGGCGGTCCTCGTCTCCGTAAGCGGAGCGAACTCATTCCTCTCCGCAGGGAAGGAGGATGATATCGACTTCTTCTGTGTCACGAAGACCAACGGCATGTGGCCTTTCATGCTGAGGGCGCTCATCCTCGCCAGGATACATCGCCTGGCGAACAAGGACGTGGCCGAGCTATGCTTCAGCTGCGTCATGGACGAGAGGTGGGCAACGCAGACGTTCAGGAAAAGACAGCACCCCATCTTCGCCCGAGATGCGCTGACTGCGAAGGTGATAGAAGGAAAATCTACGTATCATGTGCTGCTCGAAGAGGCGCGCTGGATGGAGGACTATTTTCCGGCATTCTATAGCATGAGGCTCCGCGAGACGAACCCGCGTGAGGGGCGATCGACTCGTGATGGGGCGGTTGGGAGGGAAGGTTCCTTCGTCCTGAACTCCTTCCTCTTTCACACGCTCGGCGCGTTCCTTCGGATGAAGTCATGGACACTCAACAGGAAGCTCGCGAAGGCCGGAAGGCGTTCCGCGGTCTTCGCGACGAGGATTGGCGTAGGACACCACATCTATGAATCAAACAGATACAGGAAGCTCAGGAAGCTGTACGACGTGGTGGAGAAAGACTTGAGGGAGCCCAGTGGCGGAAATGACCGCTGACAGGCGGACGCCACACGGAGAGGTGAGGTACGGCAACGGATTCGAGTCTGAGCCGGCCACGATGAGGTTCGTCACTACCGGGAGGACCTCCGGCCTCCCTCACACCGTGGTCGTGAGGTTCGTGTTCTCCGATGGAGCATACTTTCTGATCGGTGGAGGCGGCAGGAGCGACTGGTTCATCAACGCGCTCGCGAGCAAGGCGGCGAAGGTAAGGCTAGGCGATTACGTACAAACCGTGGCGTGTGAGCAGTTCTTCGACACTGAATTGGTCAGAAGGCTATTTGCGAGGAAATATGGCCCCGGGATTGTCAAGGAGTGGTATTCTAGCTCCAAGATTCGTTCGCTTATTCTGACGCCGACGGCCATTCCCCATCCCGAGAGAGGCTCTGGGACGGACTTCTGGGCAGCGACTAACTAAGGGATTGCGCAGAATCAGCGGCTTGACGGAGGCTGCGGCACTTTTCGCGAGAATTACTGCCACAACTCTGAGCGGGTCGAACGCGATCAGGTTCGCTCGCAGACGAGTAGGAAATGGTCGCCCAATCGGTTCCAAGGGTAATGAGCCTCGAGGCTCACGTCCAACCGCTTGAGCATTCCCACCAGAGGTCTCGGTGGAAGATAGTGGACGAGGTTAGAAGGAGGGAGAAATATCTCCACACCGCGCACCTTCTTCACTTCGAAGTGTCCCTTCATGAGCGACTTCATTGACTCCACGGAGTACGCATTCGATGCGATGCAGAACCGAGACTTGCCCACGGGCACAGGGTTTCGCATCCGAGCCGCAGCCATGGAAGGCCTCATGCGAAGTGAATATCCAAAGATCTCAGACAGGCAGTACTTGTTCCACACCCCGAGGATGAGAGTGCCTTTCGGCCTGATAATTGATGCGAGGTCCCTGAAGAGCTGCGGCAAGAGTGGGTCAGTATTTATCGCACCGTAGGTGGAATACGCTCCGTCAATCTCGGCGAAACCCGCAAGCTTGAGCTTCTCCCTCAGCTCATATGGCCTCGCGTGCAGAGTCTTGACTCTGCCCTCTAGCGACGACTTGGAGGCCTTCCCAGAGAGAATCCGAAGCATCTTTGACGAGACATCGGAGGCTATCACCGTTACGCCGTGACGGGCGAGCGAAAGGGTCTCGGTGCCCGTCCCGCATCCGATCTCGAGGACGGTCTCGCCTGGCCCAAAGGACTGCTTCAGCAGGGCCACCGAGCGATTTCTCAGCCAGAGGTTCATCTCGTTGTCCATTATGTGATGGTCGTAATTCTCTGCGACTCCGTCGAACGCCGCCTCCAGCTCGGCGTAGACTAGTTGGGCGTAGTCGAGGGAATTGGAACTCGACGTTATCTCGACCTCTACGTATCGATGCTGCCCCCAGTAGCGTCTCCGTACGTCCCTCTCTCCATATTTCCTCGTGAAGGCCGAAAGCAGCGGATCCTTCAGACCTGTTATCTCCCTAATCTTTGCAGTCCCCTGGACAGTGAAATTAGTGCTGAACAGCTCAGCCTTTGGGTTACTCTGAAGGTTCGCTACCCAGTCCTGTCGACCGACATTCTGCGGAAAGATGATTATTTTCCCATCAATTGTCATGAAGCGGACAATGACATCGTGGGGGGCCCCTGTTCTTCTGCCAATTGTCCGGAGCCTGAGGTACTCGCCGCTCTGCAATGGACGTAGGAAGCAAAGGCGTGAAGGCCGAAGTTAAGGGTTTGTTCGTGCCGCAGATGGGATTGTGCCCGGATGGAGTGGCCACAATAGGTTCCAACGGCGGATTCTTCGCCGACGGGCGTTCATCCTTTCTTGGGCGCGAGGAAGATGCCCTTGTGAACTCCTGGGATCAGAGCGGACTTTGCAATCGGTCTGATGAGGGATGGCGAGTCTACTATCTCGTACACGTCGTACCAAGAGAAGAGGTCGTCCAATAGACTCGCATTGTCGTTCCACCTCGATGACCCGAAACGGGTAACGACCATCGGCCTTGAGTCGTGCAAGACTCTCCTCGAACCACGGAGGACGATCGGTTCGTCGCCGAACACGTGAACCTTGAGGAGATCCATTCGACCTGTTCCTTTTGCTTGCCAGAAGTCGTCCAGCGATGTAGTTGGCACATCGAGAGACCCCAGACCTCTGTCCTGAGTGAGGGTGTGGGCGTTTGGCTCCGACGGAGGTGCCAGGTAAAGTTTCCCGGTACCGGGCTTGTCGGACAAAGCCATCTGAACTGGCGCGACGTTCTGAAGGTCGCTGGCGTGCACCGATTTCATCATCCGCAGAAAATTGTGTGGCTCCGGCTCGAACGCCCATACTCGCCCAGTTTCCTTGACGGCCTTCGCGGCGAGTAGGGAATAGTATCCGAGGTTGGCTCCCACATCGACCACATTCATGCCGCGTTCTAGTATTTCCAGAAGAAGGCATGTGACGGGGAGGTTGAGCCACCCGCTCGTTGCGATTAATGCCGAGGCCTGCGACATGTCCTCCGGATTAAGAAAAATCTTGAAACCGAGAGCCTGCTTCGGCTCGTCGACGTATTCCTGTCTCGTTCGCAGCCATTCTCTCATCCGCTTGTTGTAAATGGCTTCTCCCGGGTCTCCGCCCTTCAAGAGAGACGGAGTGCGCCGGGATTGCGAATGGCCGACTCAGCTGCGCGTCTTACGTATCCCCAGCTGAACATTGACGAGGGGGAGAATCGGCAGACACTTTTAGGATTAGCGTGCCCTTGAAAAACTGGACGACGACTCGTAGGACACGATAGATGCTCTCCACGCCTAGCAAAGGGGAGAGGAAGGCCGGGGTTGAACGGCAGGGCATCCTCAACTCCACAATCTCGTCCCCACGACCGAGTGCAGGTGAATGAGCAGTAGGCATGCAATACGACCACCGCTGCGAAAGGGCGTGGTGGAGGCTCAAGAGGCTGGGAGGGGCAGGACGTCCTCAAGCGCACCTATCGTGTCACAATCCCATCGACTGGAGGAAAGAAGTCGAATCAAACCCTCCGGCAGCAAGTCGGGTTCAATGGCTGCAGCCCCAAGCGATAAGTAGGTTGAAAATCACAGAGACAAGAGGAGGAAAGGAGCTATCAAGATACGCGTCCTTCTTCTAGCGGGACTTGTAATTCGAGAGGCCTTCAGCTTCTGGACGGGCCATCCCTTCGATTTCGAGATCTGGGTCAGGACCGGATATTGGGTGGGGAATGGTGTGAGCCCGTATTCTCCCATGCCTTACGTGCAAGGCTTGAGCTTCGCAAACGACTTTGGCGGTCCGGGCCTAAACCCGCTCATCGGTTACCTCCCCTTCTGGCCGGTCCTTCTGGGAGGGCTGTTCAAGCTCTACGTGCTCCTCGGCTCGCCAAGCCGTTTCGTGTACTACTTCTTGATCAAGCAGCCCATCATAATCTGCGACGTCCTCCTCGCGTACTACCTCTACCGCTACGTCGAGAGGAGGGGATCGAACCAGGCCTCGTTCGTCCTGAAGGTCTGGCTCTTCTCGCCGCTCAACATCGTGCTGTCAGGCATCTGGGGGATGTGGGACGCCATCCCCATGCTCTTCGTCGTCTTCGCCCTCACGGCGCGCCCGGGCGCCTACAGAGGGGTATGGTCTGGTCTCGCGACGTTCGCGAAGTCCATCCCAATAATCTACGCGATCCCGCTGGCGAGGGGGCCCAAACCAGCAAGGAACCTTGCGCTCGCCCTGGGCATCCCCGTCGCCGCCAGCCTTGCAATCGTGTGGCTAGCAGGATGGCAGATTACGTCGTTCCAGATCGCGGTGCAGAGCACCCTAGCGAGGGGCGGGTCCTCCCTCTCTCTATGGGAGACAGCATACTACTTGAACTCGCTCGGGTTGATCTCCAACTCCACTCTTGGCTTCCTTGCCTCGACGGGCTACGTCTGGATACCCGCCGTAGCCGTGGCGACCATGCTCGCATACAAGTGGTTCGGCTTCGATACCGAGCGCGGAATGATCCAATCTTTACTCCTCATTACGCTAACCTTCCTGATGGTGAGAAGCGTAGTTAACGAGCAGTACTCGGTGTATTTTTTCGCCCTGGCCCTAATTGACGTCGCCCTATGGAGCCCCCAGCGAAAGAAACTCCTGCTCGTCGGGATCGCAGCCATCGTGTTGTTCAATGCCTCGAACGTGCTCCTATTCATCAGGTACGTCACTCCGATCATTCCGCAGGCGCTCACCATAGAGTCGAACATAGTCGCGACAATCGGCCCAGAGAGGAACGCCCTGCTCTTCCTAGAGGCGGTGGTATTCTGGGCAGTCGAGATCTACTACTTCTACGCTCTCACAAGGGAGAGGCACGTCAGGACAGAGGACGCTCTGCTCACCGCGTGAGCCACGCGCATTCCGTGCCTTCCCGTCCATCGCGCAATCGACCTTAGTGGTCTCTGCCGCCGCTCTTGGGCAAGCGATAAGTAGGTAGGTCGACCACCAGACGAGCAGAGGAGAGGAGGAAGGGAACCATCAAGATTCGTTTCCTTCTTCTGATCGGGCTACTAGTCAGGGAGGCGTTCAGCTTCTGGACGGGTCATCCCTTCGATTTCGAGATCTGGGTCAGGACCGGATATTGGGTCGCACATGGCGCGAGTCCTTATAGTGATATGCCCCTTGCGCCGGGAGTAAGCTTCGCGAACGACTTTGGATACAGCTTCGGGGCCGCGGTTGGCTACCTCCCCTTCTGGCCGGTCCTTCTGGGAGGGCTGTTCAAGCTCTACGTGCTCCTCGGCTCGCCAAGCCGTTTCGTGTACTACTTCCTGATCAAGCAGCCCATCATAATCTGCGACGTCCTCCTCGCGTACTACCTCTACCGCTACGTCGAGAGGAGGGGATCGAACCAGGCCTCGTTCGTCCTGAAGGTCTGGCTCTTCTCGCCGCTCAACATCATCGTCTCGTCGATCTGGGGCATGTTCGACTCCATCGCCGTGCTCTTCGTGGTGCTCGCCCTCTCGGCGCGCCCGGGAGCCTACAGGGGGATATGGGCGGGCTTGGCGACCTTCGCAAAGTCGATTCCCGTCATATTCGCCATTCCGCTCTCTAGAGGCCCCAAGCCAATCAGGAACCTCGCGCTTGCAATCGGGATACCGGCGCTGGCGAGTTTCGCGATAGTCTGGCTAATGGGCTGGTCGGTCTCGATCTTCGGGACCACGATGCAGAGCACCCTTGCTACTACGAGACTTTCGCTCTCCGCCTGGGAGGTCATGTTCTACCTCAACACCATCGGCTGGATCCCCAACTCTGCCCTCAACTTCCTCTTCGATTGGGGAGGCTACATCTGGATAGCCGGGGTCGCGATCGCAACCGTCCTAGCCTACAGGTGGTTCGGATTCGACACTGAGCGCGGGCTCGTCCAGTCCCTACTCCTCATAACGGCGACCTTCTTGGTGCTCAGAGGGCAGGTGAACGAGCAGTACGCGCTCTATCTTTTCGCTCTCGTGCTCATCGACGTTGCGCTGTGGAGCCCACAGAGAAGGAAACTCTTGTTCGCGTCGGTCGCGGCAGTGTTGCTCTTTCACGTCACCAATGACATCTTCCTGATCAGGTACGTGGCCCCAGTCTATCCGCACGTATTGACGATTGAGGCCAACCTCATCGGCGCGATCAATCCTGAGAGAAACTTCTTGCTCTTTTTCTGGGCGACCATATTCTGGTTGCTCAACGTCTATTATTTCGTGGCACTCTACAAGGAGAGGCACGTCAGGACCGAGGACGCGCTCCTCGCTCCCTGAACGGCGACTGAGAGGCCTTCACGGGCGAATCTCCGTCGCGCGTCCTCCCCTGGAGTCCGAAGAGCGACAGCGCTTTGGCGAGGTCGGGGACTATCTCGTAGTCCTCCACCTCGTTCAGCTTGATCCACTTGAACTCCGAATGCTCCGACAACACGACCTTGCTCCTGTCTTCGGGCCTAAGGATGAAAGGGACGGCGACCGCCCTCCCGTACTCGTCGATGAACTCGATCAGAGGGCCGAGCCTGACTATCTTCATCGCCTGTCCTGCCTCCTCCCGTGCTTCCCGCAGCATGCACTGCTCCGCCGACTCGCCCTTCTCAAAGTGCCCGCCTACGCAGTCCCAGATACCAGGGTACGCATCGTCGTCGTCCTTCCGCTTCAAAATGAGAAGATTGCCGCGGTTCAGCACGACCCCAGTGGTGAAAACCCTGGTCTTCATGCGTTTGCTACCCGAGCTGGGAGGATATCTCCTTCTCCGTGAGCTCCCTCCCGCAGTACTTGCACCGGTATCTCAGTGGGGACCTGCCGGAAAGGAAGAAGATCGAGGGCGCGGAGTCCTTCTCGCGGACTGAGACGCAGGTCGGGGCGGTGCAGCTCAGGATCCCGCGCAGCGTTCGGGGAGGGACCGCGTTCCTCTTCGCTACGACCCGGTATGACCGCACTATGTTCACGCTAGCTCGCGGCGCGATCAAGGCCAGCTTCTGGACTTGCTCCTGGGAGACCTCCATCCCTTCCACCTTGACGATGTCCTTCCGCTTCATCTTTGAGCTGGTCACATTCATCACCATCGCGATGGTGAATCCGTTCTCCTGCGGGTTCCCAAGCAGCCTGAGGACCGAGAGCGCCTTTCCTGCCGCGATGTGGTCGATGACGCTTCCGTCGGGTATCTTCCTAACCAGCATCGTGGTCTGGTCGTCGTTTGCGGGCAGGCCGTCGCCGCCCGTCGCCGTCGAGACTCCCATCAAGCCCTACCTCCGCCCAGGACCTTGAGCAGCAGGGCCATCCTTAGCGGGACTCCGAGGTGGGCCTGCGTCATGTACGCCGCCGACTTTGCAGAGTCGACGTCATAGGGCAGCTCCGTCGACCGCGGGAGCGGGTGCAGGACTATCATTCCGCTCTTTCCCCTTGCGAGCACGTCCTTCGTGAGCTTGTAGCTCCCTTTGACTTTCTCGTATTCGTTTGGGTCTGGGAACCTCTCCTTCTGGATCCTGGTGAGGTAGAGCACGTCGGTGCCCCCTATGACCTGCTCGAGGTCCGAGCGCTGCTCGAAGCGGAGCCCCAGCCCTTTGAGTTGCTTGATTATCTCGTCCCGGGGGCGGAGCGACTCCGGGGAGACCACGTACACCATCTTGGGCTTGAACTTTGTCAGGCCGTAGAGGAAGGAAGCGGCGCTCCTTGCATACCTGTTGTCTCCAAGGACCGTGTAGGTCAGCCCGTCGATCCTCCCCTTCAGCCTTCTGACCGTGAAGAGGTCGAGCATCGCTTGCGACGGGTGATGCTGCGAGCCGTCCCCCCCGTTGACCACCGGGACAGAGCTCAGCTCAGCGGCGAGGAGTGCAGCCCCCTCGGATGGATGCCGCATGACTATCAGGTCGGAGTAGCCCTCGAGCATCATCGTCGTGTCGTGGAGGCTCTCGCCCTTCAATATGGAGGAGACGTCGGGGGAGAGGTCGATGACCTTGGCGCCGAGCCTCAGCGCCGCCGTGGTGAAGCTGAGCCTCGTCCTTGTGCTCGGCTCGAAGAACGCGGTGGCTACGATGTAGTCAGCGAGGTTCTTCCGCGGCTTCGGCGGCCCCACAAATTCGTTCGCGGCCTCGAAGAGCGACTCCAGTTCCGAGCGCGAAAAGTCCAAGATGCTGATGACGTCCCTGCCTTTCCAGGCGTCCCGGCTCACCGCATCAGCACCCAGAGGCTCTATTCTCCGACGCATATTAATAATGCGGATGGTCGATCGGCCAAAGGAAGCATTTTCTGGGCTGATGAGTCGACGTGATCGCGTGCCGGGGTGAGCATAATTGAGGGTTTCAGATGCGTTGGCGAGCGCAAGGAGGAGGGCCGTCGGCACTCCCTACATCGCCTACTTTGCGATCCTGGTGATCGTCGCATTCCTCGCTGACCCCATCAGCTTCACGCGCTCCTGGAACGAGGGAAGGTCGGCAATCCTCGCGATCGTGCCGCTGGTCTTCCTCGAATCGGGACGGAGGTCGCTCGCGCCGCTAGGTGGTGGGAGGAAGGCCCTCGTGGCGTGGCTGACGCTCGGAGCGGCCGCGGCGTACTACTTCGCGTTCGCCCAGCCCCTCGTCTTCAAGTCAGTCGTCTCTCTGGGGACGAGCCTTGGCATCAGCCCCACCATCGTGCAGTTCAGCTGGGTCTGGGGCATCGACTACACGGTAACGTCGATCTTCCTCGTCTCGCTCCTCCTCCTCGACCGAGGGTCGAGGACGATAACGCCCTTGATCTACACCGTCGGGATGGCCTCGTTCCTGTTCATAGACGTGCTGCTCCCTGAGAACACGCTCGGCCCGTTCGGGTATGTGGTGCCTCCAGTGCTCCAATTGGTCGCAGGGACGCTCGATTTGTTCGTCGCCGGAGCCGCCCACTCCCATGGGAACATCCTGATGCTCCAGAGCGGCCCCAACGCAATGAACCTGCAAGTCTTTTGGCCATCCGCAGGTCTGGACGGGATCGTCATCGGGCTGCTGGTGGTCTTTGCGATCTGCGTGAAGGCAGGGACGGGTTGGGCGAGGGGGTCGCTCTACCTCCTGCTCGGGGTCGTCGGCTCCTTCCTGGTCAACGTGCTCCGGCTCGTGGTCTTGGCGGCCTATGCGATGAGCCACATCACGAACCCCCAGGCTTTCCAGGCCTTCCACTCGGTGATAGGAGAGCTCATCTTCATCCCTTGGATAATAGGGTTCGTGGTGCTCATACTGCGGCGCGAAAGCAGAATGTCGGCCCGGGCGCGCCTGCCTCCCAGCGCAGGAATCTAGGTCGGCCAGGGCCCGCCCTTGGCCGGAGTCGAACCCCTCAGCTTCCCAGCTGTTTCGAGACTGATTGCGAGAGCGTCAGGAGGAGCACCAGCGCGTATCCCGCCACATAGACTGCCAGGATAGGGATGATCCCGAAGTTGTGCTCGACCGACGCATAGACCAGGGCTATGGTGCCGACGACCGTCGCGATCGTCTCGAAGACGGTCACCCGGTTGAGCGCGAGCTGGTACTTCTTCTCCCTCCACGTCCCTCCGGCGCCCGTGATGGCGTACTTCGGCGTCCGGAGGAATACCCCCGTCTGGCTGGAGAGGAGGCCTGAGAGGGCACTGACGGAGTTGCTGACGCTGATCCCATACCCCAATATCACGAGGAGGAGGATCTGCCTGACGTTTCTGATGAGCCCAAGGTGCTGCGTCCTCACGGCCTCGATGCAATAGTAGAGCACCGCGACGGTCGAGAGGACTATCATCAGTGTGAACACCGCCCATGGCACGAACTCCAGCGTCACAAGCGCGGAAAGGCCGAAGAGAGCCCCAGGGTTTGGGATTGAGACCTTGAAGCCGTAGTTGATGACGTTGACATTCAGGAAGGTCGCGAGCAGCGCGAGCACGAACGAGGCGACCATCAAGGGATGGACCAAGTAGTAGGTGAGGTGGACGAAAGCCTCGAACTTCTGCTTGATGGAGAGCTTCTTCGAAGCGTAAATGGTAGGCCAGACCTTTCGAGCCGTCTGAATCGAGCCCCTAGCCCACCTTCCCTGCTGTCTCTTCAGGCTCGTGATCGTCGGCGGAAGTTCGGCGGGGACCTTCACATCCTTGAGGTAGACCGGCTTGTAGCCCGAGAGCTGCATGCGATAGCTCAGGTCGAGGTCCTCGGCGAGCGTATCCGAGTTCCAGCCGCCCGCGCTCACGATCGCGGCCCTCCGGAGGAGTCCGGCGCTCCCGTTGAAGTTCATCATGTAGCCGCTGCTCCAGCGCCCCGGCTGCTCGAGGAGGAAGTGCGCGTCTATCCCTATGGCGAGGGTCTCGGTGATCATGTTGTATGTCCTGTCGAAATGAGTCCACCTGCACTGGACGAACCCCACCTTCTCGTCCTGGAGCATGAACGGGACTGTCCGCTCCAGAAAGTCCTCGCCGGGCGCGAAGTCCGCGTCGAAGACCGCCACGAAGGGCTCGGTCGTCCTCTCCAGGGCTGCCTGGAGCGCTCCCGCCTTGAAGCCAGCCCTGGTCCCCCTACGAAGTATCTCGACGTTGTACCCCTGCTCGTCGTAGCTCTTCTTGAGCGAGTCAAGCTTGTCCCGGGTCTCGTCGTCCGAGTCGTCGATTATGCAGACTCTCACGAGGCCCTTCCCATAGTGGTCGGCCATCTTGGCGCACGCACTCAGCAGTCTGTCCGCTACGTAGAACTCGTTGTAGACGGGCAGGTGCACAGCGACGGCCGGTCTCGAGGTCATCCCGTTCTGGCTAGGCTGGTTGTAGCCGTGCGCCCTCCTTGTGAGATGCAGGGTGTTGATGCCGTAGATGAAAAAAGAGAAGCTGAGCAGGACAGAGAGCCCAAGGATTATGTCGGCGACTGGGGAGAAAACAACCGGGGTGACCATTGTACCAAATACCACCTTGACCGTGAGGCTTTTTCGCCTTTCCCCGCTCCACTATTTAATATGTTAGCAACAGGTTTCTAGGATTTGTCCCAGTCGTCACAATTCCCTTGGACCCGGCTCTAGCGGGGCGCGGCGAGTCGCCTGAACGCACGCTCGCTCACTCTTGCAGCGTCGAGGTTGGCGGGACTTTTTCAGGGCAATGCATAAATATCGATTCCCGAACGGTTTTGAGTGAGAAAAAGATGAGGCTTCAACGAGGCGGTTCAGTTTATCCGTATCGCAGCTATCAGAAGCCCATCTTCGGTTTTCGCTACTAACTCGCGCTCTAGTTTCCTACGCGAAAATCAGCTGGAGCGTCTTGCACCATGAGCACAACTAAGATGTTAGAGACCGTAGTAGTCAAGTTCGGCGGGTCCGTCCTCGAGAATGAGAAGGCCATCAACCAAGTGGCTTCCCTGATCAAGGAGACCAAGGGGAAGGGGCTAGGCGTGGTGGTCGTGGTCTCCGCCATGAAGGGGGTGACCGACCAGATCATGGCGCTCTCAAAGAAAGAGAATCCGGAGATCGAGCCCTACCTGCTCGACGAGCTCCTGTCTTCGGGGGAGAAGACAAGCGCGCGAATGGTGGCTGCGGCGCTCGCATCTTTCGGCCTGCAGTCGGTAATAGTGGACCCTGATACACCTTACTGGCCGGTGATCACGGACGAGAGGCACCTCGACGCAAACCCGCTGGTCGAGGAGAGCAGGGCCAAGACGCAGGAGCTGATCATCCCGCTCCTCGAGGCGGGGAAGGTCCCGGTCGTCTGCGGCTTCCTCGGGAAGACGGTGGGCGGGAAGATCACGACGCTGGGGAGGGGTGGCAGCGACACGACCGCAGTGCTCCTGGGAAACTGCCTGAACGCCAAGGAAGTCATCTTGGTGAAGGACGTGGAGGGTGTCTACTCCAGCGACCCCGACAAGGTCACGAACCCGCAGTTCATCGAGAGCCTCAATGGGGAGGAGGCGGAGATGCTCGCGGCGGGCGGAGCCAAGTTCCTTCACGTGAAGGCCCTTCGGTACCAGTCATCCGGCCTAAGGATAAGGGTGACCAACCTCGACAAGCTCGACTCTGGGACGGTCATCAAGGGGGAGCTCTCTCCCGTCCAGGTGGAGATGCTCGGCGAGCGCGTCTCGATGATAACGTTCGTCGGCCTGAACCCCGAGAAGACCGAGTCGATCATCCGCGCGGTCAAGGCGGTCAGGGAGGCTCACGGAGACCTGCTCGCCCTCTCGCTCGAGAGCAACGCGGCGATCTTCTACGTGGGCGGAGGAGAGAACGTGCTCGACGGCGTCCACCAGGTCCTGGTCGAAGACAAGATCGGGAAGGCGGTCTCCGAGTTCCCGCGTCTTTCGATGATAACCGTCAAGGGAGCTGCGCTCGAGACCGAGCGGGGCGTCGTCCAGAGGATAACAGGCCCGCTGGCCAAGGCCTCCATCAACGTCTACGGCATCGTGACCATCCTGTCCTCCGTCCGGGTGTTCGTCTCCTCGGAGCACTCGGAGAGGGCGCACGGCCTCGTGAAGGAGGCGATGATGGGGCCCGCCGAGAACAGAAAAGGAGAGCTCCCGTCAAAATGACCAGACAAAGGGAGATCAAGGCCGCCCTCCTCGGGGCGACAGGCGCCGTGGGGCAGCGCTACATCAACATGCTCCCGAAGCACCCGTACCTCCGTCTGGAGGTCCTGATGGGAGGCGAGTCGGCAGGGAAAAAGTACGGCCAGGCCGCGCATTGGCTCTTCCCCGACGCGATGGACGCCGCGATGGCCGAGAAGGTCGTCAAGCACGCCAGACCGGAGTCCGCCAAGGGATGCGACATCGTCTTCTCCGCGCTCCCATCGGAGGTGGCCGCGGAGGTCGAGACGAAGTTCGCGAAGGCCGGCTTCACGGTGGTCAGCGAGGCGAGCGCGCACCGCATGGACGCAGACGTCCCGCTGATGATCCCCGAGATCAATGCAGAGCACCTCAGGCTCCTCGAAACCCAGAAGAGGAAGAGGGGGTGGGAGGGGGCGATCGTGACGACCCCGAACTGCACAGGGACGGGACTCTCGATGGTGCTAAAACCCCTCATCGACGAATATGGGGCGAGGAAGGCCATCGTGACGACGATGCAGGCGCTCTCAGGAGCCGGGTTCCCGGGCGTGCCGTCGCTCTCGATTCAGGAGAACGTCATCCCCTACATCAAGAACGAGGAAGAGAAGGTTGCGGCCGAGGCGAAGAAGATCCTTGGGACGTTCGCGAGCGGGGCAGTCAGGCCCAGTCCGCTCACAATGGGGATATCCTGCAACCGCGTCGCCGTGATCGACGGGCACATGGAGACGCTCTACGCGGAGTTCGCCGATGAGATTACCCCGAAGGAGGCTGAGAGGTCTCTCGAGCGATTCAGGGGCGAGCCGCAGACCCTCAAGCTCCCCACGGCGCCGGACCAGCCGATAATAGTCAGGAGGGAGAACGACCGACCCCAGCCGCGTCTCGACAGGATGGCAGGGAGCGTCCCTGGCATGAGCGTCGTGGTCGGGAGGGTCAGGAACGGGATAGACAGCAGGTCGCTGCAGCTGACCCTCTTGTCACACAACACCATCAGAGGAGCGGCCGGGACCGCGATCCTCACAGCGGAGCTGATGGAGAGGGAAGGATACCTGGAGAACTAGGTGATCATGGTTGGTCTTTGGAAAACAAGTTAGGCTAGGCAGGATAACGAAGAAAGGCAGGATGCTCTGCATCCCCATGGACCACTCTTTCACCATCGGACCGGTCCCGGGACTCGAGAACCCGGAAGAGATGATCGTCAAGGTGGCGAAGGGCGGGGCGACGGCGTTCCTGGTGCACAAGGGGATAATCAAGTCCCTCAGAAAGCCAGCCCCCATCGGGATGATAATGCACGTCTCGGCGAGCACCAACCTTGGCCTGGCTCCGAACCGGAAGATGCTCAATTCCTCGGTGCTCGAGGGCTTGAGGCTAGGAGCGGACGCGATCTCCATCCACGTCAACATGGGCTCCAAGGAGGAGCCGGAGATGCTGGAGCAGCTGGGCATGGTTGCCGACCAGTGCGACGAATACCAGGTGCCCTTCATCGCGATGATGTACCCCCGCGGCGAGAACATCAAGGACCCGTCTGACCCTGAGGTGGTGGCGCACGTCGCGAGGGTGGGGGCCGAGAGCGGCGCGGACATCGTCAAGACCGTCTACACGGGTGACACCGAGAGCTTCAGGGAGGTCGTGAGGAAGTGCCCAGTCCCGGTGGTCCTCGCTGGCGGAGCGAAGGTCGAGACGGACGCCGAGATACTCAAGCTCGCGGACGCGGTCATGGAGGCGGGCGCCATGGGCGTGACCTTCGGCAGGAACGTCTTCCAGCACCGCGACCCGACACTGATCGTGAGGGCGATACGGCGGATAGTGATAGAGAGGAGCAGCGTTGAAGAGGCGATGGAGGTCATGAGCGCTGCCAACGCCTGAGAAAGAGATAGTCCTCGACGTCACTGACATCCCGGACGTACCGAAGGCACTGAAGGAGGCGACGGCCGTGGGGATAACCGCCATGCTCACCCGCGGCCAATCGAAGCGGCTCGAGGGCGGCGAGGGGCTCCGCGAATACAACGAGAAGGACGGCGACTTCGCGTGGGTCGAGGTGAGGGGCGCCAAGGACCTCGACCGCGCGGTTGAGTCCGCCCTGCAGAAGGACCACAAGTTCGTCGTCGTGGATTGCACCAACTGGAAGATCATCCCACTCGAGAACCTCATCGGCGAGTTCCGGCGCAAGAACCGGAAGATCTACGCCTTCATGAAGTCGGAGGGCGACATCAAGCTCGCGTTCTCCATCCTGGAGAAGGGCGTCGACGGGGTCGTCATCCCTTACTCCTCGCTCAAGGCCTCGAAGGAGCTGATAGCCAGCGTGACCTCGGCCGCCGCAGGCCAGCACCACCACGTCCCGTTGGTAAACGCAAAGATCAGGCGGATAGTGGACGTGGGCGATGGGGAGAGGGTCTGCATAGACACCGCATCCCAACTCGAGCTCGGAGAGGGGATGCTGATAGGGAGCATGGCGAGCTTCTTCTTCCTGGTGCACAGCGAGACCGTGCCGACTGAGTATATTCCGACCCGTCCGTTCAGGGTGAACGCGGGGGCGCTGCACAGCTACATCCTCGGGGTCGACGGGAAGACGAGGTACCTCTCCGAGCTCCGGAGCGGCGACAAGGTCCAGCTCGTGGACAAGTCCGGGGCTAGGCGCGACGCAATCGTCGGGAGGATAAAGATGGAGAGGCGACCCTTGGTGATGATAGAGGCGGAGTTCGACGGCCAGGAAGGGACAGCGATGCTCCAGAACGCCGAGACCATCCGGCTCGTGCGCCCCGACGGGACTCCTCTAGCAATCACCGAAGCGAAGGCAGGAGACGAGGTCCTGGTGCACGTCGCGGGCGAAGCCAAAGGAAGGCACTTTGGCGGCGAGGTCGACGAGTTCATTGTCGAGCGCTGACCCTGCAAGGGCAGCGCGGGCGGCGAAGCGACCTCCTTTGGTCAAGAAGAAGGTTGAGACCCGGCTCTGCACGTCCGTCGCCGCGGATTCTCCGGAAGAGCTGGCGGAGAAGGCGACCCTCGCGTTCTCGCTCGGGTCCGACCTTGTGGAGTTCAGAATAGACAGGCTGACGAAGGGCATCTCGCCCCGCGAGCTCGAGACGGAGCTCTCGGTCTTCGCGAAGAGAGCCATCTTCACGGTAAGGCCCGGCAGAGAGGGAGGCGCGTTCGGCGGGAGCGAGACTCAGCGCCTCGACCTGATATCCCACCTGGCGAAGATGAGGCCCGCCTACCTTGACATCGAGCTCAGCACGGCGAAGAAGAACAGAAAGTGGCTCGAGTCCCTCCCGAGTCACGTCGAGATGATAGCCTCGTGGCACGACTTTCAGGACACGCCCGGGCTTGAGGCGCTGCGAGCGATTCGCGATGAGGAGCTGGACCACGGAGCCCTGGCGAAGGTGGTCACCACCGCCAAGAGCGTGGACGACAACATCACCGCCCTGTCGCTCTGCGCGGACGAGCCAAGCAAGACGATATCGTTTTGCATGGGAGGGCTCGGAACGCTCTCGCGGGTGGTCTCCATGCGGCTGGGCGCGCCTCTGGCTTACGTATCCATGCCGAACGAGGCCGTCGCCCCAGGACAGCTCTCCATCTCCACGATGAGAACGCTCAGGAGAATGGTCGTCTGAAAACGATGAAAGACCGATATTGCATCATCGGGAGGGACGTCTCTCATTCTCCATCGCCCGCTATGATGAACGCCGCCTTTCGCGACTCGCTGATCGACGCGGAGTATACCCAGGTCAGCGTCCCGGTAGCTGGGTTCGCCAGTGAGTTCGGGAGGCTGACGGCGTCCGGCTTCAAGGGAATCAACGTCACCACCCCGTTCAAGACGGCGGTGATCCCGTGGCTGGCGGGCCTCGACTCGGTCGCGACTAGGATCCAGGCCGTCAACACGGTGAAGTTGGAGGAGGACACGCGATACATAGGGCACAACACTGATCCAGACGGGATACTCGGGCCGCTGCAGGCCGTGGCGGTGTCGCTCGACGTCAGGAACGCCATGCTCATAGGGGCAGGCGGGGCCGCTCGGGCATTCTGTGAGGCGATGAACCGCATGGGATGCATAGACTTGGCGGTCGCGGTCCGCGACGTGGAGCGTTCGCGCCGATTCGTGCTAGAAATGGAGAAGGCGTTCCCGCGGATGAACCTCACGCTTGCCTCAATGAAGGACCTCCATCATCTCAATCATGACTTGGTCTTCAACGCCTCGCCGATGGGAGCGGCCGGGGAGCCGCTGCCCGAGGAGTTGAAGCGAGTCTTACCCGGAAGCAAGGTGGTGTTCGATGCTGTCTACCGCCCCAGGGAGACCAAGCTGCTTGCGGAGGCGAAGCGCGACGGGGCGAAGGTAATCCACGGGGAGGCAATGCTACTCCACCAAGGGATGGCGGCATTCAGGCTCTGGACGGGGAAGGATGCCCCGGAGAAGGTGATGAAGGAGGCGTTGGCAGCCTCGCTCAAGGGCAAGGTAGAAAAGCCGAAGAGAGGCCGGGCGACGAGATGACGGTGGCCACGGGAAGAGCGTCAACCTTCGGGGCGATTAGCCTAGTCAACGCGATAGCGAGCGGCAAGGGCGCCACCGCGAGCGTGAGGCTCACCACCGAGGCGGAGGTGGAGCTGGAGGTTTCGCGCGGGGACTGGGAGGTCGTAGTCAACGGCAAGAAGGTAGAATCGAGCCTTGCAATCGAGACGGTGAAGCGTGCCATCAAGGGCTCGGGGAAGGACCCAGACGCCTATTCTGGCAGAGTGCAGACCACCTCGAGCGTCCCGATAGGGGTGGGGCTCAAGACCTCCTCTGCGTCTTCCACCGCCATCGCGATTGCGGTCTGCGCCGCGCTCGGCCAAAGAGCCTTCGACCCGAAGAAGGTGCTTGACTGCAGCGTCGAGGCCTCGCTCGCGAGCGGCGCGAGCGTCACGGGGGCGCTTGACGACGCAGCGGCGTGCCTCTTGGGTGGCGTAAACATGACCGACAACCTGGCGAGGAGGGTCATCAGATCCGAGCTCTTCGACAAGAAGCTCAGGGTGGTGATCAGGGTTCCGAAGACCCCGAGCAGGAGGGAGGCCGTCGACCCCAGGTTCATCAGGAGGTTCGGAGGCCTGACCGACGTCTTCTTCGAGATGGTCCTCAAGGGCGACTACTGGAGGGCTATGGTCTTGAACGGCATGGCCTACTCGTCCATCCTCAAATACGACCCGTTCCCGGCGCTCCGTGCAGTGGAACTAGGCGCATTGGGAGCGGGGCTCTCGGGGACCGGGCCTGCGGTGGCGGCGGTCTTCGACCCCTCCAAGCAAGCCGAGATCGACGCTGTCGCGAAGGACTGGGCGGCCGACGGCAGCAGCGTGATCGAGACCGAGACGAACAACGAGCACGGGAGGCTACTCACGGTTGGCTAAGAGCGAGGGCGTCCACGGCGCGACGCGCGTGCTGGCCGACGGCCCCCTCAGCGGGAGCGTCTCCGTCCCGCCGAGCAAGAGCTATACCCACCGAGCCGTCCTCATGGCAAGCCTCGCGGTTTCGGACAAGCGAGGTAAGGGGTCGAGAATCCGCAACCCGCTCCTCTCTAGGGACACAAACGCGACCGTGGACGCCTGTGCGGCGATGGGAGCCGAGATGGACGGGCAGGAGGGAGTCCTCACGGTCAAGGGGACCCACCCGAACGTCCCGGACGATGTGGTCAACATCGAGAACTCGGGGACGACGCTGAGGTTCATGACCTCCGCGTTCTCGCTCGCCCCGGAAGGACTCGCCATCCTGACCGGCGACTCCAGCATCAGGAGGAGGCCGATGCAACCCCTCCTCGACACCCTGGGGCAGCTCGGAGTGCAGGCTTGGAGCTCGAGGGGTAACGGATGCGCCCCGGTGGTCGTCAAGACCGGCGGGATGCGAGGGGGCAAGGCGTCGATAAGGGGAGACGTCTCCTCCCAGTTCGTCTCGTCACTCCTGATCTCGACCCCGATGGCCGAGATAGACACGACCCTCAGGGTCGCCGACGCGGTCTCGAGGCCCTACATCGAGATGACGCTCAGGCTCGCCGAGCACTTCGGCGTGAAGGTCCGCACGGACGGATACTCCGAGTTCGAGGTTGCCTCGGGGCAGGAGTACCGCGCGGCGGACTTCTCTGTGCCTGCGGACTTCAGCTCGGCCTCCTTCATAGTGGCGGCGGTGGCGATGGTCGGGGGGAAGGTCAGGATAGAGAACTTGGACTCGAGCCTTCCCCAAGGCGACGCGCACATCATAGAGATAGCTCGGCTCATGGGAGCGAAGGTGGCGGAGGAGAAGGGCGCGCTCGTGATCGCTTCGGACGGGGACAAGCTCCGCGGAGGGACGTTCGACCTGGGGGACACGCCAGACCTCCTGCCGGTCGTCGCGGCGCTGGCCCTGAGGTGCGACTCCCCGGTGGTCATAGTCGGGACCGCCCACGCCCGTTTCAAGGAAACAGACAGGATAGCCATAGTCGCGGAGGAGCTTTCGAAGCTCGGCGTGGATGTCAAGGAGAGGGACGACGGCCTCAGGATACTCCCCCAGAAGGGGAGGCTGGAGGCTGCCCCGATGGACGCGCACGACGACCACAGGATGTTCATGGCCTTCTCGCTGGCCTCGATGCTCATCCCGGGAGGCGCACCCGTTGTCGGCGCAGAGAGTCTTGACGTGTCGTACCCGACCTTTCTCGAGGACATCAGGAAGCTCGGGGCGAAGGTCAAGAGCGGGTAGAGAGGTGGCGTGACCGATGCCAGGTAACATATACGGCGAGAGGTTCGTTGTCGTGAGCTTCGGCGAGAGCCACGGCAAAGGGGTCGGGACGGTAGTGGACGGCGTTCCGGCCGGTCTCGCCCTCTCGGAAAGCGACATCCAGCCCGACCTAGACCTCAGGCGGCCGGGGCAGTCCATCGTCACGACCCAAAGGAAGGAAGGGGACGTCGTCGAGATAATGTCCGGGGTCTTCAACGGGCGCACCACGGGGGCACCCGTGATGATGATGATACGCAACCTTGACGTCGACTCGCGCTCCTACGAGGCGATGGTCAACACGCCTCGACCCAGCCACGCCGACCTCACGCACAAGACGAAGTACGGGGGCTTCAACGACTACAGGGGGAGCGGGAGGGCCTCCGCGAGGGTCACGGCCGGCTTCGTGATGGCGGGCGCCCTTGCCAAGAAGCTCCTGAAGGAGACGCTGGGGATAGAGATAATCGCGTACACCCTCGAACTCGGAGGGCTTCGGGCCGATGGGTTCACGGTGGACGACGCCCGAAAGAACAGGTATTCGAACGACGTTAGGAGCCCAGACCCCGAGCTCGCCGAGAGGATGAAGCAGATGGTCATCAAGTGCAGAGGAGAGGGGGACAGCCTGGGCGGGATCGTCGAGTGCGTAGCCCTCAACCTCCCCGTCGGGCTTGGCGAGCCAGTCTTCAACTCGCTCGACTCCGACCTGGCGCAGATGGCGCTCTCCATCCCGGCTGTGAAAGGAGTCGAGTTCGGCTCGGGGTTCGCCTCAGCGAAGCTCAAGGGGAGCGAGAACAACGACCAGTATTATGTGGACAAGAAGGGGAGGATTACCGCGGAGACGAACAACTCCGGAGGGATAATCGGCGGGGTCTCGAGCGGGATGCCTCTGGTCTACAGGCTCGCCTTCAAGCCGCCCGCATCGATCGCGAAGAAGCAGAAGACGGTGGACCTCTCGAAGAAGAAGCAGGTCGAGATGGTCGTCCCAGGGAGGCACGACCCCGTCGTCGTCCCCCGCGCCGTCCCGATTGTAGAGTGCTGCACGGCCATCGTGCTCGCCGACCACGCCATCAGGGCTGGGTTTATCTCCCCGGTCCTTGGAGGAAAGAGCACGTAAGTTGACCAGGAGCGACGTGGAGCAGGGAGAGACGGAGCTCCAGGAACTGCGAGAGGAGGTCGCGGAGACCACCAAGGAGATCATCAAACTCGTCGCAAAGAGGATCGAACTGGCGAAGAAGATAGGTGAGGTCAAGACAAGGGAGTCCCTCCCGATCGACAACGAGCGGGTCGAGGACGCGCTCCTCGAGGAGGTGCTCAGGGAGTGCGGGCAGCTCGGTCTCGACCAACAGCTCGGGACGAAGATACTCAGCACGCTGCTAGCCGAGTCAAAGAAGATCCAGCGCATGCAGGGGAGAGCCAAGCCCCGGCCTCTCATCACTCCCATGGTGATGATGGCGAAGGCCACCGAGATAGAGAAGAAGGGCAGGAAGCTCATCCGGCTCGACGTCGGCGAGCCGGACTTCCACCCCCCGAAGGCCGTGCTCGATGCCGTCTCGGACGCGCTGTTCTCGTACAAGACGTACTACACGGTAGGGAGGGGGATCCCCGAGCTGATCACGGCGCTGAAGAACTACCTCGCCAAGAGATACAACTATCATGAGGCGGCAGAGAACCAGCTCATCGTCACGCCCGGCGGCAGGTTCGCTGTATACTCGGCGCTCGCCACTGTCGCCTCGGAGGGGGACAGCGTTGTCGTGATAGAGCCGAACTGGCCCGCCTACAAGGAGGGGCTGGAGTACATCGGCGCGAGGGCGATCACTGTCCGCACCACCATCGAGGAGGGGTGGGAGCCGTCCCCCGAGAGCGTGAAGGCCGCAATTCGGCCCAACACCAAGGCGATCGTCCTTAGCTATCCCTCCAACCCGACGGGGAAGATAATGAGGCAGGCGGCCTTCAAGGAGATCGTCGGGATCGCCGACGACCTCGGCCTGACCGTGATAAGCGACGAGATATACAACGACTACGCCTACAAGCCTTGCCCCACGATCCTCGAAAACCTTCCGAGGAAGTACATCCTCACCTCATCCTTTTCCAAGGGGTGGAGCATGACCGGGTTCAGGGTGGGGTACTCGTTGGCACCCGCGGAGACCAGCTCGAAGATGCTGAAGTTGCTAGGGCTCATGATAACCTGCGTCCCTGACTTCATCCAGCGCGGGGCGGCAAAGGCGTTGGAGTGCGAGACGGAGGTCTCGCACAACTCGAAGGTGATGAAGGAGCGCATCGACTCGACCAGCGCTGAGCTGGCGAAGATTGAAGCCCTCGAACTGCACAAGCCTGAGGGTGCGATCTACGCGTTCCCCCAGGCCAAGGACCCGGCCTTCGACTCCGCGGCCTTCGCGATGGAGCTCCTCGAGAAGAAGGGCGTGACCATCAGCCCCGGGACTGGGTTCGGCGATTATCCCAGGTGCTTCAGGATATCGCTCGGCCAGCCTCAGGAGGTCCTGACGGCGGGCGTCAGGAAGATAGGCGAACTGCTCAGTTGAGGGTCGCCGTCCTCGGCGCGTCGGGCGGGATGGGGTCCTTCTTCGTCCGCTACTTCCTCGAGAAGGGAGACATGGTAAGAGGGTCAGACCCAGGCAAGGGAAGGAGCGGCCACAAGGCGAGCGGAGGAAAGGTGGCATACTACAAGACGAACGCCGAAGCCGTGAGGGGATGCGACGTCACGGTGCTCGCCGTCCCCATGGACAGGACGCTGGAGGTCGCCAGGGAAGTGGCGGCAAAGCTCAAGCCAGGCTCAGCCCTGGTCGAGATATCGTCGGTGAAAGGCGAGACCTTGCCCGCGCTCAGGAAGCTCGGCCGCGGGGAGGCGGTCGAGCTGCTTTCTATCCACCCGCTTTTCGGTCCCGCGCTCGAGTCGACGAAGGGGATGAAGATCGCCGTGATAGTCGGGAAGAATGGAGGGGCCGAGGACAGAGAGACAGCCCTGGCGCGGAGGCTCTTTCCCGAAGCGCGGATAATCCCGATGAGCCGCAAGGAGCACGACCGGACGATGGCGGTGGTCCTCTCGCTCACGCACCTCCTGAACGTCGTCTACGCCGGCACCGTCTCGCAGTTCCTTTCTCCGGACGAGTTCATGAAGGTCTCGACGCCAAACTCTTCGATGCAGCTCACCCTCGCAGAGGCGGTGCTCGCCCAGGACGCCAGGCTCTCATACGCTATCCAGTCGTACAACCCCTACTCCAAGAAGGTCGCCCGCGCCGCGTCCCGCGAGCTCAAGCGCGTCCTCGCGATGATCGAAAGCTCCGACGGGGGAGCCTTCGACGAGCACTTCTCCAAGCTCTCGAAGAGATACAAGACCGACGAGAGGGGAAGCGCGGTCATAAGGGAGATCTACAGCGCGGCGGAGAAGGCGGCCTAGGCGCCCTTCGTGGCGTCCTTCAGGGAGCGCACGTAGCTCTCCACGTCCGCCAGCATTTTCGCCGGCCCTTCCTTTTCGTAGGTGGCGACCCTGTCCACTATCGCGCTGCCTACCACCACCGCGTCTGCCCCCGCGGCGAGGACCGCCCGGACGTGCTCCGGGGTGGAGATGCCGAACCCCACGCCGATCGGGACGCTCTCGGCGTACTTCTTGGCGAACCGTATCAGCCCGACCGTGTCTTGCTGGACGTCGCCAGACCTCGCGCCGGTGACCCCCGTGAGTGAGACGAGGTAGAGGAACCCTGAGGTGTGCTTGGCTATCGCCTTCATCCGCTCGGGCGTGCTCGTGGGGGCGGCGAGGAGGATCGCGTCGAGCCCATTGCGCCTGGCCATCGGGGAGTACTCCTGGATCTCGTCGAAGGGGAGGTCAGGGACGATGAGGCCATCCACGCCATGCCCCTTCGCCGCCGCGAGGAACTTGTCGAGGCCGTTCGAGAACAGGATGTTGTAGTAGGTCATGGCGACGACCGGCACCCCCGGATGCCTCGCCTTGGCACCAGCTATCAGCTCGAGCACCTGGGCGGGCGTGGTGCCCGCAGCGAGCGAACGGACGTCGGCCGCCTGGATAGACTTCCCGTCGGCGATCGGGTCGGAGAAGGGAATCCCTACCTCGACGATGTCCGCCCCTCCCCTGACGACCGCGTCTATCACCGAGGCCGAAGTGCCAAGGTCGGGGTCGCCCCCCATCACGTACGCCACGAGACCGCCCTCATCCTTGAGCCTCTGGAAGACCCCGGATATCGGGCTCAAAGTTCGAACCCGAGCCTCTGGGCGATTGTGTGGACGTCCTTGTCGCCTCTGCCGGAGAGGGTAACGACTATCGACTGGGTCTTCTTCATCTCCTTCGCAAGCTTCACCGCGTACGCGATTGCGTGGGCGGACTCCAGCGCCGGGATGATTCCCTCCTTCTGCGAGACCAGGTGGAACGCTTCCATGGCTTCGTCGTCGGAGACCGTGACGTAGCTCGCCCGCCCGCTGTCCTTCAGGAAGGCGTGCTCAGGGCCTACGCCCGGGTAGTCGAGCCCGGCCGATATACTCTGGGTGCTCCTGACCTGCCCGTTCTCATCCTGGAGGACGTAGGTGAGCATCCCATGGAGCACCCCCTTCCTTCCCTCGATGAGGGAGGCGGCGTTCCTCCCCGCCCCGGTCCCGCCCGCCTCGACGCCGATCAACCTGACGCGCTTGTCGCGTACGAATGCGTGGAAGCTCCCCATCGAGTTGCTCCCCCCTCCGACGCAGGCCACAATTGCGTCGGGCAGGCGGCCCCGCTTCTTGAACTCCGCCCTCACCTCGCCGCCTATGACGCTCTGGAAGTCCCTTACCATGACGGGGTACGGGTGCGGCCCGACGACCGAGCCGAGGAGGTAGTAGGTCGACTTTACGTTGGTAACCCAATCTCTCAGCGCCTCGTTTATCGCGTCCTTGAGTGTGCGCGAGCCGCTGTCGACAGGGTGGACCTCGGCACCCAGGAGCTTCATCCTGAAGACGTTAAGCTTCTGCCTCTCGATGTCCTCCGTCCCCATGTAGACCTCCGCCTTCAGGCCCAAGGCGGCGCAGGCCATCGCCGTGGCGACGCCGTGCTGCCCGGCGCCCGTCTCAGCGATTATCCGCTGCTTCCCCATCCTCTTCGCAAGGAGCGCCTGCCCGATGGTGTTGTTGATCTTGTGCGCCCCTCCGTGGAGGAGGTCCTCCCTCTTCAGGAAGATCTTGGCGCCGCCCGCGTGGGCCGTGAGGTTCGCCGCGAGGTAGATTGGCGTGGGCCTGCCCGCGAAGTCGTGGAGAAGCCGCTGGAGCTCAGCAGTGAACGCCTTGTCCTTCCGGGCGGCGAGGTAGGCCTTCTCCAGCTCCTGGACCGCCGGGACGAGCGTCTCTGGGACGAACTGCCCCCCGAAGACTCCGAACCTCCCGTTGGTGGGGTAGTCTTCTGCAGCCCCTGCGCTTCGCGCCTTAGGGCGGGGCATCAGAGCGCCACGCTCCTCTCCTCGGCCAAGTTGGCCCTCGCCACGAAGGTTCTGACCTTGGCGTGGTCCTTGACTCCGGGGGAGGACTCGACCCCGGACGAGACGTCTACGCAGTAGGGGGCGACCGCGGCTATCGCCAGCTCGACGTTCTCCGGCCTCAGTCCTCCCGAGAGTATCATCGGGGTGGGCGCGATGGCCTTCCGGATTTCAGCGCAGACGCTCCAGTCTGAGGTCAGCCCCGTCCCCCCGTCGCGCCCCTTCTGGTAGGTGTCGGTGAGCAGGGCGTCGCAGATCCTGGCTGCCTCCCTGGCCTTCGGCACGACGTCGACATCCCCCTCGTCGCCCTCCTGACGGCCCACAGGATAGGGCCTCAGGAGGTGGGATCGAAAGGAGCCTCTCACCGTCTCGAGCGAGAGGAGGCTCGAGTAGAGCTGGAGGACTCCGGGGGCGATTCGCTTGACCGCGTCCGAGTTCTCGAGGAGCCCCTTGCCTGTCGTCACCAGAACGGGAGTCACGAATAGAGGCACCCTTGAGATGAGCGACGCTGCCTGTGAGATAGAGAGGTTCCGCGGCGAGCTCGGAAACCCCGAGATGAATCCCACCGCATCCGCTCCGGCGTCCACCGCCGCGTCCACGTCCTCCTCCCTTGTCAGCCCGCAGATTTTCACTCGTGTCATCTCGATGCCCCCGTAAGCGACCGCACCTCCGCTTCCAAGTCTGCTGACCTCATGAACGCGGAGCCGACGAGGAACCCGTCCGCCCCCAGCTCTCGGAGCTCGTCGATCTCCCGTCTCGTCTTGATGCCGCTCTCCGATATCACGGGCTTGTCCTTCCCAGTCTTCCTGAGGCGCTCCCTCCTCTCCCGGCCCGCAGACAGCAGGCTCTTCGAGGTCACGAGGGAGACCACCAGGTTGTCCAGGTTCCTGTTGTTTATCCCGACCACGTCGGCCTCGGACTCGAGGGCGAGCACGTACTCCTTCTCGGTGTGCGCCTCGAAGAGGACTTCCATTCCCCGGCTGCGCGCGCAAGAGAACATCTCCTTCAGGCTCACCCTGGCGAGCTTGTTAGCGAAAATCGCCGCGATGAACAGCACCGCGTCGGCGCCCATCTCCGCGCCCGCGTCTATCTGGATAGGGTCGATGATGACGTCCTTCATGAGGACGGGGACCTTGACCGCCTTCTTGACGAGAGGCAGGTAGCGTAAGTCGCCGTCGAAGTGCTTGGGCTCCGTGAGGACGGATATCCCCGAGACGCCGCCTCGCTCGTACGATCGGGCTATCTTCTTCACGTCTCCCGCGGGCCGCAGCTTCCCCTCTGCGGGGGACGTGAACTTGATCTCCGCGATGAGCGGAGTGTGCTTTGAGCGCAGGATCGAGTCCTTGAGGCTCCTGTGCTCCAGCCCGCCGGCCGGCAATTCTCCCAGGTCGCGATAGTAGCCTTCGGCGATGCTCTGGGCCGCCGAGCGTGCAAGGGTGAAGATGAAATTGGACTCATTTCTTCCGCGTTGCATATCTCTCCCTCGCTCCCTCTAGGCTCCCGCCGCTGAACTTCACCATCTGCTCCAGCTTCGCTATCGCACTCCCGCTCTTTATCGATGAGGAGGCGAGCTCGATGCCCTCGGCGTAGGTGGCCGCCTTCTGGGCTAGGATCAAGCACGCGGCGCTGTTCACGAGGACCATCAACGTCCCGCACTCCCGCTCCTTGGAGTCCCCGCCCAAGACCGAGAGCGCGAGCATCGCACCCTCCTCAGCGTCCGCCGGGCTCGTCGGCGGGATGAGCGGCCCGTCACTGAGTCCGAACTCCCGCGGAGTGTATTCTCGTGTGTCTATCTTCCCCTCCTTGAGGTGCGAGACGAGCGTCTTCCCCGTCACGGAGATCTCGTCGACCCCCTCGAGTCCATGGACGACCATCGCCTCCTTGAGCCCGAGCTTCCCGAGGACGGCCGCCACCTGCGGGACGAGTGTCGGGGTGTAGAGGCCGAGGAGCTGGGCGTCCACGAGGGCGGGGTTGATTAGCGGCCCCATCAGGTTGAAGATCGTCCTCACGCCGAGGTCCTTCCTGACGGGGGCTACCTGTTTCATCGCCGGATGGAATGCGGGGGCGAACATGAAGCCTATCCCTATCTGTTCGATGGAGTCCTTGACGCGCGATGGCTCCATCGCGAGGTTGAAGCCCAGCTTCTCGAGGACGTCGGCGCTCCCGGACATGCTGGTGACCGAGCGCCCGCCGTGCTTCGCCACGACCGCGCCGGCGCCCGCGGCGACGAACGAGGACATGGTGCTGACGTTGGGCGTCTTGACGGAGTCTCCGCCGGTCCCGCACATGTCGATCATCCTGCCCTTCACCATAGGGCGGTCCTTCATGGTGGCGTAGCCCCTCAGGGTCGACGCGAAGGCCGCGATCTCCTCGACGGTCTCTCCCTTCTTCCTCAGTGCGACCAGGAGTCCGGCGACCTGGACGGGAGTCGCCGTCCCCTCGACGATCTCTTTCAGGCACCCCGATATGGTCTCGGTCGAGAGGTCTTTCCCGTCCAGGATGAGCTGGATGGCGCCCTGAGTGGTCGTCATCAAGGTCACCGGAGGAAGTTTCGGATTATCTTCTTCCCCTCCCCGGTCATGATCGACTCCGGGTGGAACTGCACGCCCTCGATGGGGTACTTCCTGTGCCTGACTCCCATTATCTCCGCGTCGTCCATGGAGAGGGCGGTGACACGGAGCTCCGCTGGGATGTTGTCCTTCTGGATGGCGAGGGAGTGGTACCGGGTTGCCTCAAAGGGGTTCTTCACTCCCTTGAACAGGCCCTGCCCGTCGTGGACTATCCTACTGGTCTTGCCGTGCATCAACCTGGACGCGCCGCTCACCTTCGCTCCGTAGGAGGTCCCTATCCCCTGGTGGCCGAGGCAAACCCCGAGAGTCGGGACCTCAGGGCTCACCTCCTGGAGAATCCTTTCGCAGACGCCGAAGTACCGCTTGTCGGCCGGGTGGCCGGGGCCCGGCGAGATGATTATGCGGTCCGGGGCCATGTCACGCACCTGGCGCATTGTGATCGCGTCATTGCGGAAGACCTGAGGCTCCCCGCCCATCTCGCCCACGTACTGGGCGAGGTTGTAGACGAACGAGTCGTAGTTGTCGATGACGAGGACCTTCATCTTCTACCCTCCCCGATCAACCGCCTGCCCGTCGCCTTTTCCACGGCCTTCATCAGCCCAGCCGCCTTAGATTCGGTCTCGTGCCATTCCGTCTCAGGGTCAGAATCGGCGACGATGCCCGCCCCCGACTGGATGCTGCACCTTGTGCCCCTCGCGACGAGCGTCCTGATGGTTATCGCGAAGTCCGCGTTGCCGTTGAATGAGAAGTAGCCGAGCGCTCCCGCGTAGGGGCCGCGCCTCACGGGCTCGAGGTCCTCTATTATCTCCATGGCACGGGGCTTGGGCGCCCCCGAGACCGTGCCTGCGGGGAACATCGCTCGCATGGCGTCGAAGGAGTCGAACTCAGCCCTCAGCGTGCCCACCACCCTGGAGACGATGTGCTGGACGTGGCTGAACTGCTGGACGGTGAGCAGCTCGGGTACCTTGACGCTCCCATACTTCGCGACCCTGCCGACGTCGTTCCTCGCGAGGTCGACCAACATGACGTGCTCCGCCCTCTCCTTTGGGTCGGCGAGCAACTCCTTCGTCAGCTTCGCGTTCTCCTTCTTGTCCTGGAGGTGCGGGCGGGTGCCGGCTATGGGAAAGGTTTCGACCTGGCGGTTCTCGACGCGGACGAGCATCTCCGGACTAGACCCGACGATCCTGCGCTCGCCGAACTTCAGGAAGTACATGTAGGGCGAGGGGTTGATCTCGCTGAGCGCCTCGTAGAAGATGGAGAGGTCGCCGTCGAGCTCGAAGTCATAGCGCTTTGCGAGCACCACCTGGAAGATGTCGCCGACGGTGATGTGCTTCTTGGCCTTCTCGACCATCGCCTTGAACCTCTCCTTCTCCACGGTGGGCTTTGCGCCGGTGGGCGCGATCAGCTCGCCGCGCTCGCGCGTGACCCCCCTCCGCAGGAGGGACTCGACCTGCTTCAATCGGCTCTCGCGGCCCAGGGTATAGTAGTGGATGCCCTTCCTGATGTGGTCGAAGACGATGCCGTCCGTGTAGATGCCGAACTCCATGTCTGGGAGGGAAAGGTCGTCCTTGGCCTTGGCTTGGAGGCGCTCCCAATATCTGACGGAGTCATATGAGATGTAACCGACCGCGCCCCCAATGAAACGGAATGGACTGCGGGCTATCAGCTCGGAAGAGCGGGGGACGGCGACGAGCTTCCTCAAATCCTGGAGAGGGTCTTCGGTCTTCAGGTGATCCTTCGCGCCGTCCAAAGACGCGATGTCGAGGCTGCCGTCCTTCACCGTCACGATGGTCTGCGGCTCGAACCCGATGAAGGAGTACTCGGCGAGCCTCTTCGCGCCTATGGCTGATTCGAGCAGGAACGCGTTCTCGAATTCTTCATGGACATTGACGAAGAGAGATCGTGGAGTTTCCCTTGTCTCGAGCCGTTCAGCCTTCAGCGAAAGTTGAGCCATTTTGAGCTCGCTGCCAAAAGTGGTCACCCATGATGCACGCGTGGGTGGCTATTGAATGCACACTAATAATCATTTATGCACACATGTGTACACTGTCTCATCGTCATGGTGTCCGAGTCGGGTGTCCGAAATGGTTGGACGGCTTTAGATGGCCGAGGACATCTTGACCCCAGCTAATTTGCGGAGAAGCGAGGATGACTCTGCTGAAGAAAGCTTTAACGGAACGGGATCAGGAATAAACTCAGTGGATGAACGGTCGGAAGATAGGGCTAGGAGTGGGCATGGTCGCGATGCTTATTTTTGGCTTTACAATCTATGCTCCAATCGACTGGAACCACGTCGCCACTGGGGTTCCAGGATCCATATTACGAGTGTTTGGTGTATACAAAGTCAGTTGCATAGAAGAGGTCGGCATTGGCCTTGGGCCCGCAGTTTACGCAACAATCACGACCACTACTCACTCATCTGCCCCTCTCGGTTACGTTGCGCATGACCAAGGTGGCATTTGCACGTACCTCAACGGGTGAGCCAACTACTTCGGACACCCTTCGCGGACACTTGCTAAACGCGACAGTGTACATATGTGGGCATTTTCCCGTCAGGGGGTTATCCGAGCTCGCATCCCGAAGAGGGTGATTGTTCCTGACCACTACAAATCCTCTATTCGACTGCCAAACCTAGAATGACAGACGGGACAACCGTCCTTCACCTTTGCGAACGAATAGACGGCACCGCAATCTTGACACGCCCGAAGGTTACTCTTAGATTCAGGCATAGGAGTCTGCTCGCAAGTTTCTTCCTTAAAAGAACTATTTTCCAATGACGAGGCACGGAGCAATCTGGTTACTGACCGTTCTTCCGAAGAACTGTCTGTTTTCCCAAGGAAATAAGAAGAGGGAGGGGGCGATTCATCGAATCGCCTCCGATTCGGTTTATGGGCTGTAGACCGCGCTAAGGCTGACCGTCCCGCCGCTGCTGGGTGTTGTCACGGTGGAGGCGCCGGACGAGCCGCCGCTCCAGTGGCTGAATGCCTCGCCGCCGTAGCCCGAGGCGACGACCTGGTATGTCTGTCCGCTGCTGACTGTGAACGAGCACTGGGAGAAGCAGCTCTTCAGCTGCGCCCCGTTCTGCCACAGTGTGATGTAGTACCCAGAGATGGAGGCTCCAGCCGAGTTCACGGTGGAGACGGCGATCGTGAACGTGTTGCTTCCGAATGGCGGCGGACTGTTCGCGCATGCGTATACCGCGGTGAACGCCAGCTCGGAACCCTGGGCGGTGATCGTCCTCTGGTCAGTGGTGCTGCCGGTGTCTTGCCAGTGGTTGAAAGAGCAGCTTCCATAGTTGCCGACTAGGACCGAGTAGCTCAGGCCAGCCGTGGACTGGAATGTCGCCGGCGTGAACCCGGCCTCTACCTGGTTCCCGCTTTGGTAGAGGGTCGTGTAGTAGCCAGCCAACGTGTTCCCATTCTGGTCTACCGCGCTCACGGTGATGGTGCTTGGGGTGACAGGCGGAGGTGCGGTAACGCTGAGGTCTTCCAGGAGGGAGGGCAGGTAGCTTGGCAAGCTCATGTAGGGGTTTGGCATGACGCCGTTCGTCACGTAGATGTAACCCAAGTGGCTCGAGGCGCTCTCGATGTAGGAGGCCGTGATCGAGCTCACTCCATAGGAGATGGAGCCAAAGTTGCTCTTTGCGTAGCTGGTGTGCCAACCCGCGAGGAACGAGAGAGATGGGAGCCCGGAGTTCTCGTAGATGATGATAACGCTGACGGTCCCGATGTAGCTCGAGGGGACGTCCGCGCCCGGATTGCCGACGACCAGTGTCATTCCAATCGAGTCTGCGTATTGCGTCAGGGTCGAGTAGTAGGACTCGTGGCCGGGGACGTTGGACATCTCGTCGAGGTAGACGCCGCTCAATCCGTAGAGCGTCCTGTATCCGAGAATGTCAGACTCCACGGACGCGAGCGACCTGCTGGCATAGTTCGTGTATGTGTAGCCGATGACTGTTAGGCCCGCGGATTTCAAGGTGTGTATTCCCGAGACGAAGTTCGGGTCCTGGGCTGTGCCGGGGCCGTTGCTCGGACTGATCACCGCGACAATCGGGATGCTCGGGTTCGCCAGTTTCTGTTGAGCCAAAGTGGTCCAGGTCGCCGAAGGATAACCATAGAGCGGCACAATCAGCGCTGTCGGAGACTGTGTGGCGGCAGAGGCCGGGTGGACCAAGCCGGCGGCGAGCGTCGCCAGAAGGATCGAAGTTACGATCCACGTTGCTTGGTTTCTTGATGTTCGCATGGAAAATCTACAGTAAGATTTCATTATAAAAAACGAATGAAGGCAATCGACGTATCCTTGTCAAGAAACCAAGTTAGAGGGTCATCATGCAGGACATGACTTCGGGACTGCCTATCCACCGGTGAGAAAGCTCTCTGGAGACCCGGTTTTCGCCTTCTATCGAAGGATAAGTTCTAAGCCATCCGCAAGGAACCCCGCCCGTGCCCGGCTTTGAGATCCGGAGAGCCACCGCCAAGGACCTCGAGCTTCTAGTCCAGCACAGACGCATGATGTTCGAGGAGATGACCCGCCCTACAAAGGAGGAGCTAAAGGTCCATGACGAGTCATACCGCGCATGGGCAGGCGGGATGATGAAGCGGCGGCTCATGCACAGCTATGTCGTGACGACCATCGGAGGGAAACCGGCGGCCAGCGGATGCGTCTGGCTCCGCGAGATGCAGCCTTCGCCTGGCCACCCCCATGGGATGGTCCCCTACGTCCTCTCGATGTATACCCGCCCGGAGTTCAGGAGGAAGGGCCTCGCGTCGATGATAATCGAGGAGGCGATGGAGTGGGCAAAAAAGCACGGGTACTACAAGATCTTGCTGCACGCTTCGTTGACAGGGAGGAAGGTCTACTCGCAGCTGGGCTGGAAGCGGACCTGGGAGATGGAGTTCCGCTACGATCCACCGGCGGAGCCCACCCGCCTCAGGCGCGGGCGACCCCGTCTGCCTTCCAAGCATTCACGAGCTGCCAGGTGACGCCAGCCAGCACCGCGACCGCGATCAAGGCGAGGCTGAGGCCGGACAACTCGACGGGGATGTTCCTTCCCGCCCCGAAGGTGTGCACGATCATCAGGAAGATTGCGCCGATCGAGAGGAGCCCGTGGATAAACATCGAGTTGCGGGCGCCCTGGAAGTAGATCCCCCCGGTGACCCAGACGAAGAGGGCCGCCCCGGTGGCGGCGTACCCGAGAAGCACCGGCAGCGAGAGCGGGAACGCAAGGAAGAGGACCACGTGCAGCCCAAGGAAGAACCCTCCGGCTCCGGCGATGACGATGTGCAGCCGCCACAGGCTCTCGGGGCTTCCCATCCATACGGTGAGCCTTTTCTTGAACAGCATCAGCCCGCCGGTCGCGGAGATGAAGGCCAGTGCGAGGAATCCGAAGAGGTCCGCCAGCGAGCCGATCCCGAAGAGGCGCGGCAGCGAGCCAAGCATCAGCAGAAGAAGAATGCTCAACGAGAACGCTGAGACAAGGACGAGGGTGACGGTCGAAAAACTGCCTATCTTCATCGCGATGCCTTCGACGTCGCGTCATCCCCTCGCATATAGCCGTGAGGAGCCGGGGGACCTCTTGCCGAAATACAGTATAGCACCTATTGTGATTCTCTGAGAATCCGCACAAGATTAAATACTATTAGTCATGGAAGAATACCATGGTTTCCGAACCTTCGATGAGCAACATCGAGAAGCCTCGAGACATCAACGCTAAGATTGCAGCGTTCGTCAAGCTTGTCAGCGAGGTCGGCCCCGACATCCCTCTGATAGCCAAGAACATGGGGGAGCACAAGGAGTCCGTCCGCTATTGGTTCAAGAAGCTCCTGAAGCAAGGAATCGTGGTACAGCCGGCGGTCAACTTCGAGAGGCTCGGACTGTCGCGAGTGGTCGCGGTGGCAGATTTCGCGGAGGTGTACGAGGGCCAGGCCGAGCCGATCTTCATCGCCATGAGCCAGCTCTGCTACGTCCAGAGCGTAGTCAAGACCTTGCCAGAGGGGCACTACATCATCAACGGGACGGTACCCACGGAGTACGTCGCGCAATGGGTAGAGATGATGCGCGCCCTGGCCGAAGCGGGGCTTTTCACATCGCTCGAGTTCTCCACCTACGACTGGGCCAGGAACGCCCCCATGAAGTCGGACATCTATGACTTCGATGTGGGGCGGTGGGAGTTTGAATGGTCGACCCGGGCGAAGGTATACCCAGAGGGTCTGCATGGGCCTTCCGAGAGGACCCAAGTCGATAGGATCGACCTGGAGATAATCAAGCGGCTGCAGCGGGACGAGACGAAGCCGCTCTCAGAAATCCAGAAGGAGACCGGCATAAACTACAAGACGCTGAGCTTCCACCACCGGAAGCATGTGCTTGGGAGGCAGATGCTCAAGGGGCACAAGGTGAACTGGGTCGGAACCACATACAACCCCGAGACCGACAGAGGGAACCACAGGAGGCACACATACCAGCCGATAGACGTCATCGTCAGAGACATCACCCCCGGCGAAAGAACGACCCTCATGGGGTTGACGAACGCTCTCCCCTTCTTGTGGTGGGAAGCATTGGGAAGGAGCAGCTACTACGCGCAGCTCGCTTTCCCGACCGAGACGATCTCCGAGGCGATGGAGTTCCTCGCCCGCGCGCTCCAACCTGTGAAGGATAGGGCCCGTTGGTTCATGGCCGACCAGAAGCACTCGCTCGTGTTCAGCATAGAGCCGAGGCTCTACGACAACGAGTCGAGGGCATGGAGGTTCAACCAGGCTGAGGTCCTCGGGAAGTTCGAGCAGCTACTGCTCCAGATTAAGAGGGGGACCTAGAGCAGGGCCTTCGGTCTGCCCGGTCTAATTTCCCCAACCCCCAACAGTCTCCAGGGGAGATACGTGCACACCTAGCGTAGCCAAGACGACAGACGCGCCGCCGAGAGCCATAAGACCGTATCTTACCTTATCATCTAGGGTCATGGTCTAGTTGTGCCCTTCAGCAGATTTAAGGTCAATGCGCATCAATGACACCTCGGAGCATATTTTATGCGAATTCATATCATAACACAAGCATATCTTATGCTTATCATATCCTCATCAGAAACTACCTGGCGGGGGCGGATTTGACGTTTAACCAAGCCTTTTTGAACGCGCTCGTCATAACGGGGATACTTCGACGTGGACTAGTTGCCCGACGCCCTCCAGGTCCTCCTAAGCGGTGTGGCTCTGGGTTTCTCGATCGCCGCGCCCCCGGGTCCAGTCACCGCCCTCTCCGCGCAGCAGGTCGTTTCGCGTTCGTGGCTCTCGGGTTGGCTGGTCATGCTCGGGGCGACCGTCGCGGACGGGGTCTTCTTCGTCCTGACATACTACGGCGTGGCTAGGCTCGTTACCCCCGGCGCGAGGGGCGCCCTCTTCGTCCTCGGCGGCGGGCTCCTGCTCTACCTAGCCTACTCCACCGTCAAGAAAGCAGGGCGCCGCGATAGCCGGGCGCCCATTTCTCGGGCGAGCCGGTGGTCTTCGTCGTCGAGAAGATCCCCGTTCCTGTCAGGCCTCTCGATGGGCCTGACCAACCCATATCAGCTCGGGTGGTGGATCGCGGTAGGGGCGAGCATGGTCGCCGACTTCGGTGCGAGCGTCGCGGTCGGGTTCTTCGTCGGGATCTTGTCGTGGACAGTGGTCTTCACCACCCTCGTTCACGAGGGTGTGAGGAGATACCAGCGCCTCTCTCCGCTGATCGCTTACGCGTCTGCGGCGGTCATGGCGGGGTTCGGGCTGTGGTTTCTCGGTGCGGGGCTCCTGACGTCCGTCTTTTGATTGCCGCGCCCTCGAAATCGAGCACCCTCTGCTCCTGTTGGTGCTCCACCGACCCTTCGCGCCCTTCGCGAAGCTGGTCGATGGCCTGGCGGGCGGTCTTCCCCTCGTGGACCATCAGGTACGCGGCGAGGATGGACCCTGTCCTTCCCTTCCCTGCGAGGCAATGGACGAGGACTACCTTCCCGCCGGAGATCGAGGATTGGATGTAGTCCGCGCCGAGGAGCATGTCGGAGTGGCTGACCGGGGCGTGGTCTTTCATCGAGATGTGCCTGGTCTCCACCCCGCGTGTCCATTCGCTGGGAAGCGGCTCCTCAGTCAGACTCAGTATCGCGGTAACGCCGTTGCGCTTCAGCCAATCCACCTGGCTCTTCGAGTATGGCCGTCCCGACGCTGCGAGCTGCCCCGCTATGACCCATGTGAAGAAGGTGGGCTTGTCGGTCAGGTTGGCTCGGATTCTGCGATAGACCTTCCCCGTGCGACCCATTTACCCAGAACCTAATGTCGCAGTCATAAAAAGCAATGTGAAGCCCTCAGAGGGTCTAATCAGGCGTTCAAGAATGAGTCAGGTAGCTGTAGGCATTAGCCAAGATGAAGGGATTCTCTTGTGCGTTTCCCAGGAGCAGATTGCAAGGCCTGCAAAGCAACCCTCGCACAAGTCCGGTGGATTCGTCATGGTCTGCATCAAAGGCGCGCCTCTTGAAGATGCCGAACTGGTTTTTAACCTTGGTCGTCGTGAACTCAGACTTGCACATCTTGCAAGAGACTCGTTGGTCTTCGAGGAGCCGTTCAATGGCTTGTAGATAATCAACGTAATATCGAGCGTTATTACCGTGAGCATTGGACTTGTAGACTATATCGGTCGTGACTCCTTTGAGATAGGCAATTGCTTCCAAAAATACGCTCGGCCTCGAGCAGACTTTCTCAGTGAGAAGAAGATTGCACCCGTGGTGGAGGATGCCCCAGAGAGCCCTCTTCTCTCCCGCCAATGAATAATCATGATCGAGAACAGGGCGCATGAAGGATTTCTTGTCTTCAAGGAATAGTGGGCACTTGCACAGCAGGCATAATCCACGTTGGAACAGAAACTTCTTCTGGTAATCCTCTGGAGTGAGCCCATACGATTCTAGACGTCGTCTTGTCTGGCTGCGACTCTATTTCCGCCGTAAGCTCAGGATTCAGTTGTTGCCATCGCGCTACTGTTGCAATAACATGATCCCGATTGCGCTGGTAGTACGCCTTGTTGCGTTCGTGCAAACAAGAACGGCAAATGTAATCCTTCTTCCTTGCTTTGCTACGGTTCCAATTGAAATCGACACTTAGTTCGACTTCGCAGCGAATGCAATGCTTCGAGGGAAAGAGTGGGATTCACCTCTAACTTCCGGATTTCAGCTTTAGAGTACTTCCAGCTTCCCATAGCGGCCTATATTCAGCTGGACTTCACCGCGGAAATTGTTAGTATATCCGTTGCTGACCTTCACGCGGGCGCCCTTCGTCACCAGGTCGATCTGGTTGTCCCAGAGCGAGAGCTTGATGGTCCCCGTCTCGTCCTTCAGGGTAGCGTCCGCCACCTTCGCCTGCCCGCCGGTGCGCAGTGATACCTCCCTCGGAGTCGAGATTTCGATTACCTCTCCTTCGGCCTCAACCGTCCTCATTCCGTCCCTGAGATCTTTGATGTTCATCTTGGGCTAGTCGCGTCCTACCCATATGCGAGAGATATTTATTCTTGATAGTGGGCTAAAGAGAGACCGAAGGTCTCTCTTTAGCCCTAGAAGGGTTTTGATAATTATTGCATGTTTTACTATCATCGTCCGATTCCTTCGTTTCTTTGAGGTCTGTCATGGGGGATGGAGTGGTTTCGCATGTAATAAATTCAATTTCCTAAAGCATTAGCCGCCCGTGTTAGCCGTAAAGGGCAGCCTGATTCTCTCGCGCTAAAGCCGCCGCTGTGTCTCTAGCGTGGCGATTGGCGCGGACACTGGAGGCCGCGGACGGCGGCGGCGTGTGGTCTCTGACGCTGGAGGCCGCTCGTGCTAGCAGGAAAAGGGCGGCGGGAGGTGGCGGTTCTACTCGAAAGCGTTTCAACGAGCGAGGATTTCATTTCCGAGCGAGCTACGCCGCCGACGATATCATCATCAGGGGCATGGTCCCGCGATGACTGGACCTTCTAATTGAACGACCACGTCGGACCCGTTCACGTCTACCATACCTCCACTCGGAAACATGCCCCAACCGGAAGTGACATCATATTGGTAGACGCCATCAGGCACCGTGAAGATTATCTTCGATATCATCTTGTAGGCTCCTCCCGCAGCGCCCTCCTCTGTGAATATTGGAAGAGTAGCGTTCGAAGGCTGCGCTATGGTAATGTTCCCAAGAGTCACCGCCCACGTAGAGGCGTATGCGCCACATTCACCACTCTCGTTGAAGGTCACTTCATGCAAGAGGATTGAAGCGGGCGCCTCCGTTGAAGTCGTCGTGGTCGTTATCAGATTCGTGGTCGTAGAGGCGGAAGTGACTGTCTTGGTCACGGTTTTTGTGCCTCCAAGACCGTAGGAGGAGGCAGCAAATAACGCGCTGGCCGAGACTACCAGAGCTGCAACGATTATGGCCGCCCCAACTGATTGCACTCCTCTTTTCGATTGGTCGCTCATGCCTCGAAGAATATGGGTCCAGACTATTACAGCTTACGAATCTTTGCTCGCATTTAGGATTAGTGCGAGCCATCTGTTCGCGCCCTAGCTTAGCCCATTGTCTTGATTGGGCGAGTCCATCCCAAGGCCTCCGCCGCTCCCCGGAGCTTCGCGCAGTGTCATTGCCCGGTCTATCCGCACGGGTCCGACCACATCGAAGGTTTTAAGGTTCGTCTGAAGGGAGCCGCGACCGGATTGCTTCCTTCCGCGGGCGACATCATCCCACTGGCCCTTGCGCTCGTCGTCCCCGCGGCGGCGGTCTTCCTCGTGATGCCCCGCTACATCGCGTTCCTGCGCTCAAGGGGCAGGACGACCAGCGACGCGCACAAGGGGAAGGACGTCCGAGTGGCGACGCCCGCCGGCCCCCTCTTGATAGCGGCGCTCATCATAGGGGAGGTGGTGGCTTGGGCATTATACAGGTCCGTGGTCGCCCCCGTCCTGATCGTCGTTGTCCTCTCGGTCGGGCTGGTTGGCCTCTACGATGACCTCCGTGGCCTGGGCGGGGTCGTGAAGCCGGGGCTCCTCGCGCTCATCGGGGCATTCGTGGTACTGGTGGAGTACTACTATCCGAGCGTGTATGACCCGACGGTATACTTCCCTCTTCTGACCAAGACCGGCACCCACTTCATCATCTTCGGGCTCATCGTGGTCGCGTCGATCCCCGTCGCGTCGAACGCCTTCAACATGCTCGACGCGTTCAACGGAGAGATCTCCGGGTTCACCGCGATCGTCTCGGGAGCGCTGGTCGTAGCAATCTTTCTCAGTTCATACGCCATTGGGAGCACCTCGGCGGGAACCGTGGCGGTCGCCCTCCCGCTGCTCGGGGTCTCTCTCGCGTTCTATTACTTCAACAGGTATCCGTCGCGGATCTTCGACGGAGACAGCGGGAGCCTCACCTTCGGGGCGATGTTCGTCATCCTCTCCATCGTCGGAGGGGTGGAGATAGCAGCCCTCGTCGCGCTCATCCCCGCGGTCTTGAACTCGTACTACATCCTCTCCAGCGTGCGCGGCCTTGTGGAGAGGAAGGAGATGGTCGCGAGACCTACCTATCTCGGGGACGACGGGAAGCTCTACGCCTCGACTGAGGCGCGGGCGCCGACCACCCTGGCGAGAATGATACTCCTCAGCGGGCCGCTTGACGAGAGGTCGCTGGTCAGCGCGATCCTGAGGGTTTGCGCCTACGCCGCCGTCCTTTCTGTCATAACATCTATCATTACTTGGTTGCTACGATGAATGAAGACGAGGACGACCGCGCAAAGAGCCTGGCCGACGAAGAGCGTGGGGGCCTTCTGGGTCGTGATTTTAAGGGCCATCGGCATCTGTCAGGCCTCGCCGGATTCCCACTTGAGCTTCTTCGCGTCGTATTCCTTCCTCGTGTAGACCACCCTGGCCGGGACGCCAAGGACGACGACCCCTGAGGGGACGTCCTTGGTGACGACCGCCCCCATCGCGACGACGCTGTCCTTGCCCACTGTTACACCTGGCCTGATCACCGAGCCGCCGCCTATCACGGCGCCGTCCTTTATCGTCACTCCAACCATCCTTTTGCTCATCGGATAGGGGTCGTTGGTTATCACGGCTGCGGGTCCGATGAATACGTTCTTTCCTATTCTGGTCATCGGAGGGATGTACACGGACCCCTCGATCCTCGTGTTGGTCCCTATCCTTACGTTGTAGTCTACGTGGGCGAGGGACCCTATCGAGACGTTGTCGCCTATCTGGGTATCCTTGCCGACATACGACAAGTTCCAGATTGACACTCGCTTGCCAATTTTGGCGCTAGGATCAATTACTGCACCCTTCCCAAGTCTCCACGGCTTCAAGGCATTCCACCGAATGGGACAAGGTGTTCTCGAGCTGGCGCAGGCAGAGTAGGCTTGGCTCCGGTCACGTCATCGCTGTATCGGCGGAAACGGCTGATAAACTGATTGCCGGCGCCATTCGAGTCGGACTCGTGGGGCCCTTCGGAGGTTCGACGTTACGAACCCAAATCTATTGCGTCTGCTGTGCATGGGCGCTAAAATACCGCATCGACCAGAAATGGTGTGCGAGCCATCAAGGCCGTCAAGCAGACATATCGGCCGACTTCAAGGATCCTCGTACTCCTCGAACAATTTCGCCAGATGGTCAACGACTGCTTGATGGTCGGACTGAAGTTCGAGGAAGAGAACCGGTCGACTCCGTCAATGAAGAAGCTATCGCTCCTGTGCTACGGCCAGCTCAAGAGGTATGAGGTCTGCTCGGCCTATCGCCTGACGGCGATAAGCAAGGCAGCCGGCATCCTCTCGGCCCGCAGGAAGTCGACCAAGAGGGGCTTCTTCACCAGGACACCGTACGCCTCCAGACCGCTCCTGGTCTCCTGCTACAATGTCAAGGTCCAGGATCGCAAGCTGAGGGTCCACCTGGGAGACGGGCAATTCGAAGACATCCCACTCAACGCGCGC
>Ga0307374_10001401_pt1 | contig 44601 bp, 39 predicted proteins | sample OX3MG_FD_202532 | JGI IMG/M metagenome (GOLD analysis project Ga0307374, IMG submission 202532) | Soil microbial communities from Risofladan, Vaasa, Finland - OX-3 | ecosystem: Environmental > Terrestrial > Soil > Coastal area > Acid sulfate soil | place: Finland: Risofladan, Vaasa | collected...
CAAGCGGAAGGCCAGGATCGCGACGTCGTCGCAAAACCCTCCCGGCGGCGACATCCGCTGAAGGAGCTCGTCGCATAGGGCGCCGACCGGGAGGTGCCGATGTTGCTCAACCACGTCGCGCAGGCGCGCGAGACCGATCGACAGATCCTCTCCGCGACGCTCAATGAGCCCGTCGGTGTACGTCAGCACGAGGTCTCCCGGTGCGAGCTGCCGGCACGCCTCCTCGGGCGCCCCGGGCGCTGTCCCCCGCGCGGCGACGCCGAGCAAGCCGCGTCGGCCGTTTTCGAGAAACCGCGCCTCGCGGTCATGGACCATCAGGGGCGGGGGATGGCCGGCGGCCGACCAATGCAGTGCCCCACCGGGGTCGACAAACAGATAGACGGCCGTCGCGCACGAGGCGCCCGAGACGCGCAAGGCGTAGCTGTCGAGCGCCTCGATCGCCGCCGCGGGGGACCGTGTCGAGGTTGCCGCGGCCCCGAGGGCGCTGCGCAACTGGCCCATCACGGCGGCGGCCGGGATCCCCTTGCCAACCACGTCGCCCACGCTCATTCCGAGTGCGCCGTCGGGCAGCGTTAGGACGTCGTACCAGTCGCCGCCGACAAGCAGCGCGTCCTCGGCGGGCCGATAGCGGGCGGCAACGACTCCTGTCGTCGACCGGTAGTCGATCTCGAGCAGTCGCGCCTGGAATTCCTGGAGGATCCGATGTTCGCGGTCCGCGACCCGGATGCGCTCGATCGCGCCGCTGACGGCTCCGGCCATGCTCGAATACAGCGAGACGTCCGCACCGCTGAACCGGCGCGCCGACTTCCACGCCGAGGCGACGCTGCCGAACGGGACGCCCGACGCGTCCAGCAGGGGCGCGACCAGCAACGCGGACACGTCGGCCTCATGGAAGCCCGCGAGCGACGACGGGAACTGGGTTGCGTCGGCCTCAATGTCCTCCACGATCACCGGCACCCCGGTGCGAATGGGGGCAAAAATCGGTGCCGGTGAGGAGATCAGGCCGGTCTGAAAGCGGAGGTCGACGCCACCCCCGTAGCCGGGGAAGTGCTTGAGGCGGACCAGGTGGCCGTCGGGTTCGAGCACGGCCAGGCTTGCCACATCGGCGGCCAAGATGCTCCGCGTGAAGGAATGGACGGTCTCGAGGACGGCCTCGATGGTGGTGGCCTCGGCGAGTCGCGCGCCAAGCTCCGCGATGGCGTGGCGGTGCCGCCGTTCGAGTCCCGCCGTGATGCGCGCGCTCACGCGGCCCAGGAGATCGTCGGCCGAGAACGGCTTGAGCAGGTAGTCGTCCGCGCCGACATCCAGGCCCTCGGCGGTCGCCTCGGACCCGGCGTGGGCGGTTACGAGAATCACCGGCAAATCCTCGAGCCCCGGCTGAGCCCGGATGCGGCGCACGAGCTCGACGCCGTCGACGTCGGGCATTATCACGTCGGACAGCACCAAATCGGGCGGCCGGGCGGCGATCGCCGTCAAGGCCTGCGTGCCATTGGCGACCGACCGGACGCGATAGGTCGACGCCAAAAGGCGCGTCATGTACGCCCGCATGTCGGCGTTGTCATCAACGACCAAGACGTCGCTGCGCCCCTGCGCGTCCGGGCCCTGCTCGGCCGTCGCGGCCCCTGCGTGCTCCGGCGCCCGCTCCACGTCACGGGCGACCTCCCACATCATTATTTCGGTCAGGAACGCGGTCGCGTCCGCCTCCGCGTGCACATCGGGCTGGGCGAGCTGGAGTTGACCGGCCGGCAAGTGCGCGTTTCCCAACGGGACGCGCACCGTAAACGTGGTACCGACCTCGAGCTCGCTGTCAACCGAAATATCGCCCCGATGCAGCGCGACGAGTTCCGCGACCAATGCGAGGCCGATCCCGCTGCCTTCATTTGAGCGCCCACGGGCCCGCTCGACCCGATGGAAGCGCTCGAACAGCCGGGGCAGCTCGACCGGAGGGATGCCGATGCCCGTGTCTGTGACCCGCAGCACGGCGCGTCCGTCCTCGTGCCGGTACGAGAGCGTGATCCGTCCGGCAAACGTGAATTTGAGCGCATTCGACAGGAGATTGAAGACGATCTTCTCCCACATCTCGGGATCGACGTAGACCCACTCATGCTCGTTGGGGGTTTCGATCGCGAGGTGAAGGCCGGCGCTCTCGGCGGCCCGCTCGAACATGCTGGCAAGCTCTGCCGTATAGGCCGCCAGGTCCACCGGGGCGTAGGCAGCTCTGGTCTGTCCCGCCTGAAGGCGTGAGAAGTCCAGGAGCGAGTTCACCAGCTTGCCGAGTCGCAGCGCGTTGCGCTCGACGATCTTCAGGTTGGCGTCCAGTTCGTCAATGCCCGTCGTGCGGGCCTGGCGCTGGGCCTCCGCGAGCGGACCGGAGATCAGCGTGAGCGGTGTCCGGAATTCGTGGCTGACGTTCGCGAAGAACTGCGTCTTGGCGCGGTCGAGCTGCGCGAGCGCCTCGGCGCGTTGGCGCTCGAACTCGAGCGAGCGGGCGCTCTCGAGCGACGCCGACACCTGCCCCGCGACCAACCGGACAAAACCGGTCATCGCATCGTTGAGCGGCCGATAGGGGTTGAGCCCCACCAGCAGGCAGCCGTTGGCTGTGCGTTCCGGCCCGCTCAGCAGCGGCAGCAGCATCGCCCTCGCCGGGGCGCGGTCCCACGACCCGGTCGGCAACCCCGGGGCGACGCCGCCGGTACTCAGATCGAGGATCAGCTCGCCCTCCGTACGCACGCGCCCGACCGGCCAGACCGTTCGCGAACCGTCCATCGCGATGGCGGTCGGGGCGGCCGGTGATCCGGGCGTGGCGCCGGTGGCAGCCACCAGATGGGCGACCGACGCCGCATCATCGAAGTGGTAGGCCAGGGTGAATGGCAGGTCCTGTGGGTTCTCCGCCAGGGTGGCCTCCACGCACGCTAGGATCTGGGCCTCGGTCCGGGCGTGCGCCAAGCCCGAGGCCAAGTCGCGCAACGTGAGCATCCGGCGTTGTCCAATGACGCGCTCGGTCTCTTCGGCAACCACGCAGAGCATCCCGGAGATCGCCCCGTCGTCACCTTCGACGGGGCTGTAGGAGAACGTGTGGTACGTCTCCTCCCGATAGCCGCTGCGCTCGAGGAACAACATGAGCGACTCGTCCCAGGTCGACTCGCCCGTCGCCAGCACCGACTCGATGCGTGGCCCGATGTCGTCCCAAATCTCGCTCCAGACATCCCGCGCGGAGCGGCCGAGTGCCCACGGGTACTTCGTGGCGAGCGTGTCCGTTCGGTAGGCGTCATTGCAGAAGAACGTCAGGTCATCTCCCCAGGCCAACCACATCGCGAAACGCGAGCTCAGCAACGTTTGGAGCACGGACACCAGGGTCTTGGGCCACGTCGCGACCGGCCCGAGCACAGACATTTCCCAATCGACGGCCAGCAGGTCCGTGCCGACGACTCCGCCGCGTGACAGCACGCGCTGTGCCCCGGTCGTCTGATCGGACGCGCTCACCTGCTCACCCCCCTGGGGCGTCGCTCCGTCGCCGGCGGGACCCGGACCGGGCAGCTGGGGTGCCGCGGCGCGTCCGACGGTTAATCACCGAGCAACCAGTCCGACTCGGTGAGCGTCAAGACCCGGCGCACGATTGGCGACGCGTCGGACACGGTGATGCGCGTCCCCTGAGCGGCCGCCGACTCGTGCAGCAGCACGAGCGTGCGAATGCCTTCGGATCCGAGAAAGGTGACCTGCGCCAGGTCGATGCGCACTGCCGCCGAGCCGCCGGCCACGGCCGTGCGCAGTCCGTCGTGGAATGCCTTGACGCTCTCAACGTCCACATCCCCACGCGCGGTAACCCGGACGTGCTGGCCGTCCTCGACGATCGAGATCACAAACGCGGCGTCGTTGCCATCCAACGTCCCATCTCGGGCGTCACCGTCGGGGCTCATCTGCGTCGGCTCCATTCGTCTCGCGAGGCGCTCTCGTGCGGTCGCGTGGTCATCGCGCCATTCGACGATAGCTGACATTGGATCCGGCAGATCTTGGTGAGAATCCGATCGCGGAGCCGATCGTGCCCAGGTGAGCGGACCATGACGCGCAAGATCGGTGCCTGCGCCACAGACAGCAGGCACACATCGTTGCGTGGACGCGGATCGGTCGTCACGTCCACACCGTGCAACGACGCCGAGTCGCCGATCCTGCGGCGGACGTGACGACCGCGTGGGGGGGGGTCGGGTCGGCGCCGACGCTGCATGGAGTCTCCTGCACTCGGGGCCACGGCAGTGCATGGTCCGTTATCAAGAGCGGCTCCCGGTGCGCGCTCCAGGAAACCTCACCGCCGATCACCATCGCCGCTCGCGGCCCGCGTCGGTACGGCACCGGGACCGGGGCGCCAGAGTACGGCGGGGCCGCGGCGGCTACGGGAGCCGACCGTCGGCGTATGGCGCATACCGGTGGTGCAGCATCAGGGCGTTTCCGTCGGGGTCGCAAAAGAACGCCATATGGCAGACCCCGGTGTCGAAGTTGTCGCGCTCGAAGGTGACCCCGCGTGACTCGAGGAGTGCACGTGCCGCGTGGACGTCCGGTACCCGCAAGGCAATGTGCGCGGTGTGGGGCGCGGTGAACGCCTGTCCCATCTGGACCGGGTCGACCAGATAAAGGCTGACGTTGCCGAGCTCAAACTCCGGCCATGCCCCGGACCCGGGTGCCTTACTCAGACCGAGTACATGCTCGTAAAAGCGGGTCGAGCGTGCCATGTCGGACACCGAGACGGAGATGAAGTCGACGCGCTCGACGTCGATGAGCTGCTCGGTACTCATGGGACCTCGAGTTGACGTGGTTGCTTGGAGTTTTGCACCGCCCGCGCGCTCCGCACAGCGGGACGGGATCTGCTGTGATCCGATAGTGACGGCGGCCGGTCGCGACGTCGCCCAGACGGGTGCGCGATCCGGAGTCGCTCAGCCCCGACGTGGAGCACACCATGGCCTACCGCGTGTTGCATGCCGATGACGCGTATTGGCGTCGTTCGAACCAGATGGGCGTACTGAACACGGATCTCGGGCGTCAGCTCGACGCCCAGGGTCTCGGGGCGCGATTCTGGCGAGTTGAGCCCGGCCAGGCATCGACCCGCCACCGCCACCGCACCCAGGTGGAGCTCTATGTCCTGCTCGAGGGGACCGGACGCATCCGGATCGACGACGAGTTGCTGACCCTCGCCCCGCTCAGCGCCGTGCTGGTTGAACCTGCGTCGGTGCGCCAGCTGTTCAATGACACCGACGCCGACCAGCTGTGGCTGATCGTCGGCGCCCCGCCCGAGGCGGCGAACACGCTCGAGATGACCGAGGCCAATATCGCGTGGTACTACCCGGACGGCCCGAAGGCGCTGCCGCCCGAGCTGTCGTGAGCCTGTCCGCGGACGCCCGAGTCCCGAGGCGCGCGCAGGGACCGGACTTCCGCATCGGACCGGGCGTCCTACTGGCCGGCCGCGGGGCCCGCGTAGGTCGCGTCGCCGAACCCGAGGATCGGGGCGAAGATGAATGACAGCAACGCGAGCCCGATTCCGAAACCCGTGCCCTGCCGGAAGGACTTGGCCAGATCGATCGCCACGATGAACCAGACGACGATGTTGGCGATCGGAATCAACAGCAGGACGAGCCACCAGCCCGGTCGTCCTGCGATCTTGCATGCCAGGTAGAAGTTATAGAACGGGATGATCGCGCCCCAGCCGGGACGATCGGCCTTCGTGAACACCATCCAGAAGCCGGCAATCGGCAAGATCACGAGTGCCAGATAAACAATCGTCCCGATAAATGACATAACCATTCCTTGGTCGAGTGACGCGACCATACATTCGGTCAAGGATGGCCCATCCTTAATGAATACGGCTGCGCGCGGCGTCCGGTGTGCGGTGTCCAGATGTGTCTCACCGGCGCGGGTATACGTGCATCGGGGGGGTTGCTGCGAACTCCCGCGACGTCCCCGGCAGGGCATCAGACCCGCCGGGGACGCGCGGTTATGTGAGTTCCCCGAGTTGCGCGCGCAGCGTGTGGGCGCCAAAGGCACGGCACGCCATGATGCCGACCTCGTACAGCACAACCTCTGCGCCAAGCAGCATGAGCATGCTGACCGCGTCGCCGCCGGGCAATAACGCCGCGACAACGGTCATGAGGATCACCGCAAAGCGCCGATGGCGGGTGAACGTGCGCGTATCGGCGATGCCGAGTCGGGACAGGCTGAGCATCACGACCGGCAGCTCGAAGACGATTCCTCCCGCGATGAGCAGGGTCGTCGCGAACGACAGGTACTCGTTTGCGCGGAGCTGAACATCGAACGACGACCCACCGAACCCCAGCAGGAAGCTCAGCGCGGTCGGAAGCACGACGACGTAGGTGAACGCGACCCCCCCGACGAACAGCGCGGACAACACGCCGGCGGTGACGATCATGCGGCGCTTGGACGGACCCGAGAGCGCCGGCGCAGCGAACGCATAGATCTGGTAGATCAGGACCGGCAGGCTCATCACGATGCTCGCCCAGAACACCGCGCCCATCGTCGTCGTAAACGGCTCGGTGGGCGAGAACGTCGACAGCTGGTGGTGGGCGTGGGGCAGCGGGGCCATCAGTAGCCGCAGCAGCCGCGCCCGGGCCAGGTACATCGCGCCGAAGGCCACCGCGACCACGGCTGCGCAGACCAGCATGCGGTCGCGCAGTTCGGTCAGGTGCTCTTCTGTCGACAGATGTTCGTCGGGCGCGATGGGCCGCACCCGACGAACGAGCCGGCGGGCCATCCTAGGCCTCCGGCGTCGAGGGGTGCTCGACGTTCTCGGTGGAGGTCTGCGGGAGCTCGGTGGTGTCGACGCCGCCAAGGCTCGAGCGGAACTCACGCATGCTACGGCCGAGGCTCTTGCCGAGCTCCGGGAGTCGCTTTGGTCCCGCGATCACCAGGCAGATGCCAAGCGCCAGGATGAGGTGGATGGGGGATAGATCGAACATGAATTGCTCCTTGTGGTGGTCCGTCGGGTGCGGCGGACAACATCGGGCTGTCCGCCGCACCCGACTGCGGTGGCGTCGTCAGGCGATGAAGCCGGAGAGTGCGGCGGTTGCCTGCGCGGCGGTGAACGACTTCGGGAACGGGGGGCCGATCGGATTGTTGATGGCGATGTCGGTGAACACGCTCAGGTGCTGGGATTCCGCGCTGGCGATCGTCGCGGCGACGCCCTTGAGCTTGTTCGAATGCAGCGCCGTGACGGCACCCAGGTAGGCGCCAACGAAGGCGGTCTCGAGCGCGACCCCGAGCTTCGCGATCGCGATGCGGCTTGCGAACGCTCCGGACGGGTAGGTGAAGTGCAGGCCTTTGGGCGTCGCCGCTCCGAGGACGCCGCGCAGGGCGTCGTAGTGGGCGACCTCCGCCGAACGCGCCTCGTGCAGGTAGCGGCGCTCGTCCTTATCGTGAAACCTGCCGGAGTTGATCGCATGCGTGTAGAAGTTGATCGCAAGCAATTCGGCGGTTGCAGCCAGCTTGGCGATATCAGCATCGGTCACGCCGGACGCGACGGCCAGCGACGACACCTCGGCGAGGACGGAACCGCCCGCGACAAGTGCAAGGCCGCCCTTCGCGCTCCGCGAAATGAACTCGGCTCGGTTGGAACTGGTCATGGAATACACCCTCCAGATCGTGGCGTTGATGCCCCCTATTCGCCGGTGAGCCGGATTCGGTTCGCGGGCCGACGACATCCGCCCCGCGGCGCCGCTGCCATCGCGGTGCTGGTCGAGCGCCGTCCGGGGGCGTGGCGAACCGATCGTCGCGCGGCGGCGAATACCGGGCATGATCTCCACGGCAAGCGATTGCGAGACGACGGTGCGTGCTGCCTTTGTGCATCTGTCTGACGAGGCGCTCGTCGCGCAGATCGCCCGAGGCGACGAGCAGGCGCTCGGCGCCTTCTACGACCGCTTCGGGCGCACCGTGTTCAGCTTGGCGCTGCGGGTTGTCCGCAATGCACAAGTCGCGGAGGAGGCCACCCAGGAGGCATTCCTCGCCGTGTGGCGCTCCGCAGACGAGTACCGTGCCTCGCGCGGATCGCCGCGCACCTGGTTGTTGACGATCGCCCATCGGCGCGCGGTCGACCGCGTGCGGTACGAGCAGCGTCGGGTCGCCGCGAACGAACCGCTTGATGACACGACGCAAGCCCAGATCCGCGAGACGCTCCCGTCGGCTGAGGATGAGGCGTGGGTCGCGTTCGAGCGCGAGCGGCTCGTCCGTGCGCTGGAGCAGATTCCCGACGCAGAGCGCGAGTTGATCGAGCTCGCCTATTTTGATGGCTACACACAGTCCCAACTCGCCGAACGTCTCGGGCTTCCGCTTGGGACGGTCAAGCGACGCACGTTTACTGGCTTGCGCCGCCTGCGCGAACTGCTGGAGGCCGAAGGATGACCCGCTCCGCCGCGCATCCGCCGGACGAAGACCTGATGGCGCTCGCGTTGGGCGAGGTCGACAACTCCGCACGTGCCGAGTTGGAGGCCCACATGGACGCCTGTGGGCAATGCCGACGCGAGTATGTCGGGCTGATCGAGACGCTCGGGACGATGGCCTACGCCGTGCCATCGCAGACGCCGCCGCCACGTCTTCGCGCGGACATCCTCGAGGCCGCGGCGCGCGAGCCGCGGACAGTGATGGCACCGCCGGCAAGTGCCGCCCGTCCACGGCGGGCCGCGTGGGGGCGATGGACCGGCCGGTCGGCATGGGCACCGCGGGTCGCAATCGGTGCAGGGGCGCTGGCCGCGGTCGCTGTCGCCGCGCTCGTCGTCACCAGCGGGTCGCCGGCGACTCATGCGATCCCGCTCCACGGGGTGCCCGGCAGTGTCATCGTCACCAACCAGACGGCCGCGCTTGCATCGACGAAGTTCGCTCCGTTGCCGAGCGGCCGCACCTACGAAATGTGGGTGATTCATGACGGCGCGGCACGCCCGGCGGGCCTCTTTACCAGCGCCGCCGGGATCGTCCCGGTCACCGTCCCCGTCGCCCACGGCGACACCGTCGCGGTGACCCAGGAGCCCGCCGGCGGATCGTCGCAGCCGACCACGACCCCGGTCGCCGCCGCCGTCGTCTAGGTGGCCGCCCTCCCGAGGGTGCGGCCCCCGGGGTCGTCCGGCGAGCGCCACCGCCCGACGACCCTGCACGCCGGCGTTGCGCCGCAAGGAACGGGAGGGATGCACGGCCGCCGGGGGTCAGGTACCGTTGTCACGCGCACTCCCGAGGTACCCACCAGAGCCGTCGGCCGCCGTTGTGCTGTCGGGTGAAGGTGACCTCCAGAGCATCTATGCGACGCCGGGTCGGTGCGCGGGAAGCGCGAGATGAGCCGAAGGGGCCGACCGTGGTGACGCCTGACGAGATTGGGCAGATCGATCTCTTTGACGGGCTTGCGCCGGTGGTGCGCGAGCAATTGGCGCGTGTCGCGGCCGACATCCGTCTGATACCGGGCGAGTTCGCCGTGCACGAGGGCGATCCGCGTGCCCTGTTGGCGGTGCTGGAGGGACGCGTAGACACGATCCGTCGGGTTGACGGGATCGAGCGGGTCGTCGGCGGTCGCCGGGTCGGCGAAGTCTTCGGCGAGGTCCCGCTCACCCTGGCAACGGTGTTCCCCCTCGGGTTTCGGGCCTCCGAGCCGACGCGCGTCATTCGCATCGAGGCGCAGGACTTCTTCACCGTCGTCGGGACTGTGCCGGAGCTCGGGGTCAAGCTCGGCGCGCTTGCGGGCCGGCGCATCGGCGGCCTGCAGGGAATCGCCGCAGATCGGCCGCCGGCGCGGGCGTTGGTCGTCGGCAAGCGGTGGGAGCCCGCCTGCACCGAGGTGCGACGCTTCCTCGATCGCAACCAGGTGACTTTCGAGTGGATCAATGAGGAGACGCCCGATCCAGTCGGCCGGTGGGGCGGCCCACTCCCCTCGCCGGAGGACTGCCCGGTCATACGGGTCGTCGGCGGCAAGACGGTGGTCCATCCGTCGATGCGCCGCATCGCAGAACTGCTTGGCCTGGCCACGGAACCCGTGCACGCCGAGTACGACACGGTCGTCGTCGGCGCGGGTCCTGCGGGGCTCGCCGCGGCCGTCTACGGCGCCTCCGAGGGCCTCCGGACGATCGTGATCGAGCGCGAGGCGCCCGGGGGGCAGGCGGGGACTTCGTCCCGGATCGAGAACTATCTCGGGTTCCCGTCGGGAGTCTCCGGCGAGGAACTCGCCAGCCGGGCACTCCTGCAGGCGCGGCGACTCGGGGCCGAGATCCTCGTGACGCGGACGATCACGCGCATCGATGCGGCGACCCGCCAGGTTCATCTCGACGGCGGCGATGTCCTAGCGGCGCGCACGATCATCCTGGCGTGCGGGGTCTCCTGGCGGCACATGGCGATCGACGGGTTCGACCGACTGGTGGGTAAAGGCATCTCCTACGGCGCAGCGCGCAGCGAGGCGGCCAACACGCATGGACGCGACGTCCAGATCGTCGGGGCCGGGAATTCGGCCGGTCAGGCGGCGCTGTTCTTCGCCAGCCATGCACGCAGTGTCACGATCCTGTGTCGTGGCGATGGCCTTGCAAAGAGCATGTCGCGATACCTGATCGACCAGATCGGCACCCACGCCAACATCGACGTGCGGTTCGGCGCCGAGATCGCAGGCGTGTTCGGCGACGCCGCGCTCGAGGCGATCGACGTGCGCGACGTCGCCTTTGGGGATGTCACGCGGCTCGCATCGGGCGGTGTGTTCATCTTTATCGGCGCCGACGCGGAGACCGGCTGGCTTCCGCCGGAGGTCGCACTCGACCGCCATGGGTTCGTGCTGACCGGCGCCGATGTCCGAGCCGCCGGGCGTTGGGACCTTGCGCGCGACCCGTACCTGCTGGAGACGAGCGTTCCGGGGATCTTCGCCGCCGGGGACGTGCGCTTCGGACCGGTCAAGCGAGTGGCCGCAGCAGTTGGCGAGGGCAGCATGGCCATCGCGTTCGTGCACCAGTACCTCCGGCACCAGGACGCCACGCTCCCCGCCTGAGTCGTCCGCGGACCGCGGCCACGCCAGCTGCCAGGCGGGCGATGAAGCGATCGGAATCGCGGTCGGCGGTGCCCGGCAGCGGGCACATCCCGCCTAGGCGTCCGCCGCCACGGGCTCGTCATCGACACGTCCGTTTTGGGGATACCGTCGCCGGAACATGATCCACGCGCCGAGCCCGATCGGCATCGGCAGCCAGTAGGAGAACAGCCGATAGACGAACGTCGCCACGACGGCATCCGCGCCCCCGATGCCGGCGAGCGCGAGGGTCGCCACGAGGCCGGCTTCGACGATGCCCAGACCGCCAGGGGTGATCGGGACGGCGGCGAGCATCTGTGAGATCGCAAAGGCGAGCAGCACCAGGACGGGATTGGGGTTGGCGCCGACCGCGGTCAGCGCTGCCAGGAGGGTCAGGTAATCGAAGAGCCAGCGACCCAGCGACGCGATGATCGCGTAGAGCGCCTGGCTGCCGAGCGCCCGGACGAGCGCGTCACGCTCGGCGATCAGCCGTTCCGGCAGCCCGCCGTTCAGCGTCCGCTTGGGACGCACGCGGGCCATGGTCCGTTCAACCGCGTGCCCGGCCGCGACCAGCGGGCGGTCGCTGCCCAATACCCACCAGCCCAGGGCGACCATCACGGTGAAGATCGCAAGCCCGAGCCAGGCCGCGTCGGCGAGCCCGTTGGGGACGGTGCCGCCGGCGATCAGCACGGGCACGCTGACCACGGGCAGCACGAACACGGTGGCGAGGGTCAGCAGCGACGCCGCCGTCAGTCCGGACGCGACGGATCCGGCGGGCACGCCGGCGCGCACAAGCATCGAGTACTGCATCCCGGCCGCCGCCGCGCCTCCTCCGGGCAGCGCGCGACTCACCGCACCCCCTGCCAGCTCGGCGGTGATGATCGCGAACCACTCCTTGCTGCGCATGGCCATCGACTGCAGCCAGATCAGGCTCGCGTTGGCCGCGATCTGTGCGGCCGCCATGCCGATCAGCCAAAGCCACGAGATCTGCTCGACTTGTGGCCAGGCGTTGAGGGTCGCCAGCACGCTCGGTCCGAGCACGTAGACGCAGACGGCCAGCAGCGTCAGGATCAGGATGCGCTTGATCACCACGCCGCGGGAGGGGGCAACCGCACGCCGCAAACGCTCAAGTTGCGCGGCCTCGGGGTGCGACGGTGGGATGGGGGTGGCGGTCATGGGACCCCGACACTTTCCCAGAATCCGCGCATCGGAATCGCCTGGTACCGCGGCCGCGCTATCCTCGGCGGCCCATGGCGTCCCGCGAGAACCCCAATTTCCCGTCTGCGGACGAGCTCGTCGATCCGCGCAACCTCATCGACCACTTCAAGTACTGGCGCCACGACGCGATCCTCGCCGCGCTGGACGCGCGCCGACACGAGTTCGTCGTCGTGCTCGAGAACTTCGCCTACGACTTCAATATCGCGACGGCGATCCGCAACGCCAACGCGTTTTTGGCGCGCGAGGTGTGGATCGTCGGGCGTCGACGGTTCGACCGCCGCGGTGCGATGGGTACCCACCGCTACCAGCACGTGCACCACACCAAGGACGAACCGGCGCTGTTGGCACGGCTAAGAGGCAACGGCATGCGCGTCGTCGCCGTCGACAACGTGCCCGGCGCCGTGAGCCTCATCGGCTACGCCTGGCAACCGAAGAGCGTGCTGGTATTCGGCCAGGAACAGATCGGGGTGGCGCCACACGCGCTCGCTGCAGCAGACGACATCGTCTACATCCCCCAGTACGGCTCGACCCGCAGCATCAACGTCGGGACGGCATCAGGGATTGCGATGTTCAGCTACGCGGCGTCGGTGCTCGGCGAGCCGCCCGGATGGGATCACGACACCGGCGCGGCGATCGACCAGTAGGCGTCGTTGGCGACCGGGGTGGCGTGTGCCGCCGAGTCGGCCAGGCGCTGGCCGGCAATCGCGACATCGATTTCCATGATGCCGGCGATCTCGGCGGTCGCCAGGGGATATGGCGCCCATGCCAGCACCTCTTCGACGTGCTGTGGCTCGGGTCGCGGGTCGAGTTCGGGGGCCAGGTTGGCGATGATGACCTCGTACACCCGGGCAGGTTGGAACCCCGGCGCCTCGAGCGTGAGCTCGCCGCGTGAGATGCGGTAGCTCGGGCACGTGTAGCGCCAGATCCCGTCGAGCGTGGTGGCAAGCCGCTCGCGCATGGCCAGCGCGGCCGGGCTCGGATTCCGCGCGTCGGCTATGTCGTGGGCAAGTTCTTGATCGGTCTGGGGCTCGGCGGCCCATCGCGCGACGTCGTCGTCATCAAGCCCCGCGGTGCGGGCCGCGGCTGCGATCGTCTCGGGGTCGTCGAGCTCGACCGGCGTCGACAAACCCGCGACCCGGAGTGCGCGCAGGAACGCATCGACGTGTTCCGGCGCACGCTGGCGGACGCCGACCACGGCGCGGCATGCGACGACGGTCACGGCGAAGCGCTCGGCGGGCGTCGTGTCGATCGGCATCCCGAAGCGGTCGCGGATATAGGTCCGCCCACGTGCGAGGTCGCCCGGCGCGAATCCGCGGCGTGCGTACTCGTCGGGCGTGGAGGACAGCCCGACCATCGTGTGCCGCCAGCTGAGGGCATCCCCGTAGCGCCAGCGCAGCCGTAAGCGCGCGCCCTCCGCGGAGAAATCCCACGGGCACGCGGGATCGCCGTACGCGTCGATGTGGACCAGTGCATCACCCATTGCACGATTAGCCTAGTCGCGGCGGCCCAGGGCCGCCCTGGCGCTGATCGCCGAACCACGGGCACGCCCCCGCCGACCAGGCCATCGGCGACGCCATCGCGATCCTCGGCGGACTCGACGCCGTGATGTGCTGCGCGGGCGCCGTCGCGTTCGGGCCGGCGTCCGCGCCGGACGATGCGGTCATCTCCGCACTGTTCGACGCCCACGTCTTTAGGCCGATCCGCCTCGCGCGCGCCGCCGCTGGCGCGTCTGGCGCCACGGCCGGCGGCGGGACGCGATCCCGGTACGGTCGTCGCGGCGCTTGCGCATGCGCTCGTCCGCGATGCGGACAAGGTCGCGTGCTAGGCCTGCGTGCCGGCGACCGGGATGGCCATCGCCTGGGCCGCGCCGATGAGATCGTCGCCGGACTCAAGCGGGTACCAGCAGGCGACCTGACGCCCGTCGGCGTCGGGATCGAGCGGCGGTCGCTCGCTGCGGCAGCGCTCCGGGACGCGGTGCGGATCGCCCGAGACCAGGCGCGCCTTCGGACAGCGTGCATGGAACGCGCAGCCGGTTGGAAGGGTAATCGCCGACGGCGCGTCGCCGGTCAGCACGATTCGTTGGCGTGTCGCGCCGATGCCGGGTTGGGCCGGTGCCGCGGACACGAGCGCGGCCGTGTACGGATGCCTCGGCGCGGTGATCGCGGCCGCATCGGCAAGCTCGACGATCCGTCCGAGGTACATGACCGCGACGCGGTCGGCCAGGTGCCGGATCACCCCGAGGTCGTGCGAGATTACGACGTAGGTGATGCCGTGCTCGTCCTGAAGATCGGTCAACAGGTTGAGGACGTGCGCCTGCACCGAGACGTCGAGCGCCGACACGGGCTCGTCGAGGATCATCAGGGCCGGGGAGAGCGCCAAGGCCCGGGCGATGCCGATCCGCTGGCGCTGGCCACCCGAGAACTCGTGCGGGTAGCGGGCGGCGTGCTCGGGGTTGAGCCCGACCCGCTCCAGCAGTCCGGCGACGCGCGCGCGCCGGTCTCCGGGGACGTGGTGGACACGCAGCGGCGCCCCGATGATCTGCCCCGCCGTCTGGCGCGGGTTGAGTGACCCGTACGCATCCTGAAAGACGATCTGGACCCGTTGGCGGAGCGTGCGCAGGTCCGCCCCGACGAGCCGGGTGATGTCCGTGCCGTCGACGGCGATCGTGCCGGAGGTCGGATCGATCAGCCGCGCGATCATGCGGGCGGTGGTGGACTTGCCCGAGCCCGACTCCCCGACGATCCCCAGTGTCCGGCCGCGCGCCACCGCGAATGTCACGTCCTCGACGGCGTGCACCGCGCCGCGGGAGTGGGCGAAGATCACCCCGCGCGTTAGCGGGAAGCGCTTGGTAAGTGACTGAACCTCGAGCAGCGGCCGGGTCGGGGTGCCGTCGATCACGGCGCGGCCTCCTCGCCCGAGGGCGCCAGGCGATGCCGGCGGGCACCGCGCCCGGGCACCGGGAGCACGCACGCATCGGCGTGACCACCACCGCGCTCGACGAGCTCGGGCAGGTGCCGGGTGCACGCATCGAACCGGTAGGCGCAGCGCGGGGCGAAACGGCAGCCGGGGGGCGGATCGATGAGCGAGGGCGGGCTCCCGGGGATCGGCACGAGCCGGGAGCGCTCGGCACCCAGGGCCGGCACGGTATCGAGCAGGCCCCAGGTGTACGGGTGACTGGGGTGCGCAAACACGGCCTCGCACCGACCACGCTCCACGACCCGCCCGGCGTACATGACCGCGACCGTGTCGGCGACGTCGGCGACAGTTGCGAGGCTATGGCTCACCAGCACCACTCCGATGCCGAGCCGGGTACGCAGGTCGTCGATGATGTCCAGGATCTGCGCTTCGACGGTCGTATCGAGCGCGGTGGTCGGCTCGTCGGCGATCAGCAGGTCCGGCTCGAGAATGAGCGCCATTGCAATCATCACGCGCTGGCGCATGCCACCCGAGAGCTGATGCGGGTATTGCCGGGCACGTTCATCGGCGTTGGGGATCCCCACCTGGGCGAGCGCGGCGACGGACTGCGCCCGGGCGTCCCGGCGCCCGACATCGCGGTGCGCGCGTACGGTCTCGGCGATCTGATCTCCGACGCGCAGCAGCGGGTGCAGCGCCGAGAGGGGGTCCTGGAAGATCATCCCGATACGCGGCCCGCGGACCTCGCGCATCTCACGGGCCGGCAGCGTGAGCACATCAACGCCGTCCAGCAGGATCCGCCCGTGAATCTCCGGGCGGGATCGCTCCAACAGTCGCATGGCCGCCAGAAACGTCACGGTCTTGCCAGACCCGGACTCACCGACCACGCCCAGCGTCTGACCGCGCGCGAGGCTCAGCGAGAGTCCGTCGACGGCGCGCACGGGCCCCGCGGCGCTCGGAAAGTGCACCGTGAGGTCGTCGATCTCGAGAAGGGGCGCGCTCATTCCGGGCGGACGCGCGGGTCCATGTAGGCATAGAGGATGTCGGCCACCAGGCTCAACAGGCTGACGGCGATTGTCGCCACGAGCGTCACCGCCAACGTCACCGGCAGATCCTGGTTGAGCGCGCCGTTGAGCACCCAGCTACCCAGCCCCTGCAGGTTGAAGACCGTCTCGACGATCACCGTCCCGCCGACCAGCGTCGCGATATCCACCGCCAAGAGCGTCACGATGGGGACCAGGCTCGCCCGCAACGCGTGGCGGGTCACGATGCGGCGCTCGGGCAGGCCCTTCGCCCGCGCCGTGCGGATGTAGTCCTCCCCGAGGGTATCGAGCATGTTGCTGCGCACCATCCGGGCGTAGATGGCCGCGAAGGCCAGCGACAGCGTGATCCATGGCATGAGCATGTGGGCCGCCCACTGGACCGGGTCGGTCGTGAAGGCGACGTACCCGGTGCCCTGGAGCCAGCCGAGCGTGCTCGAGAACAGCCACAGCATCAGCAGCCCCAGCCAGAACACGGGTGTCGAGATGAAGACGAGCCCGACGAATAGGCTCGCGCGGTCGAAACGACTCCGCGGTCGCAGCGCGGAGAACACGCCGACCGGGATCCCGATCACCATCCACAGGACGGCCGCACCAAGCACGAGTTGGATCGTGATCTGCGCCCGCTGCCACAGCTGCGGCGCGATCGCCGCGCCCGAGCTGTAGGAAAAGCCGAGTCCGGGCCAGCCGTAGCGGTCGCCGAGGACGAGCCGCTTGAGGTACAGCAGGTATTGGACGGCCACCGAGTGGTTGAGCCCGAGATCGGTACGGACCTGGGCGAGCACCTGCGCGGTCGGCTCCTTGCCGGCAAACCGCAACGCGGGGTCGCCCGACGGCAGCACGTAGAAGATCACGAACGTGATCAACGTGACGATGATGACGACGACGACGGTCCACATCAGCCGGCGGAGGATGTAGCGACCCATGGCAGAGACCTGTTCGCCGCGTCCGGACCGATTCCGGCCCGGACGCGGCGAAGGTTGCCCGCTAGGACTGCTTGGCGGGGTTCACCGCGACATGCGAGTACGCGGTGGTGTCGCTGGATTGGTCGTAGTCCCACATGGTGACCGCAGGACTGATCATGTGCACCTGGTTGAGGCTCAGGTACGGCACCCACGGCACGACGTTCTCCATGAGGTACTTGTCGAGGTTGATGTAGCAGGTGGTCCGTGCGTTGCCGGTCGGGATCTTGCCGCAGGCGGCGGCCTGGGCGTCGACGCTCGGGATGACGTCGTCCTTGGGGATCGTGACCCCGAGCTGCTGTGCGAGCGCCGGAGTGAGACCGACGAGCGACGCGTTGACGTTCCCAGTTGGTGCGATGCTCGACGACTCGAACAGGACCATAAACGTCGACGGATCGGCGTAATCCTTGGCGAAGCCCTGGCTCAACGCGAGCGGGACGTTCCTGCTGACCGTGCTGACGACCCCGGATGCGGCCGACGGCGTCAGCTGGCGGATATTGAGCGTGATGCCGAGCTTGGCGAGCGCGCTCTGGACGACCGGGATCTCGTTCAGGTCCTGGCTGGTGTTCACCGCGATCGTAAAGACGTTCTTGCAGGCGGACGTGTCGCAGAGCCCGTCCTGCTTGGGGTCATACTTCGACTGGCGCATCTGCGCCTGTGCCGCGGCGAGGTCACCCGCGTTGTTGGCCGACGGGTAGGGGTTGTAGCCCGTGATCGCCGAGTCGTTGTTGTACATCGTGTCGGGGACGATGTGGGTGGCAATCAGACCGAACAGCGGGCCGCCGTTGGCCTGCTGTAGCCCGGCTTTGTCCATGATCAGGTTGACGGCCTTGCGTACGTGAATGTCGTCGAACGGCGCCTGGGTGAGGTTCATCGAGATGTACTTGGTGGCGTCCGCGCCGCCGGTTTTGATGAGCTGCTTCTGGTTACTGGCCACAAGCGTCGCGACCGCACTCGCCGGCGGTGCGTTGAGCGAGTCGTCGGCCTGGCCGGCCTTGATGCGGTTGAAGATGTCGGCCTGGTTGGAGTTGATCGTGAACGCGAACTCGTTCGGCAGCGCCGTGCGCATCGAGGTGCTGTCGGTCGAGGGGTTGTAGTTCGGGTTGCGGACCATGATCAGCTTGCTGGACGGGTCGAATCCCGCCATCGGCTGGATCGTGCTGCAGCTGGCGATGTTGACCTTGTCACTGCCCTGGATCATGTAGGGGCCGCTGGAGACCACATCACGTCCGTATCCGCCCGGGGTCGTGAAGCACTTGCTCACTTCCTGGGGAATCGGTCCGGCCGCCGGCAGGCTGAGCCGGTACAGGAAGTCTGGGGTCGGCGTGGTCAGGTGGAAGACGACCGTCTGGTTGTTGGGGGTGGTAATCCCCGAGATGGTCTTCGCCTTGCCGGATGCATACGTGTCCATGCCGGCGATCGTCGTGTAGTAGAAGCCGTACTGGGCGGCCAGCGCCGGGTTGGCGATGCGCTCAAAGGCGGTGACGATGTCGTGCGACGTGATGACCCGGTTGACCGGGGGTGCGTAGCGCACGCCCGATTTGAGCGTGAACGTCCATGTCAGCCCGCCGTCGGTCGCCGTGGGGACGCTGGTCGCCAGGTCAGGGACCAGCTGGTTGCCCGCAGCGCCGGCGATCATCTTGTAGCCGACCAGCGTACGAATCAACAGGCCGCGGTACATGCCCCATGCGTTGGTCGTGTACTCGCCGGTCGGATCAAAGTTGTTGGAAAATCCGAAGTCCGTGGCCTCGACGCGGTAGGTCCCGCCGCGCGTACCCGAGGAGGTGCTCGAGGACGAGCTCCCGCACGCGGCGAGCAGCACCGCAGCACCGCCGACGCAGAGCCCCAGTCCGAGTGCCGTCAAGCGGGATTTCATCGGTCTCATACTCAAGCCTTTCATTACCGGGTCATTCCGAGGCCCGGGGGTCGAATGCGTCCCGCAGTCCGTCTGCGACGACGTTAAATGCGAGAATCGTTGCGAGCAGGAAAATGCCTGGAAAAACCATCAACCACCATGCAACGGTGAACAACTGGCTCGCCTGATCGAGCATCCCGCCCCATGACGGGGTCGAGTCCGGCACGCCGAGGCCGAGAAACGACAGATAGGCCTCGAAGAGAATGCTTTGGGGAATCAGCAGCGCCGCGTAGACGACTACCGGTGATAAGAGATTCGGCAGAACTTCTCGAAACATGATGTTTCGTTCACGCATTCCGATTGCCCGGCTCGCCTCGATGAACGTTGACTCGCGCACCGAGAGGGTCGTCGCCCGCACGATCCGGAACATCGCCGGCCAGGAAAAGATCGCGATGATGACGATCACGAGGTTGACGCCGGGGGTCAGCGTGCCGGCCACACAGCCCTGCGGGGTCGTCGAGCATGCACTCGAGATTCCGATCGCAAACAGCAGCAACGGCATCGCTAGCACGACGTCGGACATGCGCGAGAACAACGTGTCGAGTGCGCCGCCGCGGTAGCCGGCGATCAGTCCCAGCACAACGCCGATCACGACCGCGATCGCCGTCGCGACGACGCCGACCAGCAGCGATATACGCGCGCCGTAGATCACCCGCACGAACAGGTCTCGCCCGGCGCTGTCTGCCCCGAACCAGAAGCTGGCGTTTGGGCCCTTGGGAAGCCCGTAGATGTCGACCATGGTGGTCCGGTACAGGTCGTTGGGACCGTGGCCGACCAGATCGGCAACCAGCGGTGCGGCGATCGCCAAAGCAGCCAGCGCCACCAGGAACACCAGCGCGACCATGGCGCCACGGTTGACCCGCAAGCGTTTCCAGACCATGCCCGCGGGCGAGCGCACGCGGGCATCGGGCGCGGGATCGGTGGATTCGAGGGTGCGGATATCGACGCTCATCGGGGCCGCCGGCGGCATGGCGGATGCGCGCATCTCGGGGCCTGGCCGTCCGGCTGTCAGCAAGATTCGCCGGGGCGGCGGCGGGTCCTGCCAAATGCACCCGCGGAATGGGGCCTGGCGACTGGCAACCGCACGAGGGGACTCTGTAGCGTGTGCCACGAAGTCGACCGGGCTCGCGCGCGACCCCACGCGGTCGGCGCGGCGCCCCAGATGGGTCGGGAGGCGGAGTGAGCCAGCTAGCGGGTCGGGGTGAGTGGAGCGACTGGTACCGGCGGGAGAACCCTGAGGACTGGGTGCTGCCGAGCATCCTTCGGGCACGGGCCGAGGAATACCCCGACCGACCCTACTTCCGCTTCCAGCACGGCGAATGGATCAGCTACGCGCAGATGCTCGGTCGCAGCAACCGTGTCGCCAACGCGCTTGGCGCCCACGGTCTCGGTCTCGGGGACGTCGTCGCCACGCAACTGCCCAACATGGAGCCTCACCTGGAGATCTGGTTCGGGATCCTCAGTTCCGGCGCGACCCAATGCCCAATCAACACCGCGTATCGGGGCGACTTCCTGTCCTGGGCGATCAACCTGCCCAAGGCGCGGGTGCTGATCATCGCGGACGCGTTTCTCGCCGAACTGGATGCGGTCATGGACGACCTGCCGTTGCTCGAGCGTGTCGTGGTCGTGCCGACCGAGGCCGCGCACGGACCCGACCCGCGCCGCCCGTGGGAGACCTTCGAGGAATTCCTCGGCAACGCCGACGACGACGACCCTGGGATCGTGCTGACCTGGACGGGTGATGCACGGATCATGTTCACCTCTGGGACGACCGGTCGCAGCAAAGGCGTCATCAAGCAACACGCCTCGGACTACTTCTCCGGCCGGACCTACTGTGAGGTCTGCGAGGTCACCGCGGACGATGTTCTGTACTCCTGCCTGCCGCTGTTCCACTCCAACGCGCAGGTGCTGGGGGCGTTCCCGGCGATGATTGCCGGTGCCCGGATCCAGTTCGACACCCGATACTCCTCGACGCGGTTCTGGACGTCGGTGACCGAATGCCAGGCAACGCTCTTGAACACGGTCTCGGCGATCAACTACTTCATCTGGAACACCGAGTCCTCGGGCCTCGATCGCGCACACAAGGTCACCAGGATCATGGCCATGCCGGCGCCGAAGGACATCTATTGGGACTTTCAGGAGCGGTTCGGGATCCGCTTCATCGAGGGATACGGCCTGACCGAGACCGGGATGGTGACCTATCACCCGCCAGGTGCCAAGCCGCGTCCGGGCAGTTGTGGAATCGCCACACCGGGCTTTGAGGTCACCGTTGTGGAGCCTGGGACCGACCGACCGCTCGCGAGCGGCCAGCAGGGCGAGATCGTCGTTGACATGAAGCTGCCAAACATCGTTATGCGGGCGTACGTCGGCATGCCCGAGAAGACGGCCGAGGACTTCCGCAATCTCAAGTTGCACACCGGCGACCTCGGCGAGATAGACGACGAGGGCTACCTGTACTTCAAGGATCGCCTCAAGGACTACATCCGCAGACGCGGGGAAAACGTCAGCTCGGTCGAGGTGGAGCGCACGGTCATGTCGCACCCAGAGGTCCTGGAGGCGGCAGCGATCGGGGTCGATGCCCATGAGGGGGCATCGGCCGAGGATGAGATCCTGATCTGCGTCGTGACGCGCTCGGGCGCCCTCACCCCGCGGGAGCTCGCGAACTACCTCGAGCCCAAGATGCCGCACTTCGCGATCCCGCGGTACATCCGGTTCATGGAACACCTGCCCAAGACGCCAACCGAGCGCGTGCGCAAGGTCGAGCTGCGCGAGCAGGGGGTCACCCCGGACACGTACGACCGCGGCATGGAAGGAGCGGTCGTATGAGCGCTGCGCTCCCGCGCCACGGACTGATCATCGACGGGGCCGAGGTCGCCACCGCCGAATGGATGGACGTCACCGACCCCCGGACCGGTGCGGCGTTTGCCCAGGTCACCGCGGCGTCGCCAGGTGACGTCGACCGCGCGGTCCATTCCGCCCGGGCTGCCGTGGCCGCGTGGCGCGCCACGTCGCCGGTCGAGCGCGGCCAGGCGATCGCCCGGTTCGCGCGGGCGCTCGATGCCGAAGCCGGGCGGATCGCCGAGCTGATTCACCGCGAGGAGGGCAAGCCGCTCGGCGAGGCCCAGGCCGAGGTCGCGCGCGGGTGCGAGGTCGTGCATCACTTTGCCGGCGAGGCCGAACGCCTGTGGAGCGCCTTCCTGCCCGCCGGCGGGGGCGGACGCGGCAGCGAGGTCCGACCCGACGGGATCGGGGTCGTCGCGGCGATCACGCCGTGGAACTTCCCCGTGGCGCTCGTGATCTGGAAGCTGGCACCGGCGCTCGCGGCGGGCTGCTGCGTCGTCGTCAAACCGGCCCAGGAGGCGCCGCTGGCCGCACGCGCGGTATGCGAGGTCGCCAACCAGTCCGGTCTGGCGCCCGGGATCGTCAGTTGCCTGACCGGCGATGGACCGCTCGTCGGCGAGGCGCTTGCGACCCACCCGGGCGTCGACAAGGTCGCATTCACGGGCTCGCGCCGGGTCGCCGAGATCATCGCGGGATGGGCGTCGCCGCGACTGAAGGCCCTCAGCCTTGAGCTTGGCGGTCACGGTCCGCTGGTCGTCATCGACGACGCGGATCTGGACATCGCGGTCGACGTCGCCATCTCACAGGGCTACGCGAACGCAGGCCAGGCGTGCTATTCGGTCAACCGCGTGCTGGTCCCGCGGGCCCTCGAGCCGGCCTTCCTGGAGAAGTTCCGGACCCGGGTGGTCGAGGTCGCCCTCGGCCCGATGGCCACCGACCGCGGTCTGGTCCGTCACCGGGACCTGCTGGCCGACGCGCGGGCCAAGGGCGCCACGGTTGAGGGGGGCGAGGACCTCGGGGGCGCCCGCGTGGCGCCGGCCCTCGTGACCGGAGCCGGCCCGGGCGTACGACTGGTCGACGAAGAGCCGTTTACGCCGATTGTCGCCGTGATGCCGTACGCGGCGCTCGACGACGCGATCGCCGAAGCGAACCGACCCGACTACGGGCTGGTCGGATACGTCTGCGGCCACGATCTGCGCCGCGCGACCGACGTCGCCCACGCCATCGAGTGTGGCACCGTCGTGATCAACGGCTGGCGCGTGGTCGTCCCGTACGCCCCGTACGCCGGCTGGCGCGGGTCGGGCATCGGGTGCGAGCTCGGCCGTCCCGGCCTCGAGGCGTTTATCCGCTGGCAGCACGTGCGCGTGCTCGCCTGATGGGCCGCATCGTCCCCGTGGGCGCCGCACCACCGGATACGCATCGAACGAGGAGCACGAGGTGAATCGCGCGGAGATCGGTCGCCGGGAGTTTTCGCGTGCCACTGCGGGCAAAGGGCCCGTCGCGACCGGACGGGTGCGTGAGGCCTCGCCGGTGCTCGCGGCCGGCGTCGAGCAGTTCATCTTCGCCGACGTGTTCTCGCGCTCCGGCCTGCCTGCGCGCGAGCGTGAGCTGCTGACAGTGGCGGTGTTGGCCGCCATCGGAGGTGCCGACAACCAGTTGGGTGTGCACGTCCCGGCGGCGTTGGAGTGCGGGGCGGATCCGGAGGAGCTCATTCAGCTGTGTGAGCAGGTCGCCCCATATGCGGGGTTCCCCCGGGCGCTCAACGCCCTTCGCGCCGTCCGTACGATCCTCGATGAGCGCGGACTGCCGTTGCCGCTACCGGTCATTGAGGTCGGGCTGGCAGACCATGACACGCTGGTGGCAGAGGTCGGGGAGGGTGCCGACGGGACCTTGTTCCTCCACGCGCCCGAGCTCGATCGACGCATGTGGCGTGACCTGATGCGGGAACTGCCGGCCGGCCACCACGCCGTTGCGCCCGATCTGCGGGGCGCGGGGGCGGCCGTCGGCGCACCGGCGCCGGCCGGTGTCGCCGATCTCGTCGCAGACCTGCTCGGCGTGCTGGATGACCGTGGACTGGCGCGGGTGGAGGTCGTCGTGCAGGGCGCCAGTGCGGCACTCGCCTGTGCCCTTGCCGACGCCCACGCCGATCGCATCACCCGCATCACCTTTGTCGGGCCGCGGCCAGTGGAGACCGGACCGGTCCCCGGCGCGGACGTCCTTGCGCTGCAGCTGCGGGCGGTGACGCTCGCCGCCGACACGTGGGCGGCGCGCTATGCGCGCGACCGGTTCGCGCGGCTTGACCACGAGGGCTGGACAGTCCGCGCTGGGGTCCTCGTCGACGTCGCGCTTGCGCGCACCCGCGGGGTGGACTGCCATGTCGTCGTCGGGGACGCCGACACCTGGGCCGAGCCCGGGCTGGTCGGCCAGGTGTGGCCGGACGCATCGGTCACAACCGTGTCAGCGGCCGGCCACCTGGTGCCGCTCGAGGCGCCCTCGGGGCTCGCGGCGGCGATTATCGCAGTGAGCTAGCGAATTGTCGGGGATTGGCCACCGCATGGGTGTGTGGACGGTCCGCCGCGGGAACCGTGTGGCAAGATCGACGCAGGCGGTAGCGACAGTTCCGGCCGGCGACAGATGTGGATCGCGTGGTGAACGACTTCTACTTTCAGCCCAACGGGCGCGTGCGGATGCGCCGCATGGTCATCACCATGGCGACGCTCATCTTCTTCGCCATCTTCGGCACAGGCTTCATGATCTTCATCGAGTTGTTCACCAACAACTCCGGGCTCAAGGTCGCGTGGCTGGTCATCTTCGTCGTCCTGGCGAAACTGCCGCTGATCGGGTTTTGCTGGTGGCTGATCGCCCGGAACATGGAGATTCCCGGCCGCCCCGTCGTCTGGAGCGCCGATGAGACTCGGGAGATCCTGCAGGCATTGACGAGCCAGGCACGCCACAGCGTGGACATGCCCGACACCGGCGCGCGGCTTGCGTATCTGTCGCGGGAGTCGTGGCACGTCGCCGATCAGGCCGTCGGGGAAGTCAAGGCCGACGCGGTCGGCGTCGCCCTCGAGATCGATCGGCTCGCGTCCCGGCACGGGCACCGCCGCGGGGCCTAGGCGGATGCGTCGCCCCCGTGCGCGGCGGGCCGCGGGGTCTCGGTGTCCCGGCGGAGGACCCGCCAGGAATCCCAAGTGACTTTGATCAGCACGCACGAGATCGCGAGACCGATCAGCGGGTCGGCGATCGGGATCCCGATCGCCACGGCGATCGCGCTCGCGATCACGCCGGCCGAGACGAGACCGTCGACGCGCGCATGCTTGCCGTCGGCGATCAGCGGGGCGCTGTTGATCCGCCGCCCGCCGCGCAGGCGGAACTGGGCGGCGATCTCGTTGCCCGCGACCCCCACGAGGCCCGCGATTGCCAACGCGAGAAGGTGCGTCGGGTGCTGCGGTGAGATCAGGCGCTGAATCGCCTCGAACCCGGCGATGATCGCGGACGTGAGGATCACTGCGACGATGGTCAGACCTGCCCAGCGCTCGCCGCGCAGCGAATTGGTCGCGAATGCGATGCCGAGCGGAACCGCCGTCAGTGCGTCGCCGAAATTGTGGATGAGGTCGGCAAGCAGCGCCACCGACCCAGAGAGCCAGAAGATGGCGAGCTGGATCAGCGCCGCCACCGTGAGGACGCCGAGACTGATCAGCACGGTGCGGATGCCGTCACGGGAGCGCAGAATGCTGGGATCGATCCGTCCGTGCGAGTGCCCGTGACCCCCGTGGCCATGCTCATGCTCATTGGGCCGGTGCGCACGGACATGGACGGAGCCGTCGGCATGCACGTGCCGCCGCGGGTCCCTGGGTTCGTCGCTCACAGCGCATAGGCTATCGCCACCATCACCGGCGCTCGCGGGGCCGTCACCGTGCGCCAGTGGGCCACACCACCAGTCCGGGAGACCACCACCATGGCCGACGACCGACGACACCCGACCAATGTCGAGCGCGAAGCCGCGGCTCGCCCGACGGTCGCCGCACTCGTGCGCGCGCTGGCGATGCGTGATCCCGACGCGATGGCGGCGCTCCTGCGCGATGACGTCGCGTGGCTGTCGGCCGAGGGCACCGAGGACGGCGATGCCGCCCTCCGGCGCGCGCGCGCCTACTTCGCCGATGACCAGGGCCGGCGCTGGGCGGACCCCCAGCAACGCGGTGCCCATGCGGTTCTGCGCTGGGGCGACACGAACTCCGGCGCGCTCGGCGCGCTCGTCGTCGAGGTCCGCGGCGACAAGATCGTCATCCTGTGCGAGGTGCCGTGATGGCCGCCGCCCCGGGCCGATCGGCGCGTCTGGAGGACCTGCGCGTCGCGGCACACGACGGTCTGGTTGGATTGCTCGGAATCGATGTCGTCTCCGACGACGCGTCGATGGTGGTCGCCGAGATGCGGGTGCATACGGCCCTCATGGCACCCAACGGTTTCCTGCACGGCGGCAGCATCGTGGCCCTCGCCGACACCGCGTGTGGGTTCGGCTGTTGGCTGAGCCTGCCCGAGGACGCACCGGGGTTCACGACCGTGGAATTGAAGACCAACTTCGTCGGCGCCGCGCGCGAAGGCGTACTGCGCTGCACCGCGCGACGGATCCATTTCGGACGGACGACGCAGGTCTGGGACGCCGAGGTCACGACCGAGGACGGCCGCGTGGTGGCGTTGTTTCGCTGTACCCAGCTCCTGCTCGATGCCGCGGGACCGGCGCCGCCGCTGCTGCCGGTCGGCTAGCGCGCGAGGTCACCGAGCCGGGTCATCACCGCGACGGCCTCGTCGGCGATCTCGTCCACGATCGCCGCCGCCGCCTGTTCGCGCGCCATCCCCGCGCCTTGTCCGGCCAGCATCGGCAGGTATTCCGGGACGCCGCGGGCAGCCGCAGCCGTGCGGATGTCCTCGAGCGCGCGGCGTTGCGGACCCCAGCCGACGTGTCCCGGCCCGGCGTCAAGGCGATCGATGAGGGCGTTGCGCACCCATCGTGCGGGGCGCCCGGTGACGGCGTCGGTGACGACGGTGGCGGTCTCCGGTAGGCCCGCGAGTGTCGCGCGATAGATCGGGGCCGCGGCGCTTTCGGTCGCCAGCAGGAAGCGCGTGCCGAGCGAGGCGCCCTGTGCGCCGAGGGCCAATACGGCGGCGAGCCCACGGCCGTCCATGATGCCGCCGGAGGCAACGACCGGAACGTCGACGGCATCGACAACGCGGGGCACAAGGGCGAGCGTTCCGACCAGCGGCACGCGCCCGTCCGCAGGGACGTCGAACGTGGCGCGGTGGCCGCCGGCCTCGGCCCCTTGGGCGATGATCCCGTCGGCGCCCGAGGCTCGGGCGCGCCGGGCATCCGCGACGCTGGAGACCATCGCGAGCACCGGGGCGCCGCGGGCAGCGGCCAGGTCTCGGATCTCGGCCGGATCGCCCAGTCCGGTGGTCACCACCGTCGCCCCCGCCGCGAGGGCCGCGCCGATCAACTCCCGGGCGCTGGCAGCGGGCGGAGGTGGTGTGGCTGCTGGTGGGGGCGACGGAAGGTCGAGCGCGCGCCGCACGTCCACCAGTGCGTTGGCAAGCGTCGCCGGATCCGTGCGGGGCGCGTTGGGGTGGGTGATCTGCACGTTGACCCCGATCGCCGTGGCACCGAGCTCGCGGGCGCGTTCGATGTCCCGTTCCAGGGCGGTCGTCGTCATGCCCGTGGCACCGAACACCCCGAGGCCGCCCGCACAGCTGACCGCTGCTACGAGCTCCGGCGTGCACGGTCCGGCGGCCATCCCGGCCAGCAGGATAGGGATGCGGATGCCCAGCAACTCGCACAGCGGTGTCTGCAAGCGGGTCACGGGTTCATCATCCTCGATTTTGCGGATGGATGCACGGCGTGCATTGGTAGCATCCATCACCGTGATCACCGTTTCCTTGCCCGACGGCACGCCGCTGCAGCTTCCGGATGGGGCGACGGGCCACGACGCTGCGACCGCAATCGGTCCCGGTTTGGCGAAGGCGGCCTTGGCCGTCAAGGTCGACGGGGACATCCGTGACCTTGCGCGGCCCCTGCCGGACGGCGCCGACATCGCCATCGTGACGCCCAAAAGCGGGGACGACTACCTGTACGTGCTGCGCCACACGGCCGCGCACGTGCTCGCCGAGGCGGTCCAGGAGCTGTTTCCGGGGACCAAGTTCGGCTTCGGCCCCCCGATCGAGGATGGCTTCTACTACGACTTCGAGCTCCCGCGGGCCCTGTCCGAGGAGGACTTCCCCGCGATCGAAGCCGCGATGCGCAAGGTGATCAAGCAGCGCGTGGGCATGGCCCGCTCGGTGCTAGGCATCGACGAGGCACGTGCATTCTTCGCCACCCGCGAACAGGGCTACAAGGTCGATCAGGTGGAGTTCCTGGCGAACCGCGGCGAGTCGAGCGTGTCGCTGTACCAACAGAATGACTTCGTCGACCTCTGCCAGGGACCGCATCTGCATGACAGCGGCCAGATCGGCGCATTCAAACTGCTCTCGATCGCCGGCGCATATTGGCGCGGCGAGAGCACGAACCCGATGCTGACGCGCCTGTACGCCACCGCGTTTCCGACCCAGGCCGAATTGGACGCGTATCTGGCACGGATCGAGCTCGCCAAGGCCCGGGACCACCGCCGGCTGGGTCGCGAGCTCGAGCTCTTTCACTTTGATGACGCAGGGCCGGGATTTCCGTTCTATCTGCCCAACGGCATGGTGATCGTCAACGAAATCCAGGCGGCGGTGCGCGCCGAGCTCGATCGTCTCGGGTACCAGGAGATTCGTACCCCCATGATTCTTAGCGAGCAGCTCTGGAAGAGCAGCGGGCACTGGGATCACTACCACGACAATATGTACTTCACCGAGGTCGACGACCAGGGCTTCGCGATCAAGCCGATGAACTGCCCCGGCGCGTGCCTGGTGTTTCGGAGCCGGCGGCGCAGCTACCGCGAATTGCCGCTGCGCCTGGCGGAGTTCGGCCACGTCCATCGGCACGAGCTCTCGGGCGTGCTGCACGGCCTGTTTCGCGTGCGGGCGTTCACCCAGGACGATGCCCACATCTTCTGCCGGCTTGACCAGGTGCACGAGGAGGTCCGTACCGTGCTCGAGTTCATCGACCGGTTTTATGCCCGCTTTGGCTTCGACCAGGTTAAGACCAGGCTCTCGACGCGGCCCGAGAAGGCCGCCGGCACGGATGAGATGTGGGAGCGCGCGGAGGCCGCCCTGGCGCAGGCCCTCGAGGGCCGTGAATATGAGCTCAACCCCGGCGACGGTGCGTTCTACGGGCCCAAGATCGACTTCCTGGTCACGGACTCGATGGGGCGCTCGTGGCAGCTGGGTACGTGCCAGCTCGACTTCTCGATGCCCGAGGCCTTCGATCTGAACTACACCTCAGAAACCGATGCTGAGGAGCGGCCGGTGATCATCCACCGCGCGATCCTCGGATCGATCGAGCGCTTTCTTGGCATCCTTATCGAAGACACCGGCGGCGACTTCCCCTTCTGGCTTGCGCCGGAACAGGCGCGCGTGGTGCCGGTTGCCGATCGGCATCGCGAGTACGCCGAGAAGGTTCGCGCGGTGTTGCGCACCGACGGCCTGCGGGTCGAGGTCGACGCGCGTGCCGAGTCCATCGGTCGGCGTATCCGGGACGGCGAGCTCCACAAGGTGCCATACCTGCTGATCGTCGGGGACCGCGAGGTCGAATCGGGAACCGCCTCGGTGCGCGCTCGGCACGGCGACGAGATCGGCGACGTCCGGGTCGGCGAGTTGGGTGCCGCGCTGCTGGCACGCGACGTCCTTGGGGCCGCGCGCTGACTCCATCCGGTCCGCCGGACGCCAACGCCCGGCGCGGGTTGTGCGACCGGTGCGTGCACCAGCAGCTGGTTCCGACCCGTCATGCGGTCTACTCGCGCTGTCGCGAACACGAGCACGATCCGCGGATCCCCAAGTACCCGCCGCTGCCCGTCGTGCGCTGCCATGCGTTCCGTGCGCGCTGACCTGCCCGGCGCCGTCGGGTTGAGCCCGTCGATAGCATGGTCCGGATGAACCGCACCGGCATCCGCAATCTCGTGATCATGCTGGCGCTCGCGGGGCTGGTGTTCGTCTCGCAGCGCACGTTCCTGACGGTTGCCGTGTCGATCAACCAGATCATCACGGTGCTGTTCCTGGTCGCGATCGTGGCGTTCGCCTATCAGTACTTTCGCGCGAACGAGCTCGCCTGGTTCGTGATCCCGTCCTGGCAGCGCAAGGTGGTCATCGCGTGCGGGATCGGGATCGCTGCGCTCGTGCTCGTCGGCTTCCGTCTGCTGGCCCCGATCATTACGACACTCGGCGTCCTGGCGTTGATCGCCGTCCTCGCTGTCGTGATCATCTGGATCATCCGCGAGAGCCGCCGCTTCCGTTAAGTCGACCTACGCCGCCTGGTTGCTCGTGCGTGGGTCGACGGACTGCGCGCGATCGTCGACCAGCATCCACACGCCGTTGAACTCGTCGACCCGTCCTTCGACCAGCAGCCGACCGAGTTGGCGCAGCAGCTGTTCGGGGCCGACCGGCTGTTCACCGAGTGCGTGGGCCCGATGCGCAAGCGCGTCGCGCATCGCCGCCGACGTGATGCCGGCGGGCTCGTCCTGCAGGGTCTCTTCGATGCGCCGGCGCAGCGTGGGGCGGGGAAGATGACGTTCCAAAGACACGGTGACCTCCAGTCGTACGCGGGGCATTTCAGGCTAGCGGAGACCCCGGACGGAACATACGTTCGTCGCCGTTGTGCATGCGCGCGGACGACGTCCAGCCGGGCAGGCGGCTGGCGTTCGTTGCACAATGCGTGGGTGACTTCATCCCGACGACGCCCGTGAGCGGGGCGAGGCTGCACGCGATCCAGGATCGGCGGTGGCTGGTGCTCTGGGTCACGTGCGTCGGGGCGTTCATGTCACCAATGGACTTCAGCGCCGTCTCGGTCGCCCTCCCCGACATGGGCCGCGATGTTCACCTGAGCTTCGCCCAGGCGCTGTGGGTCCAGGCCGGGTATCTGCTCACGTACACCCTGATGTTGGTCCCGTCGGGCCGCATCGCCGACCAGCTCGGGCGACTGCGCGTCTGGCGCGCCGGGATCGCCGTATTCGCCGTGACGTCGCTGCTGACGGGGATCAGCGTCGACACCGCATGGCTGCTGGTCTCCCGGTCGTTGCAGGGCATCGGCGCGGGGATGATGACCGGCACCGCGACGGCACTGGTGAGTACCGTATTTCCCGCCGGGGAGCGGGGGCGGGCGATTGGCATCAATGTCACCGCCGTGTACTTGGGGTTGTCGACCGGCCCGCTGATCGGCGGTCTGCTCGTCTCGAGCCTGGGCTGGCGCTGGGTGTTCTTCGTCAATGTGCCCGTCGCTGCGATCACACTGCTGGCGGCGCGCCGGCTGTACGACCCGGATCGGCGCAGCGGGCGTCCGCAGATCGATATCCCGGGAACGGTGCTCCTGACCGCCGGTCTCGGGTGCCTGTTGACCGCGCTGACCTTCGGCGCGGACTGGGGCTGGTCGAGTACCCCGGTGGTGAGCCTGTTCGTGGTCGCCGTGGTGGCACTGACGTCCTTCGCCATCGTCGAGCGATTCGTGCCGGTGCCCGTGATCGACCTGGGCCTGTTCCGGCGCAGCCGAGTGTTCGCCGCTGCGAACGCGGCCGCGCTGTTGAACTACACCGCGATGTTCGGTTCGATCGCCCTCACCGCGATCGCGCTCGAGGTCTCGGCGGGCAAGAGCCCGATCGCGACCGGGGCGATCCTGATCGTCCAGCCGGCCGTGATGGTGTGCTTGTCGCCGTTTGCCGGCCGCCTGTCGGACCGCATCGGCTCGCGCCTACTGTGCACGGGTGGGATGCTGCTCGTCGCGCTCGGGCTCGCGCTGCTATCGATCGTCCCCAATGGCGTGCCCTTGACGCATGTGTTCCCGGCGCTGGTCGCAATCGGCGTGGGCATGGCGATGTTCAGCTCGCCCAATACCTCCGCCGCGATGAATTCGGCGCCCGATGCGGCGCTCGGGGTGGCCGCGGGCGTGCTGACGACGATGCGCAGTCTCGGACAGTCGATGTCGATCGCCGTGCTCGGGGCGATCACCGCGGCCCATCTCGGCGCGGCCGGCGGCAAGCTGCTGCTCGGAGGCTCCGCGCCGCCGGGCAGTGCCGCGGCCTTCCTCGACGGGTACCGCACGGCGATGGCCGTCGGTGCCGGGGTCGCGGTCATCGGCGCACTCGTCTCGCTTACACGTGGATCGCGCCCGCCGCGGGTCGTGACGGTCACCGCCCCGGCCGATGCAGCGCTGTCGGCCGGATCAGCCGCATCGGACCGGTAGGCCGACCTCCGGGGCGGTGCTCTACCCTAGGTTGGAGATGTCCGAGACCTCACTCGTGCGCGAACAGCTCGCCGACGTCCCCGACCGGCCCGGCGTGTACGTGTACCGCGACGCCGAGGAGCGCGTGCTCTACGTGGGCAAGGCCAAGTCCCTGCGCCGGCGGGTGCGGAGCTACTTCCACGCGCCGATGACCGCTCCGGACCCGGCTGCTGCGGCCGACCCCCTCGCCGCGCGGTCGGGCCAGCACCCCAAGATCGACGATCTGGTGTCGCGGATCGTCAGTCTCGAGACGATCGTTACCGCCACCGAGGCCGAAGCGCTCATCCTCGAGGCGAACCTGGTCAAGCGCCACCGTCCGCCGTTCAACGTGAAGCTGCGCGACGACAAGAGCTACCCCTACATCGGAATCAGCCTCGACGAGGCGTACCCCCGGGTGTATTTCACCCGCGAGCAGCACCGTCGGGACCGGCTCTACTTCGGGCCGTTCAGCAGCGCGTCAAAGGTACGGGAAACGCTTTCGCTGATCGGGCGAATCTTTCCCAGTCGCCCGTGCGAGGGGCCGGAACCGGGTCGGCCCTCGGGTGTTCCATGCCTCGATTACCACATCAAGCGGTGCCTGGCGCCCTGTGTGGGATACATCTCCCACGACGACTACCGCTCGCTCATCGACCAGATCATCGCCTTCCTGTCGGGCCGATATCGGGGACTCGAGGATGAGCTTTCCGCGCAAATGCGGGCGGCCGCCTTGGCGCAGGAGTACGAGCAGGCCGCCATCTACCGCAATCGCCTTGGGGCGGTGCGCCACCTGATGGAGCGCCAGGTGGCGTCGACGGATCAGCTCGGGAGCCTCGACGTGCTGGGTGTCGCGGTGATCGACGACATCGCCAACGTCCAGGTCATGCAGGTCCGCGACGGGGTGCTGAGTGATCGTCACTCGTTTTTCTTGGAGGGCGTCGGGGATGAAGACCCGGCCATGGTCCTCGAGGGATTCGCGATCGAGTACTACGCGATGGCGCTCGCCATTCCGCCGCTGGTGGTGGTCTCGCGCACGGTCGGGGCGCTCCCCGACCTGGCGGCGCTGCTGTCGGAACGGCGCGGTGCCCGCACCGACGTGCGCACCGGCCGCGGTGACCGTGACCGGCTCGCGGTGATGGCCGAGCGCAACGCACAGCTGGCCGTCGACCAAGAGCGCCGTCGGCATGAGCGCAACCGCGAACGTCGCCGTGAGGCACTGGTCGACTTGCAGACGGACCTGGGCCTTCCGGCGCCACCGATTCGGATCGAGTGCTACGACATCTCAAATCTGGGTGACAGCTTTGCGGTCGCGTCGATGGTCGTCTTCGAGGCCGGCGCGCCCAACAAGGCCCACTACCGGCATTTCACGATGCGCTTCGACGGCGGCCAAAATGACTTTGCACGCATGCGCGAGGCCCTCACACGGCGCTTCGCGCGATTGCGCGAGGGCGAGGAGGATCCGTCGTTCGGGTCGCGGCCGGGGCTTGTCGTGATCGACGGGGGCAAGGGGCAGCTGTCGGCGGCACTCGCTGGCATCGACGATGCCGGGATATCGGGGCTCTCGGTGATTGGCCTGGCCAAACAGCGCGAGGAGGTCTTCCTTCCGGGGCGTTCGGCACCGGTGTTGCTGCCGGAAGCCTCGGCGGGCCTGCGCCTGCTCACGCAGATCCGCGATGAGGCCCACCGATTTGCCTTGCGCCACCATCGCAACTCGCGGACCCGCGGTATGACCCGGGGTCTGATCGACGCCCTGCCGGGGGTCGGGCCGGTACGCCGTCGCGCGATTCTCAGCTACTTTGGAACTCCGGACAGGGTGGCCCAGGCGACCCGCGAGGAACTTGAGGGAGTTCCCGGCCTGCCGCCGAAGGTTGCACGAGACATCTGGGAGCATCTGCATCGCGCGCCGGACGCCGAGGATGTCCCGCGTGCAAACGCCGCGCCGTAACCACAGGAGAGCCCGGTAGTGGAACTGACCGTGATCACCGGCATGAGCGGCGCCGGCAAGAGCCAGACGATGGGCGTGTTCGAGGACGCCGGCTGGTACGTGGTCGACAACCTGCCGCCGCGCCTGCTCACTGATCTCGCGCGCCTGTTCGTGAACGAGGGCACGGTGGACCGGGCTGCGGTGGTGTGCGACATTCGCGGCGGCGAATACTTCGACGACCTCGGCGAGCAGATCGACATCACCGCGACCCAGCTCGGGGTCGAGCCGCGCATCGTGTTCCTCGAAGCGGACGACGCCGCCCTGCTGAACCGGTTCCGCGAGACGCGGCGGCGTCATCCGCTGGCGGCCACCGGGACGCTCCAGGAGGGCATCCGGCGCGAGCGTGCAATGCTGGCGGGAATTCGCGCGCGCGCCGAGATCGTCATCGACACGTCCGGCCTCAATATCTGGGATCTACGACGGACGGTCGCCGAGGCGACCTTCGCGCCGGGCGAGCGCCAACGGCTGCAGGTCCTGTTCGTGTCGTTCGGGTTTAAGTACGGCGCCCCCTCGGATGCTGACCTGCTGTTCGATGTCCGGTTCATCACTAACCCGCACTACCACAAGGACTTTGCCCCACTTACTGGGCTTGATCCGGACGTGGCGCAGTTCGTCAACGACACGCCCGAGATGGAGGGATTCCTCCCGCGCCTGGAAGCGCTGCTGGACTTCCTGCTGCCGGCCTATGCGGCCGAAGGCAAGAGCCACCTCGTCGTCGGATTCGGGTGCACCGGCGGCCGGCACCGCAGCGTGGTGCTCGCCGAGACCGCGGCGCGGCGCTATCGGGGCCGTCCCGAATTCGAAGTCGCCGTGTCACATCGCGACATCAGCCGGGCGATGCTGCGCGCGCCCGGTGACGCCGACGTGACCCCGGCGGCGAACTGATGATGCCGGCGCGTCGCCCCACCATCGCCGCGCTCGGTGGCGGTACCGGCCTGTCATCGTTGTTGCGCGGGCTCAAGCTCGCGCCGGTCGATCTGACCGCCGTGGTGACGGTCGCCGACGACGGGGGCTCGTCGGGACGCCTGCGCCGGGAGCTCGGGATCCTGCCGCCCGGCGACATCCGCAACTGCCTCGTGGCGCTCGCCGACGATGAGTCGCTGATGGGCAGGTTGTTCCAACATCGGTTCGCCGATGGCGACCTGTCCGGGCATCCGTTCGGCAACCTGTTCCTCGCGGCGCTGACGGAGGTCACCGGCGATTTCGATCTTGCGATCCAGGAGTGCTCGCGAGTCCTCAAGATCCGTGGCGCAGTCGTCCCCTCGACGTTACGACAGGTGCGTCTCTGGGCCGAGCGGATCGACGGTACCGTCGTGTGCGGCGAGACGAACATCGCTGCCGGATTCGCAGCCTGCCAGCGTGTCTGGTTTGATCCGGCGCCTGAGGCCTACCCGCCGGCGATCGCCGCACTGCAGCGGGCGGACGTGATCGTCCTCGGTCCGGGGAGCCTGTTCACGAGCGTCCTGGCCCACTTGGCGGTGCCCGAGATCGCCCAGGCGGTGCGCGAGTCCCACGGCTTGCGGGTATACGTCTGCAACGTGATGACCCAACCGGGCGAGACCGACGGCTTTTGCGCCGGCGACCACATCGCGCGTGTGCTCGACGCGGTCCCGGGAGGAGTCGATGTCGTGGTCCTGCACGAGGGCGACTTCGACCCTCAGGCGATCGCCGCGTACGCGTCGATGGGACAGGTCCCGGTCGAGATCGATCGTGCGCGCGTCGAGGCGCTCGGCGTGCGGGTCGTGACCGCGCCGCTTGCCGACGCGGGCCGGGTCGTGCGGCACAGCCCGCAGGCGTTGGCGAGCGTCCTGTTGGGCTTGACCTCCGAGCAGATGGCCCGGCGGGCGTCCGACCCGGTGGCCGAGCCGACGGCCTAGTCCGGCCGTCGCACGCAAATCGGCCCCCGGTGCGTCACGGTCACCGCCGTGTCACACCGTTCTTGCCAGCGCAGGAGTGGGTCGGAAGGAAACGAACGTCGCGTGTGCAACACGTTAACGCGATGTGAAAGTGACGCTTGCAACGAATTAGCGGCTTGCATATTGTCACCGACGACACACGCCGGTCCATCTTTTTGCCGTCGTGTGTTTCGCACGGTGCGTCACGTGGGTTTGCCGTGCGGATGTCTTCCTCTTTGCTTATCCCAAAGGAGTCACACCTCAATGGGTGCACGAGCTCAAGCAATTATGCCGCTCGCCTTGGTAGTCGGCGTGTTGGCGTTTCTGTGGACGGAGTTCTCGCTGAACTTCACGTTCCACTGGTACACACTGTCGGGATCGGACAAGGCCGGCTCGGTCGGCATTCCTCATTCGTTTCATCTGATCCTCCCGACCGCATTTATCGCGTGGGGTTTGTTCTTCTGCGCTGGCGGTGACAACGCTGCCTTCGGCAAGATCGTTGTCGCTTCTGTGTTTGGTACGGTCGCCGCGTTGATCACGATGTACCTGTCGTACAAGACGGCGGACTTCCCGAAGTTCTGGGGCATCGCGCTGTGGGTCGGCATCTCCGCCTTCGTCCTCGTCGCGATTCTTATCGCTGGTGACTGGTACTACGTCGCCGGAACGTTCCCGGCCTTTGCGGCCGTGTTCCTCTGGTGGATCGCCACCGGCCTTGATGGCTGGGTCCCGAACAGTGGTGGAGACAAGAGCTCCACCACCGCTTGGGCCGCAAACAAGGGCGGCGGTGCTGCCAGCGGCCTCCTCTCCACATCGTGGGGATGGGTCTGGTTCGACACGCTGGTTACCTTGATCTGCGGTTGCATCCTCGGCATCGTTTCGGCCAAGGTTGCCGCACTCATCACCCCGAAGCCGAAGGCTGCTGAGGGCTGATCATCTGGTCACACGGCGCTTGCGCCGGGTGAATGTTCCTTCGAAGGGGGGCCCATTGCGGGCCCCCCTTCGCCGTTGAGGAGACCACCGCGGCCCGTGATCGGTTGACGATTGACACACGCGAATCCGCGGCGAAGACCCGGGAAATGGTCTGGTAATCTCGCCGCACTGTTCCAGCGGTGTCACGAAGGGGCGAGATGAGCGTACGCGTGGGTATTAACGGCTTCGGCCGGATTGGTCGGAACGTGTGTCGGGCCGCAGCGGGCAACGACGACGTCGAAATCGTCGCCGTCAACGACATCACGGACACTCCGACCCTCGCGTACCTGCTGCAGTACGACTCGATATTCGGCCGCTATCCGGGCGAGATCTCGGCCGACGGCGACGCGATCGTCGTCGCTGGGCGCCGCGTGAGGGTGCTGGCCGAGCGTGATCCCGCGGCGTTGCCCTGGGGCGAGCTCGGCGTCGATGTCGTGGTCGAGAGTACGGGGCTGTTTACCGACCGTGACAAGGCGGCCGCCCACCTCGACGGCGGTGCCAAGAAAGTCATCATCTCGGCGCCCGCGAAGGGTCCGGACATCACCATTGTCCTCGGGGTGAACGACGACCAGTACGACCCGGCGGTCCACCACGTCGTCTCGAACGCGTCGTGCACGACGAACTGCTTGGCGCCGGTCGCCAAGGTGCTCGATGAGTCGTTCGGGCTCGTGCAGGGTTTCATGACGACCTGCCATGCGTACACCAACGACCAACGCATCCTGGACCTGCCGCACTCGGATCTGCGTCGCGCCCGTGCCGCGGCGCTATCGATCATCCCGACTTCGACTGGTGCCGCCCGCGCGATTGGCGAGGTACTGCCGCACCTGAAGGGCAAGCTCGACGGCTTCGCCCTGCGCGTGCCGACCCCCGACGGGTCGATCGTCGACCTGACCGCGGAGGTCGGGCGCGAGACGACCGTCCAGGAGGTCAACGCGGCGATGAAGGCGGCCGCCGACGGCCCGCTGAACGGCATCTTGGGCTACACCGACGCGCCGATCGTGTCCCGCGACGTCATCGGCGACTCGCACTCCTCGCTGTTCGACTCGGGGCTGACGATGGTCCGCGGGACGACGGTCAAGGTGGTCTCGTGGTACGACAACGAGTGGGGATACTCGTGCCGGGTCGTGCAGCTCGCGACGCGGCTGCTGCCGTAGCATGACGCTCCTCGACATCACCAGTCTTGGGCAGGACCTCACCGGCGCACGCGTGTTGGTACGGGCCGATCTCAACGTTCCCCTGGAGGATGGCCACATTACCGACGATGCCCGGATCGCGGCGAGCGTGCCAACCATCCGCGAGCTGCTGAGCCGTGGCGCGGCGGTCGGCGTTTGCAGCCACCTCGGCCGGCCCAAGGGGCAGCATCGGCCCGAACTCTCGCTCACGCCATGCGCGATCAGCCTCGGGCAGTTCCTCGAGCGCCCCGTCGACCTGCTGCCCGACTGTGTCGGTGCGGAGGTCGCCGCCCGGATCGAGGCACTGCAGCCCGGCGAGGTCGTGATGCTCGAGAACCTGCGATTCCATGCTGAGGAGGAGGCCAACGATCCGGCCTTCGCTGCGGCGCTCGCGGCGGGCTTCACCCACTACGTCAACGACGCGTTCGGCGCGGCGCATCGCGCGCACGCCTCCACCGAGGCGGTTGCGCACCTGTTGCCCGCGTACGCGGGTCTGCTGATGGCACGCGAGGTGGAGATCATTGGGGGTCTGTTGGAGCGCCCACAACACCCGTTTGTCGCGGTGCTCGGCGGCTCGAAGGTCAGCGACAAGCTACCGCTCATCCAGTCGCTGTTGGAGCGCTGCGACCGCGTGCTGGTCGGCGGGGCGATGTGCTTTACATTCTTGGCCGCCTCTGGCGATCCGGTTGGCACCAGCCTGCACGAGGGACCCGAGGCCCAGCGGATGGCCCGCGACCTGCTCGAGACTGGGGTGCGGCTGAACTGCATGCTGCAGCTGCCGTCCGACATCCTTGTCGCCGATCGCTTCGCCGGCGATGCGAACCTACGGGTCGTCGCCAGCGACGGCATTCCCGACGGCTGGATGGGCGTCGATATCGGCCCGCGGACCGCGGCGACCTACCGCGAGGTGATCGCTGACGCCGGGACCGTGTTCTGGAATGGTCCGATGGGCGCGTTTGAGACCGCGGCCTTCGCCGACGGAACCCGCGCGGTCGCTGACGGGATGGTCGCCTCGGACGGCGTCACGGTTGTCGGTGGCGGCGACTCCGGCGCGGCCGTGGCCCAGTTCGGCCTGGCGCACGAGTTCACGCACGTGTCCACCGGTGGCGGTGCAGCGCTCGAGATGATTGAAGGCCGCGTTCTGCCGGGAGTTGCCGCACTTCAGCGTCGGGGGTAGTCATGCAGGGTCGTCGCCCGTTGATCGCGGGGAACTGGAAGATGCACAAGACCCCCGCGGAGGCGCGGGAGTGGTGTGCCGGCTTCCGGGACCGCCTCCCGGCCGTGCCGCCCGGCGTCGATGTAGCCGTGTGTCCCCCGTTCACGGCGCTCGAGGCCGTGTCTGCGGCGTTACGCGGGCACCCGGCCTGGGTCGCGGCCCAGACGATCAGCGACCAGCCCAGCGGGCCGCATACGGGCGAAGTCTCCGCGTCGATGGTCTTTGCGTGCGGTGCACGTGGATCGATCCTCGGCCATTCGGAGCGGCGTGCGATGGGCGAGACCGACACGATGGTCGCGTCGCGCGTGCGCGCCGCGCTCGATGCCGGTCTGCGCCCGATCATCTGCATCGGCGAGTCGCTGGACGAGCGCGAAGGCGGCGTGACCTCGGAGATCTTGGCGGATCAGCTGATGGTGGCGATTGGCGTGGTTCGCGCGAATGAGGTCGACCGCATCGTGATCGCGTACGAGCCGATTTGGGCGATCGGCACCGGACGGATAGCGACACCTGAGATGGCCCAAGAGACGATCGCCGCGATGCGCGCTTCGGCCGCGCCCCACCTCGATGCCAACCGGCTTCGGATCCTTTATGGCGGCAGCGTGACGCCCGCGTCGGCGCGCGAACTGCTCGTGGCGCCGGATATCGACGGCGCTTTGGTCGGCGGCGCCAGCCTTGACCCAGAGCGCTTCGCGATGATCATCGAGGCGGCAGGATGAGCACCGCGGTCCGCGGACCGCTCGTTCTCGTCGTGATCGACGGGTTCGGCATCGCTCCGGCCGGTCCAGGCAATGCCGTGTCGCTGGCGCGCACGCCCAGTCTCGACGCGCTCGCGCACGAGGGCTCGTCCAGTCGCCTGGTCGCATCGGGCCTGGCCGTCGGCCTGCCCGACGGTCAGCAGGGCAACTCGGAGGTCGGGCATCTCAACCTCGGTGCCGGACGGCGCGTGCCGCAGATGCTGGTGCGCATCGACGAGGCCATCTCCTCGGGCGATCTCGCGACCAACCCCGCCCTCCTCGAGACACTGCGCGTTGGACGCGAACGGGCGCTGCACCTGGTCGGGCTCGTTGGCGACGGTGGTGTGCACGCGGCGTCTCGTCACCTGCTGGCGCTCATCCCGATCGCGCGCGCGGCGGGCGTCGAGCGAATCTATGTCCACGCATTCACGGACGGACGGGACACTCGGCCCGATGCAGCCCTTGCGGCGGTCGAACAGATTGAGGGTCTCGCACCGGTGGCCACCGTCTGCGGGCGTTACTTCGCGATGGACCGCGACAAGCGCTGGCAGCGCACGGCTACGGCGTATGACGCGATGGTGTGGGGTCGCGCCGAGCAGCACGCACCGACGGGCGCCGAGGCGGTGCGCCAGTCCTATGCGGCCAACGTCGGCGATGAGTTCATTCTGGCAACGGTCGTGGGTGACCCCGACGTCGGCAGGATTCGCGACGGAGACGCGGTGCTGTACTTCAACTTTCGCCCGGACCGGGCGCGACAACTGACCCAGGCGCTGACACAGTCCGAGTTTGACGGCTTCGACCGCGGGCCAACACTGCCGCGGGTGCACTTCACCTCGATGACCCGGTACAACCGCGAGTGGGATCTGCCGGTGCTGTTCGACACCGAGGACGTGCGTCAAGGGCTCGCCGAGGCCGTGAGCACGGCCGGCCGGCGTCAACTGCACGTGGCCGAGACAGAGAAGTACGCCCATGTCACGTTCTTTTTCAACGGTGGACGCGAGGCTCCGTTCGATGGTGAAGACCGCGTGCTGGTGCCATCACCGCAGGACGTTGCGACGTATGACCACGCACCGGCGATGAGCGCAACCGGGGTCCGGGACGCCGTCTTGGCAGGGCTCGAGGAGTCCTATGAACTTCTGGTCGTCAACTTTGCCAATGCCGACATGGTCGGGCACACCGGTGTGATCCCGGCGGCGGTGACCGGCATCGAGACCATCGACGCATGCATGGGACCCATCCGCGCTGCCGTCGCGGCGAAGGGCGGCCTCCTGGTCGTAACGGCCGACCACGGCAACAGTGAATCGATGCTCGAGCCCGACGGATCTCCCAACACCGCTCATACGACGAATCCGGTTCCGTTGTGGATCGACCGTGCCGGTCTGCCCCTCGGAAGCGGGGCGCTCGGCGATGTCGGTCCGACGGTGTGCGGACTGATGGGGTGGGACGTGCCGCCGCCAATGGCGGGTGGATCCCTTCTAGACAGGGTCTAGCTGTAACCGCTCACAGGGTTGGTAACAGCCCTTGACCGGGCGAGGGCCCCGCGGGTGGGGGCGAAGGGTTCCAGATTGTTGTCGACGATTCGGCGTCGCAGCATCGGTGACCGAACCGACGTCGGGCCGAACCTGCACGCGATGGCGGCCGTTTCATCGGGTGCCTCCTGAGCCACGTCACGGTGCGGCGGCCGAAAGGTCCTGCCGTGCCGCACCGTCCGGACGGATGGGTCCTAGACGTGGAAATGGGGAGGTCTCACGAGCCCCCTGGCACCGGATATTGGCGGGGCACTACGTCCTGACCTGTGCCACGTGAATCGAATGGAGCTAGGAATGAAGCCCCTGAACCGCAAACAAGGCTGGACCATCGCCGCGGCAGTCTCCGGCGTGGTTGTTGCCGGGAGCGCGTTGGCGCTTGGGGCGACATCGTCGTCATCGATGACCTACTGCCTAACCCGCGGGACCAACCCGACGCTGCACGCAGCATCGTCGAGGGGTTCGTGTCCGTCCGGCTACACCAAGCTGGTCTGGACGCCACCGACCGGGGCGCGCGGCGCAGCCGGCGTGCGCGGGGCAACTGGCGCCCAGGGTGCCCAAGGTCCGATCGGGCCGATAGGCCCCATTGGCGCGAACGGCGCGGTCGGTGCCACCGGCGCCGCAGGCCAGAATGGCGCACAAGGAATCCAGGGCGCAACCGGCGCTGACGGCGCACAGGGCGCACAAGGAATCCAGGGCGCCACCGGCGCTGACGGCGCGGTCGGTGCCACCGGCGCCGCAGGCCAGAATGGCGCACAAGGAATCCAGGGCGCAACCGGCGCTGACGGCGCGGTCGGTGCCACCGGCGCGCAGGGCATCCAGGGCGAGATCGGACCCATGGGTCCGGCCGGCGCAAATGGAACAGTCGGTGCGACGGGCGCAACCGGCGCTGACGGCGCGGTCGGTGCCACCGGCGCCGCAGGCCAGAATGGCGCACAAGGAATCCAGGGCGCAACCGGCGCTGACGGAGCGGTTGGTGCCACCGGCGCCGCAGGCCAGAATGGCGCACAAGGAATCCAGGGCGCAACCGGCGCAACCGGCGCTGACGGCGCACAGGGAATCCAGGGCGCCACCGGCGCTGACGGAGCGGTTGGTGCCACCGGCGCCGCAGGCCAGAATGGCGCACAAGGAATCCAGGGCGCAACCGGCGCTGACGGCGCGGTCGGTGCCACCGGCGCGCAGGGCATCCAGGGCGAGATCGGACCCATGGGTCCGGCCGGCGCAAATGGAACAGTCGGTGCGACGGGCGCAACCGGCGCTGACGGAGCCGTCGGCGCGACTGGTGCCGCAGGCCTCAACGGTGCGAAGGGCGCAACCGGCGCTGACGGAGGGGTCGGTGCCACCGGCTCCCAGGGCATTCAAGGAATCCAGGGCGCAACCGGCGCTGACGGCGCGGTTGGTGCCACGGGCGCCGCAGGTCTGAATGGCGCAGTTGGCGCAACCGGCGCAATCGGGGCGACCGGCGCGGTCGGCGCGCAGGGCACTCAGGGAATCCAGGGCGCCACGGGCGCTACCGGCACTGCCGGAGCGATCGGTGCCACAGGGTCTCAGGGGGCCACGGGAGTTCAGGGTGACATCGGCGCGACTGGGGCCCAGGGTGCGGTCGGTGCCACGGGACCAATCGGACCGCAGGGCCCGATCGGCGCAACCGGCGCAACGGGAGCAACCGGAGCAACGGGCGTGACCGGTGCCATGGGTCCGATGGGTTCGATGGGTCCGATGGGTCCGTCCGGAACGACCGGTGCGACCGGCCCGCAGGGCGCGGCCGGCGCCCAGGGGGCGGCTGGTCCGACGGGCGCCGCCGGCGCAGTAGGTTCTCAGGGTCCGGCGGGAGCGACCGGCGCGTCCGGTGCCCAGGGCCCGACGGGTTCCACCGGTGCCGCCGGCGCGACGGGCGCCGCCGGCACGGTTCCGGTCTACAACGCGACCGGCACGCTGCAGACAGCGCAGCACATCGTTACCGGATCAGTGCAGTTCGGGAACTTCAACAACACGATCAACGTGACGTTGTCCGGCCCGTCCGCCATCTTCGGCTCGGCCACCAGCTACAGCTGCACGGCGACCGGGGCCAGCACGAGCAACGTGCTCGCTGTGACGTACGGCAGCGGGAGTCAGTTCACCATCAGTCGAAGCGGAACGGGATCGGAGGCCGCCACCTACATGTGCATCGGTAGTTAGCGCAGAACAAACGAATCGCAGGTCGAGCGGGGGGCCATCGGCCCCCCGCTCGCATGTGGGACCGGCGTCGCGCCGGGCAACGTTGTCGTAATCGCAGAACTGCCGTGGATGCCTGGCGGAACTCCGAGCGTGTGCTGCATCGATGCGTGTCCGAACTCTCACTTCGCCAGGTCGACGCGCCGATGAACCCCTCAGCGCCACCCGTGCGTGAGGTATTACCGGACGATTCGGAGGATTCATGACTCGGCACCAACCCCCGATCCGAGCCCGTCGGGGCATTCGCGCCACCGGTGCGGCCGGAACGCTCCTTGTCGTGGGCGTGCTCATCAGCGGGTGTGGAAGCAGCGGGAGCTCGACACCGACCGCAACGACACCGGCCGGCAAGTTCCAGGCCGGATACAGCGCGCTGAGCCATGGCAACTACCAAAGCGCGAAGGACGAGTTCACGTCCGTGGTTGCCACGAACCCAACGTTGGCAAGCGCCCAATACAACCTCGGGCTCGCGGAAACCGGGCTCAAGAACAATGCCGCGGCGGTCGCGGCATACGAGAAGGCGATTGCGCTCGATCCCAAGATGACGGCCGCCATGTTCAACCTCGCGGATCTGCAGGCGTCGACGAATCCCAAGGCGGCGATCGCGACGCTTCGG